>Ga0207648_10000623_pt1 | contig 39688 bp, 40 predicted proteins | sample KBSMisM32_FD_184310 | JGI IMG/M metagenome (GOLD analysis project Ga0207648, IMG submission 184310) | Miscanthus rhizosphere microbial communities from Kellogg Biological Station, Michigan, USA - KBS Miscanthus M3-2 (SPAdes) (version 2) | ecosystem: Host-associated > Plants > Roots >... | reverse complement strand
GCCTCGAAGAACACGTAGAACAGCAGCACGTCCAGCGAGACGAGCGACATCAGCACCATGCCCTCGACCGCAAGCGTCAGCGCGAAGTACGTGTGCACCGACCGCCCCGCCCAGCCGATCTGGTCGCTGGCGTCGTTCCAGCCTGCGATGATCAGCAGCGGTACCAACACGGTCGTCAGCACCACGATGGCGAGTGCGATGCCGTCGACGCCGAGGATGTAGCCCGTCCCGAACGACGGTATCCACCGGTGGTTTTCGACGAACTGATACTGTTCGCCGCCCGGTTTGAACCCGACCGCGACCACCAACGACACCGCAAGGACGGCGAGTGAGATCAGCAGTGCCAACCATTTGGCCACGGTGCGCTGTGACGCGGGCAGCAGCATGACGATCGCCGCACCTGCCATCGGGATCGCCCACAGGATGGTGAGCCACGGGATTGAGGTCACCACAGTTGCACCGCCAGGATCGCGGCGACCACCAGGGCCGCTCCAACCAACATCGATAGCGCATACGAGCGGGCGAATCCGGTTTGCAACTGCCGGAATCGGTTTGAGATCCAGCCGACGCCCGCGGCCAGCTCGTTCGCAGCCCCGTCCACCGCGTCGTCGTCGATCTCGACGAGACCCTCGGTGAGGAGCTGCCCGGGCCGCATGAACGCCCGCTCGTTGAATGCGTCGCCGTAAAGATCCTGCCGCGCGGCCACGGTGAGTGCGTTTCCTGCGGGCACCTCTTCTGGGACGGCACGCGTGCCGTACATCCGGTAGGCGATCGCGATTCCTGCGGCGACGACGGCCAGCACGATGATCGTGACGACCCATGCCGGTGTGCCGTGCTCGGCCTCGTGCGCGCCTACGACGGGTTCGAGCCAATGCTGCAGCGTGCCGCCGATCGCAAGCGCGCCGCCGGAGGCCACCGAGCCGATCGCCAACAAGATCATCGGCCAGGTCATGACGGCGGGCGACTCATGCGGGTGAGCGACCAGTTTGTCCCACGTCGCTTCGCTCGCCTCGGAAGCCCAACGCTTTTCGCCGAAGAATGTCATCAGCATCACTCGGGTCATGTAGAACGCGGTGATGCCTGCGCCGAGGATCGCCGCGCCGCCGAGGATGATTCCCTTCGCACCACCTGAGCCCAGCGCGGCCTCGATGATGCCGTCCTTGGAGAAGAACCCGGCCAGCGGCGGCACACCGATGATCGCGAGGTAGCCCAGCCCGAAGGTCGCGAACGTGATCGGCAGCGCCTTTCGCAGCCCGCCGTAGCGGCGCATGTTCACCTCGTCGTTCATGGCATGCATGACCGAACCGGCGCCGAGGAACAGGCCTGCCTTGAAGAAGCCGTGGGTGAGCAGGTGCATGATCGCGAACGCGTATCCGGCGGGGCCCAGCCCCGCGGCCAGCACCATGTAGCCGATCTGCGACATCGTGCTGGCGGCAAGCGCTTTCTTGATGTCGTCCTTGGCGCAGCCGACGATCGCGCCGAAGAGCAGTGTCACCGCGCCGACGATGACCACACCGACCTGTGCGGTGGGCGCGAGGTTGAACACGGGGCCGGAGCGCACGATCAGGTACACGCCTGCGGTGACCATGGTGGCGGCGTGGATGAGCGCCGACACCGGTGTCGGGCCCTCCATCGCGTCCCCGAGCCAGGACTGCAGCGGCACCTGTGCCGACTTGCCGCAGGCGGCCAGCAACAGCAACAGCCCGATCGCGGTGAGTGTGCCTTCACCGAGGTGCGGTGCGGCCGAGAAGACACCCGCGAATGAGATCGAGCCGATGTAGGCGAACATCACCATCAGCGCGATCGCCAGGCCGAGGTCGCCGACGCGGTTGACCACGAACGCCTTCTTGGCTGCCGTTGCGGCTGAGGGCTTGTGCGCCCAGAACCCGATCAGCAGGTACGACGCCAGGCCCACGCCTTCCCACCCGACGTAGAGGCCGAGGTAGTTGTCGGCCAGCACCAACAGCAGCATCGCCGCGAGGAACAGGTTCAAATACGCGAAAAACCGCCTACGCTCGGGATCCTCGGCCATGTAGCCGATCGAGTAGATGTGGATCAGCGAGCCGACGCCGGTGATCAGCAGCACGAAACACATCGACAGGGCATCCAGCTGCAGGCCGAAGTCCACGTGCAGGCCGCCGACCGGCACCCACGAGAACAGCGTCTCGTGGACCACCCGGTCTTCGGCGTGACGGCCGAGCATGTCGACGAACAACACCACACCGGCCGCGAACGACGCCAGCGCCGCCAAACAGCCCAGCAGATGCCCCCAGGCATCGGATCGTCTGCCCGCCAGCAGCAGGATCGCGGCACCCGCCAGCGGGAGGGCGATCACCAGCCACACCAGAGTTGTCATGGCCACCTTAGTGTTTCAGCAGACTGGCTTCGTCGACCGAAGCCGAACGGCGGGTGCGGAAGACGGTCATGATGATCGCGAGTCCGATCACCACCTCACACGCGGCGACCACCATGGTGTAGAACGCCACCATCTGGCCGTCCAGATGACCGTGCACGCGGGAGAACGCGACGAACGCGAGGTTCGCGGCGTTGAGCATCAACTCGACGCACATGAACATGACAATGGCGTTGCGGCGCAGCAGCACTCCGGCCGCACCGATCGTGAACAACAACGCCGACAGGTAGAGGTAGTTGTCCGGATTCACGAGTCATCCCCACTGCCGTTGGCCTGGCTGATGGTTCGCTTCTGGAGGACCGCACTAACGGACAGCTCCGACGCGGAGCCGTCTGGAAGGCGGGCGGCGATGTCGACGGCGTTGTTACGCGCGTAGACCCCGGGATTGGGCAGTGTGGTCGGGTATCCGCCCGGCAGAAAGCGCTCGTGTGCCAGCTCACGTTGCGTCTTACGCCGTTCGAACCGTTCCCGGTGCGCCAGCACCATGGCGCCGAGCGCGGCGGTGATGAGCAGCGCGCCGGTCAGTTCGAACGCCCACAGATACTTCGTGAAGATCAGCGCCGCCAGCCCCTCGACGTTGCCGCCCGCGTTGGCCTCCGCCAGTCCGGTGAATCCGTTCACCGACACGCTGCCGATACCTGCGATGAGCAGGACACCGAAACCGACCCCGACCACGATCGCCGCAATGCGTTGTCCCTGAATGGTTTCGACCAGCGATTCGGAGGAGTCGACACCGATGAGCATCACCACGAACAGGAAGAGCATCATCACCGCGCCGGTGTAGACCACCACCTGCACGACGCCGAGGAACAGCGCGCCCTGTGCGATGTAGAAGACCGCCAGCACGATCATGGTGGTGGCCAGGAACATCGCCGAGTACACCGCCTTCGGCGCGGCCACCACGCCGATCGCGCCGAGCACCGCGACCGTGCCGAGTACCCAGAACAGCACCGCCTCTGCCGTAGAGGTGTGTCCTGCGGTGCCCGCGGGGAGCGCGGCGAGGATCTCGACCGTCACTTGGCGTCCTGGGCAATCGGCTTGATGTTGCCTCGGTAGTAGTCCTCGTCGGTGCTTCCCGGCGCCATGTCGTGGGGCGGGGGCAGCATGCCCGGCTGGAGCGGGGCCAGCAGCTTGTCCTTACCCCAGATCAGGTCGGCACGGTTGTCGTCGGCCATTTCATAGTTGTTGGTCATCGTCAGCGCCCTGGTCGGGCAGGCCTCGATGCACAACCCGCAGCCGATGCACCTCAGATAGTTGATCTGGTAAACGCGGCCATAGCGTTCGCCGGGCGAAAATCGTTCATCCTCGGAGTTGTCCGCGCCCTCGACGAAGATGGCGTCGGCAGGGCAGGCCCAGGCGCACAGCTCACAGCCGATGCATTTCTCCAGCCCGTCGGGATACCGGTTGAGCTGATGCCGACCGTGGTAGCGCTTGGCGACCGGACCCGGCTTCTCCGGGTACTCCTCGGTGAGCCGCTTCTTGAACATCGTGCGGAACGTGACCGCGAAGCCCGCGATGGCGTCAAGGAACTTAGGCATTTGACTTCTCCTTTGAAGCCGGCTGCGTGGGCAACGGTGGCACAGGGAATGCGCCCGCATCCACGGCTTGCTCGGGGATCTTCCGAATGGTTCTGGCACGCAAGTTTCTCCAGAACACGAAGAGCACAATCAATACGACGACGGCGCCGACGGTGAGCAGTCCGGTCGTCACTTGGTGGTAGCCCAGGTTACGCAGGGCGCGGGCGGTGGAGACGATCATGATCCACGCGAGCGAGACCGGAATCAGCACCTTCCAGCCCAGCGCCATGAACTGGTCGTAGCGCATCCGGGGCAACGTGGCGCGCAGCCAGAAGAAGAAGAACAAGAAGGTCCACACCTTGGCGACGAACCACAGCAGCGGCCACCAACCGTGGTTCGCTCCGTCCCACATGTTGATCGGCCACGGGGCATGCCAGCCGCCGAGGAACAACGTGGTCGCCAGCGCCGAAACAGTGGTCATGTTGACGTACTCGGCGAGCATGAACATGGCGAACTTGATTGACGAGTATTCAGTGTGGAACCCGCCGACCAGCTCACCTTCGGCTTCGGGCAGATCGAATGGCGCCCGGTTGGTTTCGCCGATCATCGAGGTGAGGTAGACGAGGAACGACGGCAGCAGCGGGAAGACGTACCAGAGGCCCTGCTGGGACGCGACGATGCCGGACGTGGACATCGTGCCCGCGTAGATGAAAACCGCCGCAAAGGACAACGCCATCGCGATCTCGTACGAGATCACCTGTGCGCTGGACCGCAGGCCGCCAAGCAGCGGATAGGTGGAGCCGGAAGCCCAGCCCGCCAACACGATTCCGTACACGCCGATCGACGTCGCCGCCAGGACGTAGAGCACCGCGACGGGCATATCGGTCAGCTGCAATGCCGTTCTGTGACCGAAGATCGACACTTCGCCGCCCATCGGGATGACGGCGAACGCGATGAAGGCGGGCACCACCGAGATGACCGGGGCCGCCAGGTAGACGAACTTGTCCACACCGGCGGGGATGAGCCCCTCCTTGAGGGCCAGCTTGACGCCGTCCACCAGCGACTGCAGCAGCCCCCACGGTCCGACGCGGTTGGGGCCAGGTCGCATCTGCATCCAACCGAGCAGCTTGCGCTCGAGCAGAATCGCGACCAGCACGGTCAGCATCAGGAACGCGAAGATCGCGACAGCCTTGATGACGATCAGCCACCACGGATCATGGCCGAAGAGTGTGGGATCCGGATACGTCATTGCAGGTGTCATGATGAAGCCCGCCCGATGGTGACGACGGCTCCGGATGTCACGCCGAGCTGCTGATGCACCGCGGAGCCGGGAGAGTTGAGCGGTAACCACACGGTGCCGTCGACCATGTCCGTGATCGTCAGCGGCAGTGTGATCTCGCCACGGTCGGTGCTAACGGTCACCAGCTCGCCTTCGGCTGCGCCGATCCCCTCCGCGGTCGCCGCCGACAACCGCGCGACCGGCGGCCGTGCGGTGCCCGCGAGATGCCGTTCGCCGTCCTGTAGCCGACCCGCGTCGAGCAGCATGCGCCAACCCGCCAGCACGGCCTGCCCCTTGCCCGGTGGTGTGGGCCGCGACGGTGCCTCCTGTGGGGAAGGGGGTCGCTGCCCGGCCCACAGACCCATGCGCGCCATCTCGTCGCCCGCCACCAACGCGGACGTCATGTTCAGATCAACCCCGAGCTCGTCGGCCAGGAAGGCCAGCACCCGCAGATCGGGTATCGCATTGGTCTGCAGCGAAGGCCCGAACGGCCGAATTCGCCCCTCCCAGTTCATGAACGAGCCAGCCTTCTCCACCACCGGCGCGACGGGGAACACGACGTCGGCGAGCGCTGTGACGGCGCTTTCTCGCAGCTCGAGGCTCACCACGAACGGTGCAGCGTCGATCGCGGCCAGTGCCGCGTCCGGGTCGGGTAGGTCGGCGAGCTCGACGCCTCCGATGAGCAGAGCTCCGAGTTCACCGTCGCGCACCGCGGCGAGAATGCCGGTGGTGTCGCGGCCCGGGGCGGACGGCAGATCGCCGACATTCCATCCGGCGGCTGTCTGTTCGCGGGCCGACGCGTCGCTGACGGGTCGACCGCCGGGCAGCAGACCGGGCAGCGCGCCTGCCTCCACTGCGCCCCGCTCGCCGGCTCGTCGCGGTATCCACGCCAGCCGCGCACCCGTGGCCCCAGCCAATCTGCTTGCGGCGGAGAGTGCTCCGGGCGAGGTGGCCAACCGCTCGCCGACCAGAATGAGCGAGCCGGGAAGCTTCAACTGCGCGTCGTCGGCCAAGCCGTCCAGGGCCGCGGCCTCGCCGCCTGGTGCCGTCGCGATGAGCTGTCCGCGCATCTTGACCAGCGAGCGGGTACCGAGAGGTGCGATTGCCTTGACCTGCAAGCCGTTCTTGCGGACTGCCTTTCGCAGTCTCAGGAAGACGATGGGAGATTCCTCTTCGGGCTCGAATCCTGCCAGCAGCACCGACGGCGCCTTCTCCAGGTCGGCGTAGGTCACTGTCATCGGCACGCCCGCGACATGCGCAGCTAGGAATTCAGCTTCCTCGGTGCTGTGCGGACGGGCGCGGAAATCGATGTCGTTCGTGCCCAATACCATTCGCGCGAATTTCGAGTAAGCGTAGGCATCTTCCACGGTTACCCGGCCGCCGACGAGCACTCCGGTGGTGCCGTATGCCGCGGCCAGTCCGGCGCTCGCCACCCCGAGGGCTTCCGACCAGGAAGCCGGCCGCAGCTTGCCGTCTTCGTCGCGGACCAGTGGCGTCGTGATGCGGTCGCCCTGGGTGGTGTAGGTGAACGCCCAGCGGCCCTTGTCGCAGTTCCACTCCTCGTTCACCTGCGGGTCGTCACCGGCCAAGCGGCGCAGCACTTTTCCGCGCCGGTGGTCGGTGCGCTGGGCGCATCCCGACGAGCAGTGCTCGCACACGCTGGGACTGGACACCAGGTCGAACGGCCGGGCCCGGAACCGGTAGGCGGCGCCGGTGAGCGCACCGACCGGGCAGATCTGCACGGTGTTGCCGGAGTAGTACGACTGGAACGGCTCACCGGGGGCGATGCCGACCTGTTGCAGCGCACCGCGTTCGAGCAGTTCGATGAACGGATCGCCGGCGATCTGATCGGAAAACCGGGTGCAGCGCGCGCACAGCACGCAGCGCTCCCGGTCAAGCAGCACCTCCGAGGAGATGTTGATCGGCTTGGGGAAGGTCCGCTTGACGCCCTCGAAGCGGGTTTCGGGGCGGCCGTTCGACATCGCCTGGTTTTGCAGCGGGCACTCACCGCCCTTGTCGCACACCGGGCAGTCCAGCGGGTGGTTGATGAGCAGGAGCTCCATCACGCCCTGCTGCGCCTTGTCAGCGGCCTCGGACGTGAACTGCGTGTGCACCACCATGTCGGGTGTGCATGTCGTGGTGCACGACGCCATCGGCTTGCGCTGGCCTTCGACTTCGACCAGACACTGCCTGCACGCGCCCACGGGGTCGAGCAGCGGATGGTCGCAGAACCGTGGGATCTGGACGCCGATCAGTTCGGCGGCCCGAATCACCAAGGTGCCTTTGGGCACACTGACTTCCACGTTATCGATGGTGAGGTTCACCATCTCCACGGCGGGCTTGTCCGAGGCGGTGCCCGTGTCGACAGTCTGCGTCATCTAGACACCCACCCCTTCCGTGGCCATCAACGTCGAGGCGTGCGGGTCGAACGGACATCCGCCGGACAGGTGCGCGATGTATTCGTCGCGGAAGAACTTGATCGACGATATGATCGGGGCGGCGGCCCCGTCGCCCAAGGCGCAGAACGACTTTCCAAAGATGTTGTCGGAGATGTCCAGCAGCTTCTGGATGTCGTCCTCGGTGCCCGCGCCCGTCTCCAGGCGTTCGTAGATCTGCGCCAGCCAGTAGGTGCCCTCGCGACATGGCGTGCACTTGCCGCAGGATTCGTGTGCGTAGAACTCGGTCCAGCGGCGCACCGCGCGCACCACACAGGTGGTTTCGTCGAAGATCTGTAGCGCCTTGGTGCCGAGCATCGTCCCGACGCCGGCCATGCCCTCGTAGTCCAATGGCACGTCGAGGTGTTCCTCCGTCAGTAGCGGTGTCGACGAGCCGCCCGGTGTCCAGAACTTCAGGGAGTGTTCGGCGCGGATACCGCCGGCGTATTCGAGCAGCTCGCGGAGCGTGATGCCGAGCGGCGCTTCGTATTGCCCGGGGTTGGCGACGTGGCCCGAGAGCGAGTACAGCGTGAAGCCCGGTGATTTCTCCGAGCCCATCGAGCGGAACCAGTCCACCCCGTTGAGCAGGACCGGCGGAACGCTGGCGATGGATTCCACGTTGTTGACCACGGTGGGGGAGGCGTAGAGGCCGGCAACCGCGGGGAATGGCGGTCGCAGGCGAGGCTGGCCCCGGCGGCCCTCCAACGAGTCGAGCAGCGCGGTTTCCTCGCCGCAGATATAGGCACCCGCGCCCGCGTGCACGATCAGTTCGAGGTCGAAGCCAGAACCCTGGATGTCGGTGCCGAGGTAACCGGCCTCGTACGCCTCCGCAACAGCGGCCTGCAGTCGGCGCAGCACGGGGACCACTTCGCCGCGCACGTAGATGAAGGCGTGGTGCGCGCGGATTGCGTACGCCGCGATGATCACCCCCTCCACCAGGAAGTGCGGCGTTGTCAGCATCAGCGGAATGTCTTTGCACGTACCGGGTTCCGACTCGTCGGCGTTGACCACCAGGTAGTGCGGTTTGGCTCCCGCGCCAGTGTCGTCCTGCGGGATGAACGACCACTTCGTACCCGTCGGGAAGCCTGCGCCGCCGCGGCCGCGCAGACCCGAATCCTTCATGGTGGCGATGACGTCGTCGGGGGCCATGCCAAGCGCTCGTTCGAGCGCCTGGTAGCCGTCGTGGCGACGGTAGGTGTCAAGCGACCACGATTCGGGTTCGTCCCAGAACCGGCTCAGAACGGGAGTCAGTTGTGTCATGGTTTCGATTCCGTTGCGTCCGGATCGGTTTCGGGCTTCTTCGGTTTCGGGGGAACGGTGGCAGACGGACCCGGGGCGGGTTGATTCTTGGTGGCTTCGGCTGCCACCTTGGAGTCGTTGGGGGCGCCGTGCGAATCCGCCACTGCGGCAACTTGCGGTGCTTCCATGCCGAATTCCCGCGCGACGCGCAGCCCGGCGAGGGTGGCATCGCCTGCCGGCCCCTGCGCGGCGGCGGCTTCCGGATCAGGCAGGCCCGCAAGGACTCTCGCGGTCTCCTTGAAAGTGCACAGCGGCGCGCCGCGCGTCGGTGTCGGCGTCGGTCCGGCGCGTAAACCATCGACGAGGTCGCGCGCCGACGACGGCGTCTGGTTGTCGAAGAACTCCCAGTTGACCATCACCACGGGGGCGTAGTCGCATGCGGCGTTGCACTCGACGTGTTCGAGAGTGACCCGGCCGTCTTCGGTGGTCTCGCCGGCATGTACACCCAAATGGTCTTGCAGCGCTTCGAGAATCGCGTCGCCGCCCATGATCGCGCACAGTGTGTTGGTGCACACCCCGACGAGGTAATCACCTGTCGGCGTGCGGCGGTACATCGAGTAGAACGTGGCCACCGCGGTGACTTCTGCGTCGGTCAATCCCAGCTGTGTGGCGCAGAACCCGATGCCCGCCGGAGTGAGACAACCGTCCTGCGATTGCACAAGATGCAGCAAGGGCAGCAGCGCCGAACGTGATTGTGGGTAACGGGAAATAATCGCCTTGGCGTCGGTCTCCAATAGCGCGACCACCTCGGCGGGATAGGTCTTCGGTCCGTGAATCGGCGGGCCTGCCTCGTCAGGCCGCTGGCCGAGTTCGAGAAACACACTCACCTGTCCACCCCACCCATCACCGGATCGATCGAGGCCACCGCCGTGATCGCATCGGCGACCATGCCGCCCTCGCACATGGCGGCCACGGCCTGCAGGTTGTTGAACGACGGATCGCGGTAGTGCACCCGGTAGGGTCGGGTGCCGCCGTCGGAGACCATGTGCACGCCGAGCTCACCGCGCGGCGACTCGATTGCGACGTACACCTGGCCTGCCGGGACCCGGATGCCCTCCGTGACGAGCTTGAAGTGGTGGATCAGCCCCTCCATGGAGTGACCCATGATCTTGGCGATGTGTTCGGGCGAGTTGCCGAGACCGTCCGGCCCGAGCTTCAGGTCGGCGGGCCACGCCAGTTTCTTGTCCTGGATCATCACCGGGCCGGGCTCCAGCCTGTCGAGGCACTGCTCGATGATCTTCAGCGACTCGTGCATCTCCTTGATCCGGATCAGGTAGCGGCCGTAGGAGTCGCAGCCGTCGTCGGTGATGACGTCGAACTCGTAGTTCTCGTACCCGCAGTAGGGCTGCGACCTGCGCAGGTCGTGGGGGAGGCCGGTCGACCGCAGGCACGGGCCGGTGATGCCCAACGCCATGCACCCGGTCAGATCCAGGTAGCCGATGCCCTGGGTGCGGGCCTTCCAGATGTAGTTCTCGGTGAGCAGGTCCTCGAGATCCTTCAACCGCTTGGGCATCAGCTTGAGCATGTCGCGGATCTGCGGGACGGCTTCATCGGGCAGGTCCATCGCCACGCCGCCGGGCCGGATGTACGCGTTGTTCATCCGCAACCCGGTGATGGTTTCGAAGATAGACAGGATCTGCTCGCGCTCGCGGAATCCGTAGAACATCGCGCCCATTGAGCCCAGCTCCATGCCGCCGGTCGCGAGCGCAACCAGATGCGACGAGATGCGGTTGAGCTCCATCATCATCACGCGGATGACACTGGCCCGTTCGGGAATGTCGTCGGTGACGTCGAGCAGCTTTTCGACGCCGAGGCAGTACACCGTTTCGTTGAAAAGCGGTGAGAGGTAATCCATTCGGGTAACGAAGGTGACGCCCTGGGTCCAGTTGCGGAATTCGAGGTTCTTCTCGATGCCGGTGTGCAGGTATCCGATTCCGCACCGGATTTCAATGATCGTCTCGCCCTCGATCTCGAGGATGAGTCGCAGCACTCCGTGCGTGGAGGGATGCTGCGGGCCCATGTTCACAACGATCCGTTCGCCGACGTGTGAAGCGGCGTTTTCTCTTGCTGCCGCAACGACTTGGTCCCAGTCCTGGCCGCCGACTACGATCACCCTTTCGGTACCGCCCGACTCGGGCGGGTTGGGGGATGCGCTCATCAGTTGTAGGCCCTCCGCTCATCGGGCGGTGGTATCTCGGCGCCGTGGTACTCCACGGGAATACCGCCCAACGGGTAGTCCTTGCGTTGCGGGTGCCCGACCCAGTCATCAGGCATTTCGATGCGGGTCAGGGCGGGATGACCGTCGAAGATGATGCCGAAGAAGTCGTAGGTCTCCCGCTCATGCCAATCGACTGTCGGATACACCGCGTACAGAGACGGAATGTGGGGGTCCTCGTCGGGTGCGGCGACCTCCATACGGATCCGGCGGTTGTGCGTGATCGACATCAGCGGGTAGACGGCGTGCAGCTCGCGCCCGCTGTCGTCGGGGTAATGCACCCCGCTGACGCCCAGGCAGAGCTCGAATCGCAGGGTCGCGTCGTCGCGGAGCACCCGAGCCACGGTGGGTAGCGCTTCGCGCCGGACCTCCAGCGTCAGTTCGTCGCGGTAGACCACCACCCGCTCGATGGATGCGGCGTAGCCGTCCTCTCCGAGTGCGGCGGCGAGCGTGTCGACTACCTCGTCGAAATAGCCGCCGTACGGTCGTGGCGAGCTGCCGGGGAGGGCAACCGGGCGGACGAGGCGGCCGTAGCCCGACGTGTCTCCAGAGCCTCTTGCACCAAACATGCCGCGGCGCACACCGATCACTTCTGGTGACTGGCCGTCAGCCGCCGAACCGTTGTCGTTCTCGCTCACCGCAGCAAACCCTTGAGCTCGATTGTCGGCGTGACTGCCAGTGCTGCCTGCTCGGCTTCGCGGATCGCCTCCTCGCGGTGCACGCCGAGCGGCATCTCCTGAATCTTGTCGTGCAGCTTGAGGATTGCGTGCAACAGCATTTCGGGTCGCGGCGGACATCCGGGCAGATAAATGTCAACCGGCACGACGTGGTCGACGCCTTGGACAATCGCGTAGTTATTGAACATCCCGCCGGACGATGCGCACACACCCATGGCAAGCACCCATTTGGGCTCGGCCATCTGGTCGTAGATCTGGCGGAGCACCGGCGCCATCTTCTGGCTGACGCGGCCTGCGACGATCATCAGGTCCGCCTGTCGCGGCGTTGCCGAGAACCGTTCCATGCCGAAGCGCGAGATATCGAAGCGCGGCCCCGCCGTGGCCATCATCTCGATCGCGCAGCAGGCCAGCCCGAAGGTCGCGGGCCACAGGGAGCCCTTCCGGATGTAGCCGGCCACCTTTTCGACCGTCGACAGCAGCACTCCGCCGGGCAGCTTTTCCTCTAGTCCCATGTCAGGCCTCCCCGCCGCCAGACATACGCATAGGCCACGAACACCACGACCATGAAGAGAAGCATCTCTACCAGGGCAAACAGGCCGAGGCTGTCGAATGCCACCGCCCACGGGTAGAGGAACACGATCTCGATGTCGAAGATGATGAACAACATCGCGGTCAGGTAGTACTTGATCGGAAATCTCTGGCCTGATGCGTGGGCCGACGCCAGTTCCGGCACCGGTTCGATGCCGCACTCGTAGGCCTCTAATTTGGACTGGTTGTAGCGCCTTGGTCCGACCAGCAAAGCAATGCCGACCGAACCGACTGCGAACGCAGCCGCAATGGCGCCGAGCACCAGGATTGGCGTGTACAAATCCATACCGAGCAAACGCTCCCTCGTGGGCTGTCGATGTGAGCTTACCCACACCCTAGCGAGCTTTATGACGGGTGCCCCGCATTTTGGTTAGAGTCGCTATTAGCTGCGTGCGGCCATGTTGGCGTGCCTCGAAAAGGCAAGGGCAGCAGTGTGATTCGCAGCGCGGACTACTGCACCGGGGCGCGCAGCAGAGATACCACGGCGTCGCCCAACCGGATCGGGTCGATCGGGTGAGGGACGGCGGCCTCCGCGCGCGACCAGTTGGCCAGCCAAGCGTCGTCCGGCCGGCCGGTCAGCACCAGGATCGGCGGGCAGTCGGCGATCTCGTCCTTCAGCTGTTTCGCTATTCCCATGCCGCCGGTGGGCGTGGCCTCACCATCGAGAATCACCAGATCGAAGCCGCCCTCATCCATCTGGCGAATCACCATGGGTCCGGTGGCGATCTCGACGTAGGTCAGCTCGGGTAAGTCGGGGTGTACCCGCTTGCCCAGCGCAAGCTGCACCTGCTCACGGGTTCTGGGATTGTCGCTGTAGACCAGGATCCGCAGAGGACGTTCCGCCATGCGGCCGATCGTACGGCTAGCCGGCGCGGCGGAACACGACGTCGCCGGAAATCGTCGCCTTGTCGGGGACCAGCCCCATGAAATTGCCGCCCACGCCGAACTCCTTGCGGTCGATGGTGGCCTGCGCGCGAAGGCGCACCGCACGATCGTCGAGCACCGCGACCTCGGTCCGCAGCGGCAACGGTGCGGTGGCGCCTTTGACGGTGAGTTGTGCTCGCAGGTCTACGGTGTCGCCATCGATGGACTCGGCGCTGGTGACCACGACGCCGATGCCGGGAAACCGCCGTGCGTCGAAAAAATCCGCTGAGCGCAGGTGTTCGTCGCGCTTGCGCACCCCGGTGTCGATGGATGCGGTCTGAATATCCATGCGGCCGAAAAACGTTTGGGTTTCCGTAATTTGGCCGTCACCGCTGAACTCCGTGAAATGGCCCTTGATCGACGCGAGTCCCCACATCAACTTGGATGTGAAGCGGAGCGTCGACTGCTTCGGATCGACGCTCCAGACGCCGACGGATGTGGGATTGTTCAGAAGTTCTTTCGTGCTTGCCATGTCGCCTCCGCTATGACTCCAGAAGGGGCGCGATCTCTGCCGGGTCGAAGTACTCGTCGATGCGATCGATAAGACCGTTGGCGCCCACTTTGATCACGATGCAGACCCGCATCGAGATCGATCCGCCGTTGCGGCCGTTGGCGTGCAGGATGTGTTGCTGCACGAATCCGCCGTCAAAGAACTGGCGGTCGAGAATCTCGTAGCGTCGATCGGTCGTGGTGTTGACGAACCAGGCGATGACCCGCAGTGCACGCTCCCTGTTTCGGTCGCGGTCAGCAACCTTCCAGACAACGACGTCGGAGTTCCACAGTTGCTCCACCATCGCGATATCGCTCTGCTCGATCGCCCCGAACAGGCGGTCGGCCACGTCGGCGATGGCTTCGGCGTCGGTCACAGGCATATCTGGCGTCTCCCTTGACCTCAAGTTGGGTTTAGGTAGAACTCTGGTCTCCATGGATTCAACACCAACCCTGTCCCGATTCGACGATGCCTACAAGACTGGAAGTGCGCCATGGGTCATCGGCGAGCCACAGCCCGCAATCGTCGAGCTGCAACGGGCCGGCCGGATTCACAGCAAGGTGCTCGACGTCGGTTGTGGGACGGGCGAACACACGATCCTGCTCACCCGGTTGGGGTACGACGTGCTCGGCATCGACTTCGCACCGCACGCGATCGAACAGGCCCGTGCCAACGCCGCGGAAAAGGGCGTCGACGCGCGCTTCGAGGTGGCCGACGCGATGAACCTCGGCGATGAGCCCGGCTACCAGACGATCGTCGACAGCGCGCTGTTTCACATCTTCGACGGCGCGGACCGCGTGCGGTATGTGAATAGCCTGCACGCGGCGGTCCAGCACGGCGGGGTGGTGCATGTGCTCGCCCTGTCCGACGCCGGCCGCGGGTTCGGTCCGCAGGTCAGCGAGGCCGACATCCGGGGGGCGTTCGGCGACGGCTGGGTGCTCGAGGCGCTGGACACCACGATCTACCGCGGTGTCGTGCAGGAAGCGCAGGCCGAGGCGATCGGCCTTCCTGCGGGGACTCGCGTTGACGAGCCCGCATGGCTGGCGCGCGCCAGGCGCGTGTAGCCCGCCGTCAGCGCGCCGGCGTCCAGCTCGGTGACCGGCCGAGGTGGAGCAGCACGCGATCGAGGTCGCTGACGCCCTCGCGTGCCTCGATGCCCGGTGCGAACGGGGAGCCCGGCGCGGTTCGGAAGTCGCCGTCGGGGACAGCGAACACCATCGGCAGCACCGCAGAGATCACGTCCGCGGGCAGCATGAACGGCGCATCGATGGCCCGCGACACATCCCAGCCGTGGACGACGTAGTCGACGAAGTGGAAGCCGATCGCCTGGGAGCCTGGGAACACCGCGGCGGGGCCGAATTCGGGTAGTGCGAACGAGGTGTCCAGCACTGCGTCATCGGTGAATGCCGCCAGGACGTCCGCCGCGGCTGCGGCATAGGTGCCTGCCGGATCAGCCGCCACCGCGTCGGCCACGGTGGCGGCGTCCCAACGTGCGGGGTCCGCGCCGTCGCCCCTGGCCGCCGCTGCGAACCCACGGTGCTGCACGGTCATATGCGCCAACAACTGGGAGACGTTCCAGCCGTTGCACGGCGTGGCGCGACGCAGGTCGTCCATGGTGACGGTGCTGACGACGTCGACGGATGCCAGGACCGCAACCCGATGGAAGGGGCGGATATCGTAATTAGTAAGCATACATAGATCATATGTAGATGCTTACTATCGGTCAATGTTTAGTATCCGGGTGTGACCCCACGGCGCAGGCGGCCCGACCTTGCCGCCATGCTCGCGCCTTTGATGCGCGACATGATCGCCGCCGAACTTCCGGTGCTGGAGGCAAACGGCGTGTCGATGTGGGGTTACAGCGTGCTCGTCGCGCTCGACCGGTCGGCGATACGTACCCAGGCGGCCCTCGCAGAGGCGATCGGAGCGGACAAGACACGCATCATTGCGATCCTCGACGAGCTCCAGGCGAAGGGGTTGATCGAACGGGTGGCCGACCCCGAGGACCGGCGGGCGCGACTACTGGCGATCACCAAAGAGGGGCGCAAGGTGAAGGACGCGACGCAGGCGGCGATTCAGCGCGGCGAAGAGCGCTGGCTCGGAACGCTTTCGGCCACCGACCGCGCCGTGTTTCTCCGCGTGCTTCAGGAGCTGTCAGGGCTGGATTCGTCATAGCCGGGGTGCGCGATCGCCAGCCTGTGGCGGACGAGCGTGCGAAGGGCAGGCAGCACGTCGTCGGCGCGGTCGTCCAGTGCCCCTGCGCGGATGGCCGCCGCGAGTTGTGCTTCGTCGGCGAACCCGAGTTCGGCCAGTCTGCCGGTGACCGCGGCCGCGGAATCGTCGGTCAGTTCTCGCTCGACGATGCGCAGCACATTGGCCGCGACGCGGGCGTGGAAATTCACCGGGCCCTCAACCGAGGACCGCACGTCGTTGTCGAGGAAGTCGGCGACCGCGGCGACGAGCTCGGCCGCAGTCGGTCGCCCGTACAGCCAGTTCACTTCGGGCCGCCTCCCTGCAGCAGATCCAACACGTCCCATTCGGTTTCGCTGACTCGACGGCCGATCGCGGCCAGTTCCACCGACGGCGTATGCCCGGACAGGTGCCGTTCGGCCTGGAAGCGACAGATCACGCCCCAGCGCAACGTGGCCAGGGTCAGCCACCACCGGAACGTCTCGCGATCGATGGGCGCACGCGCTGCCGCCTCATAGGCGGACAGGAAGCCTTCGACACCGCCCAGGCCGCCAGCGCCGAGATGCTCGGGCGCGCCGAACCGCCAGGCGCGGATGCAGAACCACGCGAGGTCCTCGTACACCTCGCCGAGATGTACCAGTTCCCAGTCCAGCACGGCGGCGAGTCCGGATTCGTCGACGATCAGGTTGCCCATCCGGAAATCGCCGTGCACGAGTCGTGGCGACGACGGCGCGGGCCGGTGTCCGTCCAGCCAGCGAAACGCCCATTCGAATGTGGCTGTGGTGTCGCCCATCTCGTCGAGGCGCTGCCGCCACTCGGTGAGCTGGTCGACGTGGCTCAGGCCCACCCCGTCCGGGTCGGCGCGGTGGATGGCGGCCAGCGCCTGCGCGCACTGCTGCAGTAGCCGCGCGCGGGCGGGCTCGTCGAGGGCGCGCTGGATTCTCCTGACGATCGTCTCGCCAGCGATGGCGTCACAGATGAGGTACGGATTGCCCAGTGCAGCAGGCGAATTGTCTGCTGCCAGGATGTGGGGGACGGGTGCCCCCGCCGCGGCCGCGCGCTGCTGGACCGCCGCCTCCAGTTCCATCCCGGCATGCACGTCGTCGGGTGGGCCGGTGCGCAGGATCAGGGCCCGGCGTTGGTCGGCCACGGCCTCGAAGGCCCACGTGGTGCGGCTGGCGCCGCCCGTCAGCGCCCGCAGGTTCTCGATGGTGACGTCGCCGAGCACCGGCCGGAGCACCTCTAGGAGTTGTTCCTTCACTTGCGCCCGAATCCGAACAGCCGCTGGGCCACTCGGCGGATCTGGATCTCCTCGGCGCCCTCGGTGATGCGGTAGCGGCGATGGTGTCGGTAGATGTGCTCGAACGGCTCGTGCCGGCTGTAGCCGACGCCGCCGAACACCTGCATCGCGCGGTCGGCGGCCTCGCACACCAACCGGTTCGCGCGGTAGTTGGCCATCGAGACCTTGTCCGAGACCTCCATGTGGTGGTTGCCGTCGAGTTGGGTTGCCGCGTAGTACACCAGCAGCCGCACCATCTGGGCCTCGGTCTGCAGCTCGACCAGCGGCCACTGCACCGCCTGGTTGACCGCGAGCGGCTTGCCGAACACCGTGCGTTCGTTCGCGTAGCCGACCGCGCGGTCGATGCAGTACTGGGCGGCGCCCAGGCTGCTGGCCGCCTGGCGAATCCTGTTCTCGTGCAGGAACGTCTGGCCGACCTCGAGGCCGCGGTCGACCTCGCCGAGCACCGCATCGGCAGGTACTCGGACATCCTTGAGCTCGACCTCGCCGTGGTCGGTCGGCATGTTGAACGTCCACCAGTAGTACGGCACGGTGAAGCCAGGGGTGTCCGTCGGGACCAGGAAGGCGGTGATGCCGCGGGCCTGCCCCGGCTCACCCGAGGTGCGGGCGAACACCAGGTCGTGGGTCGCCCGGTGCACACCGGTGTTGAACCGCTTGGCGCCGTTGATCACCCAGGCGTCGCCGTCCTGTACTGCGCGGGTCTCGAGCCAGGTGGCGTCTGACCCGTGATTGGGCTCGGTAAGGCCGAACGCCATCGACCGCTCGCCGGTGATCAGGGCCTCGGTCCATTCGGCCTTCTGTGCGTCAGTGCCGAAGCGGTCCATCATGATCACCTGCGGGAAGTTGCCGATGATCGACGACTCGTCCTGCAGGTCGTTGTGCAGCCCAAGGCCCATGTGGGCCAAGTGCTCCCGGATGACGGCCATGTCGATGTTGGTGCCGTCGCGGCCACCGAACTGTGACGGCAGTCCATAGCGCAACCAGCCGGCCTTGTCGGCGCGCCTGCGCATCTCGCCGAGCAGGTCCTCCCACTCTCGGCGCGGGATGCCGCCGTTGTCCCAGTCGGTGCGGGCGTTTTCCCGACGCTGGTCGAAATACTGCATGTTCTCGCGCTCCAGCGGTTTGATCTCGGCCTCGATGAAGGCGTCCATCTCGGCGAGCAGTCCCGGAAGATGCTCTGGGAGGGTGAAATCCACGGTGATTCTCCTCTGGTATCAGAACCCGTACAGTGTCTTCTTCCAAATCCTGGACAGCGTGGCGACGGCGTCCTCGTCGCTGATCTCGAGCCCGAGCCCGGATGTGCCGACGAAGACGGTGGTGAAGTTCTCGAACAGCAGCGCGATCGCCGCCGCCGTGTGCTCGGGATCGAGCTCGTCACCGAATCCCTGCTCTTGGGCGCGGCGCACCGATGCGGCGACGATATCCATGCCGAAGCGGCGGAATTCGTTCTGTATGGCCGCGAATCGCGGCTGGGTGACGGCCAGCTGCGCGACGGCGATCATGATGCCGATGTTCTGTTTGAACATGTTCCAGTAGCCGGTGACGACGGCCGAGAAGAACGCGTCGTCGTCCGGCGACTCCGGAAGGTGAAGGTTCACCCCTGACGGGGCGACGATGTCGTGCAGGAAAGACTCGGAAAGCGCGGCGAGCAGATCCTCCTTGTCCGCGAAGTAGCGGTAGAACACTGCTGGCGACTTGCCCGCCGCCGACGTGATGTCGGCCAGCGTTGTGCCGTGAAATCCGCGCTCGGCGAACAGCTTCCGGGCTGCCTGCTCGATGGCTTCCCGGGTCTGGCGCCCCTTCGCGCTGAGCGTCTCGACCGGCACGGCTAAGCGCCGAGTATCCGGTCGCCGGCGCGCAACAAGGCGCTCGGCAGGTCGTGTCCGACGACGCGCTGCGCCACTTCCGCCGCGGCGATCGCGGCCTGAAGGTCGACGTCGACGTGGATTCCGCTGTCCCGCAACAGGTAGACGAGATCCTCGGTGGCGATATTGCCACTTGCACCCGGCGCGAACGGGCAGCCACCGAGCCCGCCGACCGAGGCGTCGAGACGGGTGACACCGGAGCTCACTGCCGCGTACGCACTGGCCAGACCGGCCCCGCGGGTGTTGTGGAAGTGCGCGCCCAGCGGGATGTCGCCGATCAGCGGTTGGATCCGCGCGATCAGGTCGCTGACCCGTCGCGGTGTGGTCGTGCCGATGGTGTCGGCGATCGCCAGTCGGTCCACATCGGCCTCGCACGCCGCTGTCACGACCTCGACCACGCGCTCGGCCGGTGTGGGCCCGTCGAATGGGCAGTCCCATGCCGTGGCGATGATGACCTCGACCGAGACCCCGCTGTCGTGCGCGATCGCGACGATCTCCGGAGTCTGCGCGGTGGCCTCCGCCGTTGAGCGCCCGACGTTGGAGCGGCTGTGCCCGTCCGCTGCCGACACCACGTACTCGATTGACTGCAGGCCCGCCGCGATGGCGCGCTTGGCGCCGTTGGGGCTGGCGACGAGCGCGGAGAACTCTATGCCCGGGAAGTTGTGCAGTTCGGCGGCCAGTTCCGCTGCGTCGGCTAGCGCCGGCACCTTCGATGGCGACACGAACGCCGTCGCCTCCATTTCTCGTACACCGGTGGCGGCGACGGCGGCGAGCAGTTCGAGCTTGGCGGACAACGGAATCGGGTCTTCGATCTGCAGACCGTCACGCAGCGAGACGTCTCGAATGTCGACGTGTGTGGGTAGTTCGGTCAAAGCACGCCCTCCGCCCGCAGTGCTTCGAGTTCCGCGTCGGTGCGGCCCAGCAGCTCGTGGTAGATGTCGTCGTTGTGCTGGCCCGGCAGAGCCGGCCCGGCACTGCGGATCGTCCCGGGGGTCTCCGACAGCACCGGCACTACGCCGGGGCCTTTGACGTTTCGTTCGATTCGTTCGTCCCAGTGGTCGGCGATCATGCCGCGGGCCTGAAGCTGCGGATCGTTCACGACCTCGGCGACGGTGTTGATCGGTCCGCTGATCACCCCGGCATCACTGAGCGTGGCGATGATGTCGGCGGGATGCCGTTCGGCGGCCCACGCGCCGATGATCTTGTCGAGCTCGTCCTGATTTCGGCCCCGGGCAACGTGATTGGCGAACCGGTCGTCGGTCGCGAGCTCCGCCTGGCCCATCGCGGCGCACAGCCTGCGGAACACCGTGTCCTGGTTGGCGGCGATCACCACCCAACTGCCGTCTGCGGTCGGATAGATGTTCGACGGGGCGATGCCCTCAAGGCGGGTGCCCGACGGCCCGCGCACCACACCGCCGACGTCGTAGTCGGGGATCGTGGATTCCTGGACGGCCAAACAGGATTCGGTCAGCGCGGCGTCGACCACCTGGCCTTCGCCGGTGACAGTGCGTCGGTACAGTGCGGCCAGCGCACCCTGGGCGGCGAACATGCCGGCCAGGCTGTCGCCGAGCGACAGGGCCAGCCGCGGCGGGGGACCACCGGGGAATCCGTTCATGTGCCGCAGCCCGCTGGCCGCCTCGGCGACGGACGCGTAGCCTGCCTTGTGCGCCTCGGGTCCGGTCTGGCCATAGCCGGACACTCGGACCAGGATGATGCCGCGATTGCGTTCGCGCAGCACGTCGTAACCGAGGTTCCACTTCTCCAGCGTGCCGGGCCGGAAGTTCTCCACGATGATGTCCGACTTCTCGACCAGGTCGAGGAACAGCGCGCGGCCGGCCTCCGCGCGCAGGTTCAGCGTCACGGCCTTCTTGTTGCGTGCGTGCACCGTCCAGAAGAAGTGATGGCCGTCAAGCTCGGCCTGCCCCCACGTCCGCAACGGATCGGGTGCTCCCGGCGGTTCGATCTTGATGACCTCCGCGCCCATGTCGCCGAGCAGCCGTCCCGCGAACGGCCCCGAGATCAGCGTCCCGACCTCGATGACCCGGATACCGTCCAGGGGGCCGGTGACAGTCATAGCGAAAACCCGTGCCGATGAAGCCAGTCCGTGCAGATGCCGACGGCGCGGCGCAGCGTGTCGCGCTGGTCGGGCCCGGAGTAGTAGTGGTTGGCGCCGGCGATCTCGTGCATCTCCTTGTCAGGATGTCCGATGGCCTCGAAGAGTCGGCGGGTGTGGCTGGGCGTACAGGCATTGTCGGCCAGGTTGCCGATCACCAGTGCGGGCACGTCGATTTCCGGCCCGGCTTTGACGGCGTCGCCGTTGGCGTCGTCGTAGCTCCACTGCGAAAGCCAGCTGCGCAACGTGCAGAACCGGGCCAAGCCGAACGGGCCCATGTTGACCACGTGCGGGTCACCCAGGTAGGTGGTTCGCGGCGCGCGCTCGTTCGGGTCGACGGTCGGGTCCAGCCAGCGGGGGTCGGCCATGGTGCCGTGCACGACGAACGCGAACTCGTCGTCGGGTCGCCCGGCGCCCTTGAGCTCGGCAAGTTTCGCCTTGACCCACTTGGTGATTCGGCGATTGCGTGCGATCTGAGCTTCGCGATAGCGTGCGATGAATTCCTCGGTGTAGGGCGGCTGGTTGGGGTTGTCCGGGTTGTACAGGTCCAGCTCCGGATCGCGCTTCGACGGGTCCGACTCGTCGAGGATGGACGCGTCCAACCACTCGGTGAGTGTGCCGTGGCGGCTGATGTGTGCGGCCAGCATCATGATGCCGTCGGCTGGGACGAGCCCCAGTTTGGTCAGGTCGGGGCCATCGCCGGACGGGCTGGCCGTCACCGTCGGATGTTTGGCCTGCTGCTGATAGAACACCGATAGCGAGCCGCCGCCACTCCAGCCGGCCAGCACCACCTTGTCGTAACCCAGTCGGTCTTTGGCGTCCTTGATGCATTCGCCAAGATCCTCGACGACCTTCTCCATGAGCAGCGCGGAGTCGGTGCCCCGAAAGCGGCTGTTGCAGTAGATGACGTGATGGCCTGCACGGGCCAGCGCGTTGATCATCGGCAGGTAGGCGCCGCCGCCGATGGGGTGCATGAACACCAGCACCGTATCCGACGGTTTCGTCTTCGGCTTGAGAAGGTAGCTTTCCAGGACGATCAGCTCGGAGACACCGCCGTAGACGTCCCGCGCACCGGAGATGTTCTGGTAAGCAATCAGATACGGGATGCGGTCGTACTCGTACTTGACGGGTACTTCGGTTGTCGTCATCAGTGTTGCCCCAAATCATTCGCCAGAACCTCGGCCGACGGCACCAGCCGGCGCCGGGTGTCTATCGCGATCACAGACCAATCCACAGAGTCGTACTCGTCGAACTTGCGTCGGGCCCGCTCTCGCGCCTTCTCGGGCGCGCCGTGGTGAACACCTTGTGGCGCATGCGAAATCAGACCCGGCGGCATCGGAATTCCGTACAGCGATCCGCCGTGGAAGAACGCGATCTCGTCATAGTCGACGTTGCGGTGATACCAGGGCGTGCGCTCGGTACCCGGCACACCCTCGGCCGGTTTGGGCAGGAAGTTCATCACATAGACGCCGGTGGCTTGCATGAACAGGTGCACGGTCGGGGGGAGGTGCACGCTATTCGATGTCACCACGTTGTAGTCATCGATGTTGAACGTGAACGCGAAGTTGTCACCGCGCCACCCCTCCACGTCGAGCGGATGATGTTGGTAGAAAAGCGAAGTCGGCCCGCCAGCAACGGACGGATGGATGAGCCGCACCTCGTACTCGTCGCGCCCGTCATCGTCGATCGGCGCGGGCTCGGGGATGGTCGCCTGCGACGGGTCGAACGGGAAGTGCCGCCCCATGTATCCGGGCGGTGGTACCCGAAACTCGTCGGTGGCCTGGATCATCAGCAGCGTGGACTCTTCGTCGGGCACCTGGCGGAACGTGCACGCCTTCGGGATGTACACCCAGTCGCCCTGACGGTAGCGGAGCGGCCCGAACTCCGTCTCCAACAGACCCGAGCCCCGGTGCACGAAGCTGAGCAGGTCGCCGTCCACGTAGCGGACGAAGAACGGCATTGGCTCGCTGCGCCGGGACAGCAGCACCTGACAATCGGCATTGGAGAACATCAGCAACGGCCCGCCTGCGGCGTCGGCGGCGTCGCTGGGTTTCAACTGATCCGACAGCACGTCGACGGGCCGCAGCGGACCGGAAGCGCGGTAGGCGGTGGGGTCGTGTCGTCGGTAGATGTTCGCGGTGCGGCCGGTGAATCCGCCACGGCCGAGTTCGTCGTCCTTCAGGCCGTCGAGGTCGGCGTGCAGGCGCTTGGGGGTACGGCCTTTTCGAAGGTGGACGAAGGATTCCATGGGTCGCTCCATCGACGGTGAGGGCGGACTTGAAGGAAGACCACGAACTAAAAGTGATATTAGTTTTACTTTGGCGTCGTCGTCAATCGGTGAAATCGACGCGGATGGTGAGCAGGTTCGTGCCGAACGTGCGCACGCCGAAGCTGTTGAACTGCGGCAACTCACGCAGTCGCGCCTGCGGATCGTCATCCGGCAGCAGCTGTGCCACACCCTTGTGCCAGCGCCCGTTCAGCCGCACGCGGACGTTGGGATTGGCCATGATGTTCTTGACGTACTGCGACTTGTCGCCGAACTCCGAGACGAACCAGAACTGGTCGCCGACCCGGCTGCCACCCAGGGGTGTGCGCCGGGGTTCGCCCGACTTACGTCCCGTCGTCTCCAGCAGCGTCTGGAAGGGATTTCGCCGCATCAACGGGTTGGCCACCCGCCTCTGAAAAAAGTTGGTAATGCGGTCACGCGTGTCGTTGGGCATGGGGGTCCTTTCACACCATGGCGGTCCGTGGCACCTTCATACCCAGTGTGAGCGCTGCCGCGAGTTCGCGACTGGTGTCGTAGTCGAATATCACGTGGCCGCAGATCACGTCGACGTCGCGCTTGATCCGCTGCAACGGATTGTCGAGGAAGTGGGCGCTGGCCCCTGACGCCTCGAGAAGGTCGCCGATCACCGCCCGCGACTCGTGCACGATGTGTGCCGCCGCCAGCCGGGCCTCGGCGCGCGCCGGCCGTGGCACGGGATCGCCTGCGGCAACGATCGTCTCGATCTCTTCGACCGTGTCGGCAAGCAGCCCGCGCAGCGCGCGCAGTCTTACCCGGGCCTCTGCCAGGTGGGCCTGCGCGATCGGCTTGTCCTTCTGCATGACGCCTTCGTACGCCAGCACACGCTGGGACAATCGTTCGGCGTATAGGTCAGCTGCGCGTTCGGCACTGCCGAACGCGGGCATGGCCGCCAGTAGGGCCAGGGCCGGGACCATCGGCCAGCGGTAGGTGTCGGCGTCGTGCAACCCGGCGCCGGGCGCCGTGCCGGTGTAGATGTCGGACACCCGCACCAGACGGTGCCCGGGGACGAAGGCGTCGGTGATGACGACGTCGTTGGAGCCGGTGGCCCGCATGCCGTCGGTATGCCAGACGTCCTCGATCTGGAAGTCGCCTGCGCGCAACAACGCGAGGGCGGGATAGATCGCGGCTGGGTCTTCCTCAGGTCCGCACAGCGCGCCGACGATGATCCAGTTGCCGTGCATCACCCCGGTGGCCCACGACCACCGGCCGGTCAGCCGGACGCCGCCGCCCGTCGGGACGCCCCGGCCCGTCGGCGCCAGCGGAGCGGGCGCGAGGAACGGATGCGTCGCAAAGGCCCCCTCCTGCGCGAGCTCGTCGAACAGCGCCAGCATCCAGTTGTGCAGCGCGTAGAAGCCGATCGTCCACGCGCTGGAGGCGCATCCGTGCGCCATGCGGCGGACGGGATCGAGGATCGCCGGAAAGGGCGGCCTGCCTGCCGCCGTAGCGGGCGGGCACGAGTAGCTCGGTGAAGCCCCGACGCGAGAAGGTCGTCGATTGTTGCGGGGGCAAGTTGGCGCAGCCGCTCGGCGTCCGGGGCGCGCTCGGCCAGTCGGGCCACGAACTCCGGAGTGATCGTCGATGCGGCGGCCGATACGGCGGGCATGGCCCGACCCGTACCATACCTTTTAGTATGGAGAGGCGTCTGCCGAGCCGTCAGACCTTGAGCATGATGTCGAGGAAGCGTTCGCGGCCTCCGGTGGCACGAGGGCCTGGCTGGGCGCCCGCGATGTGCAGGAAGCCGACGCCAGCGGCGAATGTGGCGTTGGCCCGCACCTCGGCGTCCTCGCCGTCGAACCCGTAATCCAGGTAGGTCCTGGCGTACCGCCGCGAGCACACGTTGATCGGCGGCGCGCACGCTGGCCGCGGCGGCGTCGTCGGTGCGGGCCCACTCCCGCATCGCCCGTTCCAGCGTCCAGTGTTGGGGGCTGACCAGCGACGACATCATCTGCAAGAGGCGTTCACGCGGCGGAAGCGCCGTGAGTTCGCCGAACTGGCGGCGCTCCTCGTCGCGCAACTCGCCCGACGCCTGCACGAGTGCGGCGCGGTATGCCGCGATGTCGGTGAAGTGCCAATAGAAGCTGCCCTTGGTCACCGCCAGGTGACGGCACAGCCGATCGATCTTGAGCGCCTTGATGCCTTCTGCGGTCAGTATCGCGAAGCCGGCCTGGATCCAGTCGTCGACCGACAACCGGCTGTGGTTCGTGCTCCGAACCCTCCCCATAAGCCGCAGCCTACGGCCCGCGCGACCTGCGAAAACTGACGTAGACGTTACTTCTGAATTCCCACAGGAATATGACAGTCAACGCCGGTCGGACTTTCTCGCGTGCTGGTCACATGTTTTACTGCTCACGCACAACAGAAATTTCTCGGTCCGCTCTTCCGCCGTACCGGGCACAGTCGAGCGGGCGCGACCGCGCAGTAAAGCAAGTGGCTGCGGTGTCGAATGGCGATCTGTGATCGTCGGGGGAAGCGCTTTACGGCCGCATGCAGTAACCGGAAGATGGATGGAATTGCGCTATGAGGTTCGTTGACAAGATTCGTGGCCATTGGGCGCGCCGGTTCGCGGTGGCAGCCATCACGGCGGCCGTCCTACCTGGCGTGGTCGGTCTAGCCGGAGGCTCCGCCACCGCAGGTGCGTTCTCCCGGCCAGGCCTGCCGGTCGAGTACCTGATGGTGCCATCACCGTCGATGGGCCGGGACATCAAGATCCAGTTCCAGAAGGGCACCGGCTCGCATGCGGTGTACCTGCTCGACGGCCTGCGGGCCCAGGACGACTACAACGGCTGGGACATCAACACCCAGGCGTTCGAGTGGTTCTATCAGACGCCTCTGTCGGTCGTCATGCCCGTCGGCGGTCAGTCCAGCTTCTACACCGACTGGTATGGGCCCGCGTGCGGCAACAACGGCTGCCAGACCTACAAGTGGGAGACCTTCCTGACCAGCGAGTTGCCGCAGTGGCTCGCGTCCAACAGGGATGTGTCCTCCACCGGAAACGGGGCGGTCGGCCTGTCGATGTCGGGTAACTCCGCGATGATCCTGGCCGTCTATCACCCGCAGATGTACATCTACGCAGGCTCGTTGTCCGCATTCCTCAACCCGTCTGAGGGTCAATGGCCGGGGTTGATCAACCTGGCGATGGGCGACGCCGGTGGCTACCACACCGACGCGATGTGGGGTCCCGCCGAGACCGATCCGGCGTGGAAGCGCAATGACCCGATGGTCCAGATCCCGGCACTTGTCGCGAACAACACCCGCCTTTGGGTGTACGCCGGCAACGGCACGCCCAGTGAACTAGGCGGCGCGAACCTGCCCGCCCAGTTCCTCGAAGGCCTGGTGATCCGCACCAACCTCACCTTCAGGGACAACTACATCGCGGCCGGTGGTCACAACGCGGTGTTCAACTTCCCGCCGAACGGCACGCACGACTGGGGCTACTGGGGTGCGCAGCTTCAGCAGATGAAGCCCGACCTGATCTCGTACCTCGGCTGATAACCAAACATGCGAAAGCCCCCGACACGCCAGTCGGGGGCTTTTGTCTCTAGTGAAGAATGAGCCTCATGGTCGCAGTCAATGCTTTGGTCGCACACCAGGACGCGGAAGGGTCGATCACGCTCGCACACGAGGTTGTCGACGACAGCTTCCTGCCCGAGGGTGACGTCACCATCGCCGTCGAATACTCCGGCGTCAACTACAAGGACGGTCTGGCAATCACGCCGAAGGGTGGTGTGGCGCGGTCCTATCCGCTCATCCCCGGTATCGACGTCGCGGGCACGGTGACCGCCAGTTCGGCGGCGGACTTCGCGGTCGGGGATCGTGTCGTCGCCCACGGATATGACATCGGGACCGGGCGCCACGGCGGATATGCCGACACCGCGCGCTTTCCGGCCGAGTATCTGGTCAAGCTCGATGCGCTGACGACCGCTCAGGCGGCCGGCGTCGGCACCGCCGGGTTCACCGCGGCCATGAGCGTCAACGCAATTCGAGAGCACGGCGTGCGGCCGCAGGACGGACCGGTGCTGGTCACCGGCGCGACCGGGGGAGTGGGCAGCGTCAGCGTCGACCTGTTGGCAGGCCTCGGGTACGAGGTGATCGCATCCACCGGAAAGGCCGACGCGCACGACTACCTGATGGGACTGGGCGCCTATGAGGTGATCGGCCGGCTGCCAGCGGAGGGCGAGAAGATTCGCCCGCTGGGCAAGTCCGCGTATGCCGCGGTCGTCGACAGCGTCGGCGGCGACACGCTGGCGTACGCGTTGAGCATCCTGAATTACGCTGGGGTAGCGGCGATTTCAGGGCTGGCCCGGTCGGCTGACCTGCCGACCACAGTGATGCCGTTCATCCTGCGTGGTGTCACGCTGGCAGGCATCGACTCGGTGTTGCTGCGGATCGAAAAGCGTCGTGAGCTGTGGCAGTCGATCGCGGGCGACCTGCTGCCGCGTCACCTCGACGACATCACGCACGACGTCTCGATCCTCGAGGCGCCCGACACGCTGCGCAGCATCATCGGCGGCGGTGTCACCGGGCGCACCCGCGTGGTGGTGAAGGACGGCTTCTAGCTCGCGCCGGTCTACTTCAGCTCGGCGGACGACAGGCCCAGCAGGCGGCGGGCCACCACCAGTTGCTGAATCTGCTGCGTGCCCTCGAAGATGTCGAGGATCTTGCTGTCGCGTGCCCACTTCTCCAGCAGCGTTTCCTCGGAATACCCCGTGGTGCCTGCCAATTCGACCGCCTTGAGGGTGATGTCGGTTGCCACCCTCGCGGACTTGGCCTTGCCCATCGACGCTTCCTTGGAGTTCGGGATGTTGTTGTCGGCCTGCCATGCGGAGCGCACGGTCAGCAGGTAGCCGGCCTCCCAGTCGGCCTCCATCCGCAGGAACTCGGCGGCCGCGGCGCTCTGCGCGTGCGACGGCTTGTCGTAGGAGATCTCCACGCCTGCGTCGGTGAGGATCTTGCGCAGCTCCTCGAGCGCGGCGCGGGCCACGCCGACGGCCATCGCCGCGACGATCGGCCGGGTGTTGTCGAACGTCTCCATGACGCCGGCAAAACCCTTCTCCACGTGGATCTCCGGGTCGCCGAGAAGGTTGTCCTTCGGGATGCGGACGTTGTCGAAGCGGATCACCGCGGTGTCGGACGCCTTGATGCCGAGCTTGTGCTCGAGCCGTTCGACCGTCACGCCGGGGTGTTCACGCGGGACGATGAAGGACTTGATTGCGGCGCGGCCGAGTGACTTGTCCAGCGTCGCCCACACCACGATGTGGGTGGCCCGCGAACCGGCGGTGACAAAGATCTTCTCGCCGTTGATCACGTACTCGTCGCCGTCGAGCACCGCGGTCGTGGTCACCGCCGCGGAGTCCGAGCCGAAGCTCGGCTCGGTGATCGCCATTGCGGCCCAAACATCCTTGCCCAGCCGCTCGAGCTGCTCCGGGGTCGCGACCGACGAGATGGCCGCGTTGCCAAGGCCCTGACGCGGGACCGACAGCAGCAGCGCGATATCGCCCCAGCTGATCTCGACCGCGTTGAGCAGCGCCGACATGTTGGCGCCGTTGTGGTTCTCGTCCTTGCCGTCGGCGTCGCGGAACGCCTCGGCACCGGCGAACGAGATCGTCTTCGCCGCCGAGATGCCCTCGAACAGGGTGGCCAGCGTGTCGAGTTCGACGGGGTAGGCGTGTTCCTTCAGGTCATACTTGCGCGAGATCGGCCGCAGCATCTCGGCGGCGCCCTGATGCGCCTTCTCGATCACCGCTTCGAGCTTGCCTGGTAGCTCCAGATTGATTGCCATGACAGGTCTTTCGTTCGAAGTAATCGGTTAGATAACTGCTTAGATAACTACAACGCCCTCGGCGACGCCGATCGCGCGCAAATCGCGGTACCAGCGTTCGACCGGATGTTCCTTGGTGTAGCCGTGGCCGCCGAGCAGCTGCACGCCGTCCAAGCCGATCTGCATGCCCTTGTCGGTGCCCAGTCGCTTGGCCAGTGCGGCCTCGCGGGCGAACGACAGACCCTGTTCGGCACGGGATGCGCCCCGCCACGTGATCAGGCGGAGGCCGTCGAGTTCGATGGCGATGTTGGCGGTCATGAACGCGACCGCCTGACGGTGGGCGATCGGCTCACCGAATGCCTGGCGTTCCTTGATGTAGGGCATCACGTGATCGAGGACCGCGTGCGCCGTCCCGACCGCCAGGGCGGCCCAGCCCAGCCGTGCCAGCGCGATCGCCTCGGAGTAGTCATCGTCGGTCGCGTCGTCCTCACCGAGCCGGGCGCTCAGTGGCACCGACACGTTGTCGAGGTCGACCCTGCCGAGCGCCGCAGCGCGGATGCCCATGCTGGGATCGGCCTTGATGGACACGCCCTTCGTGGATGACTCGACGATGAACAGCGTTGGCTTACCGGACAATTGGGCGCCGACGATGAACAGTTCGGCATCCGCGGCGGCGGGCACCAACGACTTCACGCCGTTGAGCCGGTATCCGCTCGGAGTGCGCACCGCAGTCGTCTTCAACGCTGTCGGATCGAACAGCGCGTGCGGTTCGGCGATCGCCACGCACGCCTGAGGCACGTTTTCGCCTGCGAACTCCCTCAGATATGTCGCCTGCTGGTCTGCGCTGCCCCAGTGGGTCAGTGCGGAGGCGACGCCGCCGGGCGCGAGGATCGGCAGTGCCAGACCCATGTCGCCGTAGGCCAATGCCTCGGCGACGAGCGCGTTGGTGACGGTCGACCGGTGCGCGGCGATGCCGTCGAAATCCTCGGGAATGTTGATGGCGGTGATGCCCAACTCGGCGGCCTTGGCGTTCAGGTCAGGCGGATAGGTCGCGGCGTCATCGGCGTGGCGGGCGGCGGGGCGGAGGATCTCCTTGGCGAAATCCTCGACGGTCTCCAGGATCATCTTCTGGTCGTCGTCGGGGGTCAGGTCGAAGTAGTGGGCGCCGCTGGCCTTGAGCCGGGTCGGTGCCTTACCGATTCCCTGGATCCTCTTGAACTGCCGGGCCGACGCGCCTGCCGCGGAGAAGACCTGCTTGACGCCGTATTGCAGGCTTCTATTGAGCGGGCCACGCAGGTTGTACTTGTCCAGGAATTCCTGGCCGACGATCGGTGTGATCACCGCCAACCCGACGTCGATCGCTGTTCTCTTGTGCTTCTGCATGCCGACGGCGCTCTCGCGACCGGAGCGCTTCTTGGACGGCACGGTATTGGTCATTGTCAGCAGCCTCGCTAGCTGTGGGAAGTGCGGACGTATCGGAACTGACTCTAGAGTAAGGTATCGGAACTGACTCCGGAGTAAGGTCGGCTGTTTTGTTGCGCACTTCACAGCGCCGGCGTCCCCACGGTCGCATCGGACCAAGCGCAACCTGCCCGAGACTGACAGGATCACCGCCGCTAACCTTCCTCGAGCAGCACATGTATCGCCTGAGCAGACAGCGAGCTCTTGGTGATGAACCCGACCGCAGGACTGGCGGCGAGGATATCCGCGAAGTCTTCGATGTCGTGGGCCGACATCATGATCAATGCGGATTGCGCTGCAGCACCGGCGCGTTCATGCAGCTGCTCTGCTACATCGAATCCACATTCAGGGCCGAGATCGATGTCGATCAGTGTCATGTCGGGTTTCACGGCCTCGATGCAGCGCAGCGCCTCCTTGCCGTCCATCGTCACTCCGACAACCTTGATGCCCGCACATTCGAGCGTGTTGGTGGCAGCGACGATGAACTCTGGGCTGTCGTCGATAATGACGCACCGCAAGGGCTCTACCTGCAATGTCATGTCCCTAGTGTGGGAACCTCGCACGTCGGTGCCATCCCGGCTAGCTGCACAGTCGCGAGGCGCCCGGTCGGCGCGCGTACTGGATGGTGACCGCTACGCGATGGTTCCGGTCACCGGTAGTCGCGCATCCGCGTCAGCAGCGATGACACGTCGTTGAGATCTGTGGACCGTCGAGGACATGACTACCTCGCCTCCGTCCCAGCGGTTCGGCGTCGATACCTTTCGCGAGTTCCCGCTGCTCATTCGAGTGCGAAACATCGCCGCGATGGTCTTGGCCGCCGCCAGTGGGGCCACCGATGCGATCGGTTATCTCACTATGGGCCACGTCTTCACCAGCGCGATGACCGGCAACCTGGTGCTGCTCGGCATCTCGATTGCGCACAGGGACGGCCAGCGCGTCGGACGTGTTGCGGTGTCGCTCTTCTGTTTTGTGGCCGGTACGGCTCTCGGCGCACGGATGGTCCGCAGTCCGAAACCTGACGATCCTGTCTGGCCGTCGGCCATTACGCGAGCACTCGCGGTCGAAGCCCTCGCATTCGTGGTCTACGCGACCTGCTGGTGGACCATCGGCGTCAACCACAGCGTTTACGCCAAGGCGGCGTTGCTCGGACTTGGCGCAATCGCTTTGGGCATCCAGAGCGCATCCATGCAACGGTTCGGTGCTGGACTCAACACGACCTTCCTTTCCGGCTCGCTGACCGCTCTGGTCGGTTGGGTGGCGACCGGGCATCGGCTCCGCGACATCCCGCATCACCCACTGGTGTTGGCAGGTCTGCTTTTTGGTGCGATCTCTGGAGCGCTACTCGCACTCCACGCGCCGACGTTTGCACCGGTCATCCAACTGCTCGCAGTGACCGCTGCGCTCTGCGCCGCCGGCTGGCAGGCATACGCATGGCGCCGGATATCGAAAGACAACCGAGCGAGCGGGGCGGTTTAGCTGGCTGCGGCCGCCGGCCGTGCTGATAACCCTCGGTTACCGAACGCTCGGCAGCAAGTCTTGGCCGCGAGATCCAAAGCGGCGGAGCGTGAATGGTAGAGACAACAGCAACTGATCTGGGAGAGCAAGCATTATGACGACCCGATCAAGTTCTCGGACTTCACCCCGATGACGTTCTGACCGAACTGGGCTACCACGCGGAAAGCATCGCCGCAATGCACGCCGACGGCGTCGTCTAACACATCCTCAACAGGCAGCCGCCGATTTCCACATCGGCGGCTGGCCTCATACCCGGCCCCGAGGCGGCCGGGCCGCCGCGCCCTGGGAAGAGCACTCTGTTTCCGATGCCCCCGGTTCGAGCGCATGCTCTACTTCTAGGACCTTAGGTGGCTGTGAGGGTGGTGGCGTCCAGATGCAGACGACGACGAGCGCGAGCGTCCGAGCGAGGCAGGCGTGCGAGTAGGACTGACCACACGGTTGTTGTTGGCGACCGGGGTGGTAGCTGTGATGGTCAGCACCGCGTTCGCGTTTCTCTACTTTGCGATGGCCTCCGTACACCGCGCGAGGGATATGGCCACGCATTCCGCGGACGAGGCGTATGTCGCCCGTGACGTGAGAAGGATGCTCGGCGATATGGAGACCAGCCAACGTGGCTTCATCATCACCGGAGAACAAAGCTTTCTCGCGCCATGGGACACGGCTCGACAGAACCTACCGGAGAAATTGACGATGCTGCGCAACATGGTCGACGATCCCGCCCAGCAGGATCGGGCAAAGCAATTGGAGACCGACGCGCTGTCCTATGTCAACGACTATGCGGTCCCCCTCGTAGACGCCGCCCGCCGCGGAGAGGCCGGGGTGAAAAGCCTGCCGGCCAGCCAGGAGGGCAAGCAGCGGATGGACGCACTTCGCCAGGAGTTGGACACCTTCCTCGCGACGGAGTTGGCGTTGAGCATGGCGGAGCAGAGGCACGCCGACCGTGACTACCAACGAGCGACCGTCGTTGCCGTGGTTGGCCTCGGCGTCTCGCTGCTGGTAACCGCACTCAGCACCGTATACCTGGCGCGCGGAGTCGTTGGTCCGGTGCGGCGCACTGCCCGAATGGCCGAGCGACTGTCGGCCGGTGACCTCGAGGCACGTGTAGCCGAGACGGGCAAGGCCGAGATCGGCGTGCTGGAACGGAAATTCAATGCGATGGGCGAGTCCCTGCAACGAGGTCGTCACGAGTTGGCCCGCGTCACCGACGAGCAGGCGGCATTGCGGCGGGTCGCTACATGCGTGGCGGAGGACAGGCCGGCGGGCGAAGTTTTCGCTTCGGTCACAAAGGAAATCGGCTTGCTATTGGACGCCGAGATCACGCGGCTTTTGCGCTTCGAGGCCGACGGCAGCGGAACCGTGGCCGCCGCATGGACTCGGACCGGGGAGGCCGTGCCGGTCGGTGCCCGGATCGAGATCGACACGACCGTCGCAGCGCGGGTGCGTCAAGGTGTGAAGTCCGCTCGGGTCACAGAGGAGTCGCCCCCAGGCCTGTCAGCGGGGTCATATAGCGCGGTGGGTGCGCCGATCATCGTGAGCGGCGCACTCTGGGGCGCGGTCACTGCCCTGTCACTGCTCGGCCACCCGCTCCCCGAAGACACAGAAACACGGATGGTGGAATTCACCGATCTGGTCGGTACGGCCATCGCCAACGCGCAAGCTCGCGCCGACCTGGTGGCCTCCCGGGCTCGTATCGTCACTGCGGCCGACGAGTCGCGCCGTCGCATCGAGCGGGATCTGCACGACGGAATCCAGCAGCGACTGGTCGCGCTTCTCTTGAAGCTGCGCCTCGTCGAGCCGAACGTTCCCCCCGGGTCTCCGGAACTGCGCGAAGACTTGGCGGCACTCGACGCCGGGCTACTCGAAGCGGTGGAGGAATTGCGGGAGTTGTCCCGCGGTATTCACCCGGCGATCCTGTCCAAAGGCGGACTAGGACCGGCTCTAAGGTCGTTGTCGCGCCGCTGCGCTGTGCCGATGGAGCTGGATGTGCGTGTTGAGGATCGGCTCCCGGAGACCGTCGAAGGGGCGGCCTATTACGTGGCGGCAGAAGCCCTGACGAATGCGGCCAAGCACGCCAACGCGTCGGTCGTGGAGCTAAGCGCGGCCGTGACAAACGGCCACCTGTTGCTAACCGTTCGAGACGATGGGACCGGAGGTGCCGACCCGACGCGTGGCTCGGGCCTCATCGGTCTCACGGACCGGGTCGAAGCTGTCGGCGGCACGCTGAACGTCGTGAGTCCGCCAGGCGAGGGGACCACATTGCGCGCGGAGCTGCCGTTGGATAGCTTGGATCTCATCAGCGGGGCGGACTAACCGAGTCCTGGTTCGCCCGAGATGCTTTCGTCAGGTTGCGACGAACAGCGAGCGCGTCGGCTTCGACGTCGTAACCCTGAACCCATGGCCGGATGAGTCGGACTGTGGACCCCGCATCGAACGCGACGCCGTTCGACCGGGACAATCGTTGGATTCGGGCGGTGCGGTCGCGCCGTAGCTGCTGGAAATGAACGAGAACGTCCGGCACGTCGGCGGCGGAGGTTTCCCGGAGCAGTGTGGCCAGTGCCATCGCATCTTCGATGGCTTGGTTGGCACCCTGGCCCATGTGCGGCAGCATCGCGTGTGCGGCGTCCCCTAGCAGCGCCAGCCTGCCGTTCGTCCAGCGCGACAACGGGTTGCGGTCATAGAGGCCCCACTTGAACGTGGTGTCGACCTGTTCCAATATGCGCCGCACCTGTCGGGTCCAATCGCCGAACTCCGCAGCCAACACAGCGGGATCGCCCGGCGCCGACCATGATTCGCGCATCTCCGCGTCGGCAGGAACGAAGCCCACGAAGTTGATCTGGCGACCTGCTCGCACCGGAAAGGTAAGCAGGTGCTTGCCGTCTCCGCCCCATACCACCAGGGATTGTGGCCAATTGGGCACACGGGCAGCCGAGACGATGCCACGATATGCGACGGTGCCCGAGAAGACCGGCTCGGTGCGCTCGACATACTGCTGGAGCACCGAATGGATTCCGTCGGCCGCGATCACGACGTCGGCTTCGACGATGTCTCCGGTGTCGAAGACCGCCGTCGCAGACCGGGCATCTTGCACAAACTGTGTGCACCGGCGGCCCGTATGCACCACTCCTTGGGGCAGCGCAGCGGCCAGCAGGGCTACCAGGTCTGCCCTGTGCACGCCGAGGTGCGGGGCGTCCGGGCCATACGTCTCCGATGACACAACGGAGCCGTCCGGGCGGCAAACCCGAAATCCGGATATCCGCGCTGCGACTCGGTTGATCTCCTCGCGCAATCCGAGGCGGCGAAGGACTCGCTGGCTGTTCTGATGAAGGCCGACCCCGGCGCCTACCTCACCGAGCTGACGCGCCTGCTCGTACACCTCGACGCGCAAGCCGGCCGCCAGAAGGGCGACCGCGGCTGATAGCCCGCCGATACCGCCACCCACGATCACGACCCGAAGACTCACTCGCGCGCTCCTCTCGCTATGCGGGTGCAGCGCTGTCAGCGATGCCCTCCGCCGTGACCGCCGCCGAAGCCTCCGCCGTGAAATCCTCCGCCGCCGACAAAGCCGTTGCCGCCCAGCAGAAAGGCGTCGCCGCCGTAGGGATAGAACTGAACCCCGCCAGGTGAGTCGTTGATCTGGACGTTGCCGGGAGACTGGCACACGGTTCCGCCGCCTGCGCCGCCACAGTCTTCGCTAGTGGAAGCGGCAGAGGCGATTGGTGCGGCGACGATTGCTGCCGCGGCGGCACCGGCCACCAAGACCGGTGCCAGATGGGTCAGTTTGAACTTCATGATGATTCTCCTCAAATCGTTGGGATGTGTGCAAAATTCGCGGCTAGAGCAGGAAGGCTTCGCCGCCGTACGGATAGAACTGGGCCGGCGGAGGGGCGTCGTTGATCTGGACGTTGCCCGGGGACTGGCAGATCGTTCCACCTCCGCTACCGGTGCACGACCGCTGCGGCTGCGCAGGGGCCTGGGGGCCGGGAGCGGCCGATGCAATCGGCGCGACGGCGATCGCTGCCGCGACGGCTGCGGCTCCGAATAGCGGCGTGACATGAACGAGGTTGATGCGCATGGTCGTACTCCTTTGTTGAGCTGTGTCGCGTAATTCCAGGGTCGCGCGCGAAATGGCCGCTGTCGTCACCGCTGCCCTCCGGATTCACGCTCTGGCTGACCGATACGCCCGCATTCCGGGTAGCACGACCATCGATGGGTGTTACCGGTGATGACGTCAGGGCTTTGCAAACGCACTCTGAACGCAGGGACGACCACCATTGAAGGAGTGCCGCCATGCGGGTCAAACTGAACTACTTTGCGCCGCTGTTGGCCGTGGCGGCGGCAACTGTGGCGATCGCCGCCGCACCGATAGCAGCGGCCGCGCCGAGTCAGGACTCGGGCGGTGCCGGAGCAGCGGCGTCCAGTGATTCCGGCCAGGGGCAGCAGTCATGCCTGGGCCTTGGCGGCACCCAGAGCCAATGCCAGTCGCCGGGGAATGCGCAGATCTATGACGCGCCCCCGCAAGTCGACTACTTCCCGTACGCCGGTGGCGGCACCTAGATCGATGGGCACATTGTCGGATGATCGGTCCCTGTGGCGACTCGGCAACGTGATCGATCGCCATGCCGCTAACGCGCCCGAGTCCACGGCGTTGGTCATCGGGGCCGAGCGCCGATCGATCACATATGCCGCTCTGGCACAGCTCGTTGTCGACCATTGCAACGCGCTTCTAGGTCGTGGTCTGCGATCCGGTGACGTTGTCGCTCTGCAGGCCGGCAACAACATCGAGTTTGTGGTCGCCTTGTTGGGTGCGGCGCGCGCGAACCTCATTGTCGCTCCCCTTGATCCGGCGCTGCCGTCGACTGAGCGACGAGCCCGCGTCAACCGCGTCGGTGCCCGAGTCATCCTGACCGACGTGACACGGCAGAAGGCTGGGGGCGAGGGAGAATGCGCGGAATGGTGTTTGCAGTTCACTTCACCCAGCAGGTCGCGATCGACGCCCGAGCTGCACTTGGTCGAAAGTGGTTCGGCGCGCACGAATCATGCGACGGTACCCGGCTTGACCGCCCCCGACGCGCTGATCATGTTTACGTCGGGAACCACCGGAACGCCCAAAATGGTGCCATGGACACATGACAACATGGCCGCGTCCATCGACGGTGTCGCCGGCGCCTACCGACTGGGTCCCTCTGACGCGACCGTGGCGGCGATGCCCTTGTTTCACGGGCATGGGCTGATGGCCGCCCTACTGGCCACGCTGTCGACCGGCGGCGCTGTGCTGCTGCCCGCGCGAGGAAAGTTCTCCGCGCACACGTTCTGGGGCGATCTCGCCGCGGTGGGAGGCACCTGGTACACCGCCGTGCCGACGATTCACCAGATACTGCTGGATCGGGCGCCGACCGAGTTCCGCCGCGACCGAACCCGGTTGCGATTCATCCGCAGTTGCAGCGCACCACTGCCAGCCGCGGTGGCTCAGCGGATGGAAGAGACGTTCGGCGCCCCGGTGCTCGAGGCGTACGGCATGACGGAGACGACTCATCAAGCGAGCACCGTGCGCGCGTGGGATGACGCTCACACGAGGACTCACACAGTCGGAACGCCAACCGGCTTGTCGGTGCGGATCGTCGACGAGGACGGCGGCAGCTGCATACCAGGCGCTAGTGGTGAGATCTGGCTGCGCGGACCGGGCGTGGTGCGCGGCTATTTGGCGAACACCGAAGCGACCGCGACGACATTCGTGGGTGGTTGGGTGCGCACCGGCGACCTCGGTGTGGTCGACGGCCACGGTTGTGTCGCGGTGCAGGGCCGCATCAAGGAACAGATCAACCGTGGGGGCGAGAAGATCTCGCCAGAGCACGTCGAGGAGGTCCTGCTCGCTCACCCAAACGTGGCCCAAGCCGCAGTGTTTGGCGTTTCCGACGCGCTCTACGGCGAACGGGTGGAGGCGGTCATCGTGCGTCACGGCGGGTCTCACCTCGAAGTGAGTGATCTTGCCTCCTATTGCCGAGAATGCCTAGCGCCCTTTGAGATACCCGCACAGATCACGTTTGTCGATCGGTTACCGCTTACCGCCAAGGGCTCGGTTGATCGCGCCAAACTCGCCCAGAACGGAGCTCGCAATGCTGTTCCGACAGCTTGAATACTTCGTTGCGGTCGCTCGCGAACGGCACTTCGCGCGCGCCGCAGAAGCATGCTTCGTGTCACAGCCTGCGTTGTCCGCGTCGATCGCGAAATTGGAGCGCGAGGTGGGCGTCACCCTCATCCACCGCGGCCACAACTTCGAGGGCCTCACCGCGGAAGGGGAGCGGTTGGCCGTCTGGGCCAGACGCATCCTGGCGGAGCGCGACGGCTTCACGGCCGAGTTGGCCGCCGTACAGTCCGGCATCACCGCAACCTTGAGGCTCGGCGTTGAACCCACGGTTTCGACCAGCCTTGCCCATCCGGTCGCCGCGTTCTGCGCCGCGCACCCGCTCGCCAAGGTTCGGGTCGAAACCCGCCTGGCGGCGGCCGAACTCCATCGTCGGCTGCGCGAGTTCGAGCTTGACGCCGCGATAGCCCATTTTGGCGATGGAGATGGCGCCGGTCTGCGGATCAACCCGCTCTATGAGGAACGGTACGTGGTCGTAACGTCCGACGATCGACTGATACCGCCCGATAGGGTGATCGGCTGGGCTGATGCCGCGCAGCTCCCACTCGCCTTGCTGCCGTCGGACATGCGGATCCGCCAGGTCATCGACAAGGCGTTTGCAGAAGCCGGCGCCGCGCCGACCCCCCATGTGGAAACCGACTCGGTCGCATCGCTTTACGCGCTTGTGGGTGCCGGAGAATGGGCGACGATCGTCCCGCATACCTGGCTGCATTCGATGCCAGTCGTCGGCACGACGAGGGTCGCCCGGCTGATCGATCCGGATGTCGGTGCCACCATCTCTGTGGCTGTCAACGCGACGGGCCCAGGTTCCATCGCAGCCCGAGCGTTCGTCGCAGCGGCACGAAGCCTCTCCTTCGACCAACTCAGCTATCGCAGCACTACCGGCAATCGTCGAGCGCCCCAGGTGCCGACGGGGCCGTCGTAGACGCCGGGCAGCTGCGTGTCGCATCGCTTGCAGCGGCCAGAGTCGGTTAAACCGTAGTGCCGCATCGCATACCAGTCGCGAACCACGACGGCACAGCCACAGCCGGGACAGCGGGTGGTGTCACCGTCGCGGTCGTGAACATTGCCGGTGTAGACGAACCGCAATCCCTCGGCGAGCCCGATACGGCGCGCCCTTGTCAACGTCTCGGGCGGTGTCGGCGGGATGTCCAACATCTTGTAGTCGGGGTGAAACGCGGTGAAATGCAACGGCACATCGA
>Ga0207648_10000622_pt1 | contig 39723 bp, 33 predicted proteins | sample KBSMisM32_FD_184310 | JGI IMG/M metagenome (GOLD analysis project Ga0207648, IMG submission 184310) | Miscanthus rhizosphere microbial communities from Kellogg Biological Station, Michigan, USA - KBS Miscanthus M3-2 (SPAdes) (version 2) | ecosystem: Host-associated > Plants > Roots >... | reverse complement strand
ACGGGCACACCCCCTCACGACAAAAATAGCCGTGGTTTCAATTGGCCGGCCGTGACGGCATCGCCTAAGATGCGCGGATGAATTCCGCGTTCGCGAAATGCGCAGCCATCGCGCTGCTGACCACGGCCATGGGCGTCCACGCCCTTTCCCCGGCTACGGTATTCCTCGAAGACCTGACATGGACGGAATTGCGCGACGAGATTCGCGCCGGGAAGACCACGATCATCGTTCCCATCGGCGGTACCGAGCAGAGCGGACCGTACATTGCGTTGGGCAAGCACAACGCCCGAGCGCGGGCCCTGGCCGAGAAGATCGCCCGCGAGCTCGGCAACGCGCTCGTGGCACCGGTCATCGCCTACGCGCCGGAAGGTGCCGTGGACCCGCCAACCGGGCACATGCGCTTTCCCGGGACGATCACGATTCCGGAAAAGGCGTTCGAACAGGTGCTTGAATACTCGGCACGCAGTTTCAAGCTGCACGGGTTTCGCGACATCGTCTTCATCGGCGATCACGGCGACTACCAGAAGAACGAGCAGGCGGTGGCAGCGCGGCTCAATCGCGAGTGGGCGGCAACGGCCGTGCGCGCGCATGCCGTTACCGAGTACTACCGCGTAACCGCGACGCTCTACATCGATGCGCTCAAATCTCGCGGCCTTACCGATGACGAGATAGGCGTGCACGCCGGCGTCGCCGACACGTCGCTTACCTTGGCGCTCGCGCCGGGCATGGTCCGCTCCGACGCGCTTGCTCGCGCGCCCAAACCTTCCGCCGGCGACGGCGTACGCGGCAATCCTCGCCGGTCCAGCGTCGAAGTGGGACAATCGGGGGTGGACGCGATCGTCGCCGCAACGGTGGCCGCCATTCGCCAGGCAACCATCCGACGCTGACGCTGTCCATACCACCCGTCCCATCAATCCTCCTACCTAAAATCCTTCAGGAACGTACGTGAAGCAATTCAATGTTGTCCGCTCGCGCGTGGGCGCGCTCCCCTTCGTGGTGCTGCTTGCATCCCTCTCGTCGACGGTGCCGGCATTTGGCCAGTCCGCGTCGCCAGCGTCCCCTGCCGTGACGACAGTCGCGGGCATGCCCCCGGTTCCGGATCCATCCAACCTGTACAGCGAGACCACGGCGGCCAAGTTGAGCCCGACGGTCGCAGGCGATCTGCACCGCGTGTACGTGCCGCACATTCAGTCCAACGATGTGTACGTCATCGACCCCGCCACATTTCAGGTCGTCGACAAATTCAAGGTCGGACTCAATCCGCAGCACGTCGTGCCGTCGTGGGATCTGCGCACCTTGTGGGTGGCGAACAATGCGGAGAACACCAAGCACGGCAGTGTCACGCCCGTCGATCCAAAATCGGGCAGGCCCGGGAAGCCGATCGCGGTGGACGACCCCTACAACATGTATTTTTCGCCGGACGGGAAGTCGGCAATAGTCGTCGCCGAGGCGATGAAGCGCCTCGACTTCCGTGATCCGAAAACAATGCAGCTGCAGTATTCGATCGACGTTCCGCGTTGCGCCGGCATCAATCACGCCGATTTTTCCATCGACGGCAGGTATGTGATCTTCACCTGCGAGTTCTCCGGTACCGTGGCCAAGATCGACCTGGTCGAACGCAAGGTACTGGGCTACGTCCAGATGATCCAGCCAGGTCGGCAGACCAAGGTCGTCAAGGGTCCGGACGGCAAGGATGAAATCATCTGCACTACGTGGAAGGGCATGCCGCAGGACATTCGCGCCTCCCCCGACGGCAAGCTTTATTTCGTCGCCGACATGATGGCCGACGGTGTGCACGTGGTCGACGGCGACGCGTTCAAGCAGGTGGGCTTCATCGAAACCGGCAAGGGCACGCATGGGCTCTATCCCAGCCGCGACGGCAAGTCGCTGTACGTCGCCAACCGCGGCTCCAACAAGATCCATGGCAGCCCAAAGGGCAAGGGCGGCGTCTCGGTGATCGACTTCGCGACGCGCAAGGTGGTGGCCAACTGGCCGATTCCCGGCGGCGGCAGCCCGGACATGGGCAACGTCAGCGCCGACGGAAAGTGGTTGTGGCTATCGGGCCGCTACGACAACGTCGTCTACGTGTTCGACACGGCCACTGGCGACGTGAAAATCATCCCGGTAGGCAAAGAGCCGCACGGCCTCACAGTTTGGCCGCAGCCGGGACGCTACTCGCTCGGGCACACCGGAAACCTGCGCTGATTCCGATGCCGGGCGGTCCGCACCTGCGCCCCAAGGATCGACGTGGCCAGCGCTACGCCAACGCCCGAAGGCCGCAGTCGCCGGCCTGCGGGTACCCGGCGCGGCGGCGCTCGTCGACACAAGACTTCGCTGGCCGCGCCACCCGCGACGGCCGGCGCGACCTACGGGCGTTGGCGTAGCGCTGGCCACATCGATTGTTTAGCGCGGAGCGCGACCGAAGCGCAGGGCACGCTGCCCGTTCCGGGCGAATGTGTCGCCGTCGGCGCCATGCGTGCGGCACGTGGCGGGGAGTCGTGTGTTGACTGCCCGCCACGTGCCGTTACACGCACGCGACGACACGCTTGGCGGCACCTGAGCCCGGGGCGGGCAGCATGCCCTGCGCACCATTCTGCGTTTCAGGGCAAGCGAGTGATGTGAGTCTTGCCGCCCATGTACGGACGCAGCGCTTCCGGGACCTCGATCGAACCGTCACCGCGTTGGAAGTTCTCGAGCACGGCGACGAGCGTGCGCCCCACGGCCAGACCGGAACCATTGAGGGTGTGCACGTATTCGGTCTTGCCCTGCGCGTTGCGGAAGCGCGCCTGCATCCTGCGCGCCTGGAAATCCTCGCAGTTCGAGCACGACGAGATCTCCCGATACGCATTCTGGCCGGGAAGCCAGACCTCAATGTCGTAGGTCTTGGCGGAGGCGAAGCCGATGTCGCCGGTGCATAACGCCACTACGCGATAGTGCAATCCCAATCGTTGCAGGATAGTTTCCGCATTCCCGGTGATCTCCTCCAGCGCCGCGTACGACTGGTCCGGATGGACGACCTGCACCATCTCGACCTTGTCGAACTGATGCTGCCGGATGAGGCCGCGCGTGTCCTTGCCGTAGCTCCCCGCCTCGGAACGAAAGCACGGCGTGTGCGCGGTCAATTTGATCGGCAGCGCCGCGAGCGGAAGGATTTCCTCGCGCACCGTGTTGGCCAGCGTGATTTCCGACGTGGAGATCAGGTATTGCGTCTCGCCCTCTTCCCCGCCCCGCCTGACCGCGAACATGTCGTCGGCGAACTTCGGCAGCTGCGTGGTGCCCACCAGCGTGTCGGCATTGACGATGTAAGGCGTATAGCACTCGGTGTAGCCATGCTCGCGCGTGTGCGTGTCGAGCATGAACTGCGCGAGGGCTCGATGCAGCCCGGCAAGGTCGCCGCGCAGGAATGAAAACCGCGCGCCTGACATCTTTGCCGCCGACGCGAAGTCGAGCAGCCCCAGCGCTTCTCCGAGGTCGGTGTGGTCCTTTGCGGGAAAGTCGAATGCCGGCGGCGTGCCCCAGCGCCTGACCTCGACATTGTCGTCGGCGGATTTTCCAACCGGAGTGGACGCATGCGACAGGTTGGGCAGGTTCAACAGGAAATCGCGCAGCTGCGTCTGCACTTCCTGGAGGGCGCCTTCCTGGTTTTTTAATTCGTCGCCCAATCCCGCGACTTCGGCCATGAGCGGCGCCGCATCTTCGCCTTTTCCCTTGGCAATGCCGATCTGCTTGGACAGCGCGTTGCGTTTCGCCTGAGCGTCCTGCGTTTTCGTCTGGATGTCCTTCCGGCGCGCCTCGAGTGCTTCAAAGCCAGCAATATCGACGACGGCGCCACGCGCGCGCAGCCCGGCGGCGACGCGTGCGAGGTCGTTGCGAAATAGGTTTATGTCTAGCATTTGTTAATTATATCAGAGACTTGCACGGCATGGCCGTGCGCGCGCAGCGAACTCGCGGGATTAACGCGAATCGTCGTCGCCGACATCCTTGTCGCGCGCCCGCAGCGCGTCGAGTTTTTCGCGAATCCGCGCTTCGAGGCCACGGTCGGTCGGCACATAGAAGTTCTGCGGCGTCATGTCGTCGGGCAGGTAGTGCTCGCCTGCGGCGTAGCCGCCCTCCTCATCGTGCGCGTAGCGATACCCTTTTCCGTAGCCCAGGCCCTTCATCAACTTGGTCGGTGCATTGCGCAGGCGCAGCGGCACCGGACGCGAGCCGTCGTCCGCGATAAAGGCGCGCACCGCGTTGAACGCCACGTAAGCGGCATTGGACTTCGGCGCGGCCGCGAGATACAGCACACACTGCGCGAGCGCCAGTTCGCCTTCCGGCGTGCCGAGTCGCTCGTAGGTTTCGGCGGCATCCAGCGCGAGGCGCAGCGCGCGTGGGTCCGCGAGTCCGATGTCCTCGCTCGCCATGCGGATGAGCCTCCGCGCGACGTACAGCGGATCGGCGCCACCGTCGAGCATCCGGCACATCCAGTACAACGCGGCGTCGGGGTCGGATCCACGCACCGATTTGTGAAGCGCGGAAATCTGGTCGTAGAACGCTTCGCCACCCTTGTCGAAGCGGCGCAGGCTGCGCGCAATTGTGGCTTCGAGAAACGCCAGGTCGACGGCATCGCGACCGGCCTCCTTGGTCGCGACGGCCAGCTGTTCAACCAGGTTGATCAGGCGCCGGCCGTCGCCGTCGGCATAAGCGATCAGCGCGTCGCGCGCCGGCACCGCAAACGCGACGCCCGGCATGGCAACGGCCGCAGCACGGTCGAGAAGGATCGCCAGGTCGTCCGCCGACAACGGTTCCAGCACATAAACGGCCGCGCGCGACAGCAACGCTCCATTCACTTCGAACGAGGGATTCTCGGTGGTCGCGCCGATGAAGGTCAGCACGCCTTGCTCGACGAACGGCAGGAACGCGTCCTGTTGCGCCTTGTTGAATCGGTGCACCTCATCGACGAACAGGATCGTCGCGCGTCCGTACTGCGCGCGCGTCGCCTCCGCGCGCGCCACGGCGTCGCGAATTTCCTTGACTCCGGCCAGAACGGCCGAAATGGCGATGAAATCGGCGTTGAACGCATCCGCCATCAGGCGCGCGAGCGTAGTCTTGCCCACGCCCGGCGGGCCCCACAGGATCATCGAGTGCAGCTTGCCCGACGCAAAAGCCACCGCGAGCGGCTTGCCCGGCGCGAGTAGATGGCGCTGGCCCGCCACGTCAGTGACGGACTTCGGCCGCAGCCGCTCGGCGAGCGGTTGCGCGGCGCTGGCAATTCCGGCGGAGGCGAAAAGGTCGTTCATCCGTGCATTAGAATGATCGGCGCGCGAATCTGCCGCACGCCCTTCGAAGCCACAGATTATGCGGTGTAGCGCAATCCAATGAAACACGCACGACGAAGTGCCGGGGGCACGCTGCACGGAGCGCAGGGAACCCAAGGGCGAAATTCCACAACCGATCACAATGAAGGCAGGACCACGATGCGCGACAACCCGGTAAAGACCCGACTGGCGGCAGGCGGACGCGCCTTCGGGGCAATGATCTTCGAGTTCTTTTCACCAGGATTGCCGCAGATCTGCCGCAACGCCGGCGCGGAATTCGTGCTGTTCGACATGGAACACACGGGACTGTCCTTCGAGACGCTGAAGACTCAGTTCGCGCTGTGCCGGGGACTCGACCTGGTGCCGATGGTGCGGGTGCCGCGCGGCGAATATCACTTCATCGCACGCGCGCTCGACGTGGGGGCGATGGGCGTCATGGTGCCGATGGTCGGATCGGCCGAGGAAGCCGCGCACATCGTCGCGTGCACGCGTTATCCGCCGGCGGGACGGCGCGGCGCGGCCTTCGGGTTCGCGCACGACGATTACCAGGGCGGCGATGTCATCGCCAAGATGGCCGCGCTGCAGGAACGCACGATGGTGATTCCGCAGATCGAGACGGTGGAAGGATTGCGCAACGTCGAGGCGATCGCCGCTGTACCCGGCGTGGACGCGCTCTGGCTCGGGCACATGGACCTGACCAATTTCATGGGCATTCCCGGCGAGTTTCAGCACCCGGACTACCTCGCCGCCATTGCGCGAATCGTCGCTGCCTGCGAAGCGCATGGCAAAGCGGCGGCGTTCATCGGCATGGACGATGACTGGGCGCGCGACTACGTCGCCAAGGGATTCCGGCTCATGTCCTACGGCATCGACCAGCTGATGTTGCAGAACGCTTTGCGCCATGGTCTCGACATCATGCGCAGCGCCGGGAAATGAAGGAGGACGACGTGCCAAACCCATTTCGTGTCGGCATCACCCGCGACATCCTCGATTCCCGCGGCGAACCCGCTTTCGGTCCGGCCGCGTTGGAGATCCTTGCCAACGCGCCGAATCTCGAATGGGAGTACCTGCCGGCGATCGTCAGGGAACTCACGCCCGATCACGCGGCGCGCTACGACGCCGTCTACGTCAACATGGCGCGTACCCCGGCGACGGCCGTTGCCCGCGCCGATTGCCGGCTGCGCGTGGTCGCCCGCCACGGCGTCGGTTACGACTCGGTCGACGTGCCGGCAATGACGCGTGCGGGCATCGTCGTCACCAATACACCGATGGCGATGCCGCGTCCGGTCGCAACGATCGCGCTGACGTTCATACTCGCGCTGGCAGGCAAGCTGGCGCTGAAGGACCGGCTGACCCGAACCGGCCGCTGGGACGAGCGGATGGACAACATGGGCATGGGTCTCACCGGGCGCACGCTGGGAGTCGTCGGTGCGGGCCGCATCGGCAAGGAGCTGTTGCGGATGGCACGGGTCTTCGACCTGAAGCTGCTCGCCGCCGACCCCTATGTCAACGCGGTCGAACTCTCGTACTTAGGCGCGCGCAAGGTCGACCTCGATACGCTGATGCGCGAGTCCGACTTCGTGGTCGCTATCCCGCTGCTCAACGACGAGACACGGCACCTGATCAGCACGCCGCAATTCGCGCTGATGAAGCCGACCGCATATTTCATCAACGTGTCGCGCGGGCCTGTCGTCGATGAGACGGCGCTGATCGCGGCCCTCAAGTCGCAGCGCATCGCGGGTGCCGCCCTGGACGTCTTCGAACAGGAGCCGGTGGATCCAGCCAATCCGTTGCTGGCGATGGACGACGTCATCGTGACCCCGCATGCGCTGTGCTGGACCGACGAGTGCTTTCACAACATGGCGTCTACCGGGCTACGCAGCATTGTCGATGCAGCGAGCGGGCGCAAACCGGAGTTCGTCGTCAATCCCGACGTGCTTGCGCATCCGCGCGTGAAGACGTGGCTCGCTCACTGATGGAGATACCGATGGCACGCCTGTTCGCATTCGTCCTCATCTGCCTGTTTGCCCAGAGCGCCGCAGCCGCCGAAAGCGCCGCGACTACGGCCGCGCGCAATGTCCTCGCCGTCCAGAAGGATGCCTGGAACCGCGGCGACATCGATGCGTTCATGCAGGGTTACGCGCGCAGCGACGCGATCCGCTTTGCCGGCGGCGACCGCTTCAACTACGGCTGGCAGGCGACACTCGACAGCTACCGCAAGGGATATCCCGACGCGGCCGCCATGGGCAAGCTCGACTTCGAGCTGGTGGAAGTGCGCGAACTGAGCCCCGTCGTGGTGTATGTGTTCGGGAAGTGGCGGCTGACGCGCGCCAACGAAGCCGCGGACAAGGCGCCGCACGGACTCTTCACGCTGATCGTCGAGAAGACGGACGGCACGTGGTCCATCACTCGGGATCACACGTCCGCGGCAGGAGGCTAGCGGGCCAGGCGCCCTCCACGCGTCAGAGTATTCCGTGCCTCGCAAACACATCGGCTAGCGAAGCACCGCGCTCCAGCTCCTCGCGCGTGCGGTTCTCGCCGTGCACTTTGGAGAACGCCTGGTCAAGTGCGTCGGCCTCGACCGCTTGCGGAACAACGATAACTCCGTCGGCGTCGCCGACGACCAGGTCGCCGGGCGCGATGCGCACGCCGGCACAGGCGATCGGCACGTTTATGTCGGCGACCTTGCCGCGGCCCTTGGAGTCAAGCGGGGCGATGCCGGCGTGAAACACCGGGAATCCCATGCGCCGAATCGCGCGGATATCGCGGACGAAGCCGTCGGTCACGCACCCCGCCGCGCCGCGTGCGCGGGCTGCGGTAGACAGCAACTCGCCCCAGGGCGCGATCCGCTTCGAGCCCGAACAACCGAATACGGCCACATCATGCGGCCGCAAATCGTCGACCAGCGTGATTTCGAGTTCGTACGGGTTCTCGTCCGGCCGCACCTCGTACACCTCGCGATACAGGCCGGTTCGTGCCAACCCAACCATCACCCGGTCGTCGTCGAGCGGGCGGATCGAAGGCGGCATTGCCTGATCCGGGAACCCCAGTCCGTCGAGCACGTCGGAGAGTACCGCCGTATACAGATCCTTCGCGATGGCCTCGAAAAATCCATCGCTTCCTCTCCGAATCATGCGGTTGCCTCCATGGCTGGTGTTCTCATGAGCTATTTCACATCGCCGATGACGTCGGCGCCTGCAGGCGGCGCGAAGCGGAACAGGTCCGGCGCGAATTTCGGGTTGCGCTCGACATTGGAGAAGCGCACGAGACTTTTCTGGCCGAAAGCATCGACGATCTCCAACGCCGCGAGGCCTTTCGCGTCGAATCCGATCCGGATTTCGGTAAAGGCGGCGTCCGTCGCCAACGGTGTCGCGCCGAGCCATTCCATGCCGTCCTTCGCCGGCAGATCGGTCCACGCGAACGCGCGCTCGACGTCCTGGTTGCCGGACAAAAGCGCGGCGGGCGTTCCGCCCAGCGCATCGCCCACCTTGCGCACGATGACCTGGTTCAGGTCTTCGTCGAAGATCCAGACTCGCTGACCGTCCCCGACCAGCAATTGCTTGTACGGCTTTTCCACAGCCCAGCGAAATTTGCCTGGCCGCGACAATTCGAACGTGCCGTTGGCGCTTTTGGTCGCGCGCCCGTTCTTGTCGACGACCGACTGTGTGAATTGCGCGCGCGCCGTCTGCGTCTCGCGCACGAACGCGCGCAGCCGGTCGAGTGTCGCGGCGTTCGCGACGGAGGTGAAATGGAACAGCACGAGCGCGGCGAGGTAAAGGCTACATTTCATTAGCGTGGGGCGCCGGGGTCCGTGCCGGGAATGTTGGCCAGGCAGTTGCCGACGGTATCGAGAATGATATAGGTATGGGACAGTCCGCCGCGATCCTTGATACCGGCGCGGTCGCGATACTGATGGAAATACATGCGCCATGCGCCAAGGGCGAATTCGGGCTCGGCGTCGCATCCGGAGACGAAGACGCTTGGGCCGCAGAACCCTCCGGGCAGCATCGCTCGCGCCCGCGCTATGGCCTGCGCCTCCGACAGCACCGGCGCGGTCTTCGGAACATTGCGCGGACACAGCTGCGGACCTTCGCGATAGGACTCCACCGGTCCGGCACATAGGGGCATCGCCGCCAACGCGACGAGCACCGCGACCAGCGCACGCACCGCTAGCCTTCGCCCTTGCCTGCCGGCACCAACACTTCCCGGTTGCCGTTGGTCTGCATCGGAGATACGAGTCCGGCGTTTTCCATCTGCTCGATCAGCCGCGCCGCGCGGTTGTAACCGATGCGAAGGTGCCGCTGCACCAGCGAAATCGACGGTCGCCGCGTCTTGAGCACGACCGCTACCGCCTGGTCGTACATGGGGTCCGACTCGGCATCGGCTCCTTCTACCGCCACGCCATCGTCGCCGTTCGCGCCCGCGACCCCGCCTTCGAGCAGGCCTTCGATGTACTGCGGCTCGCCCAGTTGCTTCAGGTGCTCGACGACGCGATGCACTTCACCGTCGGACACGAACGCGCCGTGCACGCGCAGCGGGTAGCCCGTGCCCGGCGGCATGTACAGCATGTCGCCCTGCCCCAGCAGCGCCTCCGCGCCCATCTGGTCGAGGATCGTGCGCGAATCGATCTTGCTCGCCACCTGGAACGCAATGCGCGACGGGATGTTGGCCTTGATGAGACCGGTGATGACGTCCACTGACGGACGCTGCGTGGCGAGTATCAAGTGGATGCCCGCGGCACGCGCCTTTTGCGCAATGCGCGCGATCAACTCCTCGATCTTCTTGCCGGTTACCATCATGAGGTCGGCCAGTTCGTCGACGACCACGACGATCAGCGGCATTTCCTCGAGCGGCTCAGGGTTCTCCGGCGTCAGCGACAACGGGTTCAATTCCTTCTTGCCGGACTTGCGGCCCTCGACAATCTTGGCGTTGTAGCCGGCCAGGTTGCGCACGCCGAGCATCGACATCAGCTTGTAGCGCCGCTCCATTTCGCCGACGCACCAGTTGAGCGCGTTGGGGGCGAGCTTCATGTTGGTGACGACAGGCGCCAGCAGATGCGGGATGCCCTCGTACATCGACAGTTCGAGCATCTTGGGATCGATCAGAATCAGGCGCACCTGCTTCGGCTCGGCCTTGTACAGCAGCGACAGGATCATCGCGTTGACCGCCACCGACTTGCCCGAGCCGGTCGTGCCCGCGACCAGCAGGTGCGGCATGCGCGCGAGGTCGGCGACCACCGGTTTGCCGGCGATGTCCTTGCCCAGCGCCAGCGTGAGCATTCCTGGCGTGTCGTTGTACGTCGTCGACGAGAGGATCTCGACGAGCTTCACCACCTGCCGGCGCGGGTTGGGCAATTCGAGACCCATGCACGACTTGCCGGGGATGGTCTCGACCACGCGGATCGACACCACCGACAGCGCGCGCGCGATGTCCTTGATCAGGTTGACGATCTGCGCACCCTTCACGCCGACGGCAGGCTCGATTTCGTAGCGCGTGATCACCGGACCGGGATACGCGGCCAGCACCTTGGCACTGACCCCGAAATCCGCGAGCTTGCGTTCGATAAGCCGCGACGTGTATTCGAGCGTCTCGGTGCTGACCGATTCCTGCGTCGACGGCGCGTCCTCGAGCAGCGCCAGCGGCGGCAGCGGCGAATCGGGCATGTCGGTGAACAGCGGCCGCTGCTTCTCCTTCACGACGCGCTCGGATCTTGGCACGGGCGCCGCTGCGGGCACGACCACCACCGGCGCGCGCTCCTCGTCGTCCTCGCGCAATTGCGAGACGACGTGCTCGCGTTCGAGCGTCGCTTCGTCTCCAATCTTGCGGTCGAGCGCTGCCTCGCGGCGCCGGCGCGCGGCGCCGATCACTGTCTCGATGCCGGCACCGATGCGTTCCATCACCTTGAACCAGGAGATGCCGAAGAGCAGCGACGAACCGATGGCGAAGAGTGCAAGAAGCAGCAGCGTAGCGCCGTTGAAGCCGATGGCGCGCGTCAAACCCTGGCCCAGGGCATCGCCAAGCGCTCCGCCGGGCGCCAGCGGCAGGGACGCCGGCAGCTTCCACATCCGGATCGCCTCGAGAGATGCGCTGGCGACCATCACGAGCGCGAAACCGAGTGCGCCCAGACCCAGCGGATGGTCCGTCGTATCGTCGGGTTGCACCACACGGCGAAAGCCCGCAATGACCAGCACGATGCCGCCGATCACAAACCACCAAGCCGACAGTCCGAACAGGTAGAGCAGGAGGTCCGCAAGCCAGGCGCCGACGGCGCCACCGCGATTGGCAAGCGGCTCGCCCGATCCTGAAAACGACCAGCCGGGATCGCTCTTGGCGTAAGTGGCTAGGATCAGCGCAAGGTACAAGCAGGCTGCCACGACCAGGAACCACCAGGATTCCCGCACCAGCCGCGCGAACCGCGGCGACAGCGTCGGCTCGGACGACTGGAGGCGCCGATTCACGGAATCGTTTCGTTTAAAAACCATGGAGTTGCAGCCAATACTTCATGGGCCGCATTATACCCCGCAACGGGCTGGCGCAAGGGGCCAAAATACGAGAGATCGCGTCTGCGCCACTCCGTGTTGCACTCCGCGGAAGGCTCCCCCACATGCGATAAACTGAGTCGTTTTACTTGCGAGAATTATTTCATGTCCGCGAAGCACGCCCGCCTGATCATCCTGGGCTCCGGCCCGGCCGGCTACAGCGCCGCAGTATACGCCGCGCGCGCCAATCTCTCGCCGGTGCTGGTCACCGGCCTGGCGCAGGGCGGACAGCTGATGACAACCACGGACGTCGACAATTGGCCGGCGGACGTCGACGGCGTGATGGGGCCCGATCTCATGATGCGCTTCCAGAAGCACGCCGAGCGCTTCGCCACCGAACTCGTCTACGACCACATTCACACGGTCCATTTGAGGGAGAAACCGTTCCGCATGACAGGCGACGCGGGCGAATACACATGCGACGCCCTGATAATCGGTACCGGCGCATCGGCACGCTACCTGGGATTGCCGTCGGAGGAGAAATTCATGGGCAAAGGCGTATCGGCCTGCGCCACCTGCGACGGATTCTTCTACAAGGGGCGCGACGTGGTCGTCGTCGGCGGCGGCAACACGGCAGTCGAAGAGGCGCTCTACCTATCTAACATCGCGAAGCACGTCACCGTGGTGCATCGTCGCGACAAGTTTCGCGCCGAGGCCATCCTCGTCGACCGTCTGATGGCCAAGACCAGGAACGGCGGCAACATGCGCGTGCTGTGGAATCACACGCTCGACGATGTGCTGGGTGACGCGTCCGGCGTCACAGGAGTGCGGGTCAAAGACGTGAAGAGCGGCGCCACGCAGGATCTCACGGTGCACGGCGTGTTCATCGCGATCGGCCACACGCCGAATACGCAAATCTTCGAAGGCCAGCTGGACATGGCCGGCGGGTACATCAAGGTGAAAGGCGGCAGCGAAGGCAACGCCACGGCGACGTCAGTGCCGGGCGTGTTCGCGGCAGGGGACGTCGCCGACCACGTCTATCGGCAGGCGGTGACCTCGGCCGGTACAGGATGCATGGCCGCGCTCGACGCCGAAGCGTACCTGGAAGGCCATTGACGCGAGCACCAGGCGCGCAGCAGCGATGGCGAAACTCTCCGACCTCAAGGCGCTGCTGGATGCCGCCGGCAAGACGCCTCGCGCAGAAGCCACCGTAAGCGCTCGACAGCCCGGCAGTTCCGATGCGGCGGCACCTACAGTCGTGCCCACGCGAAAGCCAGAGATCGCGGCGAAGCGCGCGCTGGCCGCCGGCAAGCACGCCGATGCCGACATCGATTTGGCGAGCGCATTCTCCGATGTGCAGAAACTGCCGCCGACCAATCGCGCCGACCTTCGCCCCCCTCGTCCGGAACCCATTGCGCGGAACACGCTGGCAGACGAGCGCGACGTCCTTGCCGACGCCAAGTACGGCGAGCAGCCCGCGCCGCAGACGTGGGAAGCGGGACAGGAATTCGAACACGAGCAGACGTTCGTGCGCAGGGGCATCGGCCCCGACGTAGTGGGCAAGCTTCGGCGCGGGCACTGGGCCGTCCAGGCCGAACTCGACCTGCACGGCATGAACACCGACGAAGCCCACGATGCTCTGGCCGATTTCGTCGGCGGCGCGCGCGAACGGGGCATGCGCTGCCTGCGCGTGATCCACGGCAAGGGCCTGACTTCACCCAACCGCGAGCCTGTCCTCAAAGGCAAGGTGCGCACCTGGCTGGCGCACTGGGACGAGGTGCTCGCCTACGCCGAGGCGCCGCAACACGCCGGCGGTGGCGGCGCCGTGCTGGTGCTGCTCAAAGGGAAGTAAGTTGTCCGGCCGGAGAGTCGCCGGCTACTTCATCGCATGCTCGAGCGCCTGCACGCTCCACGAGGTCACGAGCTCGGGCTTGTCTTCCCACCAGTCCTTCGAGTCGCGGTTGACCCATGACCCGTCCGGGTTCTGCAGGACGATCAGCTTTTCAACCAGTTCGTTGCGCCAGTTGTGCCGCTGGCCCTTGCCGTCGACGAACTCCTTTTCGCCGTAGGCGTTCATAACCTTCGCGAACGCGCAGTAGTAGTAGAACAGCGCGCTCTTCGAACCAGTGCCAAAGTTGGCGTCGAGCGTGTAGTTCGCCGTCAGCCATTTGTAGGCAGCCTGAACCCGGGGGTCCGACTTCTCCACGCCAATCAGCAGAAGGCTGTAGAGACCGGCCGCGGTCATCGAACCATACGAGTTCGTGCCGCCGCCCATCTTCGCCAAATTGTCGCCTGGCGCGTAGACGAAGCCCCCATCGTTGCCGGACGACTTCTGGTCGTTGCTCTCGCTGCGGTTCTGCATGCGACTGGCAAAGATCAGCGCCTTCTGCCAGACAGGGTCCTTCGGATCATAGGAGGTCGCTCGCATCGCCTCGAGCGCGACGTAGAGGTTCGACACGTCGGGCCGCTTCGAGCCGCCATAGCCTATGCCGCCATACCAATTGTTCTCTGGCGTGACGTTGCGCGACTCGTTCGACTGGCTGCCTATGATGTACTTCTGTCCCGCAGCGATCAGAGGTGCGTACGCCGGGTCCTTCGTTGCCGCCAGCGCAGAAATCGCTACCGCGGTGTTGTAGGTCTCGTCGTGCTGGCGCTCGACGATCGAGCCGTCGGCATTCGCGTTCGAGGTGATGAATTTGGCAAATCGGTCGATCGCGGCCTTGTCGACGCCGCCAGTGCCTGCCGGATTTTGAAGAATCGCCGTCAACGCCAAAGAGGTCAGCCCAACCGAGTTCAGCAATGAGCCGTTGGGGGCCTGCTTGCTCACCAGGAACTTGACGCCGGAATCAACCGCCTGCTGTGCCTTGGCGCGCAGTTGCGGAGACATGTCGTCCGGAGCGGCGCTGGCGGCACCGGCACTCATAAGCAAGGCGATCAGGACAACTTTAAGCATGTTGAGCATCGAGATTCCCATCCAATCAAGTTACCGCTGACGCGGTTTGGAAATTGAACGCTAGGATAGCAGCCCTCGGGTTCCCCGATGAGCCGCGGCTGGTGCCGCAATGTCTCATCAACAGTTTGCATTGACAATACGGCGGGTCGTAGCGGCCGGAGAGGGTTACCTCGGACCCCGGGTCATGGTCAGGTGGGAGGGCGTCACCCATGAAACGCTGTTGCAGAACACGCAGCGAAGCGGACTACAGCCGCGACTTGTCGTGCCCCAATCGGGCTGATATGTTGCAGCGCGCCTGATCGTCGATCGAATTCGAACGCCGCATGTTGGATTCCGTCTTTTGCCGTCCCCACTTTGGAAAGATTCGTGAGCACCGGTTCCTGGCCGATGCTGGCCCGGTGCTAACTCGACAAAAAGAAAGGGCCTGCATTGCTGCAAGCCCTTGCGGTCAACGCTGAAATACTACGGCTTCGGCGTTTCACCCGTTCTGACGTCGCGAGAGTCCTTGCGACCTTCCTGCTTGGTATCCCGCTTGTCCTTGCGACATTCGGCATTGTTCTTCTGGTTGGCTGCCTTGCAGTCGACCTTTTCCTTCCGCGCTGTCTGCTTGGAGTCCTGCTTGGTATCCCTTGCGTCGCGGCGTTCCTGGGCGTTTTCGGTCGCAAGCGCCGGCGGTGTAGACAATAAGAGCCCCGCTGCGACTAAGATGGCCCTGGTGATTGCCACCGTCCCAAATTTCTGCACGTTCATCTGTTCCTCCCGGCAATAGCCAGTTCGTTGATGACTTGCATCTCTCGCCCGCGTACCGGCCCGCTCTCGCCGGCAGGCACCTCAGAATAGCATTGTTCCGAATCGCCTTCTAATCGTGGCAAACCACTTCGATGCTGTGCCCATTCGGACCCGTGACGAAAGCTGCATAGTAGTTCGCGTGGTAGTGCGGGCGCAGACCGACTCCGAATTTGACGTGGTCAACATAAGACTTCCTGACGTGTGGGCACGCGCGAGCCGGCGAGCGACCGTCAGCAGGTAAGAGGTCCCGGCGTCGTGGGACAGTCCTCGGTCTTGATGCCGGCGAGCTTTCCGTTTTCGAACCCGCCTTCATATCGCGTGCCCTTCGCAGAAACGAAGACTCCCGGACCATTCGCCTTTCCGTTCTTGAAGGTTCCCTCGAGACGCCCGCCGTTCTCCCATGTATAAGCGCCTTTGCCCTCGGGCCTTCCCTTGACGAAGGTACCGACGTAGGTATCGGCGCCGTGGGCTTCGCCCTGTCCATGCGCGATTTCGTCCTTCTCGTTGCACTCGCCCTCGTAGCTGCCGCGCAGATAGGCGTTACCTATCACGCGGCAATCGTGCGCCAAAGCGGGCCCGGCAACCACGGCAACCAGCGCCAGTACCTCGACTAAATGTCTTTTCATGATCGCGCTCCAGCCGACCTGCCGGCAAGTCTTCCGCGCGCCGGCGAAGGGTTAGCAACAAAAAGGGACGCGCCATGACGGCGCGCCCCTTAAGCGCATTGTCGTAGTCAATGCGGCGGGCTGTTGTTATTTGCGAGATCCTCGCAGAGCTTTCCGGTCTGATCGACCAACTTGGCGCAACCGGTGAGTTCGAGGATGTCCATCCCGGCGCCGTTGCGATCGACGATGTATATCAGGCCGCGATTGTCGATCTCGACGTTGTTGGTCATGTAGCCGTCGGTATCGGTCAACTCGTTCGCCACCGGCACGTAGAAAGCAATTTCCCGCGGCGCCTGCGGCTCGCGAATGTCCCAGACACGCACGCCGCCGTTGAAGTATGCAATCGAGGTGAGCTTGCCGTAGTATGGATTGGCGAAATTCTCCTCGCTCGAATGCACGCCGAACCGCGCACCGCGGCCGCAGTAGTTGCCGCGCGGATAGTTGGCACCGGCACGTTCGTCGACGGACATCGTCGACAGGCCCATTGGACCCTGATACGGGTCATGTTGCACGCGGGTGCCCGGAGGCGCCGTCATCGAGTTTTCCACGGTCACGTCGACGACGAAGCTCCAATGCGGCGCCTCGTCGCAGCGACCGTCAACGCCGTCCGCCGTCGCTTCGGAGGCGAGCAGCACGATGTCGCGGGTCCGGAACTCGTTGAATTTGCCGTAGCTGGCCGGTTGCATCCCGAAGATCGGGAAGGAGGTATGGCCACCCTGATCGGGCGACATCAAGTAATACCCGACCGTCGGCGAGTTCGGACCAATCAATTCAGCCTCGGTCGGCGCATCCGGGTTGGCACCGTTCCAGGTACCGCCATAGGCCGCCGGGAGCAACTTCTTGCGGTCGATGATGGTCATCACGCCGTTGTCACCGACGCCCCATGCAGCATAAATCCGGTTGCCGACCACATTGTCGCCGGGGGGGACTTCAGCGTTGGTCCACGCGGCCAGCGCCTGCGTCTTCTTCGGATGGTCGTGTGCGGAGATCGCGCCATGCAGCGACGTCGCAATCGTACCCGTCGATCCCGGCTGCCCGCCCGGCAACCCGAACGTGCGGATGTAGATGGGCGCAGCATTCGGGTTCTTCCAGTCGAGGACTAGCATTGACTGGGCCTGACGCCACAGCGGCGCGGCGTTCTTGCTACCCGGTGCGAACGTCAGCCCGGTGCTGCATTCCCACCACTGCTTGTGGGTCGAGCGAATGCCGAGCAGCTCGGAGGTCATCACCGGCGCCGAGGGGTTCGTGACGTCCCATACCTGATAGCCTGAATTGGCGCCGCCCTGGACGTTGCGCTGCAGATACACCTTGCCCGCAGATCCGCCGGGCAGTTCTGATCCCAGGCACATCCGTGCCATCTGCGCCTGACCTCCGGGAGGAGCCGGTATCAGGGCTTTCTCGACGGGATTCTTGGGGTCGGTGACGTCGATGATCATCGTCCCGTTGTTCTCGCATGCGTTGCCTTTCAGCGGATTCGGCAGCGTGTTCGCAGGACAATTCGTTACCCTGCCGTTCGGGACGCCACTGTGCTGCCCGACGAACAGATACCAACGACCGTCGGGGTACTTGATGACGTTCGGCTGGTACGACGGACGCCCTTGCAAGTCCGTGTGGCCCAGCCGGTTCATGTTGACCTTCTCCTGGCTTTGTTGGCAGTGGGGATTGTGCGCCGCCGCGGGCGTATTGCAGGCGTTTCCTTGCGCCTGTGCATTGGCCGTGCCCAGCGCGAGCGCAATTGCCGCACCGAGGCCAGCCGTGCCGCTTACCGAGAGTAATGCGTACATTCTTGCCTCCTTTCTTATTTCGAACAGAGGAAGGTACGCGGGTCACGACGCAGCACGTCGTCACCTGAGTACCGACAACACGCGCTCCTTGTTGTTGAAACGCACGGACCTCCCGTCGGCGTACTGCCAGATCTCAACGCGTCCACTGGGCGGTTCGTCCTGAATCACCTGCTCCGGTTCGCCCCAGATCACTCTGACCTCGTCGGGCTTCATGCCTCGACGCGGCTCGTTCGCGACTCCAACTTTGGCCTGCGCCGCTCCGGCGGGCCCCACCGTGGCGTGAGCATTGGCGGCTGCCGGTCCGGTCGGTGGCTGACCCAAGGCGCCGGGGCTTGCGTTTGGCGACGGCAAGCCAAGCGAATCGATCTCGCACGGGAAATTTTGGTAGAGGTCGGCGCCGCTCTTCGCCTTGCACTTGAAGATTTCGGCGCTTGCTGGTGCCGTCGCCCAGAATGCGGACACGGCGATCCACAATACCCAGGGATTCACTTTGACAGGCTCCTCCGTGCCGCCGCGTCGCGTGCGCGGCTGTGTCGCCTTTCCTTTCCTACTGCGACTTCAGATGCGCCAGGTGACTGAAAGAGCAGGATCGAGGCACCCAGCAACTTTCATGGACCCGCTCCGAGTGATGAATTCTCGGTTGGCGTGGGTACCCAGAGGGTGGACACCTAATGACACTTCAACTAAAGCGCGAGATGTAATTATCAATTAGCGAAGGGTGTCTGCGGGTATCAGACAAATGCTGATTCGCCCGTAGGACGCGAGCGAATCGTGCTGCCAACAGGCGCGCCGTTACATCACGCGATGGGTAAGCGCCGGCAACTTCGCCCTCGCCTCCGCGATTCGCGCCGGATCGACTTCGCCCACGACGATTCCCGGTCCCTCGTCCTTCGACGCGACGACTGCGCCCCAAGGATCGACCAGCATCGAGTGTCCCCACGTTCGCCGGCCGTTCGGGTGCAGGCCACCCTGCGCTGCGGCAAGCACATAGCACTGGTTTTCTACCGCGCGGGTGCGCAGCAGCAATTCCCAGTGTGCTGCCCCCGTCGTCGCGGTGAATGCCGCCGGAACAAGAATCAACGCACAGTCGCCGAGCGCGCGATAGAGTTCGGGAAACCGCACGTCGTAGCAAATCGATAAGCCAACCCGCCCACACGGCGCGTCGAACACCATGACCGCATCGCCCGGCTGAATCGTGCGCGTTTCGTCGTAGTCCTCGGCGCCGCTCGTGAAGCGGAACAGGTGAATCTTGTCATAGCGCGCAATGCGCGCGCCATCGGGACCGTAGACCAGGCACGCGCTGCGCACCCGCGCAGGATCGTCGCTGGCAATCGGCACGCTGCCACCGACAACGGTGACGCGGCCTTCGCGCGCCATCCGGGCGAGGAAATCCTGCTGCGGCCCGGCGCCGTCGCGCTCCTTCGCGGCAAGCTTGTCGGTTGCGTGTGCGCCCAGGATGCCGAAGTACTCGGGCAGCACGATGAGCTGGGCTCCCTCGGCGGCCGCGGCGCGCACGAGCAACTCCGCTTGCATGAGGTTCTCCGCAACGTCGCCTCCGGCGATCGTCTGGACCGCCGCCACCCGCATTCGTTCGCTCATTTCGCCGCTGCCTCGTTTCCCAATGCGGGCGAGGCCTGAGCTGCCTTGCCGAACCCGCCAACGCGTTCCACGACCGGGTCGACCCACGATCCCGTCACACGATAGTCGTAGCTGAACATCTGGTCGATTGGATTGTTCAGGAATTTTTGCGCCAGCAGCGCGCCCGCTCCCACAGCCGCGCCGACCAGCGGATTGGCGATGAACAGGACCGCCGCCCCGGCGGAGACACTGGAGCTCAACGCCGGCTGCACCCGGACGGCCAGCGTCTGCGTCTCGCGGGCCAGGTCGATGTCGCCCTTGATGGCGACACCAGCCGCGGGTCCCGCGAGCTTGAGGTTCTCCGTGTGCATCTGGCCGTTGTCGATGACAAAATCGCCATTGATGTCGTCGAAAGCAAAGCCCTCGCTGAAGACGTCGCGAAAGTCGAGCGTGATGCGGCGTGGCAGCGCCTGCAGCGACAGCACGCCGAGCAGTTTGCCGATGCCCGGATCGATCTTGAGGAACTGTCCGGCACCGGACTTCAGGTTGAACTTGCCGGAGAGCGTCGGATAGTCGAAATCATTGGGTGCGCCCGTCCACTGCAGTTGCCCGGAGACCTTCGTTGGCGCATTGCGTATGGCGCCGGCGGTGCCGAAACGCGCGAGGTAACCGCCGGCGTCCGCGACGTCGATCGTCACATCGAACTGCGTCTGCTGCCGCTCGCCACGCACACGCCACCATCCATCGGCGTCGATGCGCCCATCGTCATTCACGAGCGCGAGTCGCTCGATGCGCCAATCGGATCCAACCGGCTTGGCGACGAGTTCGAGCTTGCCCAGGTCGTGTCCCTTGGAGATAAATGTATCGGATACGATGTCCAGTTCGGGCCACGGATTGGCCGCGCTCGTCGTCGGTTCCGGTTCGCTGCGCACCGGACGCAATTCACCGGGACCCGGCCGCACGAAGCGCGTCAGGCGCGCCATCATGCGGCCATTGGGAAGTTCCGCGGACGATCCGCGCCAGGTGGCATTGCCTTCCACCTCAGGACCCTTCATTGCCAATTGCCAGTCCACGCCGGCGCGCTGCGCCGTCACGTGGAAGTCGTGCATGACGCGCCCCATCGCGACGAACTTTGCCACATCGATGTCGACACCATTCATCATCAGTGCGTGGCCGCCGGAGGCGGTACCCTCGTCGCCGGACAGCCGCGGCTTCTCCTTCGCATACAAAGCAAGCCACGCGTCGAGATCGAGATCGGGAAGGTTTCCGCGCACGAACACGCCCGCGCGAGCGGGCCGCTCGCTCCCGGTGGCGGCGGCGCCAAGCAAGACAACGACACGATCAGCGGTGGCGGCAGCACCTACTGCCGGCGCTTCGCGATGCGCGATGGCGCGAGCCACGCCACGATAATCCGCGGTCACCAGGTCCTCGTTCGCACGTCCTGCCAGCGCGTGCCGTTCTATCTTCAACGGCGCAACGTCGGCCGCCGACTTGCCCATCGGAGCGGGAAGATCGATGACCGCGCCTTTGAGCGTGCTCGCCACCGTCCACGTCACCGCATCGTCGCGCGACGTGAAACTCACTTCCCAATCGGTAATGCCCGAAACGCGATCGAGTATCGGCACGCCCAGCTCGCGATGCAGCGTCGCCAGATTCGCCGTGCCGGAACCGGCCACGCGAACTTCGCCGTCCACATTGGCGATGGCAACTTTCGCCGGACCGCCGAGTGCCTCGAAGGCCACGTCCTGCGCCCGCAGGTCCTGCTCGGTGAATGCCAGCCGGCCGTTGACCTTGGCCAGCGTCGGCAGCGCGCCAAAGCGCAGGTCGTTGCCGATGAACAGGTACTCGCCGGCGACCTTTGCGCCCTCGCCTTTGCCCAGAGGAAGCGTGAGCTTGAGTTCGAGCTTTCCGGCGCCGGTCGCGGTCGCGCCCGTGGTGGCGTGGCCGATCCAGCCCGCAACCGGACTGTGATCGATGTAGCGGATGAACTCCTGCGTCGGCCCGGTGGCGTCGCCGGTCACCGTGAGCACGGGATGGGGCGCGGACAGGTTGGGAATCTCCGCCTTCGTCGGACCGATTTGCGCCCCGAGCGACCGTCCACGCGCGGCGTCGATTGTCATGCCCTTTCCCTCGAATCGAAGGTCCGCGTCAAGACCCTCGATCGGCGGCCACTCGGGAAGAAAGCGCAACGTCCCGTCGCGGACCTTGAACGTGATGAGGAACTTTCCCGCGCGATTGTCCGCGAAGGGAAACTCGGCGAGGTCGCCCGCCAGGGTGACTCGGACGTCGCTGGCGGTACCCTGAAGGATGCTGGCCTTGAGCCACGTGCGCAGGCCGCCGCCGAGCGTCAAGGGAATGTAACGGCTGACCTCGTCCACGCTGCCGCCCGCGAGCTGCGCGCGCAGGTCCAGCGTCCCGGGACCATCCCCTTTGGCGGTCCACGTCCCGTTCGCCGTGCCCGTGAACGGCGCGCTGGCAAAGCGCACATCGTCGAACGCCACGCGCCATGGACCCGCGCGCTTGTCCCACGTAACCGCGCCACCTATCGAGGTCACGGCCAGCGGTTCGCCGAACAACCGCGGCGCGTCGAGCACCAGATCCTGGCTGTCGAATTTCGCCATGCCATGGGTTTGATCCAGGTCGAAGGTGCCCGAGACGCCGGTTGCTCCCGGCAGGCCCTCCACCGCCGCAAAGCCGACGCGTTGCAGCTCGCCGCTCGCGGCATAGGTGTCGAGCCGGTCAGCGTTGCCCGTCCAGCGGAATTTGCCGTTGGCGATAATGCCCCGCGGCGCATACCGTGCAAGGTCGCGGCGCAGACTCGCCGGCAGCGGCAATTCGGCGGCCAGCGCAGTCAGCGGCTCCGCGTCCAGCCGGTCGATGGCGAGCTGCCCGCCCGTGACGTTGCCATCGGCACCCTCGTTCATTTCGAGACTGAAGTTGGTGGCGGGAAGTGAGAGATTCGCGCGCGTCGTGAACGTGAGATTGGAGGCAGTCAGCTGGCGCGTGCCCCGCGCGCGTTTCCAATCGACGTGCCCGCCCAGGTTTGCCAGGTCGAGTTGCGGCAGATTGCGCGCGAGGCGCGTGCGCACATCGGCCAGCTCGAAATCCGCCACCATGCCGGTCGGAGCGCCTTCCGCGAAGTCGAACCAGGCGCGAAGCGCGCCCTTGCCACTGTCCACCGGTATGGGCAGTGGAATCCACTCCCGCCACAGCGCGATGTCGGCGTAGTCCAGCCGTACATAGAAGCGTCCGCGGGCGTCGCGCCAGTCACGCAGCGATGCGTCGGTCACGTCGCCGCGAAAATCCAGCGGCGCCGCGAGGTCGGCGGGCGGCGTGCCGACCAGGCCGAAGCGGTGGTGGCCGAAGCTGTGCTCGAGGCGAAACTGCACGTTGTCGAGCACGAGTTGCGGCGCATGGCGAAGTTCGTCCGTCCACGTCACGAGCGCATCGGAGACCACGATGCTCGGCTGCCGCAGCAGCCACTCGGTGACGCGCGAGTCGTCGTTCTGTTGCTCGGGATCGAATTCGATGCCCGCCACGTGCAAGCGGCCGCTCGCGTCGCGGCGAATCGACAGTTGCGGCTTGTCGATTGATAGCTGATTAAGCCGAAGATCCAGGAACGGCAGCGACGTCCACGACACGACGAGATTGACTTGCGGGAAATTGAGCACCGGTTCGTCGGAGGTGTGGTCGCGGTCGCGGATTTGCAGCCCCCGCACCGTCAGCTGCGGATTCCATCCCTGCCAGCCAGTGTCGATCGCCGCGATCGTGACGGACTGGCCCAGCGCAGCCGACAGCGCCGCCACGATGCGGGCCCGGTAGTCGTCGATCCGCGGGAACAGGATGAAGCGGACAATCAGCAGCAGCACGCAGAACAACGCGAACGCTGCGACCGCCGCGCCGCTCAGCAGGCTAAGAAACCGGGCAGCGCGCGGGTTGGACAAGGGAGAACCGGAATGATGTCGCGGCGAAAGGCATAATGTGCGGCCGGGAAGCTTGATTGTAGCTGAATGACCCGACCCGTTTTCAGGACCCCGCCAACGCGACGCCGGCCAATGGCCGTCAGGGCAACTCATGGACATCACGGACGCGCTGGCGTTCAGCCGTTATGCGGATCGCGCGCTCGCCGTGGAGCCCGGGCTCGCGGATTTTCTCGCGGAATCGAGGTCCCGGCCGTTTGCCTGGGACGACGTCCGGGGGACGCTGGCCGACATCGACGCGCAGGACGACCCGGAGGCGCACGCCAAGGCGCTGCGCGGTCTGCGCCGGCGCGTGTTTCTGCACACGCTCGTGCGCGACCTGACGGGATTGGCACCGCTCACCGAGGTGTGCGGCGCCATGACGCAGTTGGCGGAAGTGGCCCTCGAATCGACGGTGGAGTTGCATGCGCGGCTGCTTGCCGTGAGCCACGGGGAACCGCGTAGCGCGGATGAAGGATTGCCGCAGCAGCTCATCGCCATCGGCATGGGCAAGCTGGGCGGCGGCGAGCTCAATGTCTCGTCTGACATCGATCTCATCTTCGTCTATCCCGACGAAGGCGAGACTTCCGGTCCACGACCGATCGCCAATCGTGAATTTTTCGATCGGCTGGGACAACGCGTGATCGGCGCGCTGCACGATGTGTCGCCCAACGGCTATGTGTTCCGCGTGGACATGCGCTTGCGTCCCTACGGCGAGAGTGGTCCGCTGACGACGACGTTCGCCGGTCTCGAGGCGTACCTGGAGACACAGGGCCGGGCGTGGGAACGCTATGCCTGGCTGAAGGCACGCGCATTGACCGGAGACCGGCGCAGCGAACTCGATTCGCTCGTGGATCCCTTCGTGTTTCGCAAGTATCTGGACTACGACGCGTACGACGGCCTGCGCGACGTGCATCGCCAGATTCGGGAACAGGGCTTGCGGCGGGACTACATCGCCAACGTGAAGCTTGGCGAGGGCGGCATCCGGGAGATCGAATTCATCGTGCAGGCAATGCAGATCGTTCGCGGCGGCCGCGAGCGCGAGTTGCGGGTCAAGGGCACGCTGCCCGCGCTGACCGTGCTCGGCACGCGCGGCCTGTTGCCGCAGCCCGCAGTGGTTGCTCTGCGCGACGCCTACGTTTTCCTGCGCCGCATCGAGCATCGCCTGCAGTATCGAGACGACCAGCAGACGCACCAGATTCCTGGGAATACCGAAGAACGCGCGCTGCTCGCGGAAAGCATGGGCTTTGCCGGCCTTGGGGACTTCGACGCGGAGCTGGGTCGCCAACGCGCGCATGTCAGCGAACAGTTCGCGCTCGTTTTCGGCGATCGTGGGCGCACCGACGCGAACGTCAAAGGAACGTTCACCGGGGTCTGGGAGGAACCGCAGGCTTCGGCCACCGCGCACGAGCAACTGCGTTCCGCCGGATTCACGGACCCGGACGCGCTGCTGGCCACGCTCGCGCGCGTTCGCGGCAGCGGCCGCTATTTGCAACTGCCGGCACTGTCGCGACAGCGCTTCGACGCGCTGATACCGCAGCTGCTGGCCACGTCTGCCGCCAATCCCGGCGCGGCGGGCGCGCAGGCAGTGTTCGAACGCCTGCTGACGCTGCTGGAAGCGGTGAGCCGGCGTAGTGCCTACCTGGCGCTGGTCATCGAGCATCCGCCGCTGCTGCCGCGCATCGCCAACCTGATGGGCGCGTCGGCTTGGGCAGCGGACTACCTGACGCGCCATCCGCTGCTGCTCGACGAGCTGCTCGACGCGCGCGCGCTCCTCGCGGAGCCGGACTGGGACGTGTGGCGGGACGAACTGTCGCGGCAGATGGTGGTCCAATTTGGCGACATCGAACGCCAGATGGACACGCTGCGCCACTTCCAGCAGGCCCAGACGTTTCGGTTATTGACGCAGGATTTGGGCGGGCGACTCACGGTCGAGCGCCTCGCCGATCACATCTCCGCGTTGGCCGATGTGCTGCTTGCCGCGACGCTCGAAGCCTGCTGGGCTCAACTGGCCGGCCCGGAATCGCCGCCGCCACGCTTCGCGATCATCGGCTACGGAAAATTGGGCGGCAAGGAGTTGGGCTACGCGTCGGACCTCGATCTCGTGTTCCTGTACGACGTGGAGCCGGACGATCCCGAGGCCGAAACGAAACAGGAGCGCTACGCACGCCTCGCGCAGCGCCTCATCACGTGGCTCACCAGCAACACGGCCGCTGGCCAGCTCTACGACACGGACCTTCGCCTGCGCCCGGACGGTGCTTCCGGGCTGCTCGCGTCGAGCCTCTCTGCCTTCCGCAAGTATCAACGCGAAAACGCGTGGACCTGGGAACATCAGGCGCTGACCCGCGCGCGCTTCGTCGCCGGCGATGCCCAGTTGGGCGCGTCGTTCGAAGCCGAACGTGAAGCCATCCTGACGCTTCCCCGGGAACCGCATTCGCTGGCCCGCGACATCAGCGCGATGCGGGGTCGAATGGCGGCTGGGCATCCCAATCGCACGCCGCTGTTCGATCTCAAGCATGACCCGGGCGGCATGGTCGACATCGAATTCGCCGTGCAGTACCTGGTCCTGGCGCATGCACACCGCAATCGGGTGTTGACCGGCAACAAAGGCAATATCGCGTTGCTCGCAATGGGCGCCGACCTGGGACTGCTGCCCCAGGCGCTTGCCGCTGACGTGGCCGACGCCTATCGCGCGTACCGCCGCCTGCAGCATAAGATCAGGCTCACCGGCGCGGCGCACGCGCGGGTGGAACCCGAGGCGCTCGCTGCGCCGCGCGCGGCCGTGGCCGCGCTGTGGCGGCACATCTTCGGGGATACACGGCAGGCGGCCCTGAACGCGCGGCCGGGGAAGTCCGAGGAAATCGGCTAAAATTGCGGTTTGCCGACGCTCGAAGGCTTCAGGAGAAACCCGCCATGTCGATGGCCGACCGCGATGGATGGATCTGGTATGACGGCAAGATGGTGCCGTGGCGCGAGGCCACGACGCACGTCCTGACGCACACGCTGCATTACGGCATGGGCGTGTTCGAAGGCGTCCGCTGCTACAAAACGGTGGACGGCCCGGCCATCTTCCGCCTGCGCGACCATACCGACCGCCTGTTCCGCTCCGCGCACATCTTCGGCATGAAGATTCCGTACACACGGGAAGTGCTGGATGCCGCGCAGCTGGCGTGCGTGCGCGACAACAAGCTCGACTCCTGCTACCTGCGCCCGCTGGTTTTCTATGGCTCGCAAGCCATGGGCGTGGCGGCCAAGTCCAACCCGGTCCGCGTCTGCATCGCGGCGTGGCCGTGGGGAAGCTATCTGGGCGCCGAGGGCATGGAAAAGGGAATCCGCGTGAAGACGTCGTCGTTCACGCGCCACCACGTCAACATCACGATGACCGGCGCCAAGGCCGTGGCCAACTACGCCAACTCGATCCTCGCCAACCAGGAAGCCACGCACGACGGCTACGAAGAGGCGCTGCTGCTCGACCCGCAGGGGTATGTGTCCGAAGGCTCGGGCGAGAACATATTCCTGGTCATCAACGGCGAATTGCACACGCCCGACCTTTCATCGGGCGCGCTGAACGGCATCACCCGCAACACGATCTTCGTGTTCGCGAAGGAGCTGGGCATTCCCGTTCACGAGCGACGGATCACGCGCGACGAAGTCTATTGCGCCGACGAAGCATTCTTCACCGGCACCGCGGCCGAGGTCACGCCGATCCGCGAACTGGACAACCGGACGATCGGCGAAGGATCGCGCGGTCCGCTCACCACCAAGCTGCAGGCGATGTTCTTCGACGCGGTCAACGGGCGCATGGCGTCGAAAAAAGCCTGGCTGTCGAAGGTCTGACGATGGGTGAACCCCGGGAAATGATTCCAGTCGCGGTCAAACCCGCGGACCTGCCCGTGCATTGCCCCAATCCGGCCATGCCGCTGTGGTCGTCGCATCCGCGCGTGTTTCTGGACATCGCCGAGACCGGCGAGGCCATGTGTCCGTATTGTGGAACCCGCTACGTGCTCGAGGGAGGGCCGCGCAAAGGCGGCCACTGACGACATGACGTGCGGGCACCCCATGCCCGCAGCACGGGCAGCGCAAACCGGGCGAGCCCGCTAGGGCCTCGCCCGCGACCGACATGGCCGCCGAACGCATCCTGATCATCGCGCCGTCGTGGGTCGGCGACGCGATCCTTTCCGAGCCATTGGTCGGGCTGCTGCGCGATCCCTACGAAGATCCGATCGTCGACATTCTGGCGCCGTCCTGGTGTGCGCCGGTCTATGCCCGCATGCGCGGCATCCGCCGGATCGTCGAGACGCCGTTCGGTCACGGCAAGTTCGACCTTGCCAGCCGTCGCAAGCTGGCGCGCGAATTCAAGACCGAGGCCTATACGCGGGCGTTCGTGCTGCCCAATTCCTGGAAGTCCGCGCTGATTCCGTACCTCGCGCGCATTCCCAAGCGCATCGGATATCGCGGCGAAGCGCGCTACTTTCTGTTGACCGACGCGCGCCGGCTCGACCGCAAAGGCATGCCACGACTGGTCGACCGGTTTGCGGCGCTAGCGGCCTCGCCCGGCGCGCTGGTGCCGCTGTCGCCCGCGCCCATCCTGGTGCCGGACGTGACCAATCGGGCCGGGGCATTGCGGGCGCTCAATCTCAAGACCGACCGGCCCGTGGTCATCCTGTGCCCCGGCGCGGAATTCGGCGCGGCCAAGCGCTGGCCGCCGAACCATTTTGCCGACCTGGCGGCGCTCTTCCTGCGCGACGGGCTGCATGTGTGGATCGTCGGATCACCCAACGACAAGATTTCCTCGGAAGCCGTCTTGATGGCGATGGGGCGCGAGTTGGCGAGCCGCGTGCGCGACCTCACCGGGCGCACCGACCTCGGCACGACCATCGACATCCTGTCGGCGGCGTCGCTGGTAGTCAGCAACGATTCGGGCCTGATGCACGCCGCGGCCGCCGTCGGCGTTCCCCTCGTCGCGTTGTTCGGTTCTTCGTCGCCGGTGTACACGCCGCCGCTGTCGCCGGTCGCGCGCATTGCGAAGATCGACATCGTCTGCAGCCCGTGCTTCAAACGCGAATGTCCGCTCGGGCACTTCAAGTGCATGCGGGAATTGAAGCCGGACATCGTCTACAATCTCGCGCGAAGCGCTTTGCCGACCTACCTCCCTCCGGACGCGCAGGCGTAGCTGTATTCCCTGCTGCGCAGAATTCAATTCGACATGGCCAAGGCACGCACAACCCCGATCTACGTATCGCCTCAGGATGCCGCGCTCGCGTTCTACCAGGCATTCGAGGCGCGCGACCTGGATGCGATGATGGCCGCGTGGGCCGATGACGAGGACATCGTGTGCGTGCATCCGGGCGGCGCGCGCATGGTGGGCTACGACGCGGTGCGGGCTGGCTGGGAGCAGCTGTTCTCCGGAGACAACAAGCTTTCGTTCCGCCTGGACGAAGTCGTGGTCCTGGAGACCGTGGGCTTGGCGATGCAGAGCGCGATTGAACACGTCGCGACCGCCGACGGCACGGCGCGCGGCGCGGCAGTGGCCACCAACGTCTTCATGCGCACGCCGTCGGGATGGCGGATGGTGTGCCACCACGCGTCGCCGATCGCCACAGTGGCGATGCCCGCGCCAAGCGGCCCGTTGCATTGATTGCAGCGTGGGAAACGGCGCGACGCGGATCTATTTCGCCGAGTGCCAGCGAGCGCGGTGCACGACCCCGATCAGATTCGCCAGTTCCACGCCTTCGAGTACCCGCAGCCTCTTCTCGGCGGCGAAACGGCGCGCATTTTCGGTGACGCCGCCGACGGCGACGTAGATGCCGTCGTCCGCATCGCGGGCGCTCCTCGCGGCGTCCAGGTCGCGGAGTGGTTCCACCCCCGTGCTGGCCGCCTTCCAGCGCTTGCAACTCACCAGCGACGAACGTCCGGCCCGCGTCATTTCGAAGTCCGCGGCGTTCCCGGCGAGCCGCCGGGTCTCATAGCCGTCACGACGAAAGGCATTCTCGAGGGCGCTCGAAAATTCGCGCCATGACATCGACCCGACCACGTCGATCGCTGCCGCGACGCGTGCGGCGTTCGGCGACCGCAATTGGCGCCAGGCCGCGACAATTCCGATTCCCAGGAAGGGCATCGACGCCAGCATGCCGCCAAGCATGTACTGCTCCGGCAGTGCGACCCGCGCGAGACCCGCGATGCCGACCGCCACTGCAATGCTCACCCACCATGGCGAACGCAGCAGGATCGCGAACAGCGATTTTTCCGACATCCTGAAATTCATGCTGATCCCGCCCGCGCAGAACGATTACGCGGTTCCGCCTACCGTCAATCCGTCGATCTTCAGCGTCGGCTGGCCCACGCCGACGGGTACGCTCTGGCCTTCCTTGCCGCACGTTCCCACGCCGCCGTCGAGTTCCAGGTCGTTGCCGATCATCGACACCTTGGTGAGCGCTTCCGGGCCGTTGCCAATGAGCGTCGCGCCCTTCACCGGATAAGCGAGCTTGCCGTCCTTGATCATCCAGGCCTCGACCATCGAGAACACGAACTTGCCGCTGGTGATGTCGACCTGCCCGCCGCCGAAGTTCGCTGCGTAGAGTCCGTCCTTCACGGATGCGATGATCTCCGCCGGGTCGCGGTCGCCGGCCAACATCATCGTGTTCGTCATCCGGGGCATGGGCATGTGCGCGAACGATTCGCGGCGGCCATTGCCTGTCGGGGCGACGTTCATCAGCCCCGAATTGAGGCGGTCCTGCATGTAACCCTGCAGGATACCGTCTTCGATCAGCACGGTACGCCGCGTCGGATTGCCCTCGTCGTCGATGTTGAGCGAGCCGCGGCGCCGTTCGAGCGTTCCGTCGTCGACGACCGTGACGCCTTTCGCCGCCACTCGCTTGCCCACGCGGCCCGAGAAGGCGCTGGTGCCTTTGCGGTTGAAATCGCCCTCGAGCCCATGGCCGATCGCCTCGTGCAGCAGGATGCCCGGCCAGCCGTTGCCGAGGACCACGGTCATGTTGCCGGCGGGCGCCGCCTGCGCGGACAAGTTGAGCACCGCCTGGTCAACGGCCTCTTTGGCATAGCGATCGACAACCTCGTCGCTGAAATACGCATAGTCGAAGCGTCCGCCACCACCGGAATGACCTTGCTCACGGCGGCCGTTTTCCTCGACGATCACGGTCAGGGACAGGCGCACCAGGGGACGCACGTCCGCGGCCACCAGGCCGTCGCTGCGCGCGATCAGGATCGTCTCGTGTTCGCCGGCAAGTGCTGCCATCACCTGCGTCACCCGGCTGTCGCAGGCGCGCGCGCGGCGTTCGAGGCGCTCGAGGAGCGCGACCTTGTCTGCTTCGGGAAGGCTGCCGACCGGATCAGCGAGCGAATAGAGCGAGTGCGCCGAGCCGCGTTTTCCCAGCGGCGCGACCGCCGAACCGCCCTGTCGGCCGATTGCGCGCACCGCGATGGACGCTTCCGTCAGCGCGTCGAGCGAAATGTCGTCCGAATACGCGTAGGCCTGCTTGTCGCCGCTCACCGCGCGCACGCCGACGCCACGGTCGATGTTGAACGTTCCCGATTTGACGATGCCTTCCTCCAGGCTCCAGCTCTCGAATCTCGCATGCTGGAAATACAAATCGGCAAATGCGATGTCGTGCGCGTGGATGTCGGCGAGCACCCGCGACAGCTTGGCTTGGTCGAGGCCGGACGGCGCCAGCAGCAGGTGCTCTGCATCGGCCAGCAACACGGCGGAAACGGAAGGAACGGAGAGGTCGGTCAAGGCGGCAGTCCCGAAGAATGAAGGCGCGCGCGAAGGGGCGCCAGGCGCCAATTCTACCCTGCGCGCGGCGGGGCCCCATCCAGCGCATTCCGGGAAGCAGACTCGCCAGCGCCCTGCCCCAGATACGTGGCCGCGACTTTCGGATTCGACGCGAGTTCGACGCTCGGACCTTCGAGCGCCAGTTCGCCGGTCTCCAGCACGTAGCCGTAGTCCGAAACCTGCAGCGCCGCGCGAGCGTTCTGCTCCACGAGCAGGATCGACACGCCCGCGGCCTTCAGCGCGGAAACGATGTTGAATATCTCGCGCACGATCAGCGGCGCAAGTCCAAGCGACGGCTCGTCCAGCATCAACAGCTTCGGCTTGCTCATCAGCGCGCGTCCCAGCGCCAGCATCTGCCGCTCGCCGCCGGAAAGCGTGCCGGCAAGCTGCGCCCGGCGCTCCTGGAGACGCGGAAAGCGCGTGTAAACTTCCTCGAGCGTGCGCGCAATGTCGCGATCGCCGCGACGGGCGCGCGCGAAGGCGCCAAGTTCGAGGTTGTCGGATACGGTCATCGACGCGAACAGGTCCCGCTTCTCGGGCACGAGCACGAGTCCGCCACCGACGCGCTGCTCTACGGAAAGCGACCCGATCGGCTCATCCTGGTAGCGAACGTCGCCGTTGGCCGGCAGCGTGCCCATGATCGCCGCCAGCAATGTCGTCTTGCCCGCGCCATTGGGGCCAATCACGCTGACGATGGTGCCCTCGGTGACGGTGAGCGAGACCTTGTGAACGGCCTCCACCTTGCCGTAGGCCACCGACAACTCCCTGACGTCGAGCAACGCGGCCATGGTCAGACGACGCCGCCCAGATAGGCTTCGCGAACGGCATCGTTGTTCTGGATTTCTGCCGGACGTCCCTCGGCCAGCTTTTCCCCGAAATCCATCACGACGAGCCGGTCCGTGAGACCCATCACGAAATCCATGTCGTGCTCGACCAGAAGCACAGTCATCCCTTCCGCCTTCAGCGTTCGCAGCAGCGCAGCGAGTTCCTGTTTCTCGAGATACCTCAGGCCGGCCGCCGGCTCGTCCAACAGCAGCAGCACCGGGTCCGCAGCCAGAGCGCGGGCGATCTCGACGATCCGTTGCTTGCCCAGCGGCAGGCTGCCCGCGGCGTCGAACGTGTGGCTGCCGAGGCCCACGCGCGCAATGGCCCGCGCCGCCTCCGCCTTGGTCCGCGCCTCCTCCGCGCCGTCCAGAGCGAGCGCCGCGCGGAGGATACCGGTGGAACCCCGCAGGTAGGCACCCAGCGCAACGTTGTCGAGCACCGTCATTTGCGGGATCAGCTTCACGTGCTGGAAAGTGCGCCCGATGCCGCGCCGCGCGATTTCGTACGGCGGCGCGCCGCCGATCGGCTCGCCGCAAAATCGTATGTCGCCGGAGGTCAGCTCGGCTGCGCCGGAGATCAAGCTGAACGTTGTGCTCTTGCCGGCACCGTTGGGACCGATCAGGCCCAGGATTTCCCCGGGACGGATTTGGAACGACAAGTCGTTGACGGCGACCAATCCTCCGAATTGCTTGCGTGCCTTCTGCACGTCCAGCAATGCGCCGTCGAGCGGAGTGCGGTCGCGCGCCGGCAACGGAGCCGCCGGCGGGACGGGCGGCGGCTGGCGCTTCGGGAGCAGGCGTTCGATCCACGGCCACAATCCGTCGCGCGCGAACTGCAGCAGCAGGATCATCAGGATGCCGAAAACGATCAGCTCGAAGTTGCCGGAGCGGCCGAACAGCGCCGGCAGCCAGTCCTGCAGCACCTGTTTCAGCAATGTGATGATCGTGGCGCCCAGCACCGCGCCCCACACGCTGCCCGCGCCGCCAACTACTGCCATGAACAGGTATTCGATGCCCTGCGTGATGAAAAACGGCGTGGGATTGACGAAGCGCTGCAGGTGCGCGTACAGCCATCCCGAGATGCAGGCAAGGAGCGCCGCGTAGACGAAGACCACGATCTTCAGGCGCGCGGCATCGACGCCGAACGCCTCCGCCATCTGGAGTCCGCCTTTCAGCGACCGTATCGCGCGCCCCGGGCGCGAATCGAGCAGGTTGTCGGTCGCCCACAGGCACGCCAGCGCGATGCCCCAGATCAGATAATAGTAACGGTGCTCGCTCTTCAGTTCGAAGCCGAACAACGAAAGCGCCGGAATGCCGCTCATCCCGGTATGTCCGCCGAGCATTTCCAGGTTGCCGAACACGTAGAACAGGCTGATGCCCCAGGCTATGGTCGCGAGCGGCAGGTAATGCCCCTTCATGCGCAACGTGATGAACCCCAGGAACAACGCGACAGCTCCCGTGATCGCCATCCCGATGGCCAGCGCGAACCAGGGCGACGTTCCGAATTTCGTCGTGAGATAGGCAGTCGTGTAGGCGCCGAGCCCGACGAACGCGGCTTGTCCGAACGACGTTTGCCCGGCGACGCCGGTCAGCAGCACGAGACCGAGCGCCACGATGCTGTAGAGACCGATGTAGTTGCCGAGGGTCACCCAGAATTCCGGGGCAAACAGCGGAACGACGGCCAGAGCCGCGACGAACGCCGCGAAGGCGGCACGGGGCCAATGGGCCTTCATTCGTCTTCCTCGTGGTGCGTCGTGGTCAGGCTGCGCCAGAGCAGTACGGGAATGATCAGCGTGAACACGATCACTTCCTTGAACGCACTGGCCCAGAACGACGAGAATGACTCGATGAGGCCGACCAGCAAGGCGCCCGCCGCAGCGATCGGATAGCTAGACAATCCGCCGATAATCGCGCCCACGAAACCCTTGAGACCTACCAGGAATCCGGAATCGTAGTAGATGGTCGTGATGGGGCCGATCAGCACACCCGAGAACCCGCACAGCAGCGCCGCCAGCGTGAAGGTCAACGCGCCCGCGAAATCGGGCGAGATGCCGACCAGCCGCGCGCCGGCGCGATTCACGGCGGTCGCGCGCAGCGCCTTGCCGTAGAGCGTGCGGCCGAAGAACAGCGCGAGCGCGCCGATCAGCGCGAGGCTAGAGGCCACCACCAGCAGGCTCTGCACGCTGATGTTCACGCCGGCGATCGACAGCGACGCCGACGAAAACGCCGGCGTGCGCGAACCTTCGGCGCCGAAGAACAACAGTCCCAGGCCGAGCAGCGTGAAGTGCAGCGCCACGGAGACGATCAGCAGCACCAGAACGCTTGCCTCGGCCAGCGGCTGGTACGCGACGCGGTACAGCAGCGGTCCCAGCGCCGTGATCGTGGCCAGTGTCAGCAGCACCTGAACTATGAAAGGCAGTTGCATGGGCGCCAGCCACCACACCAGCGCAGCGACCAATGCCGGCCCACCGATCCACAGCGCGAGACGACCCGGCACTCGTTGCGCCTGGCCCCGCCGCACGCAGCCCCACGCCTCCATGAGGCCCGCGATCACGGCCATTCCGACCAGCACCTTAAGTGTCCCCGGCACAGCGCCGGTCTGCAGCCCGGCCAGTGTCAGCGTGCCCCACGCGACGAATTCGCCAGCGGGGATCCAAACGATTCGCGTGACCGTGAATACCAGCACGAGCGCCAGCGCCAGCAGCGCATAGATGGCCCCGTTGGTAATGCCATCCTGCGCCAGCAGCGCGGCAATCGTCGGATCCATCGTCGTGGTCGCGGCGGAGATGCGTTCGCGAGATTCGGGCGCCGGACAGGAACGCGGCGGCGACGTCTGCGGCCGGCCCTCTCAGGCGTGCCGCCCTACTTGATCAGCACCCACTTGTCATTCTCGACCTTTACCATCACGCGCGCGCGATTGTCGAGGCCGTTGTGGTCGTTGGCGTTCATCACGAAGACGCCATGCGTGCCCACGACGTTGGAGTTCTCGAGCGCGTCGCGAAGCGCCGCGCGAAACTCCTTCGTTCCCGGCTTGGCCTTCTTCAGAGCTTCGGGAATGGCCTTGGACAGCAGGATGTAGGCGTCGTACAGGTGCGCACCGAACGTCGAGCGCGTGCCGAATTTCTTCTCGTACATGGTCACGTAGGCGGCGGCCGTCTTCTTGACTTCGTTCGAATCCGGCAGCTGCTCGTAGACCAGCATCGGTCCGGTGGGAAGTATTTCCCCGTTGCCGTCCTTGCCGACGACGCGCAGGAAATCGGGATTGGCGACGCCGTGCGTCTGGTAGACCTTGCCCTTGTAATTGCGCGCGGCCAGTTCCTTCGCCGGCGTGGCGCCGGGCGTGCCCGCGGCGCCGATCAGGATGGCTTCCGGATTGGCGGCGATGAGCTTCAGCACCTGTCCGGTGACCGACGGATCGTTGCGGTTGTATTTTTCCTCGGCGACGACCTTGATGCCCGCCGTCTGCGCCGAACGCTTGATTTCCGCCAGCCAGCCGTCTCCATAGGCGTCGGCGAATCCGATGTAGCCCAGCGTCTTCACGCCGTTGGCCTTCATGCTGACCGCGACCGCGTCGGCCATCAGCGCATCGTTCTGCGGCGTCTTGAAGATCCACCGGGTCTTCGGGTCGGTCGGGTTGATAATTTGCGCTGACGCAGCCAGCGAAATCATCGGCGTGCCGGAATCGACGGCCGCTTCGCGCATCGCCAGTGAATTGGGTGTGGTCGACGAGCCGACGATGACATCGACCTTGTCTTCACTGATCAGCTTGCGCGCATTGGTCAGCGCCTTCGTCGTGTCCGACGCGTCGTCGAGGACGATCCAGTTGATCTTTTCGCCGGCGATGGACGTAGGCAGCAGCTCGATCGTGTTCTTTTGCGGGATGCCGAGCGACGCGGCCGGGCCGGTCGCGGCGAGGGTCACGCCGATGTTGATATCGGCTGCCGCGGGACCGGCAAGCATCGCCGCCAGCGCCGCGCCGAGCGCGGGCAGGAACCAATTGCGTTTCATGGACTTCCTCCGGTTTAAATGGACTGCAAAGGCATCGGCGTCGTGCCGCGGCCTTGTGCACGCCCGCCGCAGACGCTCTTTCGTCGCCTATTCTGGCACGGTGGTCAATGATCGTTCAATTCCGGCCAAAAGGGAACCGGAGGGCGTCGTCGAACGCGTTCAAGGCCCGCACATCGCGACCGCATCCGGACCATAGCCTTCGGCGACGTATCCCCGCGCGACCATGGCGTCGCGCAACACCCGGTTCCTGAGGTAGCGATGGTTGGAGTCGGCTCGCTTGTTCCATACGCGGTAGATGGGCGTGGTGCTCGCCGGGCAGGCGCCGCTGACTTCGTCCGGTAGCACTGCGTGCATCACTTCCAGGGACTCGAGGACGAAGCTCGGGAACAGAACCGGTGCGACGGCGCATTCCGTCGGACTGGCCGAGAAGAAGTGCGAATCCCCCGCGATCGGTGGCATGTAGTAGCGGCATACCGGGCTGGTCCCGATGTGCCTTGTCGACCATGCCTTGAACGACTCTTGGGTCCGCACCCAGCCGGCGAATCGACCGGCATCCAGCACCGCGATTTCCACGGACAACGGTGTCATGAAGTAATGATCGAGACCCGCGTGGTAGTACTCGATCACGTCGACGACGTCGGACGCAGTCGTCGTGCCGGCGCCCGTCAATGGGACGCTGACCGTCATCCCCGCGCTACCATAGGTCACGACAAGCGAGGCCGTACGCACGGCTACGACAAGCGGGCGGAAACTCACGCTGGCGGTGCACGTCGCGCCGGCGGCGAGCGCCATCCCCGGAGCGCAGGTGCTTGTGAGGACGAAGTCGCTTGGATTAGCGCCCTGGAGCGTGATCGAGGTCAGCGTCACTGCCGCCGCGCCGGAATTGCTTACCGTCACCGTTTGCGCAGGGCTGTCCATGCCGACCAGGATCGAAGCAAAGTCGAGTGCCGTGGGGGCGACGCTGATTCCCGGCGGGGGCAGCGTTACGCCGGTGCCATCGAGGTTCACCGTCGCGCTTCCGGCGCTCGACACGATCGACAAACTGGACGCGCGCGCGCCGACGGCCGCAGGCGAGAACGTGTACACCAACAGGCAACTCTGCGCCGCGGTCAGGCTGATGCCGTTCGCGCATGTGCCGGTGCGGAGGAAGTCGCCGGGATTCGCGCCGCCGCCGGTAAGCGTCGTCAACGTCAACGTCCCGGTGCCCGCATTGCTGATCGTCAACGTCTGCGCGGCGCTGTTGCTGCCCACGTTGACGCTGCCGAAGGCGAGCGCGCTGGCGCTCACGCTGAGTACAGGCGCCGGAACCGCGACGCCGGTGCCCGCCAGGTTGATGGTGCGGTTGCCGGCGTTGGTTGCAATCGTCAGGTTCGCGCTGCGACTGCCCAGCTGCGCCGGCGTGAACGCGTAACTCAACGTGCAGCTTTGCGATGCGGCCAGCATCGAACCGGGTGCGCACGTGCCACTGCGCGCAAACTCGGCAGGATTGAGCCCGCCGGAAGTCAGCGACGTGATGCTCAGCGTGCCGCCGCCGCCGTTGGTGATGTTGAACACCTGCGCGGCGCTCGAACTCCCCAGTGCGACGTTGCCGAACGCCAGCGTGCCAGCAGGAGCCACCAGGATCGGCGTGTTGGCGGCGGAGTCCGCGAACTGGTAGATGTCGCCATTTGCATAATTGGCGAAGTAGAGTTCACCCGCCTCGTCCTCGCCGAATGTGCTGACCGAGTATCCGGTCGAACCAAGCTCAGCGGCCGCCCACGGACCTGCCCCGACGCGTTGCGCTGCCCAGATCCGGCCGGTGCAGAAGTCACCGTAGAGATACTGCCCGGCGAGTGCGGGCACTGCCGCCCCGCGATAAACATACCCGCCAGTCACCGAACAGCCCAGCGCATGCGTGTACTCGACGATGGGGAGTTTGAGCGACGCGTCGTTGCAGGGAATGGGGGGTGACGCAAGGCCCGTGCAGCTGCTGCCCTCCATGATGCGCCAGCCGAAGTTGGTACCCGCGCCCGTTCCCGCCGGCAGCATGTCCACCTCCTCGACGGCGCCCTGCCCCACATCGCCGAACCAGAAATCGCCGGTCGCGCGGTCGAACGACATCCGCCACGGATTGCGCACGCCGATCGCAAAGATTTCCCTGCGGCCCCCCACCCCGGATGCATACGGGTTGCCCGGCGGAATCGCGTACGGGTTTGCGCCGCCATTGTCGACATCGATGCGGAGGATCTTGCCGAGCAGCGTGGATTTGTCCTGCCCATTGCCAATGGTGCCGTGCTGGTCGTTGCCGCCGCCACCGTCGCCCATGCCGATGTAAAGAAAGCCATCGGGCCCGAATTTGACGGCACCGCCGTTGTGGTTGGCCTCCGGCTGCGCGATGGTGAGCAGTATCGTGCCCGACGACGGATCGGCGACATCCGCGTTGCCGGCGCTGGCCAGGAAGCGGGCGATGACCGTGGCGCCGTCGGACTTGCGCGTGTAGTTGACGTAGAACTGGCCATTCGTCGCGTATTGCGGGTGGAACGCAATTCCCAGCAGCCCTTGTTCACCGCCGGCCGCGATTGCATCGAGTCCGGTCGCGCCGAGATCGATGAACGGCGTGGCGAGCACCGCGCCGCCTTTGATGATCCGGATCTTTCCGGATTGCTGGACCACGAAGATCCGCTGGCTGCCGTCGTGCGCGTTCGTGATCTCGACCGGCGACGAAAAACCGGAGTAGACCTTGTTCCAGATAACGGCGGCGGACGCCGCAGGCGCGCACAGTGCCGCGAGGAATGCGAGAGCAAGCGGGAAGGAAGGACGGCGGGGGACGGCACCACGCATTGGGAACTCCTCGCGACGCTCCCCCCGGAGCCGCGACAGGTTGAAGGTTTACTTCTTCAGCGCGTCGCGGATCTCCCGCAGCAACAGGACTTCCTCGGAGGGCGGCGCCGGGGGCGCGGGCACTGCGTCGAAGCGCGCCTTCGCGGCCGTCAGCTGCTTCACCATGATGAATATCACGAACGCAAGGATGATGAAGTTGAGCACAACCGTCAGGAAATTGCCGTAGGCCAGCAGCGGAACGCCGGCCTTGGTCAGCGCTTCATAAGTCATCGGCCCGGTGTAGCCCGCCGGCGGGCTGGCAAGCATGACGTAGTAGTTCTGGAAATCGAGGCCCCCGAAGATGCGGCCGATCACCGGCATGATGAGGTCCTTGACCAGCGAGTCGACGATCTTGCCAAACGCCGCGCCAATGATGACGGCGACGGCGAGGTCGATCACGTTGCCCTTGATCGCGAATTCCCGGAAGTCTTTCAGCATGGACATCGTGCGGCTCCGTGACGGTAAGGTTGTGCGTCCGGCACTGCATGGGAGCGCCGATCAAACGGCGGCTTCCCCCGACTCTCCGGTGCGGATACGTATCACCTGCTCGATGGCAGTCACGAAGATCTTGCCGTCGCCGATCTTGCCGGTGTGCGCGGCCTTGATGATCGCCTCCACGGCGCGCTCGACCATGGCGTCGGGAAGCACGACCTCGACTTTCACCTTGGGCAGGAAGTCCACGACATACTCGGCGCCGCGATAGAGCTCCGTGTGGCCCTTCTGCCGGCCGAAG
>Ga0207648_10000621_pt1 | contig 39779 bp, 32 predicted proteins | sample KBSMisM32_FD_184310 | JGI IMG/M metagenome (GOLD analysis project Ga0207648, IMG submission 184310) | Miscanthus rhizosphere microbial communities from Kellogg Biological Station, Michigan, USA - KBS Miscanthus M3-2 (SPAdes) (version 2) | ecosystem: Host-associated > Plants > Roots >... | reverse complement strand
GTCTTCGGCGATCTCTTCCGCCGCGCGCGCGGGATCGTCTACCTGACGCCGGAGGAGCGCAGCCTCGTCCAGGGAGTGAGCGGCAATACCGCCGTGCCTTCGGTGGTCGTGGGCAGCGGCATCAACGTGCCCGAGCGGCATGGCGACGTCGACGTGCGCGCGCGCTTCGGAATCGCGAGCCCCTACGTCCTCTATGTCGGCCGCATCGACCGCAACAAGGGCGCGGACCGGCTCTTCACGCACTGGCAGCGGCTGGCCGAGGAGTGGCCGGAGCTGCCGCCGCTCGTGCTCGTGGGCCGCCCCGCGCTCGCCATCCCGGACCATCCGAAAATCCGACACCTCGGGTTCGTCTCCGAAGAAGAGAAGTTCGCGCTCATCGCCGCCTGTGACCTGCTCGTGCTCCCGAGCCCCTACGAGAGCCTTTCCGTCATCGTCCTCGAGGCCTGGGCCATGGGACGGCCCGTCCTGGTCAACTCCGCCTGCAAGGTCCTCGAGGGCCAATGCGTGCGCAGCGGAGGCGGCCTCTTCTACCGCGGCTACTCCGAGTTCGCGGAGGCGCTGCGGCGGCTGCTGGCGGACGCCGAGCTCCGGCGCCGGCTCGGAGAGGCGGGCCGGCGCTACGTGGCGGCGGAATACGACTGGGACGTGGTCGAGCGGCGCACCGAGGAGTTCCTCCGGAGCCTGGCCCCGTGAGGACGGTGCGCGCCGGAGCTCAGACCGCGCTCGCGACGCGCACCAGCGCTTCGCCGAACGTGTCGCGCCGCCAGCGGCGCAGGCCTTCGACGGCGTCGAGGTCCGACGGCGAGCGTGGCGCCGCTTCCGCCACCCGCTCGAGCAGCCGCTGGGGCAGGACCACCGAGACGTCGAGGGCCAGCCGCTGCGCCTCCGCCGTGCGCCACTTGCGTAGCGCGTCGATGCGGCGCCGCGTCGCTTCCGACACGACCGGCCGCGGGGCGGCGGGCAGGCGGGGCCAGGCGTCCTCCGGCAAGGCCCACGCACGGACGACGGTGTCGAGGAGCGAGGCCGCTTCGCTTTGGACGCGGGGAGAAGAGAGGCCTTTCAGCTTGCGTAGCTCCTCCAGGGTGGCGGGATGACGCTCGGCGAGGTCCATCAGCGTTTCCGAGGAGACGATCTTGAATGCGGGCACGTCCGTGCGGTCGGCGATGGCGTCGCGCCACATGAAAACGGCCTGGAGCACGGCCTGCTGCCGGCGCGACAGGCGGCGAGCGCCCTTCACCTTCTGCCAGGCGTCGGCGTCGCGCCCGCGCCGCGCGGGCTCCAGCGCGGCCACGGCCGCGCACTCCTCGCGCACCCACTCCAGGCGGCCCAGCTCCTGGAGCGCGGCCCCCAGCCGGTCGTGCAGGGGAATGAGGTGCGCGACGTCGGCCAGGGCGTAGGCCTCCTGGGTCGGGGTGAGCGGGCGGCGCGACCAGTCGTCCTTCTGGCTGTCCTTGGCCAGCGCGACGCCGAACTCCGTGCGCAAGAGCGCCTGCAGGCCGATCTCGGGCCGGCCGAGCACGCGCGACGCGATCATCGTGTCGAAGACGCTCGCGAACGTGAACCCGAAGTCGCGCTTGAGGGTGGTCACGTCGTAGTCGGCGCCGTGCAGGACCTTCACGATCGCGGGGTCGGCGAGGAGCGGCGCCAGCGGAGACAGGTCGCGGGCGGCCAGCGGATCGACGAGCCAGCCGCCTTCCTCCACCCCGACCTGCACGAGGCAGACCTTCTCGCGATGGTGGTGGAGGCTGTCCGATTCCGTGTCGAGGGCGATGGCGCGGCGGCCCGCGAGCGACCCGACCAGCTCCGCCAGCTCACCCGTGGTGCGGATCCACCGGGTCACGGGCGCAGTATAGGGGAGCCGGCGAGCTTGCGCCCGTGACGGGCGGCCTGCGCGTCCGGGCCGGCCTCGTCCTCGCGTTGGCCGCGGGGATCGGCGCGCTGCTCCTCGCGTCTTCGCCACCGACGTTCCCGTCGTGGGTGGCGCACCTCGTCGCGCTCGAATTCAGCCTGGCCATCTCCGCCGCCGCCGGGCTCGCCCTCGTCGTGAGCGCGGGAGCGCGCACGCGCGCCGCGGACGTGACCCGGATCGTCGCGGTGCCGGCGCTGGTGGTGGGTCTGATCCCGGCCCTGGTCGCATTCCCCGCATATCGGGCGGAGCAGGCGCCGTTCTCGTTGGGCGCGTACGTGCCCGGGCACCGTCCGGATCCGCCCGCGCGGCGCGACGTGATCCTCGATCCCGCGCGTCCGGACCTGGCCGTGGACGTCGACCTGCCCGCGGGCACGGGGCCGCATCCTTTCGTGATCGTCATCCACGGCGGAGCCTGGCGCAGCGGCGACAAGGGCGAGATGCGGCACGTCTCGCTCGCGCTGGCGCGCGCCGGCCACGTCGTGGTGGACGTGCGGTACCGGCTGGCCCCCGCGAATCCGTTCCCGGCTTCCGTCGCCGACGTGAAATGCCTGCTCGGCCGCCTGCGCGAGCGCGCGGGGGAATTCGGGATCGATCCGCGCCGCGGGGCGCTACTCGGACGATCGGCGGGCGGGCAGGTCGCGCTGGTGGCCGCGTATTCGGCCGGGGATCCGCGCCTGCCGCCCGCATGCGCCGTGGACGACGCGCCCGTATCCGCGGCGGTCTCGATCTACGGGCCGACCGACCTCACCTGGGGATACGCGAATCCCGTGCGTCCCGACGTCGTGCAGGGTCCACACGTCCTGGAGCTCTACCTCGGCGGGCCGCCCTCCGCGGTGCCGGACGCGTATCGCCTCGCTTCGCCCATCGCCTGGGTGGACCGTCCGTTGCCGCGAACGCTCCTCGTCCATGGCACCGGCGACCGCCTCGTCTCCGTCGAGAACGCGCGACGGCTGGCCCGCGCCTTGCGCGAGGCCGGCCGTCCCGTCGAGGTCCTCGAGATACCGCTGGCCGACCACGGGTTCGACGCGCACGCGGGCGGGCTCGCGGATCAGCTCACGCAGCACAGGCTCGTGCGCTTCCTCGCGTACGACGCGGCCGACGGCCGTTAGCCCGCGGCGTCCCGCGCCGGCGGAGCGGGCTCGACCCCGGAGGCCGCGGCGATGGGCGCGCGGCAGTCGGGGCAGAAGCTCCAGTCGGGCTTGAGCGGGTACTGGCACTTCGCGCAGAACACGGTGGACAGGTCGGCGCCGCAGTACGGACAGCCGGCCTTCCCTCCGTTGAGCTTCTTGCCGCAATGCGGACAACGCAGGTCGGCGGATCCGTCCGGGCGCGAGATCAGGTACACGAGCAGGCCGACCAGGTTGCCCACCAGGACGAGGAGCGCCCACAGGAGCGGCCTCGGAAGGCGGCGGTCCTGCGCGTCGATGTACACCCAGCTCGGCACCAGGAACCACAGCCAGAGCAAGGAGACCACGGCCAGCACGCCGGAGAAGCCCTCGGCGTCGCGCCAGGAGTCGAGAGACCGCCCCACGTCCGTGGGCGGTGGGCCCAGCTCGATGGCCTTCAGGTTCAGGCTGCCTTCGATCGCGCCCTGCGCGGCCTGGATGGGGCTGGACAGGAACAGGACGTTCTCGCCGTAGTGCCCGTTGCGCCCCTCGTCGTAGCGGCGCCACCACTCGTCGTCGCCGCGCCGGCGCGGAGAGGCGTCGGGCAACCCCGGCTTGATGGGTGCGATCGGCCGGTCTTCGTGCAGCAGAGCGCGCAGGAACTGATCGCGGGTGGCGAAGTGGTTGTCTTCGGTGATGGCCTGCTGGCTCTGGTCGTAGACGGTGTTGAGGCGGGCGAAGGCGTCCGCGGGGACGCCGAAGACGAACTTGCCGTCGTTGGCCGTCGCCCAGACGTAGAGGACGCGCTTCGGGCGCTGGCGGTAGTGCTCGGCCTGGATTTCGGCGATCACCTTGGGGTCGACGGGCAGGCCCGTGATCTTCTGCGCCATGCCGTCGAGCAGCGCCTGGTCCTCGCCGGCCACGCGCGTCATCCAGTCCTGCCGCGCCTGGCGTTCGGCCGCCGCCGCCCGTCGCACCTGCCGGCCGGCGACCGTCGTCGTCAGCGTGGCCGCGACGAGGACACCCAGCCCGATGAGGGCGGCACGGCGGACGATGGTCTTTCTCTCCACGAGCTCTCCTATGGCTGAGCGCCCAGCGTGTGACGCGGGCCTCGGCTTTCGAGGAAAAGGGCAGGCGCCAGGGCCAGTGTGGCCAGGCCTCCCAGGGCGAGCAGGAACAACGCGGCGACGGGCGTCGGCCCGATCAGGTCGAGCAGGGCGAGGCCTTCGGAGCCGGGCGCCGAGGCCCAGGCCGACAGCCCCCCGGCCAGGACACGGATCGCCGCTACCAGGGCCGCCATCACGGGCACGAGCGCGAACAGGGACAGCGCATGCGGAGCCAATGACGGATTCGGCGCCTGGCGGGGCGCGGACGTCGCACGCTGGAGCACGCGCGCCCGCAGCGTCGTCGGCGGCGGCTCATCCACCCACGCTTCCAGCGCCCCTTGCACCGCGGACAGCTCCGCGACGTATTCGCGGCAGGCGGCGCAGCTCTCCAGGTGCGCGCGTGCGGATTCGAGCGTCCGCGGGTCGTCCTCGCCGAAATGAACGGCGAGAGCGGCGCCGCGGTGGCGGCATTCGCTCACGCGCACGAGCCCTCCTTGACGCCGAGGAGGACGCGGAGCTCCGCCACCGCGCGGTGGAACCGCGCCTTCAGCGTTCCTTCCGGGGCGCCGGTCATGCGCGCGATCTCGGCGAACTTGAGCTGCTGGTAGATCCGCAGCACCACGATCTCCCGTAAGCGCGGGGAGAGGCGGTTCAGTGCCGCTTCGATGCGCTCTCTCTCCTGGGCCCGAACGGCCAGGGCCTCCGGTCCCGCGGTCGAGGCAGGCAGCTCCTCGGCTGCCTCCGGCTCGAGGTGCCGCACGCGGTAGCGCTTCCGCGACAGCTCGCTGCGCGTCAGGTTGAGCGCGATCGTGAACAGCCACGGCTTGAAGCTGCCGCGCTCCCCGCGGAAGAGGCGCGCGGTCGTCCACAGCCGCGTGAAGGCCTCCTGCATCAGCTCCTCGGCCACGTCCCGCCGCCCGGCCAGGCGGAGAATGAGGTTGAAGGTCGGGCGCTCGTACCGGTCGTAGAGCGCACTCAAAGCCGCCGCGTCGCCGCCCGCCACGGCGGCCATCAGCGCCTCGTCCGTCTCTTCCATCCGGGGGCCATCATAGGGAGGTACTGGAGGGCCTGCCGAAAGGTTGCCTGGCTTGACGCCACGCGGGGGGGCGGGGAAGCTTGGTGGCTTGACCCCGTGGCGTCGTGCCCTCTTGGCCCTGGCCGGTGCGTGCCTCGTCGCGGCCGCGCCCGTCACCCCGGCGCCGCCTTCGCCATCGCCATCCGCCCGCAAGCTCCTGGCGCCGACGAACTTTCCCGGGTGGCAGACGCACAACGTCACCTCGCCCGTCGTCGTGCGCGATCCTGGTCGCGGCGTGTGGCGCATGTTCTACACGGGTTCCGCGACGGACCAGGTCGGCGCCGCCGCCTGGGACCTCTGGAGCACGGGGGTCGTCACCTCGCGAGACCTGCTGGCCTGGGGCTATCCCGACGACTACGCGCCCGTCCTCGTCGGCCATCGTTTCCACGAGGGCGAGCTTCTGGACTTCTCGGGGGGCGAACGGCCGTTCGACCTGGCCTTCGCCTCCGTCACGGCGGTCCTTCGCGAAGGCGCGCAGTGGCGGGCCTGGTACACGGCGTGGAGCGGAGACGAGCGGGCCCTGGGCGCGGGGCGGGTGGAGGCGATCCACTTCCGCATCGGCCAGGCCACGTCGCCCGACGGCCTCGTCTGGACGAAGCGTCCCGGTGGAGGTGAGCTCGGATCCGCGCTGGGGCTGGGAGCCGCCGGTGCGATCGACGAGCTGGCCGCCGGCCATGCCGCCGTCGTCAAGGCGGGCGCGACGTATCACCTCTGGTACGAAGCCTACGACGGCCGCACCTGGCGCATCGCGCACGCGCGGTCCGCGGACGGCGTGTCCTGGCGGAAGGACGGCGTCGCCGTCGAGCCCGGCGCCGAAGGCGCCCTGGACGGCTTGGGCGCGCGCCACCCGGTGGTGCGCCGTACCACAGCCGGCTACGAGCTCTGGTACGAGGGCCGGTCCGCGGCGCGGCCTGCGTTCCACGTCCTGCGCGCGCGCAGCGACGACGGCCTCACCTGGGTCAAGGATCCTGACGAGATCGCCCTCCATCCAGATCCGCCGGTGAAGGACGACGAGCACATCCACGTCGGGAGCCTGCTCGCGCGCCCGGACGGATCGCTGCTCGTGGTCTTCGCGAAGGAGACCGCGAACGCGCGGGCGGCCACCTGGGGCACGCTGGTGGACCGCAGCACCGCGATCTACAGCGAGACGATCCGGCCGTGAGGACTCGCGCTTTCGCGATCGCGCTCGCGGCCGCGGCCGCGGTGACGGCCGGAGGGGCGGTGAAGCGCGTCCACGGCGACGCGGGGCAGCCGCTCGCCTGGGCCTCGAAGAGCCGCTACCGCCTGCTCCTCGACGTCGATCCCCGCGGCGTCCGGCGCTCGCACTCCGCGGCGGCCGTGGACCTCGACTTCGCGGCGGAGCTGGCTGCGCGCGGCGCCTCCGGCACCGTGGACGAGTCCACGATCGACGTCGTCGCCTACGACGGCGAGGGACGGCCGCGCCCCTACGACCCGAGCCGTCCCGCGGACGAGCGCGTCCTCGTCCCCTGGCGCCTCGACCGGTTCTATCCGGGCGAGCGCGTGAAGCTCAGCTTCGTCGTGCCCGACGAGCGCGCCACGCGATTCGCGGTCTACTTCGACACGGAGGACCGCGCACGGCCGCCGCGTTATCCGGGGCTCGTGGGAGACGGTGATCTCTTCACCGTCGGCTGGGGCCGGCGCGAGATCGCGGCCAACGCCAGCGACACCTTCGTGGACCTCGACGGCGACGGCGACCTCGATCTCGTGAAGGGCGGCACCGAGCCGTTCCTGTACGTCTACGAGAACCGCGGCCAGGGCCGCTTCGTGGACCGCGGCCGGCTCACCTCCGGCGGCGAGGTGCTCACGTTCCCGCGCGACGACGCCAACCGGAGCTGGGTCTCGGTGGAGTTCGCGGACTGGGACGGCGACGGCGACCCGGACCTGTTCGCGTCCTTCCGCGCGGGCCCCTACGAGAACCGCGTCGTGCGCTACGAGAACGTCACGGTCAAGGGCGGGCCCCTCACCTTCGCCGATCGCGGGCCGATCGTCAGCGTGTCCGGCGTGCCCCTCACCGGCCGCGTCAGCTTCGTGGACTGGGACGGCGACGGCCGGCTCGACGTGCTCACGGACGCGGACGACACGGTGACGCTGCATCGGCGCGTCGGCACCAACGACACTGTCGCAAACATGGCCCTCGCCGACGGGGTGTGGGTGGAAGCGAACGGTACGCCCATCCGCTTCGGCGACGCCCGGCTCGACGCCGCGGACATCGACGGTGACGGCGACCTCGACCTCTTCGCGGGCACGGAGGACGGCCGCGTCTACTTCTTCCGGAACGTGGGGACGCGCACCGCGCCCGTCCTGGAGGGCGGCCGCATCCTCGCCTACTACGACTACATGGACGCGAAGGCGGGAGTGAAGGTCGCCGATTTCGACGGGGACGGCCTCCTCGACTTCGTGGTCGGCCGCTACTGGGAGCGCTCGCCCCACGGCGACGAGCCCCGGGTGTCCGGACGCCTCTATCGCAACGTGGGGACGCGGACGGAGCCGCGGTTCGAGGTGCGCGACGCCGCGGGCGGCGCGCCGTACACCGAGCGCTTCCAGCCCGCGGACGCCATGAGGCAGAACGGCGTGCGCGCGGTGGACTGGGACAACGACGGCCGCGTCGATCTCCTGGCCGGCGACTCCGACGGCTTCGTCTGGCTCTTCCGGAACACGACCGGGCCCCTCGCCCCCGTCTTCGCTCCCGGCGTGCGCCTCCTGGCCGGTGGACGCCCCCTGCGCGTGTACGGCGAGGAGCGGGACGCCCGCGCCGCCGGCTACGCGCGCGTGGACGTGACGGATTGGAACGAAGACGGCCGCAAGGACCTCGTCGTGGCGGACGGACGCGGCTGGCTGTGGCTGTTCCTCAACCGCGGGACCAGCGCCGCCCCCGTGCTCGACGGCGGCCGCCGCATCCGCGCCAACGGCCACCCCATCGACGGTACGTCACGCGCGAGCGTGCTCGTGCGCGACTGGGACGGCGACGGGAAGAAGGACGTGATCTTCGCGATGGTCGGCGAGGGGCCGAGCGCCACCTACGACTGGCCGCCGCTCCGCAACGCGGACCGCAAGCGTGACCGCGGGTTCCTCTTCTACAAGAACTTCGGGACCAACGCCGCCCCCGAGCTGGGGGCCCCGAAGTGGATCAAGTCCGGTCCCGACGCCACCGAGATCGACCTCCTGCGCCCCAACCTCGGCGACTTCGTGGACTGGGACGGCGACGGCAAGAAGGACTTCATCGGCTGCGAGTTCGAGCTGGACTGCCGGCTCTTCCGCAACACGAGCGGGGGGGCGCAGGGGAAACGGCCGCGGTTCGATTCCTCGGCCGAGGGCGTCGTGATCCTGAAGTCGTGGACAGGGCAGATGATTTCGGGCGTGGACGTGCGCGACTGGGACGGAGACGGGGACATGGACCTGCTCACCGGCATGGGACACGGGGGCGCGGCGCTGCGCTTCTTTGAAAGGGATTATGTAGAGGACTTGCGGCGCGACACGCTACCGAGGGTCACGATCGATCGCGCCGCCGATCCCGTTACGGGTCCTTAGCCGGTCCTGGCGTCCGTTCTGATGACAGACCGACCTGACCCCAACCTCATCTGCCAACCGCGTCGATCGATTTTCTTTTCCAGAATGGCACTGGCGTTTCCATCTTCCTCAACCTCTCCGCCCGCTCTCGGTCCACGCGATAGACGTAGATCGAATAGCCGATCCTCTCGTCCGGCGGCTCGACGGTCAGCCAGTCCAGGCAGCCCGCCTCGATGCGCCGCGGCCGGTGCACCTCGATCGCTTCCAGCGCGTACACGCCCGACTGGGGCCGGCATGGCGGAGCGCTGTAGGCGATGCCCCAATATTCGGGCCGCCCGCTGTAGCGCGTGTAGTAGATCGAGGAGAGACCCTGCGCCGCCTGCCAGTCCGCCAGACGCTTCTGGTCCTGGCCGATGCTGTCGCCGATGACCAGGTATTGCGGCCCGTTGTCCGGACCGCCGATCCAGGAGTTGAAGAACATCAGGTAGTGCGGGTGGACGCGCAGCGCGCCCGCCATCGCCACGGCCAGGGCGAGCCCGCCCGCCATCGGCGCCCACCGTCCGAGCACGCGCAGCGACGGGAACGTGCGCCCCGCCCACAACATCGCCAGCGGGTAGGCGGGCAGGATGTAGCGCAGCCCGAGCTGAGTGCGGCCCAGGCTCATGACCACGATCAGCAGCACGGGGTAGGCCCAGAGCGCGGCGTCCAGGAGGAGGTCCGTTCCGCGCGGCCGCCGGGCGAGCCACGCGATCACCAGCAGCAGGGCCAGGGCCTGCGCGCCGATCGTCGTCTTCAGTGCGAGGGCGACGGGATAGAAGTACCACCAGCCGCCGAGGCCGGTCTCGCCGAAGAGGTAGCCGCGGTGCCCGCGCGCCCCGTGGCTCACCTGCTGGAGCGCGCCCGTGATCCAGGCCGGGAAGGGAACGACCGGAAGCGGACCCGCGCTTCCGACCGTGAAGCCGTACAGGGCCCACAGCGTGAGCGCACCGGACGCGGCCACCAGGCCGGCGACGGCGACCGCCGGCCGCGCCCACGGACGGCCGCCCTCGCGCGCGACGCGCGATGCGCGCCATGCGCACGCCAGGACGGCCACGCCGGCCGCGCCCAGCGCGGTGATCTTGCAGGCGACGGCGAGCCCGGCGCACACGCCGACCAGGGCCGCCCGTCCCCATCGGGGAGACTCGAGATAGCGCGCCGTGGCCCAGGTCAGCGCGATCACGAACGCGGTCACCCAGGCGTCGAGCGTGGCCAGGGACCCCGCGGCGAGCACGGCGGGCGAGAAGCACCAGAGGGCCTGGGTGACGGCGCCGGCCACGGGGCCGAAGCGGCGGGCGACGCTCCACAACAGGAGGCCCGCGAGCACCGTGACCACGATCGTGGTGAGGCGCGCGGCCAGGAGGATGCGCTCGACGTGGGCGCGATCCTTGTACCAGAGGACGTAGTTCTCGGCGCGCGCCATCTCCCGCGGCGTCGCGCCCAGGGCCGGCTCCACCGCGCGCATCGCGAGCGCGAACGCCCACTTGGGCAGCACCGGCGAGTCCGGGTTGACACCGAAATCGTGGTGCGCCCAGAGGATCGCCGCCGCGGGCAGGTAGATGTCCTCGTCCACGGTGTCCGACTTGTCACGCGCGATCGACACGAGAAGGATCGCCTGGGCTCCGGCCATGAGCAGCGCCAGGGCGAGCGGCAGGTGGCGGTTCAAGCCTACTTCTCGCGCTCCTTGGCCTCGTCCCAGAGCGCATCCATCTCGCCGAGGCTCGCGTCCGCCGGCTTCCTCCCACCCTCGCGCAAGCGATCCTCGACGTGGCGGAAGCGGCGGCGGAACTTCCGGTTCGCGCCCTTGAGCGCGCTCTCGGGGTCGTGCCCGAGCATGCGCGCGACGTTGACGGCGGCGAAGAACAGGTCGCCGACCTCTTCGCCGACGCGCGCGTCCGTGGCGCGCCCGGCGGCCAGTGCTTCCTTGAGCTCCCGGACCTCCTCCTCGAGCTTGGCCAGCGCACCCGCGGCGTCCGGCCACTCGAACCCGACGCGGGAGACCTTGGTCGTCATCTGGAACGCTTCCATGACCGCGGGCACGCCCTTCGACACGCTGTCCAGCATCGACGCGTCCGCGCGCCCCGCCTCCTTGTTCTCGGCCGCCTTGATGGCTTCCCAGCTCCGCAGGACCTCGCCCGACGTGCTCGCCTTGTCGTCCGCGAACACGTGGGGATGCCGGCGCACCATCTTCTCGGAGACGCGCGCCACCACGTCCGCGATCGAGAATCGCTTCTCCTCGTCCGCGATCTGCGAGTGGAAGACGACCTGGAGGAGCAGGTCGCCGAGCTCGCCCGCCAGCTCGGCATCGTCGCCCTCGTCGATGGCCTCCAGCACCTCGTAGGCTTCTTCGACGAGCATCGGCTTGAGGCTCGCGTGGGTCTGCTCGCGGTCCCAGGGGCAGCCGCCGGGCGCGCGGAGGCGCGCGATCAGCGCCACCAGCGCGTCGAAGGCCGGGCCGGGAGGGGAAGACGGCCGATCGGAATCCATGGCGCACTCTAACCCGAGCTCTTGACGTGCCGTCGCCGGACCTTGTACGTATGGCCCGTGGAAATCGTGATCCGGCCCGCCCGCCCCGGCCCCGACATCGAGACCGTTCGTGCTCTCTTCGACGAGTACGCCGCCGAGCTGGGTGTCGACCTCTCCTTCCAGGGCTTCGAGGCCGAGCGCGACGCGTTGCCTGGTGACTACGTGCCGCCGCGAGGACGGCTCCTCCTGGCCGAGACTTCGGGGGCCGCGGCCGGCTGCGTGGCCTTGCGCCCGCTGGACGCGCAGACGGCCGAGATGAAGCGGCTCTACCTGCGACCCTCCGCGCGAGGCACCGGCCTCGGCCGCCGTCTCGCTCTCGCCATCATTGCGGAGGCGCGCGGCGCGGGGTACGAGCGCCTCCGCCTGGACACCCTCCCTTCCATGGGCGCCGCCATCGCGATGTACCGCGCGCTCGGCTTTCGCGAGATCGCGCCCTACCGGCATAATCCCGTGCCGGGCGCGTTGTTCCTCGAGCGGGACCTCGGCCCGCGCCCAGGAGAGCCATGAAGATCCCCATCGTGCAGGTCGACGCCTTCACCAGCCAGGTCTTCCGCGGCAACCCCGCCGCCATCTGTCCGCTCGAATCCTGGCTCGACGACCAGACCCTGCAGTCCATCGCCGCCGAGAACAACCTGTCCGAGACGGCGTTCCTGGTCGGAGGCAGCGGCCGCTACGAGATCCGCTGGATGACGCCCGCGGCCGAGGTGGATCTGTGCGGCCACGCGACGCTCGCCTCCGCGTTCGTGCTGTTCGGCGACGCGGAGCAGGCGCGTGACGAGATCCTCTTCACCTCGAAGAGCGGGGAGCTGAAGGTCCGGCGTGAGGGCGACCTCCTCACCCTCGACTTCCCGTCACGACCGCCGCAGCCCATGACGGCGAGCGAGGACCTGCTGGAGGGCCTGGGCCATCCGCCACGCGAGGTGTGGGCGGCGCGTGACTACCTGGCCGTGTTCGAGACCGAGAACGAGGTGAGGACGCTGGCTCCGGACTTCGGCCGGCTGGCGCGCGTGGACCGCTTCGCCGTGATCGCCACCGCGCGGGGCGATCGGGTGGACTTCGTCTCCCGCTTCTTCGCCCCCGGCAAGGGCATCCCCGAAGACCCCGTCACGGGCTCCGCGCATTGCACGCTGATCCCGTTCTGGTCGCGTCGCCTGGGCAAGAAGAAGCTCCACGCCCTGCAAGTGTCCCCTCGCGGCGGCGAGCTCTTCTGCGAGGATCGCGGCGAGCGCGTAACCATCTCCGGCCGCGCCGTGCGCTACCTGCAGGGCACGATCGAGATCTGACCCGCCTCTCAGAGGCTCCTGGCCCAACGCGCCGCCACGGTCTCGATCGATCCGCCGAATGCCTGCGCGAAGGCCATTTTCGCGTCCACCTTGGGCCCGCAGGATTGGAAGAACGCCTTGACCTGCGCCATGCCGTGCGTCCGGATCAGGTAGCCGACGAAGGACCCGGCCACCGCGTAGGCCGTTTTCGCCTCGAAGCGGTCGAAGGAGGCGACCATGCCGGCCACGTTCGCCGCGTTCGCCCTGGCCACCTTGTCCGCCGGCTTGCCTTGCCACTCGCCCTTGTTGCCGACCGCCACGGCCAGGCCTTCCTGGAAGAAAGCGCCCGGGTCGCCGCCAAAGCCGCCCGCGATCAGGTGCACCAGCTCATGGTCGTGGCACGGCTCCGTGGAGTGCACGTCACCCGTGGCCGCGAAGGTCACGCCCGTGGCGTAGTAGCCCGTGCCCGCCTCGACTTCCTGCGCCGTCGCGTAGCGGTAGTACTTCGCCTTGTGCGTCAGCGTCTGGCCCAGCACCTTCTCGAGCTCCGCGACGCGCTGCTCGACCCTGTGGGTGTCGACCTTCTCGCCACGGCTGTAGAAGGAGAAGTGCTGCGTCTGGCCGGCCAGGACGAAACCGGGGAGCGGGGCGGCTTGTGCGTCCACCGCACCCAGGAGAACGAGAAGAGCCAAGCAACTCTTGCGCATGCCGCCTCACCAGGCAACACGCGCGCACGGCTGCGAAAGTTATAAGGTATTGATTCTAAAATGATTTGATTCGGGCCGATCCCATCGAATAGAGCAATTATTCCCTATCATGGTCACTCGTTCATATAAGTTCTTCTCTATCTGTTGATTGGCGCCGGTAGTTCGACTCCATCCTCGTGCGGGCCATATTGCTGATCCGCGTCAGTGGACGGCGGGGCGGATGTCAGTTCGTACTGTGCGCCGATTGCTCATTCTCGCCTCTGCCTCCAAACCTCGTCGAATGACTACAATTCCATCGGTCCGAGGGGCCATCGAGGAGGGTTTCCAAATTGCTTCGCCGTCTTGCTTCCGCAGTCATCCTGGCCGTCCTTTGCGTCGCTCCCGTTCAAGCCCAACTCCGTCCCGTTCCTCAAGATGAAGGCACGAACGGCCTTGCGCTGGCCCTTCGCCACCTCCCGACGTCGGGCTCCATCCTCTATGTGACCGCGCATCCCGACGACGAGAACAACGGTGTGCTCGTGCAGCTCAACCGGGGACGCGGCCTCGACACGGCGCTCCTCACCCTCACCCGCGGTGACGGTGGCCAGAACGAGATCGGCCCCGAGCTGTTCCAGGCCCTCGGCATCCTGCGCACGGAGGAGCTGGCCGCGATCCATCGCTACGACCGCGCCGCGCAATACTTCTCGCGCGCCTACGAGTTCGGGTACTCGTTCAGCGTCGAGGAGACCTTCGAGAAGTGGGGGCGCGAGGAGACGCTGCGCGACGTCGTGCGCGTGGTGCGTCTGGTGCGGCCCGACGTGATCCTCACTCTTCCCCTGGAGGCGCCCGCCGGCGGCCAGCACCACCAGGCCGCGGCCCGCCTCGCCGTGGATGCGTTCCGCGCGGCGGCCGATCCCGCGCGATTCCCCGAGCAGATCGCGGAGGGCCTGCGGCCGTGGCAGGCGCGCAAGGTCTACCAGGGGGGCGTGGGCGGCGGCACCGAGCTGGACAAGGACCCGCGCGCTGTCAGCGTGGACACCTCCGGCTTCGATCCGCTCCTCGGGATGTCCTCGTACCAGTTCGGAATGCTCGCGCGCAGCAACCACAAGTGCCAGGGCGCGGGCCAGCTCCGCGCGGTGCCGGGGACGGGACGCGCGGTCTACGTGCTCGTGGACGCGGAGCCGAAGCCGGGTGGGCCCGAGGACGACGTCCTCGCCGGCGTCGAGACGTCGCTTTCCGCGCTGGCGCGCTTCGCCCGCGGCCAGGAGGACAAGGCGCCGTCCCTGGCCGGCGAGCTGCGCAACATCGAGGACCAGGCGAAGCAGGCGCAGGAGGCCTACTCCACACATGCCGCCGACCGCATGCGCATGGCGCTGCGCGCGGGCCTGGTCAACGTCATCAAGACGCGGGAAACACTCGCGCAGACCGCCCTCGACGAGGGCGCGAAATACGAGATCACGGCGCGACTGCGTCGCAAGGAAGCGGACTTCGAGCGCGCGCTGACCCTCGCCCATCGCCTGACCACGGAATCGACCTCCGACGACGGCGACGTCGTGCCCGGGCAGTCCTTCACCGTGCACACGCGCGTCTGGAACCAGGGCATGGAGGCGGTCGCGCTGCAGGACGTCGCGCTCCGCGTTCCCCAGGGATGGACGGCGGCGCGCTCGGCGGATCCTCCGGCCATGCTGGAGCCGGGGAAGGCCGCGGACGTGGCCTTCAAGGTCACGGTCGCTTCGAATGCGCGCTATTCGCAGCCGTATTGGCACCGCAACCCGAAGGTCGATCGCTACGAGCTCGACAACCCGGCGGACTTCCCGCTGCCCTGGAGCCCTCCGGACGTCGTCTCCGTCGTGCGCTACGGCAGCCCGACGGGGCCGGGCGTGAATTCGGTCCTGCCCGTCACCCTCGAGCAGCCCGCCTTCTTCCGCTACGAAGGGCGTTGGGTCGGGGGCGAGAAGCAGAAGGTCGTGAACGTCGTGCCCGCGCTTTCGGTCGCCATGACTCCGGAGGTCGCGGTGATGCCGGTCGGCGGCGGCGCGCGGCGGGAGTTCCGCGTGACCGTGGCCAATGCCGCCAAGGGCAGCGGCGAGGCCGTCGTCCGCCTCGACGTGCCCGCGGGATGGAAGGTCGAGCCGGCGCAGTCGGCGGCGAGCCTCCGCTTCGAGGGGGACGAGGCCACGGCGCGCTTCTTCGTGACCGCGCCCGCCACGCTGGCCGCGGGCGAATACGCGGTGCGCGCGGTGGCCACGCGTGGAGGGCAGGAGTACCGCGACGGCGTGCAGGTCATTGCGTACGACCACATCCAGGAGCGCCATCTCCTGCGCGCGGCCGATTCGCGCGTGCAGGCCATCGACGTGAAGGTCGCGCCCGGAGTCTCCATCGGCTACGTGCTCGGGGCCGGCGACGAGGTCCCGCCCGCCATCCAGCAGCTCGGCATCACGCCGACCCTGCTCTCCGCGGACGACCTCGCCTACGGCGACCTCTCGCGCTTCTCCACGATCGTCACCGGCATCCGCGCCTACCAGACGCGCAAGGACCTGCGCGCGAACAACCAGCGGCTGCTCGACTACGCGCGGGCCGGCGGCCACGTCGTCGTGCAGTACAACAAGTTCGAGTTCAACCGGCTCTCGGACGCGCCCGCGGAGGGATTCTCCGGAGGAGGATCCGCGAAGGACCTGAGCCCGTTCGCGCCCTATCCCGCCTCCGTCACCTACGAGCGGGTCACGCTCGAGGACGCGCCCATGAACGTGCTCGCGCCCGATCACCCGTACTTCAACGCGCCCAACCGCATCGGCAAGGCCGACTTCGACGGCTGGGTCCAGGAGCGCGGCCTCTACTTCCTGGGGGCGAAGGACGCGCACTATCTCGAGCTGCTCTCCTCCGCCGATCCCTTCCCCAAGAACCAGGGGGAGAAGAAGGGCATCCTGGTGGACGCACCGGTGGGGAAGGGGACGTGGACCTACGTCGGCCTCGGCCTGTGGCGCCAGCTCCCCGCGGGCACGCCCGGCGCCTACCGGATCCTCGCGAACATCCTCGGCCGGCCGCGGGCGCGATGAAGGCGGCCGCCGGCCCCCCGGGATCCGCCTGATGCCGGCCTCCGCTTTCGACTCGTTCTACTTCCGCGACCGGTACGGATCGCCGGCCATGCGCGCGATCTGGGACGACCGGGCGATGGTGCAGCGCTGGCTGGACGTGGAGGCGGCGCTGGCCACGACCCAGGCCGAGCTGGGCCTCGTGCCCGTCTCCGCCGCGCGCGAGATCGCGCGGCGCGCCCGCGTGGACGTCATCGACCTCGCGGCCATGAAGCGTGAGTTCGACACCACCTGGAATCCGGTCATGCCGCTCGTGAACGCGCTGCGCCGCGTCGTGCGGCCCTCCGCGGGGCGCTGGCTGCACTGGGGCACCACGAGCAAGAACATCATCGACACCGCCCTCGCCCTTCAGATCAAGGACACCTACGGCGTGGTGGGGGGAGAGATGGACGCCATCGCGGCCGAGCTCGCCCGCCTGGCCCGAGACCATCGCGACACCGTGATGGCCGGACGCACGCACGGCCAGCACGCGCTGCCCGTGACCTTCGGCTACAAGGTCGCGGTCTGGCTCGACGAGGTCCTGCGCCAGCGGGAGCGCCTGGAGGCGAGCCGGCCGCGGGTGCTGGTGGGGGAGCTGGGGGGCGCGGTGGGGACGATGGCGGCGCTCGGGCGCAAGGGCCTCGCCGTGCAGGACCGCCTGATGGCGCGCCTCGGCCTCGGCGTGCCCGTGATCGCGGCCAAGACCGCGGGCGATCGCTTCGCGGAGTTCTTCCTCGTGCTGTCCATGATCTCGGCCACCCTCGGCAAGATCGCGCAGAACGTCTACAACCTGCAGGTCACCGACGTGGACGAGGCCGTCGAGTTCATGGAGGGCAAGGTCGGCAGCTCGGCCATGCCCCACAAGCTCAACCCCGTGGCTTCCGGATCCGTCGTCCTGCTCGCCCGCCTCATCCGGGCGCGGGCCACCACGATCCTGGACTACGTCCACTCGGAGTGGGAGGACGACCATCGCCAGGGCGAGACGGCCTGGGCCTTCCCACAGGAGGTGTCCCTCCTGCTGGGGGCGCAGCTCGTGATCGCGCGGCGGCTGCTCGCCACCCTCGTGGTCAAGCCCGAGAACATGCGGCGCAACCTCGACCGCGGGGGCGGAGTCGTGCTCTCCGAAGCGGTCATGATGGCGCTGGCCCCCAAGATCGGCCGCGACCGCGCCCACGCGCTCGTCCTCGCCATCTCGCGCGAGGCGCTGCAGCGCGGGGTGGCCTTCCGCGAGGCGGCCGCCGTCCATCCCGACGTCCGCCGCCATCTCACCCCGCGCGAGATCGCGGCCGCCCTCGACTACAAGAACTCCCTGGGCCTCGCCGGCTACTTCGTGGACCGCGTCCTCGCCCAGTACGAACGGACGAAGGACAAGCCACCGGCCCGCAAGCGGAAGAAATAGGCTCGAGCAGCGAGGAGCCGATTCACTCGGCGACGAGCGGCCGGGGGGGTAGCCCGAAGGGCGTAGGGGGGCGCATCCATCTGGAGTGGCGCGCCCCCCTGCGTCAACTAGAACCTCAGCCGCACCTCGCCGGAAACCGCCCGCTTCATGATGTCGCCGAAGATGTGCTGCTGGACGTCTTCGTTGAGGAGGTTGGTGCCCTTCAGGCTCGTGACGATCCGCCCGCCATTCCACTTGAGGCCGAGCGTCGCCCCGAGCAGGGTGTACGCGTCGGTGCGTCCGTGGAGGTCGGCGGTCAGCACGTCGGACCAGAAGGCCCCGCTCGTGTAGTTGACGGTCACGTTGCCGAGCCAGCGCCGCTGATTGACGGAGAGCCCGGCGTTGAAGCGATGCGTGGCCGGAAAGGCCAGCTCCTCGGTGGGGAACGGATTGGGGCCGGGCGTGCAGCTCTCCCAGACGTTGGCGTGGCAAGGCTCGGGGGCGTCCTGCCAGGAGTAGTTGGCGAACCCCGTGATCGCGTTCGTGAACGAGTGGTCGAGCGACAGCTCCACGCCCCGGTTCCGGACGGGCCCCAGGTTCAGGTACACGAAGGTCGCCGGAAGCCGGACGCCCCGTGCGGCCAGGAGGTCGAGCACGACGGGCGGCAGCGGCCAGCCCGGCGGTGGGTTGCTGGAGGTGAAATACGCGGGCAGACCGGCCGCGTTGATCGCGGAGCCCGTGGTCGTGAAGTTGATGTTGTCGTCCGTGTCGTTGATGTAATACGACACGCCGACCGTCGTCCGCCCCCCGAACGTGCCCGTGTAGCCCACCTCGTACGCGGTGAGCCTCTCTTCCTTCAGCGGGACGAAATCCGGGTTGATCGTCCGCGCCACCTCGGAGCCGATGGTGCGGGTGGGGACCGCGAACGTGCGCGTGCCGAAGCGCGGGTCGACCAGGCCCAGCGGGAGCTCCGCGAACTTGATGGGCACATCGATGTAGTTGTTGATCACCGAAGGGGACCGGAAGGCGCGGTTGTAGGAGATCCGCAGCGCGTGGTCCCGGGCGGGCTTGAAGATCGCGGCGAGCCGGGGCGAGAACACCGGGTCCCCCAGGTTCCCGAACTTGTCCACGCGTCCCCCGAGGACGAAGCGCAAGCGATTGAAGAGGATCTCGTCCTGGAAGTAGGCCCCGAACTCGTTGCGGTCCTTCGCGCCGGGCGCGATCGAGATGTCGAAGTTGTTCCGGCGCGCGTTGCCGCCGTAGGTGAGGCTGTGGTGCCGGGCCAGGAACGCCGAGTGACCGACCTCGAGATCGTAGGTCTGGGTCTTGAAGTTGAGCTCCACCGGTAGCCCGGTGATCGCGTCCACGGTGAGCACGTTGGGGGCCTTGGCGTCGAACAGGTTCGCGAAGCCGCTGAGCCGGAACCGGCCGCGGTTGAAGGCGACCCGGCCATAGCCGCCGTACGAGCCCTGCTGGATGTCGAAGGGGGCGATCCCGGTGTGGATCATCCCGTCCGAGCCCGCGGCGCCCAGCGAATACGTGATGCGGCTGTTCGCCGCCAGCTCCTGGTCCACGCGCACGTCGAACCGTGGCTGGCTCGTGCCCTGGTTCTCGTAGGTGGGATAGCGGCCGCCGCCCGTCTTGATCTCCGGGTTGGCCGGGTGGGTGCCGACGGGGACGGTTCCCACCGGTCGCGGCCACGGGTCGGAGTTGAAGTAGCCGGCGGACAGGCGATAGGACCACACGTCGTTGGGGGCGGCGGCCCAACCCGCGCTGCCCCCGAACGTCTTGCCCGCATCCTCGCCCGCGCGGCTGCCCGCATCGCGGCTGAAGAGCCCGCCCGTCATCGTCAGGTAGCCGCCCGGCGTCTCCCGCGGCAGCCTGGTCACGATGTTGATGACGCCGGTGAGGGCGTTCGCGCCCCAGGTGGCGGACGCGGGCCCGCGCACGACCTCGATCTGCTTGATGTCGTCGGGGTTCGAGGGGACGAAGTCCCACAGGATCAGCCCGAAGAAATCGAGGTAGATCGACCGGCCGTCCACGAGGGCCAGCTGGCTGTTGGACAGGGTCGATGTGCCCTGGCGGGCGGTGATGTTGAAGTCGCGCGCGCCGGTCTGGATGACGTTGATGCCCGGCACGGGGCGCAAGAGATCTCCGTAGTTCTGGGAGGGGGCGATCATGATCGTGTCCGCCTTGATGACCGAGATGGCCAGCGGTGAATCGATGACCGCCGTTTCGACCTTGGCCACGACGGAAACCGTTTCCTCGCGCTTGACCACGTTGTCTTCGGCCGCTTCCGGTGAAGGCGGCGTGGCCGGGGACGTCGGCGCCGGCTGAGCGTGAGCGGGACCGACGGTGAGCGCGGCCGAGGCGAGGAGCGCCAGGAAAACCCGTGTCATCGCTTTCCTCCTTGAAGGCATCGAGCGATGGAGCGGGCTGCACGGCATGTGCCGTGACCGTGCGCGCGCGCCTGAAGAGAAGAAGCCGAGGCCGCGCCATCATTTGCGCGGCCGGCCAGGCCAGGGGGACCGAGACGTCAGGAGGCGTGATCGCGCAGTCGCAGGGCGCCGCTGCGCAACGTGTGGGCAGCCCGACGTGCGCGAGCGAGGGGGTCGAGACGCCGGGATGCAAACCCCGGCGTCAGGCCCGCTAGAACGCCAGCTTGACGCCCGCCTGCACGTTCCGCTGCAGATATCCCGTGAGCTGGGGAAGCGAGTCGAGCGGCACCGTCGCGTTGCCCGCCGCGTCCACCGCCACCACCCGGTTCACCGAGGCGACGTTCTGGGTGTTGAAGAGGTTCTTGGCCTCGATGAACAGCTCGCTGCGGAGATGTGCTCCGAGCCGGATGAACCGCACGTACCGCGCGTCGACGTTGAACACCCGTCCCAGGCGGCCGGTGTTGCGGTCGATGCCGATCGGCCGGTCGTTCTGCACGCCGTCGAGGTTGAGGTCGCGGTTCGCGCGGATGTTGAAGGGCAGCCCGCTGTTGGCCTGCAGGATGAAACCGAGCTGGTTGTTGTTGAGCAAGGCCGGGCCCACCCCGCTGCCCGAGACCTTGGGGGCGAGCAGGCCGCTGAAGACGAAGGTGTGGGTCTGGTTGAACGGCGCCACGCCCTTGTCGCGGTCGACGCTCGTCGGATCGGACAGGCGGTCGTCGCCGCTGCCGACGACGTAGGTGCCGGTGAGGGGCGAGGTGTCCTCACCCTTGGCCAGCGTGTACGAGGCCTGGGCCTGGAAGCCGTGGCTCATGCGCTTGTTCACGGTGACGGTGAGCGCGTTGTAGGTGCCCTTGCCGATCGACTGGAAGGTGTCGACGTGGTTGAAGGTCTGGTTCACGCGCGTGGCCGACGTCACCGCGGTCGAGAAGATCGGGCGGCCGTCGGCGAGCGTCTGTCCCGTGGGGACGAGGTTGGTGTCGACCAGCACCGGCATGTTGCGCCCAAGTGAGTTCACGTAGCCGACGGAGACCGAGAAGTCGTCCGTCAGCGCGCGCTCGAGCTGGACGTTGGACAGGATCGTGTATTGGGTGGAGAAGTCCGGATCCATCGTCACGATGCTCTGCAGCGGCCGCGTGAACCCCGGCGGCAGGTCGCTGAGCGTGGCCGGGAACGCGGGGGCGCCCAGGCTCGTGGGGTTCAAGGTCGCGGTGAGGGTGCGGGGGTCGCCGTTGCGCTGGATGGCGTCCTCGTAGAAGTTGATGAGCGGCGGCTCGTACATGATCCCGCTGGACGCGCGCAGCACCGTCCGCGCGCTCTGGTCGAGGCTCCAGGAGAAGCCGGCCCGCGGGGCGAAGTTGTTCTTGTCGACCTTGAACTCCGACGAGGCGGGGTTGGCGGGGAAGGGCCGCGCGTCGGGGATCTTGAAGAGGTCGTAGCGCAGCCCGAAGAGGACCTTGAGGCGGTCGTTGACGCGCACGTCGTCCTGCACGAAGAGGGACAGGAACGTCGAGTTGTAGGAGACCTCGGGATCGCCGACGAGCTGCTGGAACGTCGAATAGCTGCGCGGGGTCGTGCCGCTCTTGGCGGACAGGTACGCGTCCACGGTGGGGAACGTGTAGAGCTGGAACAGGTTGTTCCGGCGGAAGTCGTCGACGTACTGGAAGTCGCCGCCGACCTTGAAGCTGTGCCGCCCGCGCAGGACGGTGAAGTTGTCGATGACCTGCCAGATCTTCTGGCTGAAATCGAAGCCGGCGTCGGAGACGGTGGCCACCGGGCCCCCGAAGTTGGCGACGCCGCTCACGAACACGGCGGGACCGGTCCCCGCGCCGTCGCTGGCCGTGCGCGACTGGTGCCGCCGCGCGAACTGGAAGCGCAGCTCGTTGAGCCGGCTCGACCCGAACGAGGAGATGAGCTGCGCGGACGCGGAGTCCATCCGGTCGTGGAAGTCCGTGGCCTGCTCGACCGTGTTGGGGTTGCCGGACGAGGTGGAGCCGATGTTGAAGGGCGACTCGTTCTTGAAGAAGAAGTAGCGCGCGGAGAGCTTGTGCTCGGGGGCGAGCTGGTAGTCCGTCTTGCCCAGGAAGAAGTTGACGGACTGGCTGGCCGGGATGACGCCGGCGGCGGGTACCGCGGTCGTGGACAGCCCCAGCCGCGAGGCGTTGGCGGCGGTGACGCCGATGACGCGGTCCGCGGAGAGGTCGCGGTCCACGAACTCGTAGCCGCCGTAGAAGAACCACTTGTCCTTCACGATCGGGCCGCCCAGGGTGGCCGTGTAGTTGTTGACGTGGGTGTCGGGCTTGGGAGCGGTCGCGGGGAGGAAGAACGGACGATCGGACATGCCCTTGCGCCGGAAGCGATAGCTGGCGGAGCCGCGGAAATCGTTGCTCCCGGACGGCGTGACCGCGTTGTAGACCATGCCCGTGGTGTGGCCGAACTCGGGCGCGAAGCCGCTCGTGATGAGCTTGACCTCGCGCACCATGATCTCGGAGGCGGGCAGGAGGCGCAGGCCCGCGCGGTCCTTCTCCGTGTTCGTGTTCCCGTCGATGAGGTAGTTCGTGTGCATCTGGGTGCCGTTGGCGTTGATGCGCGGCACGCCGAACTCCTCGTTCTCGTAGCCGGTCACGTTGGCCTGGAGGAAGGCGAAGTTGTAGGGGTTGCGGGAGACGAGAGGCAGGTTCCGGATCTCCGCCTCCCCGATCGTACGCCCGAGGTCGATCTTGCCCGGCTCGGAGACGGGCGCCTCCCCGGTGACGGAGACGACCTCGGCCACGCCGCCGACTTCCATGGCGAAGTTCACCACCGCGGTCTGGCCGGCGCTGAGCGTGATCCCCGTCCGCTCGATCGTCTTGAAGCCCTGCAGCTCCGCCTTCACGCGGTAGCTGCCCAGCGAGAGGAGCACCGCGCGGTACCCGCCATCGGCGTTCGTGGTCATCGTGCGCTGCTGCCCCGTGTCCAGGTTCGACACGTTCACGCTCGCGCCGGGAAGGACGGCGCCGGTGCCGTCCCGGACCACGCCTTCGATGGTGCCGTTGATGGCCTGGGACTGCGCGTGCAGCGTGCTCGCGCCGGCCACGGTGGCGGCGAGCAGGAGAAGGGCGATTCGGCGGGGCGGCAGCATGGAGACTCCTCCGTCTTGGTTTTTGAACGGCCGTTCTTGCGCCGGGCAGTATCGCGCCCGCCTACGGGAGGGGTCAAGGGACGGCGGGGTGCACACACCGTTTGACGCGAGGCGGGATTACGATTCACCCGGAGGTCGGCGGTGAGCTCGGGGACGGTGACGGCAGCGGGGCCGGATCACGACCACGCGCACGGCCTGCGCGAGACGCCGGAGGGCCGCATCCTCCTCGCCCTCGTGCTCACGCTCGTCACGATGGTCGCGTCCATCGTGGGCGGCGTCGTTTCGCACAGCCTGGCCCTGCTCTCGGACGCGGGCCACATGCTCACGGACGCCCTGGCCCTCGCCCTGGCCCTCGTCGCCCAGCGCGTGGCCTCGCGGCCGCGCACGCACCAGCGGACCTACGGCTCACGCCGGGCGGAGGTGCTGGCGGCGTTCGTGAACGCGCTCTTCCTGGGCCTCACGTCGGTGTGGGTGGTGGTGGAGGCGGTGGACCGCTGGAGCAGCCCGCCCGCCGTCAACGCGCGCTGGATGCTGATCGTGGCCGGCGGCGGCCTGGTCGTGAACCTGGTCGCGGCCTGGGTGCTCTCTTCCGGCCACGGGCACAACGAGAACACGCGCTCCGCGCTGGCTCACGTCCTCTCCGACGCCGCCGGTTCCGTGGCGGCCATGCTGGCCGCGGTCATCGTCCTGGGCTGGGGTTGGCAGCGTGCGGACCCGCTGATCTCGGTCGTGCTCGCCGTGATGATCTTCTGGAGCGCGTGGAAGCTCATGGTGCGTACGGCGGGCGTGCTGATGGAGGGAACGCCCGCGGGCCTGCACCCGCCCGACCTCGAGCGGACGATCCGCGCGACCCCCGGCGTGGGCGACCTGCACGACCTGCACGCCTGGCGCATCTCGGACGGCTTCGACGTCGTGACCGTGCACGTGATCCTGGACGGCACGCGGCACGGCCCCGAGGTCGCGCAGGAGGTGTGCGCGCGCGTGCGCGCCACCCACGGGATCGAACACGTGACCGTGCAGCCGGAGCCTCCGCCGGCGCGAGTGACCTTCCAGCCCCGTTCGATCGGGCGCCCGCGCGACTGAAGCGGGGGTTGGTGCCGGAGGTGGGAATCGAACCCACACGCCCCGTGAGAGACTCGGGATTTTGAGTCCCGCGCGTCTGCCAGTTCCGCCACTCCGGCACGGGAGGAAGGCCAGTGTAGCGCCCCCGGCCGTGGCGGCGCTACTGACGGACTATCCTTAGGGTCTCATGTCGATTCCCTGGGACGAGGTCCGCCAGGACTTCCCCGCGCTGCAGCGCCGCGTCTACCTCAACACCGCCGCCACCGGCCTGCCCCCGCCCACCGTCCGCCCCGCCGTCGATCGCTTCTACCGCGAGCTGGAGGAAGGCGGCGACGTGCACTGGGACGACTGGATGGAGCGCCGCGAGCAGGTGCGCGCGCGCGTGGCCACCCTGATCGGAGCGGAGGCGGAAGAGATCGCGTTCGTGGCGAACACCTCGACGGGCATGAACCTGATCGCCGACCTCGTGGCCGCGGACGGTCCGGTGCTGAGCGACGAGCTCGAGTTCCCCGCGGTCACCCTGCCCTGGATCCACCGCGGGTCCACCGTGCACTTCGTGCCCGCCGTGGAAGGCATCCTGCGGCTCGAGTCGTTCCTGAAGCCGTACGCGCCGCGCGCGGCGACCATCGCCATCAGCCACGTCGAGTTCTCGAACGGATGCCGGCAGGACCTGGACGCCTTCGGCCTCGTCAAGGACGACCGCCACCTCGTGGTCTCCGCGAGCCAGTCCGCCGGCGTGCTGCCGATCGACGTGCGCCGCAGCCGCGTGGACGGGCTGGCCAGCGCCGGGCACAAGTGGCTCGGAGCGGGGTACGGGGCGGGCTTCGTCTTCATCCGGGGCGGGCTCCTCCTCGAGCGGCCGCCGCGCGCGATCGGCTGGATGAGCGTCGAGCGCCCCTACGATTTCGACAACCGGACGTACACCATCCTTCCCGGAAACCGTCGGACGGAAGTCGGGTGTCCGCCCTTCGCCGCGATCTTTGCGCTCGGGGCCGCGGTCGACTACGTGCTCGCCCTCGGGGTGGAGGCGATCGAAGCGCGGGTGCTCGCCCTGAACACGTACCTCACGGAGCAGCTCGAGCGCGCGGGGATCCCCGTCCTCTCTCCGGACGGGCCGTACCGCTCCGCGGAGACGCTCTGCGAAGTCGGGGACCCGCCGCGCGCCGCCGCCTTCCTGCGCGACCGCGGCATCGAGGTCACCACGAAACCGCAGGGACTTCGCATTTCCACGCATTACTACAACGCGGAATCGGACGTGGACACCTGCATCGCCGCGCTCTCCGATTACGTCGGGGAATCCCGCGAAACCGCGTAAATTGGCCCGCGGCACGGTCCTTGCTTCAGCTTACCGGTTTGCCCGCCTCGTCCGATCTCTGATAGACTGACGTCTCCGGAATTCCCCGTGCTCCCACTTCATTTGAGCCCCACCGCCGAGCCCAGAGGAAAGAAAAGAGAGGTCAGTGTGGACTTCCAGGTTGGAGAGAAGGTCATCTATCCGAATCACGGAATCGGGGTCGTCGAGAGCATCCAGACCCGCCCGGTACCCGGTGGCAAGATCAGCCTTTATCAGCTGCGAATCCTTTCCAACGATTCCCGTGTCTGGGTTCCCCAGCAGAACGCGGACGGCGTTGGCCTCAGGCACTGCATCACCAGCGGCGATGCGCGCAAGATCTTCAACCTCCTTGGCGACGGCACGATCGACCAGCAGGCGAACTGGAAGGGCCGCTTCAAGGAGAACTCGGACAAGATGAGGACGGGCAGCCTCTACGAGGTCGCCGTGGTCCTCAAGGGCCTCACCTTCCTCTCGCGCAAGAAGGCGCTCTCCTTCCGGGAGAAGCGCATGCTGGACCGGGCCAAGTTCCTCCTCGTGAGCGAGATCGCCGAGGTGGAAGGCAAGCCGCAGGCGGCCATCGAGGAGCGCGTGGACAAGGCCCTCAACAAGACGTTTGCGCCGCCCGAAGTGAAGCCGGTCAAGGTCCCGCTGCAGAAGCCCGTGGGTGCGCGCCGCCGCCTGTTCGACGCGTAGCCGCGTAACGTCTTCAATCTCAGGGGGGGCACTCACGCGACACCCACGTTGGGCGTTCGCGACCCCCCCTGAAACCCCCCTCGCACGCCGCCGCCGCTGCGCGACGCCGGCGCGCTCTACGTCCCGCTTTCCCTGCAGTCCCCCCTCTCCGGCTTCGTTCCCGTGTCCGTCTCCGTTCCCGTTCGTTCAGCCGTTCTAGCTTGCCCTTATCTCTACGTGTATCCTTGACTTCGCGGGATCGGGCAGCTAGACTCCGGTCACTTGGAGCCCTCCGATGAGTGATTCGAACTCCGCGCGCAACGCGATGACCAAGGCGGACCTGATCAACATCGTGGCGAAGAAGCTCGACATCACCCAGGTGCAGTCGGGCATCATCGTGGAGGCCGCACTTCGTAGCATCGTCAACGCGCTGCAGGGGGGCAACGAGGTCGAGATCCGTGGTTTCGGGAGCTTCCGCTTCCGCAACCGGGCGCCCCGGAAGGGCCGCAACCCCAAGACGGGCGAGAAGGTGGACGTCCCGCCCAAGAAGATCCCGTACTTCAAGATGGGCAAGGAGCTGAAGGCCCTCCTGAACGGCCAGCCGCACGCGGCGGACGAGACGGCCGCTGCGCCCGGCCGCCCTGCGTCCGAGCCGACGGAGTCCTGAGACTCGGTCAGCCTCGAGTCCCACCGCCGCTGCAATGCTGCGGGCCTTCCTGATCGCCGCCCTCGTACCGCCCTACACCGCGGTCGCCGCCGCGATCGGTCTCTCTTTCGCCGCACTCACCGGCTCCGTTGGCCTGCTGTACCGCCTGGGCCATGCCGGGGTGCGCTTCGCCCTCTTCCTGGCCGGCACGCGGATCGCGTTGGAGGGCTTCGAGAAGCTCGGCGATGCGCGGAACACCGTCGTCATCTCCAACCACGTGAGCCACCTCGATGCCCCTGTCCTCTTCGAGGCCCTGGGCACGGACTTCAAGGCCGTGGTCAAGAAGGAGATCTTTTCCTGGCCGTTTCTCGGACCCGTGCTGCGGCGCGCCGGCTTCATCGCCGTCAATCGCCGCGACCGCATCCAGTCCGGCCAGGCCCTTTCCCGGGCCGCCAAGTCGCTGCAGGAGGGCGCCTGCTTCCTGGTCTTCCCCGAAGGCACGCGCTCGCGCACGGGCCAGCTCGGGACCTTCAAGAAGGGCGGATTCGTCATCGGCATCGAGGCGAAGAGCCGCATCGTGCCGGTGGTGGTGGAGGGGGGCCGCGAGCTCATGCCGGCAGGCGGATTCCGTATCCGCAGCGGCACCGTGCGCGTCCGGGTCCTGGACCCGGTGGATGCCGCGGGTTACTCTTACGCCGACCGTGATCGTCTCGTCGCCGACGTGCACGCTCGCATCGCGGCCGCGCTCGAAGATCCACGGCCAGGACCGGGAGGAGAACCGACCCCCGCATGAGGACCCAAGGGAGCCTGGCCGAGCAGGACTTCCCGCGTCTCGTCCAAGCCCTCCACGAGCGCCGTTGGACGGGGATCCTCTCCCTCACGCACGCGGGCGCCGGCAAGAGCGTCGTCGTCCAGGATGGGCGGATGGTGTTCGCGTCTTCGTCGAGCAGGGACGAGCGGCTGGGCGAGTTGATGCTGCGCCGCGGGCGCATCACCCTGCGCCAGCTCGCGGACGCGGGCAAGGCCATGGCGCCGGGCAAGCGGCTCGGCACCGTGCTCGTGGAGCAGGGCGCGCTCGCGCCCAAGGACCTCGTGCGCAGCGTGGTCGAGCATACGCAGGAGATCATCTATGCCGCCTTCCTCCTCACGGAAGGACAGTACCGGCTCGAGGAGGGGGGGGACACCAAGGAAGCGATCCGGCTCAACATCAGCACGCCCGACCTCATCATCGAGGGAATCCGCCGCATCGACTCCTGGACCCGGATCGACCGCGCGGTGGGCGGCCTGGCCGCGGCGTTCGATCGGCTGGGCGATTACGAAGCGAAGCTCAAGGGCGTGACCCTCGCCCCCGAGAAGCTCGCCCTCTTGACCTACCTCACGCAGCCGCGCACGGTGGAGCAGATCTGCGACGCCTCGTCGCTGCCCGACTTCGAGGTGTGCCGCATGCTCTGGGCCTACCGCGTGGTGGGAGTGGTCCAGCGCCTCGGCGCCGGCGGCGCGCCCTACCCATCCGAAGACGACGGTCTCGGACCGTGACGCGCGAGGGCCGGTGACGGGCGAGAAGCGCGAGAGTCTACGCATCCAGCCCTTCGTCGCGTCCTGCCATGTCGTCGACGGCACGCGGCGCTACGCCGCCTATCTCACGGACCTGAGCCTGACGGGGGCTCGCATCTCCTGCGATGCCCAGCCGCCGCAGCCCGAGGCCTGGATCACGCTCGAAGTGCGCCTGGGGCGGCCGCCTTCGCGCGTGCGGCTGCAGGCGCAGGTGCGATGGGTCGGGCTCGGCCGCAGCTCCCATCATTTCGGCGTGACGTTCCACCTCGATCACGAAGGACAGCGCACCCTGGCCGCGGTGGTGGACGAGTTCCAGCGCCGCGCGGCCGAGCTGGCCTGAGGCAAGGGAGACCCGATCTCGACATGCCGCCGCCTGAAGACGATGACGGGCCCTCACGCCGCGCCCCCTGGGTCGCCGGGCCCGAGCCCGCGGCCGCCTCGGGATGGCTGGCCCTCGACGACGACGACCTGCTCTTCCGCATCGAGAGGCTCACCCCCGAGCACGGGGAGGACGAAGCGCTCATGGAAGTCGTGCGGAGCTTGCGCCATTTCTTCATTCGCCAGGAGGCGGCCAAGAAGATCCGCGATCACCGGCGTCTCCGGGCCCACTCCGGCGACCGCCACATCGGGCAGATCCTCGTGCGCGCCATGAACCGGCGCGAGGACATCGAATACCTCGAGACCCTGGTGCGCGAGAGCCGCCACATCGAAGTGAAGAAGGCGGCGGAAGCCCAGCTCTCCCTGCTCACGGACAAGGGCGAGCCGCGGTAGCCGCGCCCTCGCGCCGCTACTGGTCTTCCCCGAACCGGAAACGGATCCCGAACAAGCCGCGCGTGCGCACGCTGGGCACGAGGAGGAGCACGTCGTTCCGCCGCTCGTAGGCGGCGAAGGCATCGAAGACCCGATGCTCGTGGCGGAAGCGGAAGCCGCCCTCCACGATCCAGTCCAGGAAGTCGTCCCGCGGCAGCTCCGGCTCGGGGTCGACGGTCACGAAGCGTGCGGCCGCCCTCAGGTAGCCCGCCGTCCGTTCGTTCCCGAGGACCTCGATGTCGCCGTGGCCGATCAGCTCCCAGCGATACCCGACGAGAGACGCCAGCGTCGTGTGGCCCACGCTGCCGCCTACCCGGGTGCGGCGTCCGCCCGGAGAGAGCCGCGCCTCCCCGCGCACGCCGAGCATGTTCCAGTCCACCGCCGGCTCCTTCTCGCGGTCGATGAGGTGCCGCGAGACGTGATGGAAGAAGGGATTCACGGTCACGCCGCGCACGTGGAACCGCCCGCCGAACTCCAGGTGGTAGTTGGCCTGGCTGGCGTCGAAGGCGCGCCGCGTGTTGCCGATGATCGTCTCCACGTCGCCCACGATGTAGCCGCGGAAGTCGCCGATGCCGACGAGGTCCGCGCCCCCGCCGATCGTCGTCGTCCAGTAGAGATCGGTCTCGACGGGCACGTAGCGGGCCGCTTCGAGGTGGAGCGAGACGGCGGGAAGGAAGTCGGCGGCGCCGCTCGTCGCGGGATCGGCGAACACGGCGGCAGCCAGGAGGGGGAGGAAGGCCGGCGGGAGTCGGCGCAAGCCGCGGATTCTAACTTGGAATAGGATCGCGGATCCGGTGAACCTCTTCGGTGCCGATGTGCGCGCCCTCGACGTGGAGGCCTTCCTGGCCGCCGCGCACCACCTCTTCCCGCTGCTCGCCGTCGCCTGGCTCGTCCTCGTCGTCCGCCGGCGCCGGCCGAGCGTGCTCCTGGCCGGGGTCCTCCTCGCGAATGCCTACGCCTGGCTGGAGACGAACTGGCCGCTGCAGCGCCTCTATGCGCTCGGCCCCAGCTCCGACCGCGTCAACAACCTCGCGCTGTGCCAGGTGGTGGCGGCCGGCCATTCGCCGCTGCACACGCCGCAGGTCGGCCAGATGCACTTCGAGCCCTTCTGGGCGATGGTCACCGCCATCGCCTCCGGGTGGAGCCCGTCGCGCCTCCTCGCCCTCTATCCGTTCTTCCCGGTCCTGACCGCCGGCGGGTTCGCCCTCTCGCTGTATTTCGCGCTGCGGCCGCTGGCCTCGTCTCCGGCCGGGACCGCGGCCCGTGACGGCGGAAACGACGGCGAGTGGTCGGGGTGGGAGCGCGCCCTCGTCGCGCTGTTCGCCACGCTCCTCTCCTCGACCGCGCTCGACTTCGCAGGACCCTATCGCGTGCCCTGGGCCATGACGTTCCTGCTCAAGCCGAACCACTCGCTGGGGCTCGTCCTGTTTCCCTGGGTTCTGCGGTCGTTCGTCTCCATTCGCGGCGGGCGCGACCGCCTGGTGGCCGGGCTTCTCCTTCAGGTCCTCGGATGGGCCTTCGTGATCCACATGGGGGAGGTCTGCGTCGGGCTCGTGTGCTTCGCCCTGCTCGCGATGCTCACCCGGCGCGCGGAGGCCCGCCGCGACGCCGTCGACGTGGCGACGGTGATCGGCATCAACCTGATGGTGGTCAGCCCGTACCTCGTCATGCTCTTCCGTGGATATGGAGTCCTCGATTCCGGACCGCGGCTCGAGATCCCGCCGAGCTCCCCGCATCTGCTCGAGGCCCTGACCCGCACCGCCGGCCTCACCGCCCTCGCGGCCTGGGGCGCGGTGATCGCCTGGCGGCGCGACCGCATGGGCCGCGTGTGGGCGGCCCAGGCGGTGGGAGCCCTGCTCGTCTGGCTCGCGTATTACCCGCTGAGCCTCCTCCAGCAGGCGAAGGAGCGGGACGACACGTACTACTGGCTGCGCATCCACCTCGCGGTCTGCGCCGCCATCGGGATCTGGGACCTCGCCCGCCGGTTCGTCGCGGCCCTGGACCTGCGCGCGCTGACGCCGGCGCACGTCCGAGCCGCGCTCGTGTCCGCGCTCGTCCTGCCCTTCACGCTCCCGTACTGGTGGAGCCCGGCGCGCATGGATTCCTACTTCGCCCGATCCCTCGAGCCGCTGCCCGCGGAGGTCACGTCCTCCGCCGCGTTCCTGCGCGCCAACGCGCCCCGCGGCGCCGTGCTCGCCGGCGACATCACGGCCGTGCGCTGGATGGCCGCGCTGGCGGGGTCGCCCGTGCTCCTGGCCCGCGACTTCGCGGCGCCGCGCGATTACGTGGCGCGCGTCCGCCTCAACGAGGCCTTGCTGCGCGGCGGGCCCGGCGACCCGCGCGCCGAGGCCGCGCGTTACGGGATCCGCTACGTCCTCGTGACTCCGAACCTCGTCTCCGACCTGGACCTGAGGCTCGAAGACCTCGACGGCCGGCCCTACCTGCGCCGCGTTCACTTCGCCGGTGATCCGCGCGGCGAATACGTCGCCGTCTTCGCGGTGACCCCGCCGCCGTCGTGATCTCCGGCCCCGGAGGGCTGCTGGGACTCCCTCCCGGCGTGCCCAGCCCCACCTGGGACCTGGCCTGGTGGCGGGACCTCCTCGTGCTGGCCGCCCTGGCCGCGGCCTGGTGCGAGGGACGTGCGCGCCGGGGTGCCGCCCTCACGTTCGCGCTCCTGTTCGCCGTGCTCGCCATCGGCTTCTGGGTGGCCGCGCTGGCCCGGCCCTACGGAGTGCTCCTCGAAGCGCCGACGACGGTCTGGGCCGCGGATGTGTCCGTCGCCGCGGCGGCGGGCGGCGTCGACGGCTTCCTCGCCGGCGAGCCCGTGGTGCCGAGCGTCTGGACGTTCCTGGCCCGTCACCTGCCCACGAGGCTGGTGCTGCTCCTTCCCACGCTCCTGCCCCTGGCCGTCGTGCCCGCCGTCGCGCTCGCGGTAGCTGCGTTGTGGGGAAGGCGCGAGGCGCCTCTGGCCGCGATCCTGTGGATCGGGGCGGCCACGGGAGCACTCGATGCCGCGCGCGGCGCAGGGTTCCTGACCCTCCTGTGGTCGCGACCGCTGGCCTCGCTCGTCTGGGTGGCCACCATCGCGGTGGTGCTCCTCCTGACGCGGCGTGTCTCGTGGCCCCCGGGGGCGGCCCTCGGCGCTCTCGTGGTCATCGCTTGGATGGTGCTCGGACGCCGGGGGCCGGAGCTGGGACTCGCCGACACGATCTGGGCCCTCACGCTGGACGGCCACCTGTGGTTCGTCCTGGGCGCCGTCGGCCTGTGGCGCAGGCGCGACCCCGCGGCCGGCGCGCTCGTGGCCGGCGGAGCCCTGCTCGCGCTGGCGCGCGCGGCCGGCGGCCCGGGAGACGTCTGGGCGGGAGCGGCCTTCTGCCGCCTGGGACTCGTGCTGGGGGCGGCCGTGGAGATCGAAGCGGCCGCGCCTCGGCTTTCCGCCCCTCTCTCCGAGAGAGCGCGGCACCTCCTGGCGCGCGGGGGCCTCGTCCCCGAGCGATGGCCGCAGGCGGCGGTCGTCGCGCTCGTCCTGGGGGGCGGACTGCTCGCCTGGTGGGATCCGGCGCGCACCGATCCGACCGCGCGCGCCAGCCTGGAGCCCGTGTCCGACACGCTCGTCGAGACCATGCAGTGGCTGCGCACGCACACAGGGGCGGACGCGGTCATCCTGGCTGACGACGACTACGCTCCGGCCATCGCGGTCCTCGCCGGCCGCCGCGTCTTGCGTGCGCCGGGCCTCGTCACCGCTGGCGACGACGAGCGGCGCGTCCGCCTGGAGCGCGCGGTGCTGTCCGGGCGTCTCAATCGGCCGCTCGTGCAGCGGTACGGGCTGCGCTACGTGTTCATCGCCCCCGGCCAGTTCCGGTCCGAGGGGATCGTGGAGCCGGAGGACCTGGACCGCATGGACGACCTTCGGCTCGCCTACGAAAACGCGAAAGGCATGCGTGTGTACGAGATCCTTCCCGGCGCGCACGCGCCCGCGGCGGCCGGGCGCCCGAAGCGCATCGAGTAGAATACGCGGTCATGTTCGAGGGCCGGAGAGTCATCGTGGTGGTGCCGGCCCATAACGAGGAGAAGCTGATCGGCCACGTCCTGGACACGATGCCCGCCTTCGTGGACCGCATCGTCGTCGTGGACGACGCCTCCCGGGACCGCACCCCGGAGATCCTCGCGGAAGCGGCGGCGCGCATGGGGGAGCGCCTCCAGGTGATCCGGCACAAGGGGAACGGCGGGGTGGGGGCGGCCATCATCAGCGGCTACCGCGCGGCCCTCGACGGAGGCGCGCCGGGGGCGCTGGTCGCGGTCATGGCCGGGGATGCGCAGATGGACCCCGCCGACCTGCCCCGCCTCCTCATGCCCCTGGTCCAGGACAAGGCGGACTATACGAAAGGCAATCGGCTCTTCACGGGCGAGGCCTGGAAGATCATCCCGAGGTACCGCTACCTGGGCAACGCGGTGTTGTCGCTCCTGACCAAGGTCGCTTCCGGCTACTGGCACGTCGCGGACAGCCAGTCCGGCTACACGGCGGTGACGGCGGAGGCGCTGGCCGTCCTCCAGCTCCATCGCCTCTACCCCCGCTACGGATTTCCCAACCACCTGCTGGTCGAGCTCAACAACTACGACTTCCGTGTGCGCGACGTGCCCATCCGCCCCGTCTACAACGTGGGCGAAGTCTCCGGCATCCGGCTCCACCGCGTGATCCCGACCCTGAGCTGGCTGCTCGTGAAGTGTTATTTCTGGCGGATGAAGGAGAAATACATCATCCGCGACTTCCATCCCCTCGTCTTCTTCCTGACCCTCGGCCTGCTCGTGACGGGAACCGGCTTCCTGCTCGGCCTCTACATCGTCTACCTCCGCATCTTCCACGGGGCGCTGTCGCCCAACACGGTCATCTTCGACGCCTTCCTCCTGATCAGCGGCATGCAGATGCTGTTCTTCGCCATGTGGATGGACATGGAGCACAACAAGGGGCTGCGCTGATGTTCGGGGGAAAGGTGGGCGTGGCGCTGGCCGGATGCGGGTACTGGGGCCGCAACCTGGCCCGCAACCTCCACCAGATGGGTCACCTGACGGCCGTCTGTGATCCGAGCGCGAAGGTCCTCAAGGAGCTCAAGGGGACCTACAAGGGGGTTCGCACCACCGCCAAGTTCGACGACCTCCTGAAGGATGCGAAGACGAAGGCGGTGGCCATCGCCGCTCCCGCCGTCCAGCACTACGACCTGGCGCGGCGGGCCCTCATGGCGGACAAGGACGTGTTCGTCGAGAAGCCCCTGTCGCTCAAGGTCCCGGACGCGGAGGCGCTCGTCGATCTGGCCAAGCGCCGGAAGCGCGTGCTCATGGTCGGCCACATCCTCGAGTACCACCCCGCCATCCGGAAGCTGAAGGAGTTCGTCGACTCCGGCGAGCTGGGCGACATCCACTACGTGTATTCGAACCGCCTCAACCTGGGCAAGATCCGCCAGGAGGAGAACATCCTCTGGAGCTTCGCCCCCCACGATATCTCGGTCATCCTGCTCCTGGTGGGCGCGATGCCGGAGTCGGCCGCCACGAGCGGGCAGCACTACCTCCGGCACGAGGTCGCCGACGTCACCATGACGTGCCTCGCCTTTCCGGGAAAGCCGCGCGCCCACATCTTCGTGAGCTGGCTGCACCCGTTCAAGGAGCAGAAGCTCGTGGTGATCGGCAGCCGGAAGATGGCCGTCTTCGACGACGTCGTGAAGGACGGCAAGCTCAAGATCTTCGACAAGGGCGTCGAGTGGAAGGACGGCCAGCCCGTGATCCGTCAGACCGCGGAGTCGACCCTGTTCTTCCCCGAGATGGAGCCGCTGCGCGAGGAGCTGTCCCATTTCGTCGAGTGCGTGCGCACGCGGAAGACCCCGCGCACGGACGGCGCCAACGGCGTGCGCGTCCTGCGCGTCCTCGACGCCTGCCAGCGCTCCATCGAGTCTGGCGGCCAGCCCATCCGGCTATGAGCGGCACGCCCTACTTCGTCCACGAGAGCAGCTACGTGGACGAGCCCTGCCAGATCGGCGAAGGCACGAAGATCTGGCACTTCAGCCACGTCATGAAGGACAGCGTGATCGGGCCCCGCTGCAACATCGGGCAGAACGTGGTGATCTCGCCCGGGGTCCGTCTGGGCGAGGGCTGCAAGATCCAGAACAACGTGAGCCTCTACACCGGGGTCATCCTCGAGGACTTCGTGTTCTGCGGGCCCTCGATGGTGTTCACGAACGTGGTGAACCCGCGCAGCGAGGTCGCGCGCAAGGACGAATACAAGACGACCCTGGTCAAGCGCGGTGCCTCCATCGGGGCCAACGCGACCGTCGTCTGCGGCATCACCATCGGGCAATACGCGTTCATTGGCGCGGGCGCGGTGGTGACGCGCGACGTCCCCGATTTCGCCCTCGTGATGGGCAACCCCGCCCGGCGCTCGGGCTGGATGTGCCGCTGCGGCATCAAGCTGCGCACCAATGGCCGCACGATGACCTGCGAGACCTGCGGGACGCGCTACGACCTCCACGGCGACGTCCTGCGCCTGGCCTGACGGGAGGCCGGCGCGGATGTGTGGCATCGCGGGCATCGTGGGACGGCCGGGCGAGCCGCCTTCGCGTGACGTCCTGTCCGCGATGGCCGACGCGATCGCGCATCGGGGGCCGGACGACGCCACCCTCTCCGTCTACGGCCAGGCCGGGCTCGCCTTCCGGCGGCTGTCGATCATCGACGTCGCGGGCGGCCAGCAGCCGCTGCACAACGAAGACGATTCCTGCCACCTCATCTTCAACGGCGAGGTCTACAACCACCTCGAGCTGAGGCGCGAGCTGGAGTCGCGCGGGCACCGGCCCCGCACCCATTCGGACGCGGAGGCCGTGCTGCACGGCTACGAGGAATGGGGCGACGACGTGGTGCCGCGCCTCCGCGGCATGTTCGCTTTCGCGCTGTGGGACGAGAAGCGGCGGCGGCTGCTCCTCGCCCGCGACCGTCTGGGCAAGAAGCCGCTCGTGTACCACGAAGCGGAGGGCCGCCTGGCCTTTGCCAGCGAGCTGGGCGGCCTTCTCGCCGATCCGAACGTCCCGCGAGAGGCGGACCTGGAGGCCATCCACCAGTACCTCGTCTACCAATACGTACCCGCGCCACGCACCGCCTTCGCGGGCGTGCGCAAGCTGCCCCCGGCTCACACTCTCGTCTTCGAGGACGGCGTCGCGCGCGTGCAGCGGTACTGGTCGCTGTCCTTCCAGCCCGTCCTGGACATCAGCCTCGAGGACGCGGCGTCCGAGGTCCGGCGCCGGCTGCGGGAAGCGGTCGAAGTGCGGCTCATGAGCGAGGTCCCGCTGGGGGCCTTCCTCTCCGGCGGCATCGACTCCAGCGCGGTCGTGGCCCTGATGTCGGAGTTCGGCCGCGTCAAGACCTTCTGCATCGGCTTCGAAGAGGGCGCCTTCGACGAGCGTCCGTACGCGGCGATGGTGGCCTCCCGCTACGGGACCGAACACCACGAGTTCGTGGTGCGGCCGGACGCGGCCGAGGTCCTGCCCGACATCGTCGCCCACCATGGCGAGCCGTTCGCGGACTCGTCGGCCCTGCCCACCTGGTACCTCGCCCGCCTCACGCGCGCGCACGTGACCGTCGCCCTCAACGGCGACGGCGGCGACGAGCTCTTCGCCGGCTACGACCGCTATCGCGCCCTGGCCGCCTATCGCGCGCTCGCGCGCCTGCCCGGCCGTAGCCTGCTCGGTCCGGTGGCCGACGCCGCCGACGCCTGGCTGCCCGCGCGGGCGCGCCGGCTGCTCAAGGCCGCGTCCGCGAGCCCGGAGATGAGTTACGCGCGCACGGTGAGCATCTTCGCGCCGGAGGAGGCGGCCGCCCTTTATTCGCCCGAGATGCGGCGCCACAGTGACGGGGCCGCCGCCTATGCGGTGCTCCTCGACGTCTTCGCGTCGTCGGACGCGCCGGACCTGCTCGGGCGTACCCTGCACGCGGACACGATGACGTACCTGCCCGGCGACCTCCTGGCCAAGGTCGACATCGCGACCATGGCGCACGGCCTGGAGGCGCGCTCGCCGCTGCTCGACCATCACCTGGTCGAGTTCGCCGCCCGCCTGCCCAGCCGCTTCAAGCTGGACGGGACAGGCAAGGTCGTCCTGCGGCGCGCGGTGCAGGACCTCCTGCCGGAGGCGATCCTGCGCCGGCCCAAGAAGGGGTTCGGCGTCCCCCTGGGCCGGTGGTTTCGCGGCGAGCTGCGCGGCTACCTCGAAGACACCCTCCTGTCGTCGCGCGCGCAGTCGCGGCCGTTCTTCGACGCGCGCGCGGTGGCCGCCCTCGTGCGCGCGCACGGGAAGCACGGACGCGATTACAGCGCGCAGCTCTGGGCCCTGCTCGTCCTCGAGCTGTGGTCGCGCCGGTTCCTGGATGGCGCGGCGGCGGCCGCCGCCTAGGATGGCGTCGATCCGCGACTTCCTCCCCTTGCCGGTGCGGCGACGTGCCGGGCGGTGGCGTCGTACCCTCCTTGCATCCCCGGCCGTGGCTTCCCGCGCCTTCTCCGTCCTGACTAGCGGCCGCCCCCAGGTCGGGCCCGCCGTGTTCTACGGCATGCCGCGCATCCCAGGACTCGGCGAGCAGACGCACGGAGGCATGGTCAAGATCCAGCGGATGCAGGCCGCGTTTCCCAACTCGCCGCGCGAATTCGACACGCTGTACCTCGTGAGCAGCTGCGTGCCCGAGGGGGCGGCGGCGGTGGCCTGGGTCGCGCGGCGCCGCGGCCGGCGCGTGGTCTGGAACCAGAACGGCGTGGCCTACCCGGCCTGGCACGGGCCGGGATGGGAGGAGACCAACGCCGCGCTCGCGCGCCTGCTGCGCGCGGCCGACCACGTCCTGTACCAGAGCGAGTTCTGCCGCCGCGCGTCCGACCTCTTCCTGGGCCCACCGTCCGGGAGCTGGGAGGTCCTCCACAACCCCGTGGACACGACGGTCTTCACGCCGGGGCCCCAGCGGCCGCAGAGGGAGCTCGTGCTTCTCCTCGGCGGCACCCACAACCAGCGTTACCGGTTCGAGTCGGCCTTGCTGACGCTGGCGCGCCTGGTCCACGGCGGGGTGCACGCGCGATTGCTCGTGACCGGACACTTCGGTTGGGGAGGGGGCGCGGACGATGCCGCCGCCGACGCCGCCCGCCTCGTCGCCCGCCATCAGATGGAAGCGCACGTCGAAATCGTGGGTCCCTATGCCCAGGAGGCGGCGCCCGCGCTCCTGCGGCGCGCGCACGTCCTGCTCCACACCCAATACAACGACTGCTGCCCCGGACTGGTTCTGGAGGCGCTCGCCTGCGGCGTGCCCGTCGTGTACTCCGCCTCCGGCGGCGTCCCGGAGCTGGTCGGCGAGGAGGCGGGGATCGGCGTGCCGGCCGAGCTCCGCTGGGACGAGCCGGTCGTTCCCAACGCGGAGGCGCTGGCCGAAGCCGTCGTCGGCGTCCGTGAAGCGTGGCCGCGATTCTCGGCGGCGGCGCGCACGCGCTCGGCTCGCTTCGACCTCGCGGCCTGGATCGCGCGCCACCGATCCGTCTTCGAGGCCGCCCGCCGTTGACGGAAGCGGGCCTCACCGTTCTCCTGCCCGTCTTCAACGGCGGGCCGTACCTCCGGCCCGCGATCGAGAGCGTTCTCGGCCAGACGCGGCCGGACTTCGAGCTGCTCGTCATCGACGACGGCTCGACGGACGGGTCGCTCGAGGTCGCGCGCTCGTACCGTGATCCGCGTGTCCGTGTGGTCGCGAACGGGCGCAACCTCGGTCTCACCGCGAGCCTCAACCTCGGCCTGCGCGAGGCCCGTTCGCCGTTGATCGCGCGCCAGGACGCGGACGACCTGTCCGCTCCGGACCGCCTGGCCCGGCAGGCCGACATGATGGCCCGTCGGCCCGAGCTCGTTCTCGTCGGGACCCAGGCGGACGTCATCGACGCCCGGGGCCGGCATTCCGGGTCCCTCGCACGGAGCTGCGAGCACGACAGCATCCGGTGGGAGCTGCTCTTCGACAACGCGTTCGTGCACTCGTCCGTCATGTTCCGCCGCCAGGTCGTGCTCGACGAGGCGGGCGGCTACGACGAGGGGTTTCGCTACTGCCAGGACTTCGCCCTCTGGTCCCGCCTCGTGCGAACTCATCAGGTCGCGAACACCGACCGCGTGCTCGTCCGCTGCCGCGCCCACGGCGGCTCGATGACCACGACCGGCGGCGACGCGAACCTGGCCGAGACGAATGCGACGATCGCCGCGAACCTGCAGGCCACTCTCGGCGACGACGTCGTCGCGGCCGACGTCTCGGTCGTGCCGGAGCTCCGCCTGGGCCTGCCGTCCGTTGCGCCCGAGGACTTCCTGGACCGGTTCGAACGCCTGCTCGGAGCCTATCGGAGGCGTTTCCCCGCGGTCACCGGATCGCGGGACTTCGACCGAATGCTGGCTCCGCAGCTCGCCACGGTCTTGCGGGTCTCG
>Ga0207648_10000620_pt1 | contig 39786 bp, 39 predicted proteins | sample KBSMisM32_FD_184310 | JGI IMG/M metagenome (GOLD analysis project Ga0207648, IMG submission 184310) | Miscanthus rhizosphere microbial communities from Kellogg Biological Station, Michigan, USA - KBS Miscanthus M3-2 (SPAdes) (version 2) | ecosystem: Host-associated > Plants > Roots >... | reverse complement strand
GAAGGAGACGCAATGAAGACTCGCCGCACCTCCACGACACGGAACGCGCTCACGATCGGCGGCTGTTGCGTCGCGATGCTCGCGGCATGCGCGGCGACCGCGCCGCGGCCGGGCAACGCCGATCTGCAGCGACAGGTCGCCGACACCGAGCGCGCGTTCGCGCAGACGATGGCGGACCGCAATCACGCCGCGTTCGTCGCGTTCCTCTCCGACGAAGCGGTTTTCTTCACCGGACCGAAGCCGCTGCACGGCAAGGATGAGGTGGCGGCGGCATGGAAACGGTTCTACGAAAAGCCGGACGCGCCGTTCTCGTGGGCGCCGGACAGCGTCGAAGTGCTCGCCTCCGGCACGCTTGCGATCAGCTCCGGCCCGGTGCGCGATCCCTCCGGCAAGCTGATCGCGACGTTCAGCTCGATCTGGCGGCAGGACGCGCCCGGCGTGTGGCGCATCGTCTTCGACAAAGGCAATGAAGTCTGCGATTGCCCCAAGGCGCCATAGGATGAACGCCTGGCACGTCACCCTTTACACGCCTGCCTTCGCGAGAATCACCACCGACACCCCGTTCGCGATGTTCCGCGGGTCGTCGTTCTGGTAGGAGTGCGGCACACTTCCGGGGAAGGCGAGCACGTCACCGGCATCGAGGTCGTGCCGTTGCCCGGCGACGAAGATCGTCACGTGGCCGGCGAGGCACGTGAAGAATTCGCGGGTGCCCGGCAGGTGGGGCGTTCCGCGCATCGCGCCGCCCGGCGCGAAATCCATGACCGTCAGCATCTCCTGCGGCACCGGCTCTGGGACCAGCGAGCGAATCGACACGCCGCGACCTTTGGCCGTTGTCGCGATATCGGCGGCCGGCCATTTCCGCACCTTGGCGCGCGGCGCCGCCAGCAACTCGTCGATCGGCGCGCCGAGCGCATTGGCGACCTTCACCAGCACCGTGAGCGAAGGATTGCCCTCCCCCGACTCCAGGTTGGCAATCGTCGACCGCGGCACGCCTGCCGCCTTCGCGAGCGTCTCCTGCGTCAGCGAGCGGGCGTGACGCAGGCTCGCGAGGTTGCGCGCGAGGTGGGTAGCGACGTGGTCCGGGGTATCCATCGATGTGGACCGCGGCAGGCCAGGCCGCGCCGCGGCAACAGGGCCAATATACATCGGCCCGGCCGGGGCGATGCCAGTCCGGGCATCGGGGCGTATCATGATTCGAGCCCGCGATCGGGACGCGGTCGCGGGCCACCCAAAAACCGATCGGAGAAATGAACATGGCGAAAAAGTCAGTCGGCGAAGGCGTGTATCGCGTAACGGAAGTGATCGGCAGCAGCGCGACGTCGTGGGAGGACGCCGCCAAGAACGCGGTGATGGTGGCGAGCAAAACGCTGCGCGACCTGCGCATCGCCGAGATCAAGATGCTCGACATGAAGGTCGAAAACGGCAAGGTCGTCGCCTACCGCGCACGAATCCAGCTCTCGTTCAAGTACGAGCCCTAGGCCAGCGCCCCCTTTTGGGGGAGGACGCCACCGGCGTCTTCGGGGGGCTTCTACCGCCGCCGCGGCCAATCGGCTCGCGGCGGCCCACTGCTGTTCGCGCTAGCCGACGCTTTCAAGCGCGGCGAATCGGCACGCTTTCGCCAACCCTGTCCGGCGGGTCGACGCTTCGCCAATACGCTGGACGCGGCGCTTGGGAACGCCGCGCTGGGTGCCTACTATCGTGTTGTCACGACACGGGGCACTTTCGATGAAATCCGGACACCATGATTCGTTGCAGCAACCCGACGGGCGCGACCCCATCCGCGGCGTCCGCGTGGCGGTCACCGGTGGCACGTCGGGACTTGGCCTCGCACTGGTCCGCGAGCTCGCGGCGCGCGGCGCGCGTGTCGCGTTCATAGCACGCGATGCGCAACGCGTCGCGCGCATCGCCGCCGCGACCGGCACGCACGGCGTGACCGGCGATGTCGCGCGCAAGGACGACATCCACCCGATCGCGCTGCAGATCGTCGGCCTCCTCGGCGGACTCGATATTCTGATCAACAACGCGTCGAGCCTGGGCCCGTCGCCGCTGCGCGCGCTCGCCGATACCGAGTGCGAGGACTTCGAGGTGGCGCTGGCCACCAACGTGCTCGGACCGTTTCGCCTGACCCGGGCGCTGCTCGGCGCGCTCGCAGCGGCGGCGCGCGACGGTACCGGCGCCGTCGTGCTGAACATCAGCAGCGATGCCGCCATCAACGCGTATGCCGGTTGGGGCGCGTACGGAGCGAGCAAGGCCGCGCTGCGCCACATGACGCGCATCTGGCACGAGGAGCTCGCGCCGGCAGGGATCGAATTCGCGAGCGTGGATCCCGGCGACATGGACACGCCGCTGCATGCGCAGGCGCTGCCCGATGCCGATCCGGCCACGCTCAAGCAACCCGCGGACGCCGCGCAAGAGATGGTAGCGCTGCTCGTTGCGTTGCGGGCGACCGCCCGCAACCGCCATCGGATGTCCGCCAACGCGGAAGCGCCCGCCGCCGACATCATCGCGGCCGCACGATGATCGCTGCGCACCAGCGCGTTGCGGATGCGAAGCTGCTGGTGATGGACGCGGACGGCGGCCTCGTGGCTGCGCCGCGAACGGCCCTTGTCGACTTCCTGCGCAGCGGCGATGTCGTCGTCGCGAACGATGCCGCGACGCTGCCCGCCAGCCTCCACGGCGTCCACCGGCCTTCCGGCGCGATCGTCGAAGTCCGCCTCGCCGGTTGGCGTTCGCGCGACTTGCGCGATCCGCGGCATTGGGTGGCCATTGTCTTCGGCGCTGGGGATTTCCGCACGCGCACGGAAGACCGTCCCCTTCCACCTGCGCTCAACCGCGGCGATCGCCTGCAGCTCGGACCGCTCGACGGGATCGTGGCCGACACACTCGACCATCCGCGCCTCATCGCACTGACGCTGGAAGGATCGGTCGCGCACGTGTGGGCCGGCATCGCACGTCACGGTCACCCCATCCAGTACGCGCATGTCCCGCAGCCGCTGGCGCTCTGGGACGTATGGACACCGCTCGCGGGGCCGCCCGTCGCGTTCGAGCCGCCGTCGGCGACCTTTACCGTCGACTGGCAGATGCAGGACGCGATGCGCAGCCGCGGCATCGGCCTCGCCACGCTCACGCACGCAGCCGGTATTTCTTCCACGGGAGACGTGGCGCTCGATGCCCGGTTGCCGTTGCCCGAACCCTACGTCATTCCCGCCGCGACGGCGCGTGCCGTTCGCCTGGCGAAGTCACGCGGTGGTCGCATCATCGCGATCGGCACCACGGTCGTGCGGGCGCTCGAGCATGCGGGGGCCGCCGGCCGCCTCCGCGGAGGCACAGGTGTCGCCGATCAGCGGATCACGGCCGGCACGGCGTTGCACGTCGTCGACATGATCGTTTCCGGAACGCACGAACCGGGGACCAGTCACTACGACTTGCTGCGGGCATTCGCCGGCGATCCGGCAATGCGAGCGATGAACGAGACGCTCGATGCATGCGGATTTCGCACGCACGAGTTCGGCGATTCGGTTTTGATCGCGCGCCGCCGCGCCGCGTTTCCTTTGCGGAATATTCGCATCATTCCGCCGTTGACCCGGGAACGCGCAGCGCCTACCTTGTAGTAAAGGCACCCGCGCAATCAATCACGCACGCGGTGCCGAACGTCCGGCGCGTCGCACGTCTTCCGCCGGCGCCTGGAGGAGACGTTCAATGCAGGACAACCTCTACTGGTTCGAGCCGCAGATGATGCTGGACGGCGTCGCGCCTTCGATCCTGGGGATCGGCGACTCGTGGTTCTGGTATCCGCTACCCGGCGGCTCGCTCGCCAACAGCCTGGCCAAGCTGGTCGCGTCCAACCAGCACACGATGCTGGTGTTCGGCAACAATGGGGCGGAAGCCTTCGATTACGTCGATGGCGTGTATGCGGCCGGCGTCGACCGGGCGCTGGTGCGGTACGGAACCGGCCTGTCGGCGGTGTTTGTTTCCGGCGGCGGCAACGATTTCGCCGGGTTCAACGACTTGCGGCCGATCCTCGGCGTCGATTGCAGCGCGTGCGTGACCGAGGACGCATGCTTCAATCACGGCGCGGCGCCAGGCACGATCGAAGAGCTGTTCGACCGTGTCAAGCGCTATTACATCGAGCTCATCGACGAGATCGCGGCGCGGATCCCGGCGGCGGCGCGCATCTTCGTGCACAACTATGACTACGCGCTGCCGACCGGCACGGCGGTAATCGGCAAGAGCGGATGGCTCAAACCGGCGCTGGTCGCGGCGAAGGTGCCGGCCAATCTGCGCGCCGCGTGCGTCCGTTACATCATCGACCAGTTCTCGTTGCGTCTCGCCGATCTTCAGACGAGCTATGCGGGGCGCGTGGTTTTTGTGGACAGCCGCGGCACGCTCGGTCCCGACGATTGGGCGAACGAGCTGCATCCGACCGCCGGCGGCTTTGGCAAGATCGCGCGCCAGCAATGGAAACCGGCGCTCATCGGCGCCGGCGTTTTATAGAGAGTTAGCCGCCAACCCGCCGCAGGGCCGTCCCAAGGCGGGTGCCCCCCTTTGGGGGGTGACGCCGAAGGCGTCTCGGGGGGAGCCTACCCCGCCGCAGGGCCGTCCCAAGGCGGGTGCCCCCCTTTTGGGGGGTGACGCCGAAGGCGTCTCGGGGGAGCCTACCCCGCCGCAGGGCCGTCCCAAGGCGGGTGCCCTTTGGATGGCTTGCTACGCGCCGACTCCGGACGCAGCTGCCACGCGCTCGCGGGAGCGCGGCAGCGCCTCTTCCAGCCGGCGGCGTTCAGTAAATACCCGGTTGGCGTACGCACGCGTTTCATCGTCGAACGCGCCGTTGTAGAGCTGCAGCCCTGCGGCATCGCTCCCGCCGCGGCGGATTGCATCCTTGAGGATGACGGCTCCGATGGCAATATTCGCCTCCGGCAACAGGATCGACGGCACGCCGACCGCCGCAATCTTGTCCATATGGAAGCGCGGAATGATCTGCATCAGCCCGACCGCGCCCTGTTCGCTCTCCGCAATGGGGTTGAAGCGCGACTCCACGGCGATCACGGCCAGGATCAGCGTCGGGTCGAGCCCATGGCGCTGGCCTTCGCGAAAGGCGGCGGACACGACCTCGACGGCCGCGTTCTGCGCCACGCGATAGCGACGCGCGACAATGCCGGCCAGGAGGTCGGCGCGCGACACGATCTGTGGCGTCGCAATCCGGGCATTCGTCAGCGTTTCCGCCTTGGGGGGGGACACGGCCGGGGCGGCAAACGACAGCGCCGCCGCTTCCTGGACCGGGTGGACCGGTACGGGAGCAGCCATCATCGCCACCGTGAGAATGCCCGCGAGCATCAGCAGAAGGGCGGGTCCTGGTCCGGATCCCTGCCGGTATCCTGGACGCGACGTCTGGGCTAACGTGATTCTTAGCTTCGTCATCGGAGTTTCTCCCTGTGCGGCGACAACAAGCCGCGTCACACGGCCGCCATCGTACAAGATGGTGGCCGGTCGGCGGTCTTAACGCCGGTTAAGTCACTCCAGCAGCTTGTCTCCCGGGATCAGCATGCTGTCCATTGAAAGAGATGTGTTTTCAATGGATTGGCGCCGACATCTCGAATTGGTCGCAGGTAGCAGACCGGATGGTGCGGCGCAGCAACCCGGAGTATACAGGCCAATGGCGGCCTGTCAATCGTGCGTTGCGCGCATCCGCCGGACGGCGGAAGGGCCGGTTTTCGGACTCGGAAGCTACTTCGCCCAGCGAAGCGCGAGGGGATTTGCCTCGGCGGCGAGCTCGAGCAGCCCTGCCCGCGTCGCTGGATGGAGGGCATCCAAGGGGTGGCGGACGACGTCGCTCCCGATGACGCCGCCGGCGGCCATGACCGCCTTGGTCGCGCGCAACCCGCATTGCCGGTTCTCGTAATTGATCAGCGGCAGGATTCGCGCGTACGCCGCCGCCGCTTCCTTCCGGCGACCGCCGCGATGCAGCTCGACGACGGGTTTGATGAGGTCAGGCAGCAGCGCGCTTGGCATCGTGCCGGTGGCGCCCGCGTCGAGGTCGGCCATCAGCGTAATGGATTCCTCGCCGTCGAACGGCCCGCCGATGAGCGGACCTCCCGCCTCGATCAGCGCCCGCAGCTTGGCGGCCGTTCCCGGAACCTCGATCTTGAAATAGCGCACAGCGGGCACTTCGCGCGCGAGGCGCACCAGGAACGGCACCGACAACGGGACGCCGGACAGGGGCGCGTCCTGCACCATCAGCGGCAGCGACGACGCCTCCGCGACGTGCGAGAAATGGTCGACCATGCCCGTCTCGTCGGCCCGCAGCCCTGTCCCGTGATAGGGCGGCATCAGCATCAGCATCGCTGCTCCGGCGGCTGCCGCGGCCTTCCCGCGCTCCCCGGCGATCCGGGTGCTGAAGTGGCTGCAGGTGACGATGACCGGGACGCGGCCGGCCACGTGCGCAAGGCAAAGATCGAGCAGCGTGCCGCGTTCGGCGTCGGTCAGCAGGAACTGCTCCGAATAATTCGCGAGGATGCAGATCCCGTCGACACCCTGGTCGATCATGCAATCGAGCACGCGTCGCATGCCCGGCAAGTCGAGGTCCCCGGACGCCAGGAACGGCGTCGGGGCGATCGGGTAGATGCCGGTGAACGGTAGCGTGACGGGCACGGGAGGAAACCTCGAGGGGGATTCGGTGAGATTCAGATCGGCGAGCACATGCTGACCGCGTCGGCGCCGTAGCCTTCGGCCACGTAGCCGCGCCCGACCATCATTGTCTTGACGGCGGGATCGGTGGTGTAGCGGTGATTGGAGTCCACGCGGTTGTTCCACAGACGGTAGACCGCCTGCCAGTTATGCGGGCACGTCCCGCTGGCGTCGGGCAATGCGACCGAAAACGCCTCCGACGTTTCCAGGATGTAGCCGCTGAAATTGGGATTGACCCCGATCTGCGCCGCCACCGCCGCACATTCCACCTTCGAGGCGGAAAAGAAGTGCGAATTGCCGTGCTCCGGCGGAATGTAATAGCGGCAGACGTTGTCGAGGAACCCCATCGAAATCGGCCAGACCTTGAACGCTTTCCCGGTGCGCGCCCAGCCGGCAATGCGTCCCGAGTCAAGCGCGTCGATGTCCGGCGCGAGATCGCTGATGAAATAGTGATCGAGCGTCGCGTGGTAATACTCGACGGCCAACACGGGAACTACGGGCAGGCTGGTGACGGCGCCGCCATAGTTCTGCACGCTGTTGTCGCGAATCGGGTTTCCGGCCCGGTACACCGCCGAGAACCCGTCGCGCGGCAGCGCCGGATAGGTGAACGTATCGACGCCGGCGAATTCCACCGTGCCTCCCTCCGCGGGGAGAAACTGGTTTGGCAGGATGTAGTCGGGAACGACGGCCTTGAATTCCGGAAAGTTGGCCGGGACGTCAAGGTAGCCCGCGGTGGCCAGCAGGACCGCGCGGTTGGCCGTCTGCGCATGGGGAAGATCCGCGGGGATCACGAACGTCTTCGTACGCCCGCCCCGCGTCGCCGTCAGCGTCTTTCCCGCAAGCAGGTTTTGTCCGTTTTGCCCGCTCGTTTCGCGCAACTGGACGAACTGGACCATCCCGTCGGCATTCGAAAAGACTTCGCTGATCTGAAACGACGGATCGGCCGCCAGCGCCGCGCCGGCGGCGAACGCAGCCACCAATGACGCAAGCTGGCGTCGGATAGGGCTCACGAGGCGCTCGCGCCGATCATTGGACGAACGATAGTTTCGCATCGCGATTTGCGCAACTTCGAGGATTCGTCATCGCCGGGCGCCGAAGGCCACGCGGCGCACATTGGCGGCGACAAAAGGCTCGGGCTCCGCGATGCCGTAGCCTTGCGCGTAGTCGACCCCGATCGTGCGCAGCGCCGCCAGAACGGCATCGCTTTCGACGGCTTCCGCGATCGTCTGCATGCCGAGCACATGCCCGATCCGGTGGATCGTCTCCACCAGCGCCCGGTCGACCGGGTCGTCGAGCATGTTGCGCACGAAGCTGCCGTCGATCTTCAGGAAGTCGACCGGCAAGTGCTTGAGATAGGTGAACGACGACATGCCGACCCCGAAGTCGTCGAGCGCGAAACGGCATCCCAGCTGGCGCAATGCGTTGATGAAATCGGACGCCTTCGACAGGCTCGTCACCGCGGTCGTCTCGGTGATCTCGAAGCAGATCAGCGCGTAGGGAATCGCAAACCGCGCGAATTGCGCGCGCAGGAAGGCAAGAAACTGGTCGTCCGACAGCGATGCGCCCGACAAATTGATCGCGCAGCTGTGCAAAGGCGTTGCGCCCGGGTCCGACCGTTGTTGCGCCAGAATGCCGAATGCCGTCTCGATCACCCAACGGTCGATCGTCGGCATGAGGTTGTACCGCTCGGCGGCCGGAATGAACGCCATCGGCGGCACGACAGCGTTGTTTTCGTCGAGCAAGCGAAGGAGCAGCTCGACCGACAGCGGCGCGGCGGCGCCCGCCTGGACATCGTGAATGGGCTGCGCGTACAGAACGAAGCGACGGTCGGCCAGCGCGCGATGGAGACGATTGACCCATTCCATTTCGCCTTGGCGGAGCGCGACTTCGCGATCCCCGGCGCGATAGACCTGCACGCGGTCGCGGCCTTTCTCCTTCGCCATGTAGCATGCGGCGTCGGCCGCCGAGAGAACGTTCGCCAGCGTGCCGTGGCCGCCCGACACGTTGACGAGACCGATGCTGACGCCGATCCGGAACGAGCGCCGCTGCCACGTGAAATGCAGATCGGCGATCGACTTGCGCAGCGCTTCGGCGATGCGCAGCGCCGGTTCCGGCGGACAATGCTCGAGAAGCACGCCGAATTCGTCGCCGCCGAGCCGGGCCAGCGCGTCCCCTTCGCGCAGGCGCGGCCGCAGCATGACGGCCACCTGCCGCAGCAGCTCGTCGCCGGCGGCATGGCCGCAGGTATCGTTGACCACCTTGAACTGGTCGAGATCGAGATACAGCACCGCATGGTGCCCGTCACCGTCGCGGGCCGTGGCCAGCACCCGCTGCAGCCGGAGCTCGAACTCGCGCCGATTGATGAGTCCGGTCAGCGCATCATGGCTCGCGAGATGCGACAGCCGTGACACGTACTCGCGCTCCCGGCTCTTGTCCTGGAAGACGAGCACGGCGCCGACGATTTCTCCGGCGCGATTGCGGATCGGGGCCACGCTCTGATCGATTGCAATGGCCGATCCGTCGCGGCGCGACAGCACGAAATGACCGTCGGATTCGCCGCCGCCGCCCTCGATCAGCGCGCGAGAAACTAGATCGTCGACCCGCTTGCCGGTCGCCTCGCTCTGCAGCACGAGCACTTCGTGCAGCGGGTGCCCCTCCGCGTCCTCCGACGGCCATCCGGTGAGGCGCTCCGCGACCGGATTCAGATATTCGATCCTGGCCTGCGTGTCGATGGTGATCACGGCATCGGCAATGGCCGCCAGCGTGACCTGCGCGCGATCCTGCTCGGAGAACAGTGCCGTCTCGACCTCTTCGCGCTGCCGGACCAGGCGCACCGTGTGCACGGTCGCGAGCAACACGAGCGCCAGCGCGGCGGCGATGTTGGCGAACGTCAGCAGGTAGTCGACCTGCCTGGACGCGGCGCCGAGCGTGGCCGCAAACTCTTTCTCGATCGGCGTCAACCACGCATCGATCTCACGCACCTTCGCCAGCTGCGGGCGCAGCGTCATCGCGTCGGCGCCGCCGGTGGCGATCGCCGCGTGCATCTGCGCCGCCACCTGGTCCAGCTGGGCGATGTAGTCATCGGCGTGAGTCCAGATGCCGATCGCCTTCGCCATGAACATCACATTGCGAAAGCGGCGGAAGAGATCGATCATCCCGTCGACATCGTCCGGATGGTTGCCGCCCGCGAGGAATCCCTCGCGCGCCACGGCCAGGTCGGGATCGGGTTTTTCGAGCTCGATCCGCGCGCGGCGGTCGCCCAGCGTTACCGCGATCGCGCTGACGTAGCGACGATAATCGCCCTCATCGCGGCTATGCGCGTATTCGATCAGCGAGCCAATGGCGGCCTTTTGCGCCTTCGACCACAGGCCTTCGCCGCCGACGTACGCGCGGACCGACGACATGACGTACAAGCTCGCGTTGCCCAGCAACGCAAGCAACACCACCACCGCGACGAACGGCCAGACTATGCGCAGTAGCACGTAGCGCTGCCGCCAGCGCCTCGGTTCGCGCGGCATCGTCGCGGCTACGGCGGTCGAGCGGTCCCGCGGGGCAGGCGCGCCCTCGCGGAGGGCCTGCCACCCGGCGCTAGTTCGACCACCGCTCGCCCGATGGCGATAGCGGCTGGCGCGCGCCCGCTGCCGGCGGCACGGACGCGACCTCGCGCGTCGTCGCCGAGCCCGCGCCGCCGTCGCCGCCCGTTTCGAGCCGCTTGATGTCGCCGGTAATCTGACCGCCCTCTTCCACGATCAGCTTGCCGTAACGGATGGTGCCCGAAACGCGACCGGTGCTGTGGATGACGAGACGGGTGCGCGCGGTCAACTCGCCGACGAAATCACCATGGATTTCGGCGATGTCGATCTCGGCGTTGCCCTTGAGCGTTCCGGGCTTCGCGATTTCCATCGCCTTGCTGTGGACAGTGGCCTCGACGTGGCCTTCGATCACCAGCACGTCGCAGTCGCAAATCTCCACGCCTTTCAGCTGGATGTTGACCCCGACGAAGAGCTTGCTCTCGGGGCCGTCAGGTGCGGTCGGTTTGGCGCCAGCAGCGCTTGCGGCGGACGCAGGCGGTGGCGGCGGCGAGCCCGCGCGCGGAGCGCTCGGGGGCTCCGCGTTGAGCGCAGCCGCCATTCGCGGCGCGCCTCCGGAGGGATGGGCCGCACTGGGCGGATCATAGATAGCCGGCTTGAGCACCGATTTCGCGGCATCCGCAGGCGGAGCAGATGCATCGCGGCGATTGAAGTTCATCATTTCGCCTCCTTCGCGCTCTCGCGCAGCCATGACGACGTCATTATTGTCCGCGAAGCGCAGATACGCAATAGGCGTCCTGCAAATGCATCGATGCGTGCGGCGGGATGAGGCCCGTTGTCGTTGTGACGTTAGCAGGCTGTTCAAATTCCCTAGCCTCATTCCGAGGAGCGAAGCGACGAGGAATCTGTTTTTCGCTACCCACTGATTTGGTGAAGAAGCAGATTCTCGCTGCGCTCGAAATGAGGCTGGGCGTGAGGTGAGAGCGCGATTCTCAGCACCCTGTTAGGGCGAGCGAGCGCGAATGCGTGCAACAATCATTCACCAGCGGCGCCAGGCGATCAAGGCGCGTCTTGAAAGACCGTTATGCAAATTGCGTGTCCGCACTGTCTTGCGAAGAATCGGGTACCCGACGATCGTCTCGACGACGGGCCGAAGTGCGGCAACTGCCACCGATCGCTGCTGCCGCGTGAACCCGTGGCGGTGCGCGGCGACGACCTGCCGAAATTCACGGCGGGGACCGAGCTTCCGGTGGTCGCGGACTTCTGGGCGGAATGGTGCGGTCCGTGCAAGATGATGGCGCCCGCGTTCGCCGAGGCCGCGCGAGCGCGCCCGCACGTGCAATTCGTCAAGATCGACACCGAAGCGTCGCCACAGGCCGCGACGCAGTTCGGCATTCGCGGCATCCCCACGATGATCCTGTTCGCGCAGGGGCGCGAGAAGGCGCGCGTGTCCGGGGCGATGCCGTCGTCGCAGCTCCTGGGCTGGGTCGACCAGCAACTGCGAAGCTGATCGTCAGTTGTCCTGCGTGAGGACGCCGCCGACCGCGCCCTGAGGGCCGATCACGTAGATGGTCGACGTATGTCCGGCCGCCAACACGAGGTCGGGGAGCGTCAGCACCACCGCGCCCGTCGTCGCATCGGTGAATACGACGGTCACCGTAGCCGCCGCGAGCTGCGCATAGGGGGATGCCGTTGGAAACGCCACGGCCGTCGCTTGCGCGACGCCGTTCACGGCCACGTTGAGCGGATTCGAATTCCACGACGCGTTGACGAAGCGCAAGCGGATGTTGCCGCCGGCGGGTGGCACATTCAAATCGTTGAGGACGAATGCCTGTTGCGAACCCGGTAACCCCGTGACGAACGCCGACACGTCGGTGCCCGCGCCCGGCGACGCCGGAGTCGAGGCGATGGTCGCACCCGGCGTCGCGGTTGCCTCGAAATTGACGGTCGTCGGCCCCTGTGGAATCTGGGTGTAACTCGACACTCCTGTATAGGGCAGATTGGAAACGATGGTGGTCGTGCCCAGCAATTGATTGACCGCACCTACGACCGGCGCGCCGTTCATGTCCTTGATCTGCGCATAAATGCTGTCGAGCGCCCCCCCGGGACCCTGGCTTTGCAACGCCATCGCATTCACCAGGACGCCGCTCCCTTTCGAGTACACGATGAACGACAGCGCGATATTGGGCGTCAGCACGGTGCCGCCGGAATCGTAGATGACGGTCTTCGTGCCTTGCGTCGTGATCCGAACCTGGTAGGTGGCTGGCGGAAACGCCAGGTTGAGCGACGTGCCGTTGAAGCCGACGCTGCCAAAATTCGGATTGACCGTAGTGATGTCGACGCCGGGCGCGGTCACGTAAATGTCGATCGCGGCCTGGTTGATCGCCGCATTGATGACGCTGAGCTGGATATTGCCGTTGGTGGGCGCGCTGGCCACTTCCTGCAGCAGCGACGCTGCGGGATTCGTCAGCGTTCCATAGATGACGAGCGTATAGGGCTGCTCGCCGGCGAGGTTATAGCTGAAGCTGATGAGGCTCGCCGCGCTGCCCGTCACGTTGACGGAGAACGACGTCGCGGTGTTTTCGTAGGACTGATAACCGGTCAGCGACTGGAACGCCACGGCTGAAAACGCCGGCTGGCCGCCGACCTGCACGTCGATCGCGGCGGTTTCGGGCATCAGGTTGACGACCCGTATCGAGGCCGGATGCGGCGGAAAATAATTGATGGTGCTGATCTTGCATCCGGCGACCACCAGCATGACCACGATCGGAAAGGCGACAAGCAGCTTGCGACGGAAGGACATCGAGGATTCCCGCTATGGTTTTTTGCATTATGCCATGCAGGACTGGCGGGTCCGCTGCCGGCCACGCGTGCGCGGTCGGCAGCAATTCATTCGTCATCGTCGATCGACCCGATGAAAAGGCGAGGACGCTCTCTCTCCCGCCTCGCCTTTGGCCACTGAATGCGTGTCAGCGGACCGGAGCGACGTACCGCGCGATGCGCGGACCGGTGATGCCGCGCCCGTCGGAGATGACCACTTCGACGCAGCGGTTCCGCCGCTCGGATTTCCGCGCAGGAAATGCGGAAATCGCAGTGACGGGCGTGTCCGATCGCCTCTTGCCGCGAACGTCGATTGCAGGCACCATCCGTCGCGATCATGGCGCGCAGTCCTCTCATGCGGGTGCTGCAGCGCATCGCGCGCGATGCGCTGCCCCGCGTGCGCGATCCAAGGACGCCGACACCGCGCCGCGAGTTTCTGCGCCGCACCTCCGCGCTCGCATTCGCCGGTGCCGTCCCCGTGTGGATGCCACTCGCCCGCGGTGCGGAATCGAGCAAGGTCGTGATCGTCGGCGCCGGCCTCGCCGGCCTCACCGCCGCCTACGAGCTCAAGAAGGCCGGCATACGCGCGTCGATCGTCGAAGGTTCGCCGCGTGTGGGCGGCCGCTGCTGGACCGAGCGCAGCGCATTCGCCGACGGCCAGGTCGCCGAGCGCGGCGGCGAGCTCATCGACACCACGCACGAGGACATCCGTGCGCTCGCGCAGGAATTCGCCTTGCCGCTCGACGATCTGCTGGAGGCGGAGCCCGCCGGCAGCCAGGCGCTCGCGTTCTTCGATGGGAGCGCCTACACGACGGCCGACGTCAATCGCGACTTCGCGCAACTGTTGCCACGCCTGTCCGCCGACGCGAAATCATTGGGCGACGAGCTGCCGACGTATCGCAAGCACACCACGGCGCAGCGCGAGCTCGATCGGATGTCGGCGACGCAGTGGATCGCGTCGCGCGTCGCGGGCGGCCCGCAGTCGCGCTTCGGACGGCTGCTCATCAATGCGTACGGCGAGGAGCTCGGAGCCGACCCCGACGAGATCAGCGCCATTACCATCGTCAGCCTGCTCGCCGGCTCGCCCGCGGATCGATTCTCACCCTATGAGGAATCGGATCAGCGCTTCCACATCCGCGGCGGCAACGATCAGCTCGTGACCCGGCTGGCCGCCGCGGTCGACGGACAAATCGCGACGGGCAGCCGTCTGGTCGGGCTTGCGCGCGGGCCGGACGGGCGCTATCGATTGACCCTTCTGCGCGATACGGCGGAGCGCGAGGAAATCGCCGACCGCGTGATCCTCGCGCTGCCGTTCCCGCTGCTGCGCGTGGTCGACCTTTCGCACGCGGGCTTCAGCGCTCGCAAGCTGCGCTCGATCAACGAGCTCGGCATGGGCCGCAACACCAAGCTGCAGCTGCAATTCTCCGAGCGCTTCTGGGTGCGCGAGAACTGCAATGGCGAGTACCGGCTGCAGGGCACGTTCCAGACCACGTGGGACGTGACCCGGGCACAGCCGGGCACTGCCGGCATTCTCAATTTCTTCTCGGGCGGCGCCGCCGCCGTCGCCGCCAGCCAGGGCGACCTTGCCGAGCGCGCAGGCGAATCGCTGCGCGAGCTCACGCGTTACCGGCCCGGCATCGACGCCCACTGGAACGGCCGCGTGATTCGCAATGCCTGGGACCGCAATCCGTGGTCGCTCGGCTCCTATGCGCTGATCAAGCCCGGCCAGTACACGTCGTTCTATGGCGTGGAGAGCGAGCGCGAAGGCAACGTGTTCTTCGCCGGCGAGCACACGTCGATCGAATCGCAGGGCTATCTCGACGGCGCGGTGGGAACCGGCAAGCGCGCGGCGGGCGAGGTCCTGGCATCGCTCGGCGCGCAGCGGCGCAAGGCCGCCTAGCCTGCGGCATTGATCACGGGGGTATGTTCCCCCCGAAGACCCGTGTGGCCGTCAGAACCGGACGACGGCGCGGATCGACTCGCCCGCATGCATCAGGTCGAAGCCATCGTTGATCCGTTCGAGCGGCAGCACGTGCGTGATCAGGTCGTCGATGTTGATCCGGCCCTCCATGTACCAATCGACGATCTTCGGCACGTCCGTGCGCCCGCGCGCGCCGCCGAACGCCGTGCCTTTCCATACGCGGCCGGTGACGAGTTGAAACGGGCGCGTCCGGATTTCCTGGCCCGCGCCGGCCACGCCGATGATCACGGACACGCCCCACCCGCGATGGCAGCACTCGAGCGCCTGGCGCATCACGTCGACATTGCCGATGCATTCGAAGCTGTAGTCGGCGCCGCCGCCGGTCAGTTCCACGAGTTGCGCCACCAGGTCCCCCGCGACGTCCTTCGGATTGACGAAATGGGTGAGGCCGAATTTGCGCGCAAGCACTTCGCGCGCGGGATTCACGTCGACGCCGACGATCATGTTCGCGCCGGCCATCCGCGCGCCTTGCACGACATTCAAGCCGATACCGCCCAGACCGAACACCACGACATTGGCGCCGGGCTCCACCTTCGCGGTATTGATGACGGCGCCGATGCCAGTGGTCACGCCGCAACCGATGTAGCACGCCTTGTCAAACGGCGCATCGGGACGGATCTTCGCCACCGCAATCTCCGGCAGCACGGTGAAATTCGCGAACGTCGAACAGCCCATGTAGTGATGAACGGGCGTGCCGCCGAGCGAGAACCGGCTGGTGCCGTCGGGCATCACGCCCCTGCCTTGCGTTGCGCGGATCGCCGTGCACAGGTTGGTCTTGCGCGACAGGCACGACTTGCATTGCCGGCATTCCGGCGTGTACAGCGGAATGACGTGATCGCCTTTTTGCACGCTGGTCACGCCGGCGCCTACATCGACCACGACGCCCGCACCCTCGTGACCGAGAATGGCGGGGAAAAGGCCTTCCGGATCGGCGCCCGAGCGCGTGAACTCGTCGGTGTGGCAGATGCCGGTCGCCTTGACTTCGATCAGGACTTCGCCCGCGCGCGGTCCATCGAGGCGGACCGTTTCGATCGTGAGCGGCGCTCCTGCGCGGTGGGCGACGGCGGCACGAATGTCCAAGGTTCACTCCGAAAGTGCGTTGCGGTCGTGCCGGCTCGGTGAGATCGCGAACGTCCAGCGGCGGTCGTCGTGCGTCGCTATCCCGCCGGATTGGGATAGTGCGTCTGGATCACCGCAATCTCCGCAAGCGTTTGCGCATCGAGCTCGAAGCGCGCCGCGGCGATGTCCTCCTCGAGTTGCGCCATCGTGGTCGCGCCGATGATTGCCGCGCCGAGGAACCAGCGGCTCGTGACGTAGCCCATCGCGAGCTGCACGAGTGACACGCCGCGGCGCGCCGCGAGCTTCGCGTACGCGTCGATGGCCTCCTGCACGATCGGCTTGCGAAAACGCACGCCGGCATCGTCGAACAGCGTATGGCGCGCGTTCGGCGGACGCGCACCGCCCAGGTACTTGCCGGTCAGCATCCCCGCCGCCAGCGGGCTGTAGGCGAGCAGCGACATCTTCTCGCGAAACAGCGCTTCGGCGAGGCCGTGGTCGACGCCGCGCGAAACCAGGCTGTAGCTCTGCTGCAGCGTGACCGGGCCGGGCAGACCGAGCTCCTTGGCGACCCGTTGAAATTCGCATACGCCCCACGTCGTTTCGTTCGACAGGCCGTAGTGGCGAATCTTGCCGGCCTTGATCAGCGCCGCCATGCCTTCCACCTGCTCGCGGATCGGCGGCCCGCCCCGCTCCTTCGCCGGATCGAACTCGAGCGCGCCGAAGCTCGGCACGTTGCGTTGCGGCCAGTGAATCTGATACAGGTCGATATGGTCGGTGCGCAGGCGCTTGAGACTGGTCTCGGCCGCTTCGGCAATGACGTCGCGGGTGAGATCGGTGCGGCCCGCGCGAATCCAATCGCGGCGTCCGGGACCCGCGACCTTGGTCGCAACGACCAGCCCGTCGCGCGGCTGCTTTGCGAGCCAGTGGCCGACGATGGTCTCGGTGCGCCCTTGCGTGCGCCCGTTCGGCGGGATCGGATACATCTCCGCCGTGTCGAGAAAATTGATGCCCTGCGCCACCGCATAGTCGAGCTGCGCGTGGGCTTGCGCTTCGCTGTTTTGCTCGCCCCAGGTCATCGTGCCGAGGCAGATCTCGGAGACGTGAAGATCGGTGCCGGGGAGTGTCTTCTTGTTCATCCCGGCATTCTAATGCGACGGCCGCCAATGCGACTTCCTGCCGCCTGTTGAAAAGTCCCGACCAGTCAGCCTCATCCGCCTCAGTCCGAAGCGAAGCGAGGTATCTGCGTCATGCAAGTCGTTGATTGGAGACGTCAGCAGATTTTTCGCTGCGCTCAAAATGAGGCAGTGGGGTGTGCAGAGGTTCAACGAACCGCTAATACAGCGAATCCTCCTGCTGCTCCAGGACCTCGTGCAACGCGTAAAGATCGCCGTCGAGCGCATCGCGCACCGAAACCATGCCGAGCGGCCGGTCGAATTCCACGACCGGCAGGTGGCGGAAGCGCCCCTGGTGCATCACGCGCAGCGCGTTGACGAACGGCTCGTCGGGATGGATCGTCTGCGGCTGCGACGTCATGACATCGGACAGCGGGGTCGCGTCCGGATCGAGTCCCCCGGCGAGAACGCGGAACAGCGCATCGCGTTCGGTGAAGATGCCGCACAGGCGGGTGCCGTCGACGACCAGCACCGCGCCGATGTTGTGTTGCTTCATCGTCCGCGACGCTTCGCGGACCGTCGCGGTCTTCGGTGCCGTGATCGGCGGCTTGTTGGCGACGATGGTGCGCAGCGAACGAATCGGCATCGCGGTCTCCGGTCGAGAACGGCTACGCCCGTATTGAGCACTTGCCGCTGACGCTACGTCAAGCGTTCATTTCCGAACGCGCTGTCATCCCGCTGCAGAACCGCCCCGGGGAGAGCCCTTCCCTGGGCGGAACGACGTCGCGGCGGCCTCCGGAGAAAATATTTCCGCGTGCCGGGTGCCGGTCACTTTCCATTTGACGCGGCGCGCGCGAGTCGGGTACCGTCACTGACGCAATCGCTCTCACGCCGGCGACAGGCCGCGCCGCATCCGCGAGAGCCTCCTCCCCGCTGCCAGGAGTACGCGCCATGTCACGTCATCGTCTTGTCCCGGTTGCCGCCGCGTTGGCGGTGACCATCGCTGCCGGGCTCCCGTCCGCCCATGCGGCGAAGGTCACCGAATGCGCGAAGGTCGGCATCTGCTACTGCATCAACGACGAGCACAAGGCCGCGATCGCCGCCAAGATCGACCGCTTCCGGCAGCTCATCGCCGAGCAGCGCAAGGCGGGGAAGTCCATCGCGTACCTGAGCGTACCGCTGACCACGGCGGGCGGCGGCAACTTCGACGTGAACAAGGAAGTGGCCGCGTCCGCGAAAGCGGCGATCGAGAAGCGCTTTGGCGCCGACTACCTGTTCGTCTTCAATCCAGCCAATCCGGACGCCGACCTGCCCAAGGGCAGCACCGGCACCGAGTACATGGTGATGTGGACGGCCGTCCTCGAGGGCGCAGACGGCATGGGGGATTTCGACGTCGCCTATTTTGCCGGTCCGCAGGACTTCGCCCGCTATTTCGGCTTCGACGGCACCAACGACATGGCCAAGCTCGACGCCTACTTCGACAAGCGGGTCGCCTCCGACCCGCAATTCGCGAAGGCCGTCGAGGGCGGGCTCACCAAGCCCGCGTTCCGCAGATACTATGCATTGCGCGCGTCGTCCACCGTGAGCCGCGGCGCGCACGACGAATGGAACATCTTCCGTCTCATCAACGAAAAGCGGCGGCAGGACAGCAAGTTCGGGACGCCGGGTCAGATCCCGATCGTGTTCGACGGTCAGGGCGTTGCGCCGCCGCACCACGAAACGATGGTGTCCGAAGGCTACGTCGGGAAGTGCGCGCCGTAACCAAGCGCTTTCACAATGAGACACAGAGACGCCGGGCAAGCCATCGAGATCTTCCCTGCGCCCCGGCGTCTCCTGTGAGATTTCTGTCATGAGCCACGACGACGACCACCATCACACGCACGATCACGCGGGCTCGGAGCTGTCCGACATGGATGTTCGCGTGCGTGCGCTCGAGTCGCTGCTGGTGGAGAAAGGCTACGTCGACCCGAAGGCCCTCGATCTGCTGATCGAGACGTACGAGACCAGGATCGGTCCTCACAATGGCGCGCGGGTCGTGGCCAAGGCATGGTCCGATCCGGCATTCCGGGAATGGTTATTGGAGGATGCCACCGCTGCCATTGCATCGCTCGGCTACCCCGGACGCCAGGGGCAGCACATGGTGGCGCTCGCCAATGACGCGCACGTGCACAACGTCGTGGTCTGCACGCTGTGCTCGTGCTACCCGTGGCCGGTGCTGGGACTGCCGCCGGTCTGGTACAAATCCGCGCCGTATCGGTCCCGGGCGGTGATCGATCCGCGCGGCGTGCTTGCCGAATTCGGCGTGACGCTGCCCGCCGATGTCGAGTTGCGCGTCTGGGATTCCACCGCCGAGCTTCGCTATCTCGTACTGCCGGAGCGCCCGCCCGGAACCGACGGCTGGACCGAAGAACAACTCGCAACGCTGGTGACGCGGGACGCGATGATCGGTACCGGCTTGCCGCTTCCAGCACAGCCAAGCGCGCAGGCTGCGCCATGAACGGCGTGCACGACATGGGCGGGATGCAGGATTTCGGTCCCGTGGTGCCCGAGGCCGACGAGCCGAGATTCCATCACGGATGGGAGCGTCGCGTGTTCGGCCTGACGATTGCGATGGGCGCCACCGGCGCATGGAATCTCGACCAATCGCGCGCCGCGCGTGAAAGCCTGCCGCCCGCCCAATATCTCGCGAGCAGCTATTACGAGATCTGGCTTGCGGGAATGCAGGCGCTGATGCTGGAACGCGGCCTGGTCACCGCGGAGGAATTAGCCGATGGACGCATGCGGGACCCGCCACGGAAGTTGCCGCAAGTGCTGACCGCCGCCCAGGTGGCCACTGCGCTCGCCCGCGGCGCGCCGCCACAGCGCCCGCTGGCCGGCGCCCCGCGCTTTCGCGTCGGCGATGCGGTCCGAACGCGCGATCTCCATCCCGTCACGCACACGCGGCTGCCCCGTTATTGCCGTGGCAAGCCAGGCACGATCACGGCGCTGCATGGTGCGCACATCTTCGCCGACGCCCACGCACGCGGCATCGACGAACCGCTGGAGTGCCTCTACACGGTGCGTTTCGACGCTCATGCGCTGTGGGGCGCCGATACCACCGCGGCGGCCGTATTCGTGGACTGCTGGGAATCCTATCTTGACGCAGGCTGACGCGCGCCCTTCGACTTCTTCGCTATCGGCGGCCGTCGCGTCGTCGGCCGGCTTGCCGCGTGACGGCGACGGGCCGGTGTTCCATGCGCCGTGGGAAGCGCAGGCGTTCGCGCTCGCATTGGCGCTGCACGAGCGCGGCGAATTCACGTGGAGCGAATGGACGCAAACGCTCGCCACGGTGATCGGCGAAGTCCGGCAACGCGGCGAGCCCGACCTGGGTGACCAATACTATCGCCATTGGCTCACCGCGCTCGAGCGCATCACGTCCGCCAAGCGGCTCGTGACGAGGGAAGCGCTGTTGCATCGCCAGCGGGAATGGGAAGAGGCCGCGCGGCGCACGCCGCACGGGCAACCCATCGAGCTCGCGCCGCGCGATTGAGCCCTTGCGCAAGACCGACCACCGAGCAGGAGAACCTACCCATGCAACCACGTTCGACCACTGCGCAGCCGTCCGTTCCGGATACCGGGAGGGACCAGGATCGCGCACGCTCACGCTCGCTCGGTGCCGTCGGCGCTGCGCTACTGGGACTCCTGCTCGTCTACGGTGCCGGGTTTGCGGAAGCCGAGGCAATCCACAACGGTGCGCACGATGCTCGACACGCGGCGGGCTTTCCCTGCCATTGATCGCATGCCGCCGTGCTGACGCGCATCGTTGCCGCAGCTGCGCTTGCAGGCGTAACGGCGGGATTGTTGCTTACCGTAGTCCAGCACTTCACCGTCGCGCCGCTGCTGCGCGCCGCTGAAGTCTACGAGGACGCCAGCGCCGCGTCGGCACCGGTCCACGCGCATGGCGCAACGGACCCCGCCGCTCCGGCATGGTCGCCGCGCGCAGGCTGGTCGCGAACGCTCGCCACCGCGCTGGCGAACGTCGCGCTCGCGACCGGTTTCGCACTGATACTCGCGGGCGGGATGATGCTGCGTCGGGTGGCGGGCCCGCGCGCCGGAATGCTCTGGGGCATGGCGGGCTTCCTCGCGTTCTTCGTGGCGCCATCGGTCGGGTTGCCGCCGGACCTCCCCGGCAGCATCGCCGCGCCGCTGCATGACCGCCAGGTCTGGTGGGCTGCGACCGTTGCCGCGACGGCGACTGGATTGTGGCTGACGGCGTTTGGTCCGAAGCCGCTGCACCGCGTACTGGGCGTCATCGTGGTGTGCGCGCCGCACGTTGTGGGTGCGCCGCCCGCGCCGGAACAGGCTTCGCTGGTGCCGCCCGCCCTCGCCTTGCAGTTCCTGTACGCGACGTACGGCCTCAATGCGATGCTCTGGCTCGTTCTCGGCGGTCTCGTGGGGATTACGCTGCGCAAGGAAAGCTGGCGTTAGCGCCGCATTTGACGCACCCGCCGCGCTCGGATACCGTCGTCGCTGTCCCAAGACTGCAACCGTCGCCCGGCGCACGGATTGCGGCATGAAAGCTCGAGGAGGAATCCATGATGGTCCGCCAACGCTGGTTCCATTGCGCCATCCGCGCGCTCGCGGCAGCTGCCCTTGCGATCGGTGCGCTTCCCGCAATGGCTGCCGATACGCTCAACGTCTATTCGATCTGGCCGGAAAACTGGGCGCGGCCGATGTTCGAGGAATTCGAGAAAGCGACCGGCATCAAGGTCAACTTCGTCCGCTTCTCGTCCGGCGAAGCGCTGGCGCGCGTCATCGCGGAAAAGAACAATCCGCGCGTCGACGTGCTGTTCGGCGGCCCGGTCGAGACCTTCGCGGCCGGCATCAACGAAGGGCTGTTCGAACCGTACAAGTCGCCCTCGTTCGCCAAGCTCCCGCCGCGGTTCAAGCAGGCCGACGGCCAGTGGACGGCGATCGCCGACGATCCGCTGGTGTTCATGACCAACGAGAAGTTCCTGAAGGAGCACAACCTGAAGCCGCCCGCATCGTGGGACGACCTGACGGTGCCGGCCTACAAGAACATGCTGCAGATGGCGGACGCGCGCACCTCCGGCACCGCGGTCACGCGCATCTTCTCGATTCTCGAAGTCAACGGGCGCGACGAGAACAAGGCGTTCGCGTACATGAAGAAGCTGCGGCCGAACGTGCAGCTGTACACGAAAAGCGGCGGCGGCGGCACGCTGCCCGTGGGCCTGGGCCAGGCGGGCGGCGGCATCTTTTTCATCGTCGATGCGCTCGACACCAAGGCCAAGGGCTACGACGTGACGATCAGCTTCCCGAAAGAGGGGATCGGCACCGCGGCGGAAGGCATCGCGCTGATCAAAGGCGCGAAGAATCCCGAGCCGGCGAAGAAACTGATCGACTGGGCCACGTCGCCTGCGATGCAGAACCAGTTCGCGAAGTACAAGATCAATTTCGTCCCCGCGCATCCGGATGTGGCGATGGAGCCGAGCCTTGCCGCCGTTGTCAAGGGCGCCAACATCTTTCCGATCGACGCCGCGTACGCCGGCGCCAATCGCAAGCGCATCGTCGAACGCTGGGTCGCCGAAGTGCTGAACGAGTAGGCGCTCGTGCCCTCACAACAGCTCTCTCCCGCTGCGCGGGAGAGGGCGCAGCCTGCGTTGTAACGTATGTGCATGCACGTCGCGCCCGCGAAACCGCATCGACGGAACCTTCCCTCTGCCGCGCCGCGGGAGACGGTGGCTGATCAATGACGAGTGTCGTGACCTCGCTGCGCCGCGACCCGGCCGTTGCCGTCGCGGTGTTCGCGTTGTGGGCGCTGCTCGCGCTGTTCGTGCTGTATCCGCTGGCCACGCTGCTCGCGCGCGTGCTGTTCGATCATGGGACCTTCACGACGGCCGGCATCGCCGCGGTATTGACCGACAAGCACCAGGTCCGCGCGTTCTGGAACAGCCTGCTGCTGGCGCTGCTCGTCGGCATCGGCGGGACTCTGATCGGATTCCTGTTCGCCTTCACCGCGGCGCGCGGCCGGCTGCCGCGCCCGCTGCTGACCGCGATCGACGCGGCGGTGCTGCTGCCCCTGGTTTCGCCGCCGTTCACGACGGCCATCGCGATGATCTTCTCGTTCGGCCCGCGCGGCCTCATCACGTACGAGTTGCTGGGGTTGAAGGGCGTGACGGTCTATGGGCTGACGAGTACGCTGTTCTCGGAGATCCTCACGTACTTTCCGATCGCCTATCTGACGCTGCGGCCGCTGCTCGCCGGCATCGACTCCAATCTGGAAGGCATGGCGTTGTCGCTGGGCGCATCGCGCTGGCGGGTATTCCGCACGGTCACGCTGCCGCTGTGCGTACCGGGACTCGCCAACGCGTTCCTCCTGCTGTTCGCGGCATCGCTCGCCGACTTCGCAACGCCGCTGATCCTGGCCGGCAATCAATTCCCGGTCCTGCCGACGCAGGCTTACCTGCAGATTACCGGTCTCTTCGACTTGCGCGGCGGCGCCGCGCTGTCGTTCGTGTTGCTGTTCCCGGCGCTCATCGTGTTTCTGCTGCAGCGCTATTGGGTCAGCCGCCGTTTCTATGTCACCGTGACCGGCAAGGGCGCCGGCCAGACGCCGTTCGACAGCATCGCGCCGGCCGTCCGCTACGTATTGCTCGCCGCCTGCGGCTTCGTCGCGATCGTCATCCTGTATTTCTATGCATTGCTCGTGTACGCGTCGGTCGTCATGGCACTGGGCGCCAACCACACGCTCACCCTTTCGCACTACCGGGTGATCTTCACCGATGGCTGGAAAGCGATCCGCGACACGCTGATCATCGCCGGCCTCGCCATGCCGTTGGGCGGCCTCTACGGCGTGCTGCTGGGCTACCTCGTGACGCGCAAGGCGTTCGTCGGGCGGCGCACGATGGAGCTCGTGTCGATGATCAACTACGCGCTGCCCGGCACGATCGTGGGCATCGCCTACCTCATCGCGTTCAACGATCCGCCGATCGAGCTCACGGGCACCGCGCTCATCATCATCGCCTGCTACATCTTCCGGTACGGGCCGACCGGCATCCGCGCCACGGTCGCGCTGCTGCAGCAGATCGACAATAGTCTCGAGGAGGCCTCGCAAGGCCTGGGCGCCGGCAGCGGCACGACGTTCCGGCGCGTGACGCTGCCGCTGATCCTGCCCGCGTTCTTCGCAGGGCTTGGCGTCGTGTTCATCCGGTCGATGACGGCGATCAGCGCGACGATCTTCCTGGTCTCGATCAGCTGGACGCTCATCACCGTCAAGATTCTGGAAAACATGACCGAGCTGTCGCTCGGCCCCGCCGCGGCCTTTTCCGTACTCGTCGTCGCGATCGTGTTCGTGGTGATCGCGTTGATCGGCCGCATGCTGCGCTGGTTCCGCGCGCCGGGATTGGCGCCGATGACCAGCGTCCTCGGTGGCTAGCGTGACGACCCCACGCTCGCTGTCCGGCGGTGCTGACGTGACCGGTACCGACACGCTCGGCGTCCATGTCGACGGGGTGTCGAAGCGCTTCACCCACCGCGTGAAGGGCGAGATCTACGCCGCGCGCGATGTCCGCATCGACGTCGCTCCGGGCGAGTTCCTGACCTTGCTCGGACCTTCGGGATGCGGCAAGACGACCACGCTGCGGATGATCGCCGGCTTTGAAAAGCCCGACGCCGGCCGCATCCGCTTCGGCGGCCAGGATGTCACCGACCTGCCCGCCAACCAGCGCAACATCGGTTTCGTGTTCCAGAACTACGCGTTGTTTCCACATCTGTCGGTCTTCGAGAATGTCGCGTACGGGTTGCAGGTGCGCGGTCAACCGACGGCGGAGATTGCGCGAAGTGTCGCCGATGTGTTGCTGCTCGTCGGCCTCGCCGGCTACGACCACCAGTTTTCCGGCCAGCTGTCCGGCGGCGAACAGCAGCGCGTCGCGCTGGCGCGCGCCATCGTGATCCGCCCCAAGGTGCTGCTGTTCGACGAGCCGCTGTCGAATCTCGACGCCAAGCTGCGCGTGCAGATGCGCACGGAGATTCGCGATCTGCAACAACGACTCGCCATCACGACGGTCTACGTGACGCATGACCAGGAGGAGGCGATGGCCGTGTCGGACCGCATCGCAGTCATGCATCAGGGCAGCGTGGTCCAGGAAGGCACGGCCGAGGATCTCTATTACCGGCCGGCCAGCGAATTCGTTGCAACGTTCGTGGGACGCGTCAACCTCGTGCCAGGCCGCATCGTCGACATTGCCGATGGCATCGCCAGTGTCGCGGCGCTCGGCACGATGCTCCGTGCACGCGCGGCGCGTCCCGGTCTTGTCGCTGGCGACGCTGTCATGCTCGTACTGCGGCCGGAAGCGATCGAGATCGCGCGCGACGGCGGCGGCACGCTTGCGGCCACCGTGGCATCGCGAACGTTCCTGGGCGAGAAGGTCGAGTATGTCTTGCGCTGCGCGGACACCACGCTGCAGGCCGTCCGCTACAACGCGAGGCCCGGCGAGATCGCGGCGGATGGCGCAACCGTGTCGCTGCGCGTGGCGGAGGACGCGGTAACCGTGCTGCCGGAGAAGGCATGAGCGCGGCGGCCGAGGGCCAGGCGCGCAGCGCGCGTGGCCACACGATTGCCAGGACGCTCACGCGGCAATGCGGCCATGGCCTGATGCCGCAACGAGGCGTCCGGATGATCGCGCGCGCGATGTTGCTTGGGTTGGCGGCCCTGGCCGCCGCGGTTTCCGCCGCCGATGCGCCACGCGAAGCGCATGGCAGTGCCGATAGCTATGCGGCGCCGGGCGTTGCGCTCGCGTGGGGTGTGCTGCGCGGCGCGAACGAAGCAGCCACGACGGTGGTCATGCGCGTCGTCACCGATCCGGCGGCATACCCATGGCTCGCGGTTGTCGGCATCGATCCCTTCACGAAGGCGGAACAGCCGTTGCAAGCCGCCACCGCCAGCAGCGGATCACTCGACGTTCGCATTTCGCGCGCGCGATTCGCCGACTATCCACGCACCGAGCTGCGTCTCTTCACGTCGGCCGCCGCCGCGCAAAGTGGAGTGCCCGCCCTGATGATTTTCTATCACGGGGTCCCGGACACGACGCCCGAATTCACCGATGCGGGTAAACTCGACGCGCATCTCGCGGCCCGTATCGGGGAGGCCCGTGCCGCCGGAGCCAAAGCGCCATGACCCGCAGCGAGCTCGCCCGCCTGCTCGATCATTCCGTGCTGAAGCCGGAGTCGAGCGCGCACGACATCGCCGCTGGCGCCGACGCCGTGCGCGAATGGAACATCGGCTATTACTGCGTGCAGCCCTGCTGGGTGGCGCTCGCGGCGGAGTTGCTCGGCGGAACGACCGCGCAGATCGTGAGCGTCGCGGGCTTTCCGCACGGTTGCGATCGTCCGGACGCCAAAGCCCGCGCGACGGAGCTCGCGATCGGCGATGGCGCGCACGAGATCGACATGGTCATCAACCTCGGTGCGCTGCGCAGTGGCGATCCGGAGACCGTCACCGCCGATATCGCCGCCGTCGTGCGCGCCGCCCGGGGTTTTCCGGTCAAGGTCATTCTCGAGACCGCCGCATTGACCGACGGCGAAAAACGGCTCGCCTGCCAACTGGCCGTGGATGCAGGCGCCGCTTTCGTCAAGACGTCGACCGGCTTCCATCCGGGCGGCGGCGCGAATGTGGCCGATGTGCGCCTCCTGCGCGAAGTGGTCGGGACGAAACTGGGCGTCAAGGCGTCCGGCGGGATTCGCAATCTCGCCGACGCGCAGGCGATGCTGGCCGCGGGCGCCAATCGGATCGGGACCTCGGCCAGCGCGGCCATTCTCGCCGCGCTCGCATGACCCGCATGCGCAAGATCCCACTGCGGATGCCGCTTGGCCGGATCGTGTGCGCATCCGCGATCGGCTTGGCGGCGCTGACGGTTGCCACAACCGCCGCCGCCCGCTTCGATTCCGCGCGCGTCGCCGTCGAAGCGCCCGCGGTGGCCGCGCGTTTTCCGGATCCGCCCGTCATCTATCCAACGCCGGGCTTTCGCGCGGGTCGCGACGATTTCACGTCGCACGCCGAATTGATGGCCTTTGTCTCCGAGCTGCAGGCGCGTACCGGCACATTCGCGGTGCGCGTCGTCGGCGTGTCGAGCGAGAGCCGCGCGATCCCGCTGCTGGTGTTTGCGCAGCCAAAGGCGGCCGCGCCCGAGGCAATGCTCAAAAGCGGCAAGCCGACGGTGCTGATCGTCGCGCAGCAGCATGGCAACGAACCCGCCGGCAGCGAAGCCGCGTTGGTGATCGCCACGCGCCTGGCGGGTGGCGACCTTGCCCCGCTGCTCGATCGGATCAATGTCCTGATGGTGCCGCGCGCCAACCCCGACGGCGCGGAAGCCTTCCTCCGCGATACCGGCGTGCGCATCGACATGAACCGCGATCACCTGTTGCTGCGGACCGGCGAGGCCCGCGCCATCGCGCTCGTCGCCCGCGAGTATCAGCCGGACGTCGTCATCGACGCGCACGAATTCACGGTCCTGGATCGCTGGGTGACGAAGTTCGGTGGCGCGATGAGCTACGACGCGCTCATCCAGTATGCGACGGTCGGCAACCTGCCGCCGGCGCTCACCCGGGACGCCGATACGCGCTTCCGGACCGCGATCCTCGCGGCCCTCGAGGGCGCGCAGCTTTCGGCCCACTGGTATTTCACGACCGAGGCGGGCTCGAGCGACAGGACGGTATCGATGGGCGGCGTGCAGCCGGACACGTGGCGCAACGTCGGTGGCCTGCGCAACGCGGTGAGCTTCCTGCTGGAAACGCGCGGCGTCGGCATCGGGCGCGCCCACTTCAAACGTCGGGTGCGCACGCATGAATTGACGATGGAGGCGCTGCTGCGCACCACGGCGGCCTATCCCGCGGAAGTGCTGGCATTGACGCGCGCCGCCGCGACCAGCGTTGCCGCCAGCGCGTGCCGCGGCGCGTATGTCGTTGAAAGCGACGCGACGCGCACGACGCACATGCTGGTGTTCATCGATCCGGTGACCGGCAGCGACCGCGAGGTCGAAGTGCCGTGGCGGTCGGCGCTGGACATTCGCACGCTGCGGACGCGCCCGCGGCCCTGCGGCTATTTCCTCGATGGCGCGCAACGCGATGCCGCCGCGAGGCTGCGCGATCTCGGCGTGGTCGTCGAGCAACTGACTGCCCCGCTTGCTGTTCGCGTCGAGCGCTTTCGCATCGTCAAGACCGAGGAAGGCCGGCGCGCCGACGGCCGCGGCGCGATCGACGACCCCGAAAGCGTGCTGCGCATCACCGTCGAAACCGAGCCGGTGGAAGTCGGCCTGCCAGCGGGCACGTTCTATGTCTCGCTGGCGCAGCCCCTCGCCAATCTCGCCGCGGCCGCGCTCGAGCCCGATTCGCAGAACAGCCTGGCGGCAAACCGGCTGCTGCCGCTGGCGGGCGAGCGCGCGCTGCTGCGCGCGCTGGCGCCGCCGCCCGCTTCATTGCGCGTGTGGGATGCGCGATAGCGCCCGGCGGCTACGCCTTTAAAGGCGCAGCGTCCCATCGCCGGGAAGCGCAGCTTTGAGACCCGTGACCGGTCGCAGCAAATTGAGTCCCGTTTCGCTGCGTAGCGCACGCGTGCGGCGGGAGAGTTCGCCGTCTGCGATTTCCACCGGTTCGCCCGCCGCGCCAAGGATGACCACGTTGCCGCTCGCACACTTCGGCAGCGCCAGCGCGCGTCCGGAAAATGCCGCGCGCATGCGCTCGAAGCTGCCGCGGATGCCGTGGTTGCGGGTGAGCAGGTTGGCCGCCACGATGCCGCGATCGCTCAGGCGCGCCTGGCAATTGCAATAGAACGGCAGCGAGTCGAGCATTCCGGTACGCCCCTTCGCGTCGTAGCCGTCGACCAGGATCAGGTCGAACTTGCGATCGGCGTATGCGACGAAGTCGACGCCGTCGGCAATCTCGATGCGCATCCGCGCACTCTCGGCGGGCAACTTGAAATGCTCGCGGGCGGCGTGGATGACGGCGGGCTCGATCTCGACAATCGTCTGCGCCGCATGCGGCCGATGCTTGTACAGGAAGCGCGTCAGCGACGCCGCACCCAGGCCGATGAGGAGCACCGTGCGCGGCCACGCCGGCTCATGCCGCAACAGCAGCGCAACCATCATGTCCCGTGTGTACTCGAGCTCGAGCGACCACGGCCGGCCAATCCGCATCGCGCCCTGGATCCAGTGCGAGCCGAAGTGGAGGTAGCGAACGCCCTTTTCCTCGCTGACCTCGATCGTCGCGGTCACGGCACCGCGGGGAGCGCGAACGCGATCACCGAATCCCCCCAGCCGCCCAGCGCGCCATGGCCACCCGCAGCGATCACCACGTATTGGCGTCCGCCTGACGCATAGGTCATCGGCGTGGCCATCGCGAACGCGGGCACGCTCGTTTCCCAAACCTTGGCGCCCGTTTTCGCGTCGAACGCGCGGACCTTCCTGTCCATCGTCGCGCCGATGAACACGAGTCCGCCCGCCGTCACGATCGGTCCGCCGATGTTGGGCGAGCCCCACCGCTCGAACGTATAGAACGGTCCCTTCTTCACCTGCCCCAGCGGCACGCGCCAGCGGATCGCCCCGGTCGAGAGGTCGATCGCGCTCAGCTCGCCCCACGGCGGCGGATTGCAGGGAATGCCCAATGGCGAGCGGAGGATCTTGCGCCGCATCCCGTACGGCGTGCCGCGCTGCGCGGTGATTTCTTCGTCCGGATGCGCGCTGGCCACCGCGTCGAACTGATCGCGGGGTATCAGTTGCGCCATGCCGACGAGGTTCATCGTATTGGCGATCAGCAGATTGCTCTCCGGATCGTAGGCGACGCTGCCCCAGTTGCTGCCGCCGCCGAAGAGCGGGAAGACGATGCTGCCGCGCAGGCTCGGCGGCGTATAGAGCCCGCGATTGTCAAGCGCGGCCAGCGCCTGCTCGCACGCATGACGATCGAAGTACAGCATGCCACCCAGCACGCCGAACGCGTCCGCCGCGTTGAGCGTCTGCCGCGCGATCGGCGGCGGCAGCGCCGGCACCGGTTGCGTGGGCGCCGCGATCTCGCCGGGAACGTCGCTCCTTGGCGCCGCGGTCTCGACGACGGGAAACAGCGGCACGCCCGTGTCGCGATCGAGCACGAACACGAATCCCATCTTCGTCGCCTGCGCGACGGCGTCCCGTACGGCGCCATCCTTGCGAATCGCCACCAGCGCCGGCTGCGACGCGAGATCGTAGTCCCAGAGGTTGTGCCGGATGGTCTGGAAGTGCCACACGCGCTCGCCGGTGCGCGCATTGAGCGTGACCACGGCGCTCGCATACGGCATCTCGGCCGTCCGCTCGCCACCGAAATAGTCGGGGCTGGGACTCGTCGTCGGCAATATCACGAGGCCACGCCGAGTGTCGACGGAAATCGGCGCCCACACATTGGCGGCGCCCGTCTTGTCCGCGAGCGCGGGTGGAATCGGATCCCACGACCACACGAGCCTGCCGGTGCGTGCGTCGAACGCGCGGACGAAGCCATGCGGCATGTTGGCCTGCACGTTGTCGCCGATCGCGCTGCCGACGATCACCAGGTCCTCGAAGATCGCGGGCGGCGAAGAGAAATTGACCTGCCCGACACCGAGATTGGAAAGCGCGTTGACATCGACGGTACCGTTGTTGCCAAAGTCCGCGCACAGCTTGCCGGTGAGCGCATCGAGCGCAATCAGGCGTCCGTCGATCACGCCCTCGAAAATGCGCTTGATGCACGCAACCCCGGCCGTTGCGCGGGAATCGGCCCACGCGGCGACGCCGCGGCAGCGCAGCGGCGCGCCATCGGTCTTGCGCGTCGCGTTGTTCTTGCGAATATCGACCTTGGGATCGAACGTCCAGCGCGCCTTGCCCGTGCCTGGATCGAGCGCGATCACCCGGTTGAACGGCGAGCACAGATACAGCGCGTCCTCGAAGAGGATGGGCGTGGCCTGGAACGACGTCGCGCTGATCGCGCCCGAGCCGTCGGACACGTCGCCGGTGTGGTACTCCCACGCGACGGCGAGCCGGTCGACATTGCGCGGCGTGATTTGCGTGAGGCGCGAGTAGCGCGTGCCCCCGGCATCGCCACCATAGCTCGGCCAGCCAGCGCCCACGTCCTGCGCCATGGCCGCGTGGGCGATCGTCGCCAGCGCCAGGACCAGCGCGCCCCGGATTGCGCGCATTCCCGTGCCCTTGCTACCGGGCTCGCTGCGCATCAGCCGGGCGGCTTCGTCGCCGGTGCCGGCTTCGTGCCGCCGTCCGCACACTTGAACGTGTCGTTCCAGTACGCACTGTCCGCGGGGAAATTGCCGCGGAGCCGGGTCTCGAACGCGGGTCCGGCGCGGCCGGCGGCACGCATGTCCTTGAGGCCGGCGCAATTGGCTTCGCGCTCGTTCTCGGTGGGGATCCGGGCATGCGCGCATTCGTGGAAAAACAGGAAATCGCGGACTTCCGGCGCAAGCCCTTTCAGGCGTTCCTGGTTCCACGTAATTTGCCAGCCATCGCCGACGCGTGCCGTACGCGCAGCGCGATTCTCGACCGCGGGGTCGCCCAATTGGGCGACCTTCTCCGCGACCAGGCGGCCGCCCGCGACGCATTGCGCGGTGGTGCCGTCGGCAAACATGAACGCCGAGGCAGGGCTGATGACGGCGGCGCCGGCGAGTCCAGCCACCAGTATCACGATTCGTTTCATTGCGGTAAGGGGGCAAGCGAAGACGACACGACAACCGTAAGTTAACGTGGAGCTTACCGTTTTCAAAGAGGCGCACGTCGGTCCGCCGCCACGTCTCGTCCGCTATCCACGGGCAGGCCCCCCTGTTGCCTCGGCGCTGATTATGCTATTGTCATACCGAGCACCGAGGAGGAATGCCCCGCATGAAGCCGCGCACGCTGGTTACCGGCCGTCTCTATTTCGGGCTCGATCCGATCAAGCTGCGGACCGCCACCGGCCGCGCGCTCGCGCGTGTGGTGGGCCTGCCGGCCGAGCGCGCGCGGGTCAGTGCGACCAACCTGCGGCAGGACTTCGCGCTCGACACGACGCAAGGCGATGCCCTGGTCAACGAGTTCGTCGGCGAAGGCTTGCTCGAGCCGCCGAACGAGCGCAGCGCCGGTTACGGATTGACGCGCGAATTCTTCGCGCTGGCCGTCGCGCGCGTCGTTGAACCGCTGCCGCGCTCGCGCGCCAAGCTGCTCCTTACCGAAGCCTGCATGCTGGCCGAGCGGATCAACGACGAAGCGGTCCACAATCCGCTCGCGATCGACGCGTTCGCCGTCTATGGCGATTACATGAGTCGCGCGCACCGGCTGGAAGAGTTGAGCATCGGCGTGGTCGTCGCGCTGCGCGCGCCGTCGCGGCGCACGCGCTTCGGCCGGATGCAAAGCAAGGTCGAAGGCGCCGACGCCATTCGCACCGCCTTCAGCCAATTGAGCTCGTTCATCCGCGTCCGCCTGGTCACCGAGCTACGCACGGTGCCGCGTCCGTTCAGCCTGGTGTTCGCGAGCCAGCCGGACGGGCGTTAGCACGGTTGTTACCCCCACGCTTGCGGCTTCGCCGCTGCGCTGCCCCCGAAGGGGGCGCTCGCGCCTTGGGGCCGCCCTGCGGCGCGGCATCGCATCACGGCTCGGCGCTCGCGAGCTTCGCTGCCTCGCGCTCGGCATCGCTCAGCATCGCGTCGCTGCCGCGCGGGAACCACTTGAGGCCCGCTAGAAAGACGATGGCGAGCAGCGCGATCGCCACCAGCAGCGCAATGCGAATGCCCTGGATGAAATCGCGTTCGGCCGCGACGAGGATCGCCGCCTGCGTCGCCGGGTCGGGATGGGTGATCGGATGCCGCGGGCCGATTTCCGCGATGTGCGCCCGCGGATTGGCGCTGGCGACGATCTCGGAGGCGATCGCGCGGCGCTCGGCCGGATCGGGAACCGCCGTGGCAAGGTCCGGGTCGAGCGTGGCCACCAGCCACGCGGCCAGCACCGAGCCGAGGACGGCGAATCCAACGGTCGAGCCGATGGCGCGCTGCGCGCTCATGATCCCCGACGCCATCCCCGCGCGTGCCTGGGGCACCGAGGTCATCGCGAGCGTCGTGATCGGCGTCAGGCACAACGCGCCGCCCAGCCCGCACAGCGCCAGTCCGACCAGCACCACGACCGGACTGCCGGTTCCGCCGAGGATCAGGCCAAACAAACCGAGCATCAACATGACGAGACCGAAGAGAATCAGCGGACGCGCGCCGAATCTGCCGACCAGCCGGCCGATGAACGGCGACACGATCGTGATGAGCCCGGAAAACGGCAGGATCATGAGGCCCGTCAGCTCGGGCGGATAGCCGCGCACGTTTTGCAGGAACTGCGTGGTCAGCAGCAGCATGCCGTAGATCGAGAAGAACACCACGCAGATCGTCGCGATGGCCAGCGCATATGCACGATCGCGAAACAGCGTGAGGTCCATCATCGGGTCCGCCGAGCGGCGCTCGAACCACACGAACAGCCACAGGCCCGCGGCCGCCACGGCGAAGAGGCCCAGGATCAACGGCGATCCCCAGCCCGCCTTCGGTCCTTCGATCACGGCCTCGGCCAGCGCCCCTACTGTCACCATGAACAAGAGCTGGCCGACGATATCGAAGCTGCGCGGCCGCCCGTCGCGCGATTCGGCGACGTAGCGCCACGTGAGCCACACCACCAGCAGTCCGACAGGAACATTGACGAGGAAGATGCTGCGCCAGCCCATATGCTCGACGAGGAAGCCGCTAAGCGTAGGTCCGACGGCGGTACCCACGCTGGCGATCGCCGTCCAGATGCCGATCGCGCGCGCCTTCTGCTTGGGGTCTGGAAACGCCGCGCTCACGAGGGCCAGCGAGGTGACGTTGGCGGTCGCGGCGGCAACACCTTGCACCGCCCGCGCGAAGTTGAGGATCTCCAGCGTGGGCGAGAGTCCGCACGCGACGGACGCGAGCGTGAATACCACGATCCCCACGAGGTACCAGCGGCGGCGGCCGTGCAGGTCGGCCAGCGTCGCCGCCGACATGATGAAGATCGCCATGCCCAGGCTGTAGGCGGCGACGACCCACTGCAATCCGGCCTCGCCGACGTTGAACTCGCGCTGGATGTCGGGCAGCGCGACGTTGACGATCAGCGCGTCCAGAAAAATCATGAACAGGCCAAGGCCCGTCGCGACCAGTGTTATGCGCTGCGTGCGATCCATGCGTGAACCGTTCTTCGGATTTCCGTATGATGCGTGGCGTGCGGCCCGCCTCAACGCGAAAGCGCGACGCCAGCGCGCAAGAAGAACCCGGCGGTTGCCGATGATACGGTATCGTGATCCGCGCTGCTCGGGGCCCCGCCGGGCCATCGTCTCGGCGCTGCTCGTCTGCATGCTCGCGGCAAGCGGCGTTGCGCGCGCGCAATCGCTCGGTGTCGCCACCTGGAATCTCGGCTGGCTGATGGACGCCGACACGCATGCGCGATGGGCAACGGCGTGCGCTCGCAACGGCTGGCCCGTGAAGGCCGACGACCTGCCCGCAACCGAACGCGCAGCGCTCGCCGGGCTGCCTTACTGCGACGTGCATAACGGCATGCGGTTTCCGCCGGAGGCGTGCCGGGCGACGCGCGACGGCTGGCCGCGGGCCGCGCGCTATCCCGCCGACCATCCGTGCCGTGACACGGCCGACCTTGCGACGTGGCCGCGCTACGCGGAAAAGATCGCGGCGCTGCGCGCGATGTTCCGCCGTCTCGATGAACAAGGGGTGGCGCTGGTCGCGCTGCAGGAAGTCGCCGGCGCGGCCGCCGTGCAGCAGCTCCTGCCCGCGGGGTGGTCCGCGGCGACGACGCGTGAATTGCCCGGTACACCGTCGATCGCGCAGCACGTGGGCGTCGCCTGGCGCCGCAATATCGTCGTCCGCGACCTCGAAGCGGTCAACGCGTTGGCCGACAGCGGTGTGCCCGAGCGTCCGCTGCGGCCCGGACTCGCGTTTACCGTGCTGGTGGCGGGCCAGCCCGTCCGCGCGCTGATCGTGCATCTGAAAGCCGGCTGTCGCAGCCGCGACCTCGATGCGCCGCTGACGACCAGGGACGCGGCGCTGCCGCAGGAGCGGCAGGATGCGATCGCCTCCGATTGCGCGATGCTGCGCTTCCAGTTGCCGGCGCTCGAAAACTGGATCGACGCGCACGCCGGCGGCGACTTCGCGGTCCTCGGCGACTTCAATCGTACGCTGCTGCGCGAGCCGCTCGCCGATTCGGCGACATACCGTACGCGGCTCGATGGCGGCGCCGCAGGCGATCCGCTCGGCCCGTGCACGATGGTGCGCGATGGCAACCGGTGGGTCGCGCAATGCGCGGCGCGGACGCGCGCGCTGTTTCCCGAGCTCAACGACGGACGACCGCCGGGGGCGATCCTGTGGCGCGCGCGGTTCGCGGACCTCGGCCCCGGTGGCGGGATCCGCAAGGGGTCGTCGGGCGACTGCAGCATTGCCGGCGCACACGGGGATCTCACGCACGACGGCATCGACCACGTGGTCATCAGCGAATCGTTGAAGCGCCGGCTCACGTCGAACGCCTTGACGATGCACGTTGTGAACTACCAGGATGCGCATGGCTTGCCGGTGCATGGCCGCGCCGATCTCGCGCTGCCGTCGGATCACTGTCCGCACGTCGTCACCTGGACGGGCAAGCGACCGCGCTGAGCAACGCTTCCATTGCGGCGCGCATCATGCGACAGTGGCGGCCTTCCAGTTTTCCTCCCGCGAGATTCAGTGATGATCCCGATGCCACCGGTCGAACGACAAGCGCAGCTTCTGGCCGCTGCTGGCCGCTACCTCGCGGGCGGCGGCCTCGGCCTGTTCGTGTTGCCACCCGAATTGAATCTGGTGGTCGCCCGCGCGGAAGGCGCGCACCTATGGGACATCGCGGGCCGCGAATACATCGACTATCACCTGGGCTCGGGGCCGGCGCTGCTCGGTCATGCGCATCCGGCGGTGACCGCGGCCGTCGCGGCGCAACTCCCCAGGGGAACGACGTACTATTTCCTGAACGAGCCGGAAATCGCGCTGGCGCAGAAGCTGGTCGAGGCCATTCCCTGCGCCGACGTCGTCCACTATGTCGGCTCCGGCACCGAGGCGACGTTCTATGCGCTGCGGATTGCGCGGGCCCACACCGGCCGCAACAAGATCCTCAAGTTCGAAGGTGCGTGGCACGGCATGCACGACTACGGATTATGGGGCACCGTTCCGGCCACGCCTTCCGACTATCCGCACGCGAAGGCGGATTCGGTCGGCGTGCCGCCGCAAGCCGGCGAAACCGTGCTGGTGACGCCGTTCAACGAAGCGGAACAGGCGGTCGCGCTGATCGAACGCCATGCGCACGAGCTCGCCGCGGTCCTGGTCGAGCCGCTGCAGCGCGTGCTGTTGCCCGAGCCCGGGTTTCTCGCCGCGCTGCGTGACGCGACGCGCCGGCACGGCATCGTGCTCATCTTCGACGAGATCGTCACCGGCTTTCGCATCGCATGGGGCGGCGCGCAGCAGAAATACGGCGTCGTCCCCGATCTCGCGTGCTACGGAAAGGCGGTCAGCGGCGGCTTTCCGCTGGCGGCGATTGCCGGCAGCGGTGAGGTGATGGCGGTGCTCGATGCGCGCGCGCGGCCGCGGGCGAGCGTCGTATGGGCCACCAATACATTGAACGGCAATCCGGTCTGCGCCGCGGCCGGCTGTGCCGCGCTCGACGCACTGGCACAGCCCGGGACGTATGAACGGCTGGCGGCCATCGGCAGCCGCCTGCGCGCGGGCATCGTTGCCGCCGGCACACGGCACGGATTTGCCGTGCAAGCGCCCGGCGAAGACGCGGTGTTCGGCGTTCGCTTCACCGATCGCCGTCCGTTGCGCACGTGGATGGACCTGACCACCGCGGACAAGGACTTGGGCTACCGCTGGGCGCTCGAGCTGTTGAAGCGCGGGCTGCTCGTGAATCCGAACGAGAAGTTCTACATCTCGATCATGCACAGCGATGACGACGTGACGCGGACGCTGGCGATCGCCGACGAAGCATTCGCGGCACTGCGGACCTGAGACCATGGCTGGCGTACATCGTGTCATGCCGTTTCTCGAAACGCTGTGCAAGGCGCTCGACCGCCTGTTCATCGACGAAGTGGGGCCGTTCGGAGAGTTCGTGGTCGGCGAGACACGCGCCAAATGGAGCGCCGCCGGGCCGCGGATGAAGCCGAGCGATATCGAAGACTATGTCGCGCTGCTGGCAGCGGAGATCCCCGAGGCGCGGCAGCGTGCCGAATTCGTGACGCGGGCGCGGGAATTGCTTGGCCGTTATAAATAGCCCAACACCACAGCAAGGGAAGCCCATGTTCCGCAAGATGTCACTGACCACCCAGTTCGCGCTGGTATTCCTGGTCGCGCTCGCGCTGGTAGGCGCGGCGTCGTACCTCATCCTCGATCGCATCTACATCAATCAGCTGAAGAGCCAGGCCGAGACCGTCGCCGACAACGTCGATGCCTTCGGCAGCTGGGTCGCCCAATATGGGCGGGTTTGGGTGCGGGACAACGACAAGAGCTATCTTGGGCATCTTGGACTGCTGCAGAACGAGGACCCCTCCGCCGCGACACCCAGGATGACCGCCGTCAATTTCTATTCGAAAAACCCGGCGCTCGCGCAACGCGAGTTTTCCGAGGTCGTCGAGCACTCTGCCTCTCCCGCGAAATTCCGGCTGACGTCGCACAACGTGATGAACCCGGGCAACAAGCCCGACGGTTTCGAGGTGGGCGCCTTGCGGCGCATTCGCGAGGGCGGTCTGTCCGAATATTACGAGCTGTCGCCGAGCGGGTTCCGGTATGCGCGCGCGGTGCTGCACAAGGCATCGTGCATCACGTGCCATGGCGACCCCGCGGCCGCGCCCAACGACGTCAAGGTCCGCTACGGCACGCAGAACGGATTCGGGTTCAAGGAAGGCGAGGTCGCCGGGATCATCAGCGTGCGATTGCCCGCGCGCTCGTTCTGGGACGTCGCGCTCAACGTCGTGGGCATCTGGCAGTTGCTCATGATCCTGGGTGCGTTCGTGATCGCGATGCTGTTCATGCGCTTCGCGATCGTCGGCCGGCTGAAGGACCTCACCGCGTCGACCCAGAAAATATCGCTCGGCAAGCCCGGTGAATTGAGCGTTGCGAAAGTCGATCCACGCAGCCGCAACGAGCTCGACCAGCTGGCGCTCGCGACCGAGCGGCTGCGCATTTCCATCAACATGGCGATCCAGCGCCTGACCAAAAGAAGTTAGGGCCCAATTGACGCGTTGCAGCTTGCGCTTCGTGCGGTCGCTGCTGCCGATATTGCTGGCGTTGTCGGTCGCGGGGATTCTTGCCGCGCAGGATTTCCCACGCTACGGCGATGCGCTCTACGAGCCCAAGCTGCGCCAGCCGGGCAAGGACGTCATGTGGCTGCCCACGCCGGACGCCGTCGTGACGCGCATGCTGCAGGCGGCCAAAACCACCGACAAGGACCTGGTCTACGATCTGGGCGCCGGCGAGGGCCGCATCCCGATCGCCGCGGCGAAGCAATTCGGCGCGACCGCCGTCGGCATCGAGTATGACGCCGCGCTTGCCGCGCTGGCCAAGCGCAACGCCGAGCGTGCGGGCGTGACGACCAAGGTCACGATCATCCAGGGCGACGTCTTCAAGGAAGATTTCTCCAGGGCGACCGTGGTGACGCTGTATCTGCTGCCGGAGCTCAACCATCAGCTGCGGCCCCAGTTGCTCAAGATGAAGCCGGGCACGCGCGTCGTGTCGCACATGTGGGACATGGGCGAGTGGGAGGCCGACGAGGCGTTCGCCGTCGGCGACAGCGATGTGTACCTATGGGTAGTCCCGGCCTCGGTGGCCGGACGCTGGCGTGTGCGCGATCACCGTGGCTGGGAAGGCGAGCTCAACCTCACTCAGCAATTCCAGCGAATCGGCGGTACGCTCACGTTGCGCGGCAAGGTGCAGCCGTTGCTCGGCGCATACGTCAACGGGACCACGCTCGGCTTCACGTTCGTCGATACGGATACGACGGTCCGCAGTGCGCGGCTGCAGGTCGATGGCAATGCCCTCACCGGCCAATTGCGCTTTGCCAGTTACACGATACCGATCACCGGGCAGCGTCCTTGAGGCCATGAAACGTTTTCTTCGCCTGGTCGGCGAGTCTGACTTGCTCACCCTCTTACCTTCTCACCTCGCATTTACTTTTCACGTCGTCCTCAATCTTTCACGCCTGCCTGTGGCCGTTGCAATGCGCGCGGCAGCAAATCGGCGCCCGTGTCGCTGCCGGACAGCGTCGCCAGCGGGAGCGCGAGCCGACGATCGGCGAGCGTGCGCTGCTCCGGCGTCAGCGACGCATACAGTGCCTTGCCCGCGTCGACGATGTCTTCGACGGCGGTCAGCCGGTTGCGCGCGGCGTCGGCGAGCGCGTCAAGGCGCTTCGGGGCACTCGTCTCGATGGCGGAATACGCGGTGGCCGCACGCGCCGCGCGCCGCTGGTCATCGAGCATTTGCATGACGCGATCGCGATAGACCTTCCATGCTCCGCGCTGGTCCGGCCGGAGGTTCAAGTCTTCTTCGAGCTGGCCC
>Ga0207648_10000619_pt1 | contig 39811 bp, 51 predicted proteins | sample KBSMisM32_FD_184310 | JGI IMG/M metagenome (GOLD analysis project Ga0207648, IMG submission 184310) | Miscanthus rhizosphere microbial communities from Kellogg Biological Station, Michigan, USA - KBS Miscanthus M3-2 (SPAdes) (version 2) | ecosystem: Host-associated > Plants > Roots >... | reverse complement strand
GGATGCTGACCACGTTCGTTTACCCGAGCGCGCCGCCCTACACCGAGCTGCCCTATGCGGTGTTCCACTGCCTCGCCGACGCCACCGGCTCGCCGGCCACCAGCACGCTGCCGTACGGCAGCTACACCAGCCCCTGGCAGGAGGACTACGAGGGCGCGGTGCTCGGCCATGTCGTGCAGATGGGGCACGAGGACTGGCGGGCGATTTTGGAATGGAAAATCCAGCACAGCATCGCGCGGACCAGCGGCGTGTCAGGCTGGTGGCCCGCCAAGCCTGCGCCCTACACGATGGCCATGCGGGAGGCCGACAAGGCGCCCTATGTGGCGGACTGGGCTGAGTGCTGGGCGCTGAATCAGCGGCTGCAGCCCGACTATATGGCGTGCGATGACCCGCAGACGATTCCCGCCGCCGACAGCCTGACCTATGCCAGCTACACCATGTCCGCACTGGCGATAGCGGCGGCGCTCGGCTGCGTTGGTGCCGCCGATTGCCACGCCTGGCTGCGCGGACAGATCGACGCGAACAGCACGGCCAGCCGCTACACCGACCGGAAATGGTCGATCGCCGGCTGACCCATCGACACTCTTGACAGATTCCGGCGCGCCGGTTCTGATGCCGGCGCGGCCGGCCATGGCAGTCCCGACCTTCTCCCCAACGGGGGTCGTCACCCAGCAATGCCGGTCGCAGTCGTCGCGCGCAGTCCTGTGTGACCCAGCAGCGCGGCGCGGTCGTGCCCACCGACGACGGAGCGACCCACCGCGGGTGATGTCATGCGGGTCGGAGTCCTGGCGCTGCCAGGTCACCCACCGATCGCGCCACCTCATTTCGGAGTCTCCATCGCGACCCCAATCGAAACCCCCGCGCGCCCGAGGCGCGCCTGCGATGGAGTCACGCGATGGCACTGCCCACTATGTCGGCCGCGCCGACCAATACGTACATCGAAACGACCGCCCCGAACGTCAAAGAAGACCTCGCAGACGTAATATTCCAGATAGACAAAGCTGATACCCCGATGGTATCGCTTTGCACTATTTCGGAAGCGGAGCAGGTCAATACTGAGTGGCTAGTCCAAGAGCTTTACGCTGCCGCGAACGTTCCTCAGCCCGAAGGGTTCACCGCGGCGATGTCGCCGGCGAAGAAGCCGTTGCGTTTGGGGAACATATGCCAGATCCTCGCCCGTACGGTGGCGGTGTCGGACACGCTGCGCGTCGTCGACCAAGTGGGCGACGAGGAGTATTCCCGCCAGATCGTCGCGCGCGGCATGGAGCTGCGCCGCGACCTCGAGCTGACCATCACCGGCGAGTCGATCAAATCGATCGCCGACCCGCGCGTGCTGGCGGGGTTCCAGACGTGGTGTTCCAACGGCAGTGTCGGCGCCGGCACCGGGGCATTTCCGACCGGCGACGGCACCAACGGCCACACCGCCGGCACGTTGCGCGACCTCACCCTCAACATGGTCGAGGACGCGATCCAGGCGTCATGGAACTCCGGCGGCAAGCCGCGCACCGCGATCATGTCGGCCTCCATCAAAAGATGGTTCTCCAACATGGCGCAGGGCGGCGCGTCGAACCCCACCGTCGCCCAAAATGTTGTGCAAGCAACCTCGCCGCAGCCAGTGACCATCGTCGGCGCGGTCGGGGTGTTCCTCTCGGATTTCGGGCCAATCGATCTGGTGCCGGATCGTTATATGCCCGCGCATGTGCTCGAGCTGGTGGATCCCGACTATCTCGAGCTGGCGCCGCTGCCCTCGCGCAACATGATCGAGGAAGCGTACGCTAAGACCGGGGATAATACCCAGGGAGGTATTGTGTGGGAAGGCACGCTGCGCCCGACCGCGCCGAAGGCGCATGCCTGCGTGTGGGATTTAAACCAATGATATCATATAGTTACTCGTCGCCTGGGAAGATTCCCAGGCGCTTCATCTCCGCTCGTCGCGCCGCCGCAGCCTCGTAGACGCTAGGGAAGGTTCCCAAATAATAGGACTTACCGTGCAGCATAATCCTCGCCGCGTAGCCGCTACCGTTCCGCTGGACCCCCTTGACGCGGGTTTGGCTGTCGGAGTGCGCCCGGCCGTTCAGGGCGTTCTCGCTGCGCGTGGCCACGCGCAGATTGGCGATGCTGTTGTCCAGTCCATTGCCGTTGATGTGGTCGACCTCGAGCCCTTCGGGGTCTGTCCCATGAAACAGCAACCAGGCGAGCCGGTGGGCCGGGTAGAACACCCCGGCAAGGCGGACGCCCCAGTAGCTACGCTCACCTCGCCTGCCTGCAGCATGCTCGGAGCCGGCGACCTTGCCAGCGTAGCAGGCATTCATGCGCTTCTGGCTTGCGGCGTTGGAAAAATGGTGCAGCGGCCGCTCGCGCCAGATGAGCAGCCCGGTGTCCGGATCGTAATCCAGGCACTCGCGGACGAAACGGATATCGGGCAGTTTGTTGGCAGCCATAGCGACCTCCTGAATCGCGTGGTTAGGGGCGGCACGGTGCCTGACATCACCGTGCCGCTCTGCTTATGACACATCCCCTCTACGTACGCCACGATCACGCTGCCCAGTTGATGACCGCGCTGGTGCGCGACAGCGAGAGCGGTCTGCCGGTGATCATCAGCCGGCAGAAAACCGACGCGATCGTGTCGTTCAACAAGCGGCTCGCCAACCTGTTCGACCGCAACGCAGCGCGTGGACGCGGCCGCATGGTCGCGTCGATCCCCAACGTCATCTACTGGCACTTGCACAGCATGGGCATCACCCAGGACCGCAAGGCGCTGCTGCAATGGCTGTCGCGCGACGACACGCGGTTCTTCCGCGTCGATGACGGACGCCCCCTCGCATAGGAGCTCACATGGCCCGCAAGCACGACGACGAATCCCGGCAGATGGCCCCCGCGCCCTACGGCACCGAGACGGTGCCGCATCCGCCGCCACCGGAGCCGCGGCACTATCCGGTCGGGATCCTGCCCATCTACATCCTGAAGAACGAGCGTGGCGTGGCCGAGCAGATGGCGGAAATGGCCGCCGCCACCGAGCCGCCGCCGATGCCGGTGATGCAGATCGCCAACGTCGACGACCCGACCTCGCCGCCGCTGCGCAACGCCGCCACCGCCTCGGCCGGGGCGTTCATGCCAGTGTCCGACGTGGTGCCGCCACCGCCGCCCGCGCCGACGCTGACCGACTGATCGATGGCGAGCCTCGCCGTTCTCAGTAGCGACGTGGCCAGCTGGATGAATCGCCGCGACATCAGCGAGCCATTCGCCAGCTGGCTGCGCATGACAGAAAACGACATCGCCGAGGCGCTGCGTGCGCGCTGCATGGTGGCGCGCGCCGACCAGGCGATCGACGCCGGCCTGATCACGCTGCCCACCGACTGGGTCGAGGCCGAGTCGATCCGATTCAAGGATTGCGGCCACCTGTTGTCGCTCGAGGATCACTGGACCGGGCCGCTCGCCGGCGGCCCGGCGTGTCACTGCGCGGTGCATCCGTCGTGGGCCTATCGTTTCGTCGGCACCTGTGTCGAGTTTTTGCCGCATCCGGTGATCCCGACGGATCCCGCCTGGCAGCCGCAGATCGTCGAAATGGCCTGGTTTGCCAGGCCGAAACCGCTGCGCGATCCGCAAGACAGCAACGCGGTGCTCGAGGCGCATTACCAAGTCTATCTGTTCGGCTGCCTGCGCTACGGCGCGAAATGGGAGCGCGACGACGACACTGCGGCGCAGGCCGACGCTGAATTCAAGGACGCGTTGCTCGCAGCGAACCGCTGGAAGACCGAGGCGGATTATTCCGGCGCGCCGCTGCGCGCCGTGGTGCGGGGGTTCTGATGGCAGGCAGCGCAACCGACTATCTGCGCCAGCGCGTGTTGTCGCACACGCTGGGCTTCGGCGCTTACGTGATGCCGGTCAACGTGTACGTCGGGCTCTGCACGTCGGCGCCGACCGCCACCGCGCCGGGCGCCGAGGTTTCCACGTCAGGGACGGCTTATGTGCGCCGCCAGGCGACATTCGCGCTCGCTGCCGGGCGCACCGACCTGGCGACCAACCCGGTTACCGTCGAATACCCGACCGCAGCGAGCAACTGGGGCTCGCTCGGCTATTTCGAGCTGTGGGATGCGCTGACGGCCGGCAATCGGCTGTATTGGGGGCCGCTGGTCGATCCGACCGACGGCGTGACGCCGATCATCCGCAGCATCAACGCCGGCGATATCCTGCGACTGACGGCGAACCAAATCGCCGTACAGGCGATCTAGCATGGCGAGCCGCGCCTACGGCATCGGCGCTTATGGCACCGGGCGATACGGCGTCGGCAGCGCCACGGATCAGTATGTCGGCGCGGCGACCAGCATCACTCTGCCGGTCAGTGCGAAACCGACGGCGATCCGCGCCGCTGGCGGCGCCACCGGCATCACGCTGGCACCCTACGCCTCACCAACGCGCATCTGGATGCCGGTCGCGGCAACGCAGATCCGATTCGCGCTGAAATCGACGTCGGGGCTGACCCGGCAGGTTGGCGGACAGACGCAGATCGCCTTCGCCTTGCAAGGCAGGCTGGTGAAAACCTGGCTGGATGGTCCGAGCGCCACGCCCTGCGAAGCGGGCACGTGGACGCAAGACTGGCCACCCTGGACGATAAGGCAAGCAGCATGAGTGGCTTCACCACCACGCCCAATTACAATTTGCGCAAGCCGACCGTCGGCGGGGACAATGATCTTTGGGGCGGTGACTGGAATACCAACGCCGATCTGATCGATGCGGCGATCAAGGCGCGTGCCGACGCCATCGCCGGCTTCGGTAGCATGGCGCAGCAGAATGCGCCGGCGGTCGCCATCACCGGCGGCCAGGTGAGCGGGCTGACGCAGCTCGGCGTCGTCACCACGGCCTTCGCGGCGAGCGATCCGCGCATTCCCAACCTGGGGCTCGGCGTGCAGGACGCGGCGGGCAATATCGCTGGCGCGGTGATGGATGACGGCTCGCTGCAATGGGGACTGATCGCCGCGACAACAATGAAGGCGAGCACCGCGTCGGCCAACACGCTGACGCCAATCGTGCTGAACCTTCAGGAGAATCAGGTGGCCGCGCTGGATACGCGCGTCCCCGATATCATGCTGAGTTGGCAGGATGCCGCGGGCAATATCGGCGGCGCGATCGATCGTGCCGGCGTGCTGATGTGGTCGGTGCTGCGGGCCAGCGTCGTGACCTCGCCTGCTGTGACAACCACAACGCTCACGATCGGCGCCGACAGGTTTAGCGAACTCGATCCGCGGGTGCCGGATTTCGTCTATGTCTGGCAGGACGCCAGCGGCAACATTGTTGCCGGCCTCGACAGAAATGGCGTGTTCAACGCGGCGCTGGGGAACACCGGGATGGTGCCGATTTCCGGCGCATCGATGACCGGTCCGCTCATCCTGGCGGCCGATCCGTCGCCGTCGGTGCCGAACGGTGCGGCAACCAAGAATTATGTGGACACCAAGGCGCTGCTGCTGACCGGCGGCGCGCTACTCGGGCCGGTTAGCGTGGCCGCCGCTCCGACGACCGCCGCGCAGATCGCCAGCAAGGGCTACGTGGATCAGGCGGTGCTGAACGCCGGCGGCAGCGGTCCCGGCCTCGATCCGACCTTTAACTCGGTGAACGTCCCCGATCACTACCTGATCGGCGGCAAGATGGCGATCCGAATGTGGACCCCAAACCCCGGATCGACCGGGGTCGATGGTCTGCCGAACACGCATGTTGGGCAATACATCACCAGCGTCGGCAACGGTAACGTGCTGGTCGGATGTTATGCCGGTGGTCCGAATATGACCTCGGGCGAAAACACCTATGTCGGCATGCAAGCCGGCGCCTCGCACACCGGCCCTGGGCAACAGAATCTTGCGATGGGCTGCGGTGCCTTGCGGGTCGATCCTAGTCCGGCAAACGTCGTCGCGGTCGGTTCCGACGTGTGCCGCAACTCGACCAATAACCTGCGCTCGGTGTTCGTTGGCACACACGCCGGGCGCAATGGCAACGGCATCACCGACAGCATCCTGATCGGTCATTGGGTGATGTTCGGCACGGACGGCGTGATGCCGCCGCTCGTCAACACCGTGGCGATCGGTTCCTACGTGCTATCCGATCCGAACATGGGGTCGGCGAACAATTCGGTGTTCGTCGGCGCCAACGTCGTGCGTAAAGGCCAAAGCGTGCCCGGCAACCTCGTGCTCGGGCCGAACGTCGCGTCGGGCACATTGGTCAACGGCACCGGACTAATCTATCTCGGTGCCAGCAACGCGATCGATGCGGCCGCGCCGACCGAAAATAATACTTTCCGATTAGGTAACCATCCGACCAACCTGATGCGCGCAACCGCGATCAACACCGCGTCGCCGCAATTCTTTTTCGACTGGCTGCCGGGCTCGCCGAGCTACGCGAACGACGCGGCGGCGGCGGCCGGCGGCGTGGAGCCTGGGCAAATCTACCGCAGCGGTTCGGCAGTCATGTGTCGCGTGGCCTAAAGGGGAGAGACGATATGCCCACCGCAATCACGCTCGCAGGCGTGGATTTTTCCGCCTCGGCGCTGGTCAAGCCGCCGCCGGTGCTGCCGAACATGGATGGCTGGGCGTATTTCGGCAAAGACCTCGCCACCAGCCAGAACGTCGGGACGGCAGGACCGTGGACGAACCACACTGCCGGGGCACCGATCTATTCTCCGGCATACATGCACTGCCAGAACGCGACAGGCGGTCTACAGACGCCGCTCTCGTGGCACGCGGCGGAAACCATGCTGTTTGCAAGCCGTCAGGTTCCCGTGGCGTCGCAGGTCGGCGCCCAGGCGCTCATCGTCTCCGGCTTTAACAGCGGATTCATCGGCTATAGCCCCTATGTTGGCGTGACGGCCTTGCAGATGTATAACGGCAATACGGTCAGTCTCTCCATGCCGGTGTCGCCAATCACTGACTGGCATTTTTTCGCCTGCACGATCGGCGGCAACACCACGCCGATGATCTATGATCTGACAAGAAATCTAAGCGCAACCGGCGCCGGCCCGGTCACCAACACGCCGTCTGGCGTCAACCTCAAGGTATTTGGCACCGGTGGGACTGCGATCGGCACGAATAATGGCGCTGTCGATATCGCGTTTGTCGCGAACTACAGCGGCATCCTTACCAAGCCGCAAATCGACGCGATCTATGCCAGCGTCAAGCAGTCGCTTGGGCTGCGCGGCATCATTATCTGACGGAGCGCGTATGCGTGGTATGATTACGAAATGAGCGAGTGGAACAGTCAGACTATCCCCGAGCCGAACAGCGGATGCCTGCTATGGGAAGGCTCGGTCACGCGCGGATACCCAAGGATCGGCGATATCCAAGTGCGCCGGCTCGCTTGGGGGGCCGCCAACGGGCCGTTGCCAGTCGGCGCGATTTTAACCCCCTCTTGCGGCAACCGTTTCTGCGTAAATTCCGCACACCTGATCCCACGATCCAAAAAGACCACGAGTGATGACTGGCGCGATCACGCTGTGCCCGAACCGATGAGCGGATGTTGGTTGTGGGAAGGTGCGGTCGATGGCCGGGGTTACGGTAAGTATATCACTGACGGCCGACACCGGCAGGCGCATCGCGCGGCATGGGAGGCAACGCATGGCGTGATCGCGCCTGGAATTGTGGTCTGCCATCACTGCGATAACAGACTATGCGTCAATCCTGACCATCTGTTTGTGGGTACGGTAGCCGAAAACAACCTGGACCGTGACCGAAAAGGTCGCAACGGACACGCCAATAAGACTCACTGCAAGCGTGGCCACGAATACACGCCAGAGAATACCTACTGGCAGACGAAAGCCTGTGGCCGCCGGTCGAGGAAATGTAAGAGATGCACCCTGGACAGTAACACGATGATAATGGCGAGACGAAAGACAGCAAGGGGCAACTGATGGCTTCAACATTCACGCCCTATTGGGGGTTGGAAAAGCCCGAAGTCGGAAGCTCACGGGATACTTGGGGAACCCGTCTCAACGCCGACCTCGATACCATCGACACGGTGCTCGGCGCGGCGATGCCGATCGGTGCGCTGTTGGATTTCGCGGGAGCGGCGGCGCCGATGGGCTGGCTGCTCTGCGACGGCGCCGCCTATGAAATCGCCTCTTTCCCCAAGTTGTTCGCGGTGATCGGCACGCGCTACGGCGGCGACGGCGTGACCAGCTTTTGCGTGCCCGATCTGCGCGGCCGTGTCGCCGCCGGCGTCGGCACGGCGACCGATACGGGCGGCGTGGTCGGCGGTTATGTGCTGGCGCAATCCACCGGATGGTTCAGCATAACGCTCGGCACACCCAACCTGCCGGCGGCGCCGATCGCCATCGATGCGGTCGCTGACCACGCGCACACCGGCTACACCGACGTGCAGGGGCTGCACGCGCATAACGGCGCCACCGACGGGCAGGGCGATCACACGCACACCTATGCCGGCATGTTCGTGCCCGGCCCAGTGGCGATCGGCAGCGGGGCGTTTCCCGCGGGGGGCAATCAAGCCACCGGTGCGGCCGGCAACCACGCGCACAACCTCACGACCACAAACGACGGCGCCCACCAACACAACATCCAAACTTATGGCGGCGGCGGGCACACTCACACCGGACGGCTGGGCGGCAGCAGTGCGCCGTTTCCGACCACAAGCCCGCGCCTGGCGGTGACCAAAATCATCTTCGTCGGGCCGCCGAGCATGACGCTGATGCAGCAGGAGGGGCCGGCGCCATCGCGGCTGCTGCGCTCGCCGATGCGCGGCATGCACTGATGGCAAAAACCGGCCGCGTTCCCGTGTTCCCGAAACCGGGCATCTACCGCGGCGCGACGGCGGACGCGTCGAGCGGCCGTTGGTTCGATATGAATCTGATGCGCTGGCGCGGCGGCCAGGCGCAGCCGGTCGGCGGCTCGGCGGCGCTGCCCGGCATCGACCTCGGCGGGCCGGGCCGCGACGTGCTGACCTGGCACGACAACACCGGGCAGCGTTGGGGTGCATTCGGCACCGACACCGCGCTCTACGCGCTCGATTTCGGCCTGGGCCAACTCTACGACATCACGCCGGCCGGCACCGGGCCGCTCGAGCCGCCAGGCGCTGCGGTCGGCTACGGCCTCGCACTCTACAGCGCCGACGCCTACGGCACCGCGCGCGATCCCGCCGATATCGGCATCAGCGATGCCTCGGCGGTGCTCGGCGATATGTGGTCACTGCACCTGTTCGGCGAAGACCTCTTGGTGTTGCCGACGCAGAGCGGCGTGCTGAGCCGCTGGTCGCCCAATACGCCCACCACACCGGCGGCGCCGGTGCCCAACGCGCCCCCCGGCGCTGCCGCGGTGGCGGTCACCGATGAGCGGCATGTCGTGCTGATCGGCGCCACCGGCAATGCGCGCCAGGTGTCGTGGTCCGATCAGGAGAATCCCGACGTGTGGGCCGCCGCGGTCGACAACCTCGCCGGCAATCTGATGCTGGAAACCGAGGGGCGCCCGCTGAATGCCATGCGGGTGGCGAGCGGGCTGCTGATCTGGACCGACAATGATGTCCATTTGATGCGCTACGTCGGGCCACCTTACGCATATGGAATAAATAAGATCGGCGCGAATTGCGGCCCGATCTCCCGCCGCGCGATGAGCCAGGCCGGCGGCGTGACGACGTGGATGAGCCAGCAGAGTTTCTGGAGCTACGACGGCACGCTGGCGCCACTGCCGTCGGATGTCGGCGACTGGCTGTTTTCGCTGCTCAATCGCGAGGCGGTCGGCCGGGTGTTCGGCGCACCAAACCCCGCCTTCAGCGAACACTGGTGGTACTGGCCGAGCGAAGACTCCAGCGAATGCAACCGCTATGTGGCGTACAACTATGGCGATGCTTCGCGCCCGTGGATCATCGGCCAGCAGCAGCGCACCGCGTCGGACGTGCGTGGCGCGATGGTGCGCCCGGTGCTGTGCGACGGCGCCGGCCAGGTGCTCTATCACGAATACGGCTGGACCGATTCCGGCGTCTCGCGCGCACCGCAGATCTATCTGGAAACCGGTGCCTTCGCCCTGAGCGAGGCGGCCGACCGGCGGTTTCATGTGAAACAAATCGCGCAGGATTTCACCGGGCCTGCCGATCGCGCGGGATATCGCTTCTTCACCGCGGAAGAGCCGAACGGTCCCGAGGCCGACACCGGCGTGTTCCCCATCACCAACGACAGCGGCCTGACCGACGTGCGGTTCTCGGCGCGCAGCCTGCGCATGCGAATCGAGGCCTTGAGCGACGGTCCCTTCGCGCTGGGCAAGACGCGGCTGATCGTGCGGCCCGGCGGGTATCGATAGATGGCCTACCGCCCGCCCGCACCGTTCTCGCCGGCGCTGACGGATAACCCGCGCGATCAGATGCGCCAGATCGCCGATGCGCTGAGCCGCAAGGCGGATGCGACGCTCGAGCCGGTCTACACCGCCGTGCAGCTGATCTCTCCGAACGGCACGACGTATCGCATCGCGGTCGACGATGCCGGCGCGCTGTCGGCGGTGGTGGTGCCGCGATGACGCCGGAACATCAGCGCCTGGTGCAGCAGCTCAACCTCGCACTCAGCGACGCCGGCGGCACCGCGACGCTCGATGACCTGATCGCGCAGGCGCGCGAAGGGCGCGTGCAGATCTGGCATCGCGACAATTCGCTGGCGATCACGGAGATCCTCGGTTTCCCGCAAAAGAACGTTTGCAACGTGGTGGCGTGCGCCGGGCGGCTTCCTGAGATCCTCGAGATGGAGCCGGAAATCGAGGCGTTCGCGCGCGAACACGACTGCGCCTTCATGGTCACGCATGGCCGCAGCGCCTGGGGGCGCGTCGGGCGCAAGACCGGCTGGGTGCCGGTCAGTATGCGGTTCCAGAAATCGTTGCCGCTGCGGCTCAACGGGGGGCATGCATGACCGGTTACTGGCGGCCGCCCTACGCCACGGATTTCGCCATCGCGCGCGGCGGCGGCTCAGGTGGGCCGCAGACCACGACGCAAGTCACACAACTGCCGCCGTTCATCCAAGAGGCCGGCGAGCAGGCGCTGGCGCAGGCCAAGCAGATCGCCGCGCGGCCCTACGAAGCGAACCCCTACGCCAAGGTCGTGCCGCAGAGCGCCTCCGCGACGCAGGCCTATGACACCATCCGCAACATGCAGGGGGCGACCGCGCCGGCATTCGGGGCGGCGCAGGGGGCGATCACCGGCGGCGGGCTGCTGGACTCAGTGGCGCCGATCACCACCGGACAGATCAACACCGACACCGCGGCGCTGATGAACCCCTATTTGACCGCGGTGGTGGATCCCACCGTGACGCAGATGCGCCAGGGGCTCGCGCAGTCGCTCGGCAAGGAGCGCGCCAACGCGTCGAATGTCGGGGCGTTCGGCGGCAGTCGCCTCGGCGTGCAGGAGGGCACCGCGCAGTCGCAGGAGGCGCTCGGCGAGGGGCAGCTGGTCGGCGGCCTGCTGTCGGGCGGCTACGACCGCGCGCAGACCCTAGCGGGGAACCTCGCGCAGCAAAACCTCGCGGCCGGCCAGTGGGCGACGACGACGCTGCCGCAGCTCGCAGTGGGCGGGCAGGCCGAGACAGCGAAAGAGGCGGGGCTACTCGAGCAGGTTGGCCGCGCCGAACAGGGCCAGTCGCAGGCCGAGCTCGACCAACTGGCGCAGAACTGGGAAACCCAGTGGAACTACCCGATCGAAGGCCTCAGCCTGATCGAGTCGGTGCTCGGCACCACACCGCACGGTTCGACCACCACCTCGACCGGGCCGCCGCCGCAGTCCAACACGGCGGGGCAGATCATGGGCGGCATCGGCACCGCCGCCGGCGTCGCCGCCAGCATCGCGACGATCGTGTAATGTTAAATATGGCGGCCGTCATGTTTGACCTTAGTCCCTTGGATCGTCACGAACGTATAGCGGTTTCGTTTTCTGGGGGTAAAGACTCCCTCGCGTGCGTTTACCTGCTGCGGGATCAGCTGGATCGTTGCACGGTCTACACCCTAGACACAGGCGACCTTCTTCCTGAGGTGCTTGATGTCATTTCCCATGTAGAAGCCTTTGCGCCGCATTTCGTGCGGGTCGAGCGCGACGTGCAGGGCTGGATCGCGGCGCACGGGCTGCCGTCGGATCTGGTGCCCTACAGCCAGCACCCGATGGGTCGCCTGCTGGGCCAGCAGGGCACCACGCTGGTGCCGCGTTACAAATGCTGCCACGCGAACCTGTCGATGCCGCTCTACCGGCGGATCCGCGAGGACGGCAACACGCTGCTGATCCGCGGCAGCAAGCGCGCCGACACGCCACGCATGTCATACGAATCGGGCGCGACGGCTGACGGCATCGAGCTCTGGCTGCCGCTGCAGGAGTGGTCGCATGCCGAGGTGTTCGCCTATCTGCGCCAGGTCGGCGCGCCGCTCTGCCGGATCTACGAGCACGTCACCAATGCCCCCGAATGCGCGCGCTGCCCGGCCTGGTGGGGCGAGCGGCGCGCCGCCTATCTGCGGGCATTCCACCCGGCGCTGTACGACGACTACCGCGCCCGCATGGCGCTGGTGGTGCGCGAACTCAACGGGCCGCTGGTCACGCTGACGCGGGAGGTCACGGAGATGGGTGGTGTGCGCGAATTGCTCGGAGGCGGCCCATGAGCGGGAGCGGGTTCGAGAACGAACTGCTGGATTTCGGCCAGCTGATGTTTCCCGGGACGTCGACGCCAGCCGGGACGTCGCCGTTCGCCGAACAGGATATCGGCTTCGGCGCGGGCAACACCTCGCCAGACGACCGCAGCTGGGGCCAGCAGCTCGGCGACTGGCTGGGCCGCGACAGCACCGCCAAGCAGCTCTCGGCCCTGAAGGGCGGGGTCAGCGATATCCAGAAACAGCTCGCCGCCCCGAATGCGCAGGCCGGCCAGCAGAGGGTGCAGCCGCTGCCCGGGATGCCGCAGCAGCAGAACACCGCGCCCTCGCTGCAGACGCTGCTGCAGACGCTGCTGCAGCGCCGCCAGGCGCTCGGCCAGCTGGGGCTGTCGGGCAAGCCGTGGGCGCCCCGCGGGCCCGGTGGCGGCTTGTTGGGGATGTGAGATGCCGGGACTGCTGGACCAGGGCGACGACGCCGACACGCTGAACGCCCAGCAGCTGCAGGCGCTGCTGGGGGATCCCCGGGCCGCCCAGCTGTTCCTGGGCGGCACCACGGCCGAGAGCGCCCCCGGCGGGGGTCGCGACGCCGCGCCACCAGCGGCCGCCCCAGAGGCCCCAGCGGCCGCGCCGGCGTCTCCTGAGGCCGAAGGCCCGGGCTTCTTCGACCGCGTCGGCGGCTGGCTCAGCAAGGGGGGTATGGTGCTGGCCGGCGGTGATCCGGCGCTGACCGAATTGTCGCCCGAGCAGTCGCGCGCCGCCGGCGCGAGGGCGTTGCTGAATTTCGGGTTGTCGATGCTCGCCAATTCGGGGCCGAGCTACACGCCGCGCAATTTCGGCCAGATCCTCGCCGGCGGCCTCGAGGCCGCCCAGAGGGTGCCGCTGTCGATGGAGGAGCTGGTCGCCGCCAACCAGCAACGGCAGGGCGAGCTCGCGCTGCGCAGGGGCCAGCTGCAGATCCAGGGGTTGACCGCCAAGGCCCGCCTCGAGCAGCTGCAGATGCTGCGCGACCGCATTGCCGGCGGCGCGAAGGCGGCCGCGGAGGCTGGCGGCGGCGGTGGCGGCGGCTCGCCGGCGCCGTCACTGACATCGCCTGCGGCGCCTGGCGGCAGCGATGCCGATTTCGTGGAAAAATTCGCGCCGATCGCCGCCCAGGTGGCGCAGGCGACCGGCCTGCCGGCGGAATTCATCACCGCGCAGGCGGCGCTGGAAACCGGGTATGGCCGATCGCCGGCGGCGCAGAAAAACAACTTATTCGGCATCAGTGACGCGAACGGCAAGCCGCTGGCGTTCGACACGCCGGAGGCCGGCGTCAAGGCGTACACCGATCTGGTGACCGGTGACCGCTACAAGGGCGTCACGCGGGCCGGCGATCACAAGGCGCTCGGCGACGCGCTCGCCGCGGCCGGCTACAACCCCAACGTGGCGGCCGCGGGCAAGGCGGACAGCTACGGCACCCGCATCGCCGCGGTCGGCCAGCGCATCGCCGGGCTGCGCACCGCGGCGCCGGGACGCACCCAGGTTGCCGGGCCCGGCGCGGGCGGCACGGCGACCGCGGCGCCGCCCAGACCGCCGCCGCCCGCTACACCCGCTCCGGCGCCCACGATGCCCGCAGCGCCCGGGCGGGAGGCGCCGCCCGATGCCAATCTGCCGCCCGCGCTGGTCAAGCCGCCGGATCTGCCGCCGATGGTGGCGCCGAGCATCGCCGCGCTGCAGCCGGAACGCGACGCGGCGTTGAAGGACTTCGAGGCGCGGCGCCGCGCGCTCGCCGCCAGCCCGAACATCGACACCGCCAAGCAGATCGCCGAGCTCGAGAAGGACCGCGACACGCGGCTGGCCGAGATCAACAAGGAAGCGCGCGACCGCCAGGTCGCGTTCGACGACCAGCGGCGGAAAGACGCGGTGGACTACCAGATCAAGCTTGCCGCGGAGGACCGTGCCGCGAAACTGAAGCAGGCCGAGGCCGACGCCGAGCTGCAGCGGCAGATGAAGCTGAAGCAGCAAGAGGCCGAGCTCAAGCAGCGCGAAACCAAACAGGGCTATATCGACCAGAGTGACCAGAAGCGCCTCGAGGCGCTCAGCGCGCAGGCCGACGCGGCGCGCGCGCGGCAGAACGACGTCGAGGTGCTTAAGCCGCTGGCCGCGACGATGGGGCCGGCGAATTTTTTGAGCGACACCGAGTGGGGCAAGCATCTGCGCGATGCGTTGCTGGCCGCGAAGATCGGCACGCCCGACCAGCTTAAAGGCATGGGCAACCAGCAGCTCTGGGACACCCTGCGCAACGGCATGTTCGCCCAGGTGCATGTGCCCGGCATCGGCGCGCAGAGCGACTGGGAAGGCAAGCGGCTGATCGACTCCTGGGGCAGCAACGCGCAGAGCCCGCTCGACCGGCTCACCGCGCTGTCGGTGATCCAGAAGCTGGCCGACCAGCGCGTCAAGGATGCGATCGTCGCCGGCAAGAAAATCCGCGAACCCGACGGACTGAAGGCCTTCGACGAGGAGCGTAAGGGCGACAGCGTGTTCGATCGCCCGCCGGCGAACCCGGCCGACGCCGCTGCGCAGACCAAATACAATGCCAGCCACGCGCCAGGGGAGCCGTATTACTCCTGGGCGCAGGACAGCGGCGGCAAGTGGGTGCAGGCGTGGACGCGCAACAAGCTGCGGCCGCGGCCCGGCGAGCGCGGGCTGGAATACCTGACCCCCGACGTCACGGTGGGCGCCGGTGGCTGACGACGCGGATTTTATGCCGGGGATGCTGCCGCCCGGGCAGGATCCGCTGCACACCGACCCGCCGTCGGGCGGCATCGACTACGGCACCGGCGCGCTGGACACCAAGTCGCTACCCGAGCGCGGCATTCTCGGGCGCGCCTGGGACAGCATCGTCAACCTGCCCACCGGGGTGGTGCGCAGCTTCGAGGGGCGCGAGCCGGATACCGGGGCGCCGCGGTTCAGTTTTCCCGACGTGCCGAACATCTACAACGCCACCGGCGGGTTCGACGCGCTGGAGCGCGCCGATCCGATCAAGATCCCGGCGCTTCCATCGGGCGTTCTGGCTGGGGGGGATCTGGACAGGCTGCAAGCGCGACAGGATGTGCAGACCGGCCTTGCCTCGGGCGCGCGGCCCGAGCAGCTGCAGCGGCTGCTGCTGACCGCCTATCCCAACCAGATCATCGAGGCGAGCCCCGACTCGCACGGCAACCCGATGGTGATCTGGAACGGCAAGCCGCACTACGTCGCGCGCCCGGGGTTCGATCTGCAGGATCTGACGACCTTGGGCGGCAAGACGGCGGCCGCGGCGCTCGCCGCCACCGGCGCCGGGCGCATCACCGAGGCGCTCGCGGCGCCCGGCGTGCTGCGCGCCATCGGGGAGGCCGCTGTGCAGGGCGGCGCCCAGGCCGGCGCCGAGGCCGGCAGCGGGCTCGCGGTGCAGGCGGCGGGCGGCGGCGGCTCGGGCACCACGCCCGAGGAAATCGCCATGGCCGGCGTGTTCGGCGGGCTCGGCACGCTGGGCGGGCGCCTCGCCTCGTCGTTCTGGCGGTCGTGGCGCGGCACCGGGCAGCTGCTGCGCAGCGGCATCGATGCCGCCGACACCGCGCCGGTGACGCCGGAGATGCTGACCACCACCGGCCGGCAGATCTTCGCCAACGAGAACATCGACCCGACCGGGATGACGGTCGGGCAGCTGCGGGCGCTGAACACGCGCATGGCCGACCAGGCCGACAAGCTGCTGGCGCAGCAGCGGCGCGGCATGCCCGGCCAGCCGACCGGCGCGGGCATGATGATCCGCGGCGAGCGACAGGATCTGCCGCTGACCGGCGGGCAGGCGTCGATGGATCCCGGCGCGCTGTGGCGCGAGCATGTGCTGCGCGCCGGCGGCAGCGGCGGGCGTGACATCATGCAGGGCTTCGATGCCGTGCAGCGCACCCGACTGACCGACGCGGCGCGGGCGGCCACCGGCGGCACGGAAACCACCGAGCAGCTCGGCCAGTCGATCGGCAACCGCATCGCCGCCGCCGGCAGGGCGCTCGCTGATCAACGCGACGTCGCCTATGCGAGGTTCCCGCGGCTCACCCCGCAGGGCGAGGCGGCGCTGCCGAATCCGATCGTGTTTCCGCGGCAGACGGCGCAGGCGCTGAGAACCTCGCTCGAGGACATCCACGCCGGGGTGTCGGATACGCCCGGGGTCATGCCGCTCGCGGTGCGCGGACGCCAGGTGATGGACGACCTCACCGCGGGGCCATTCAACCTCGGCCAAATGGAGCGAGCGCGGCAGGATCTCGGCGCGCTGCTCGATCAGTCCCAGCAGGGCGGCACGGAATTCCGGCTGCTCTCAAGGATGAAGCGGAGCCTCGATGACACGGTCGACGGCGCGGTGAATGGCGGGCAGATCAGCGGCGACCCGGCGCGCATCCAGATGCTGAGGGATGCGCGCCGCGCCAATGCCGATCTGCGCGATTTCTGGGATCCCAGGAACGACAACGCGTCACAGTTCATGCAGAAGCTGGAGAACGGGCAGCTGAGGGGTCAGCAGGTTTACGACGCGCTGTTTTCCACCAAAGACCTCGATGCCGGCGGGCCGCTGCGCGACATCATCGATCACCTGACCAGTCGGGGGGGGGCGAATTCCGGCCTGCTCGACGACGTGCGCCAGGCGGCGATGAACAAGATCTTGTTCGGCGAGTCGGGCAACGCCTACGAGATGAATCCGCAGCGCATGATCGACCGCATCAACCGCCACCTAAGCGGTCGTGGCGAGGTGGTGCTGCGCCAGCTTGGTCTGCCGGTCGACGATCTCAGGGAGCTGTCCTACCTGCAGCAGGGGCTGCAGGCGGCGCAGAACCCCAACCGCTCGGGCACCGCCACCTCGCTGCTGGCGCAGCGCGCCAGCGCGTTGCTGCAGCGGCTGCCGATGGGGATCGGCAAGGCCAGGGATCTGATCGCCAACGTGCCGGAGATGCAGCGGCAGGCGGCGCTCCGAGCCACCGGCGTGATGGAACCGACGGTCGGTGCGCGGCTGACGCCGCAGATGTTCGCGATCCCCGGGCGCTACGCCAGCCGCCCGCGCGTCGGTGCGGTCGGCGGCGGGCTGCTCGGCGGCGCGGGCGACCAGCGATGACGTATCTCGATGGCGATCATCCAGATATGCCAGGCGAACGCGCTGACGACCATGAGGGCGATGACGCCATGCATGCCGATGGCGGTGAGGCCGACGGCGATGGCGCCGAGCAGCAACACGAACGGCAGCAGCCAGGCGCTGACGATCAGCAGGACCAGGCTGACGAGGAGGCCAATGACGGTCAGGGCGAGCTCGATCATGACGGCTGGCGCTAGCACGGATCGGAGGCAAAGTACAAGCGGAAATGCCCAGCCTCGCTGACCTCGAGGCCGGGCTGCTGGGCGATGTCGGGCAGCTCGAGAGCCTGGTGCCCGATCCCTGGACCTACGAGCACGAGGCCGAGGTGCCCGAGTGTTTCCGCGATCCGAGCGCGGTGACGCCGCGGGCGCAGCCGCCGCACTGGGCGGCCAACCTAACATGAGCGAGTCGCCATCCAGCAGCATGGTGGTGACGGTCAGCGAGAAGCTGCTGCGCGTGTTGCCGCCGGCGTTCATCGCTCTGCTGCTGGTTAATGTGATGTTCATTGGGGTGATCGCGTGGATCTTTGACCACGCGGCGGAAAACAGAAACGCGCTGCTGACGAAAATCATCGAGGGGTGCCTGGTGGCTGCGCGGCCCTAAGGCCAATCGGACGTTTGCAGAGGTGGACGAGTCTACAGGGATGAGACAGGAACGATACGGATGACGCGCGGCCTGGGCATACTCGACTGGCGACTACATGCTGCTGGCACCGTCGTGTGCGCCGTGGGCGCGCTGGTCGATGTGGCGATCGGTTATCCTTGGTTCGCTTTGGTCTGCGCCTTCGCCTCGGGCGCGTGTTCCACGACGGCCGTGGATTTCTGGTATCGCCGAAAGACGTTTCGCGCGCCCTACGATTACAAACCAACCAGATACCCGTAAACGCTCGTTTGTAGGAGTGGCCGACCCGATGAAGCGCGCACGCAAGGCATGGAATGGCGGCAGCCGCGAGGCCGCACTTGCAGAATCCCGGCAGCGCACCGAGGACGCGATAGCGTCAGGTTGCGAGCGGTGCCCTACGTGCCACGGCGAGGGATTGGTGGAGGCCGATATATGCCCACGGTGCGGCGCAGCGGGTTTCTTGGTGCCGCCAGGCGGGATGCCTACCCTCGATAATCGACGTTGTGAGAGGTAGCCCCGATGGCTGAAATCGACCACGCCTTGAAGTTGGCTGACCGAGTGCTGGACAATCCAAGCTTCGACCCTGACGCTGACCTCAGCGTGCTGGCCCGTCAGTTGAAGCGCACGTATATGGCATACAAGAACCTGATGACCGACGAAATCATGGCGGGCGCTAAGTTCTATTCGCGAGCGATGGCACAGAGGGCAGTAAACGGTGTAGTCCCGCAATGGGACGATGCTGCCGACGATAAGAACTGGTCTAGGACGAGGCCAGATATTCGCGACTGCTGCTTGGATATGGTGAGGGGGATTGTCGCTGCCTGCGAGTATAAGCGGCGTGAGATCGCTGCCGGCGAACGCGCTGTCGCCATTCTTGACCGACCTACCCGCGACAAGACCAGTTAACGAGGCAAGCGAGATGGATGAGAATTACCCCATAGGCACCCGCGCGCTTTCGAGCATCGGGACGTGCTGGATCAAGGTGGCTGCCCATAGGTGGCAGGCGGTAGGAGGGGCGGTGTTCCCGCGACCGGGCGCTGATGCGGTGCGCTTCGTCCCGCCAGCCGACCAGCCGCCTACCGATAATGCACCTTGTGGGACGTAGCCCATGACCCTGCGCGAGCTTCACGCCATCCTCAACGAAGCCTTTGCCGCGCTGGCAGCGGTGCATGGCAACGTGCCCGAGGGCGCCGGGGCGGACACGGCCCTGGCGGTCGGCTATGCGCTCGGCAACATCGCCAAGGCGAAGGCCCTGGTCGGGCGCGACATCGACACGGCCGAGGTTCCGTCCCAAAACGCAAGTTAGCGGACGGAAACCGCGGTCGCCTAACCCCACGCCGCGCGCCGCTTAATCTGCTTACCACGCCTTTGTCGGGGCTGCCTTATTTACAGTTTGGGAGACGACCGCCTTTTGCGCCATGATGCGCCATGACGACGTTGAGCGGCCCGCAGCGGGTGACCATAAAGCGAGAGTTGCTTGAGGATTGCAAAGCGCGCTTCCCGTCACCCGCCATGCGGGGCACCTACGGCCGGCTAGTGAAGTTTGCGCGGGCGGCCTGGCTGGTCAGCGAATACCGCACACACATCGGCAACCCCGACCTGATCTGCCGGCGCGAGGGCGTATATTATCTGTTCGCGGAAAATACAGATTGTCCCTGTCCAGCCTGCACCTTTACGCCCGTTGATAATGCGGCGGACGAGTGGCGCGCCGCATGGGGAGCGATCAGCGACCGTGTGCGCGACCGGCATGACCAAAGCCCCGCAGCGATCCGTGACCAGGCCGAGCGATGGATCGCTGCCGGCAACCGCCTACTAGGCACAGAATCATAAGAGGCGCGGGCCGCCGCCGGAGCTACCAATTCCGGCGGCAATCGCGTTCATCCCCAACCGGATCAGGACCAACACGACAAACAAAGTGGCAGCGGTTGCCCAGCCGCCTCCCGTTTGCCGGATGAATAGCGTTTCAGCCGACAAAGGCAATCCTTTTATGATCCCGCCATGCAGCGCGGTCAGCCTGCCATGAGGATCGCCAACTGCTGCGCCACCGTGCGCACCGGCGGGTGCGGCGGCGGTTTCAGCGGCCAGTTTGGAAGTTTGCCGAGGTTAAGTTTTGGAGTCTGAGTCTTACTTCCTTCTTCCTTAGCCGCGCCGGCAGAAAGCAAGAAAGTCGCCATGAAACGGTAGCGGTTCGGCAGGCGTAGCCACTGGCCCGAGCGCATGCGCGCGGCCTGATGGCGCCAGGTCAGCATGCCGAGCTTGCGGAAGCGATTCAGCGCGTTCTGGACGGTTCTCTCGCAACAGTCGGCAGCGCGCGCCAGCTTGGCATGTGACGGCATAGGGTTTTGCCAGCGGGCCAACAGCCGGGCGATTTTCAGGTGCAGTCTGGTCGGTCGCACGCCATGCCGCAGGGTCCGGTGGGCGCAGTGTGCGTGGTAGGTGAATTGGGCTGGCGTCACGAGGCTTCCTCCCGGAAACCCGGCTCCCCCTCCCGGTCTGTAGCGTCGAGCCCAAGACAAAAGACAACAAAAGTGGCCTCACCCCCTTCGAGAGGGGTTGCGAAACGGCCTGCAATGTCCGATGCTGGGTCAGCAATCGTCCTCGTCCACCACGGTTTGTCTCGTCTATGTCTTCGGGCGCGCCGGCCTACCTCGGGGGAGGTGGAGCCGGCGTTTCCTATTGCGGCATGCTCATGCCTTCGGTTACGGAATGTTCACGCTACGCCTGCGAATCGGCGGCTAGCAAGTGGCGATTGTGTAGCTATTCAATCGATTGTCGTCGTTGATTTCAGCGGCGCGGTAGCGTGCGCTACCGGCGATGGTTATGGCCCTGCTCCCACGCCATCCGCGCACGCGGGCGGAAGAAATCCTACGCGCCCGCGGGCTAACGCAGGCGGATTTCGCACGGCTTGCCGGCTGGCAGCTGCAGATGGCCAACCGCATCATCATCGGCCGCACCGGCCTGACCTCGTATAACCGCAGCATCCTGGCGCGGGTGCTCGATTGCCCTGAGTCGGCGCTCTATCAGCCGCTCGGTGCGCCGATCCCGCCGCCTGGTGGTATGGATCGCCTGATGGAGACGTTCAGCCAGCGGCTGGCAGCGTTGCTGTCAGTCGCCGATGTCGGCGAGCTCACCGGCGTGGTGCAATTCCTCGCCACCGGGGACTATGGCGGGCTCACCCCCGAGGGCGCGCGCCGGCTGCGCGAGGCGCTGGAACGGCTGCGTCCGGGCGGACGATGAGCGTTGCCGCCGCGCCGGCGGCACCACGCCGATCGCCGAGGCCAGCTTGCGGTACATCGCCGCGGTCAGCCATTGCGGCGGGCTGGAGCCAGCCTGGGACATGGTCGGCAGCAGCTTAGCCCAGGCCAGACACCGATCGAGCTCGGCGTCGGCGCCGCGATCCGGCGCCGGGTCGCTGACAATCTCACCGGGACCGGCGTGCTCGCGGGCGATCTTCTCGCGGATCGCCAGGGTCAGCCACTCAGCGACGGTCTGGTCGGCGCGGCGGGCGGCCTTCACGGCCTCGGCCGTGTCGGCCTCGTCCATGCTTCTCACTTCCCAGGTTCTTGCCATCGTCGGGACGCTCCGTAGGGGCGCCTACGTGACAGTGTCCCACCGCGTCGGGGCAACCCCTGACGCCCCGACGCCAGCAAAAAGCGTCGGGACGTGGCGTCGGGGCAACACGACAGAGCCGCCTGATTTACGGCTTGGCGCCGATCCGCATCGCCTCGCCGATCGCCGCGGCGGCGTTGCCCTCGTCGGTCACAAGTGCATGAGCATAAAATTTCAGGGTGGTCTGCACCGCGCCGTGGCCGAGCCGGCGGCGCACTGCCTCGGGTGAGATCCGCTCGCCCAGCAACACCGAGGCGTGGCTGTGGCGCAGCGCGTGCAGGCTGGTCGGCATGCCGCTCCGGTGCAGCGCGCGGCGTGCCGACTGGCTGGCGGTGGCGGGCGACCACCAGCCGCCGTTGTCGCCCGCCAGCACCGGCATGTCGGCCAGGCGGCGGCCGAACGACAGCGCCTGCTCGGCGGCCGCGGCGCGGACGGTGCGCAGCTCGGCGAGCATCGCCGCCGGCAGGGTGACCACGCGGCGGCCGGCGCGGCTCTTCGGCTCGCGCACGGTGAATTCGCCATTGTGCTCATAGAGCGTGCCGGCGATGTCGAGGGTGCCGGCGTCGAGGTCGACGCGCGCCCAGGTCAGCGCCAGCAGCTCACCACGGCGCGCCCCTGAGGCGAGTGCCAGCCGCAGCAGCAGCCCGGTGCGCCCGTCGGCGGCGTGCTGCACCTCGGTCAGCTCGCGCTGCCCGCTGGGCGCACGGATATGCGCCGGGCGTGGCGTGAACCGCTGCAGCCCCTTCCACGGGTTCACCTTCAGCGTGCGCAGCGTCACGGCATAGTCGAGTGCCTTGATGCACAGCCGCATCGCCTCGCTGATCGAGCGGGCGCCGCCGTGGCCGGTGCCGGCGAACCGCTCGACGAGGTGGTGCTGCAGATCGGCGCCGTCCTGGGCGGTGATGCGCCCGATCGGCTTGCGGCCGATGTTGAATGCGTAGTCGGCGCCGCCCCAGGTGGCGCGGTCCTCGGCGCTGACCGGCGGGGTCGGGTCGATGTAGAGGCGGATGATGCGGTCGTAGTACTCGACCGTGCCGGGGGCGAGGTTGGCCAGCGCGAGCTGGCCGCGGATCACGCTGACCAGGCTGGCCGAGCGGTCGATGGCGGGGGCGCCGTGCGCCTCGAGCTCGTCGCGCCAGACCGCGGCGGCGGCCTCGGCGTCGGCCTGGGTGCCGTAGACGGTGAGGTAGCGTTGGCGCTGGTGCAGGCGGGTGGAGCGCAGCAGCCAGACGCCGGGCCGCCGTTCGGAAATGCCGATATGGATGGTCATGTCAAAAGACTCCGTCACTCTTGACAATATGACCAAACCGGACAGTTTGTGCAATACGGACAACACGAACAACAGAGGGCGTTGATCACGTTTTCGGGAACGTTCGGTGGCGCACCGATCGCTTTCAAGAATACCGGCGCGGTGCCAACGCCCTGCACCTACGCGTTGTGTTATTATATTAACCCACACCCCGGTTGTCCGATCTGCCCGAGCGGGCATAGCGTTCACCGCTCGGTCATACGCGTGACGCCGGCGCCGATCCCCGATGCCACGACAAGACCAATAAGCGGGGGAGCGCGAGCCGTGTCGTACGATGCCGCCGGCGTGCCGTCACATCAAGCCGCCCTGCTGACAATCTCGGAAACCGCACGACGCACCGGGGTATCGCGACGACAGATCCGCAACGCCATCGTCGCCAACGACGTGAAACCAGTGTTCATCGGCAGCCGCGCGTGGATCCCTGAGGCCGAGGCCGAGGCGTTCCGCCGGCGGCTGCATCCGGAGGTCGCCGCCGCATGGTGCGGCCATGCTGTCGCCTGACAACGTCAAGCAGCTGTTAATTTTGCGTATCCTCGCCCTCGCCCGCGAGGTCGCGCCTGACGGACGGGTGATCGGCCGCGAATGGGTCGGCCACGGACCCGACGGCAGTAAATGGGGAATTGTTATTGCCGGCGCCAAAGTTGCCAAATGGCAAAACTTCGGATCCGGCGCCGCCGGCACCTCGGGACTGTCGTTGATCCGCGATGCATTCTGCGCCGGCGACCACGTCACGGCGTTTCGCTGGGCACTCGACTGGCTCGGCGAGGCGGCTGCCCCACCTGACCCAGCTGACCCACCGAAGCGGCCGCCGCACAAGCCCCTGCCGCCGCGCAACGCCGCCGCGCTAGGCATGTACCTGCACGCCACGCCGTTCGACTGGGACGGCCCGGTCGGCTGCTACCTCGAGGGCCGCGGCATCGACCGCGCGGCGTTCGATGACCGTCCGCTCAACGCGCTGCGCTTCCACCCCTCGTGCTGGAACACCGAGCGCGAGCGGCACATGCCGGCGATGGTGGCGGCGGTGATCGACCCGCTGACCAGGGTGCAGATCGCCACCCATCGCACCTGGCTGGCGGGTGACGGACGGCTCTGGCGCAAGGCGCCGCTCGAGACGGCGAAGAAGCTGCTGGGACCGGGCCTCGGTGGGATCATCCCACTGACCCGCGGCGCCTCGGACAAGCCGCTCGGGCGCGCGCCGGAGGGCGACGCCGCCCTGCTCGGCGAGGGCATCGAGAACACGCTCACGGTGGCGCAGTGGTTCCCCGAGCGGCGCGCGCTGGCCTACGTCTCGGCGGGCAATCTCGCCGCGCTCGCGCTGCCCGAGACGCTCGCCGACCTGGTGCTGGTGATGGACCGCGACGGGGAAAATGAGGCGGTCACCCAGCTGCGGCGCGACACCCTGTTGCACTGGAGCGAGGAGGGCCGCGCGGTGGCGCAATGGGTGCCGCCGGCGGGCTTCAAGGATGCGAACGCCTATTGGCAGAGCGAACTGGAGGCGACGCGATGAGTGAATTCCCGATGATCGAACAGCAGATCGAGGAAATCATAAAATCCGACCGGGCCATGCGTCAGACGCTCGGCGAATTGCTGTTCGGCGAGAACGTGGCCAATTTCCACGGCACACGGCACACCATCGATCGGTTGCGCGAGGCGCTGGACTACCTCGAGGCGCGCTACGCGCGGCAATACGCCGACCACAAGCGCACGCGCGAAGCCGCCGCCGTTCGCGCGGCAAACAAGAAACCCGCCAGCGAAGACGCCAAGCCAGGCACCAGGCGCGGCCGCAAACCGAAAGCCAATGGCACGGTGAGCGCGCCGGCGGGGGCGCCGCTGCCGTTCGGCCCCGGCCCGGCCGCCGAGGCGTGAGCACGCCGAAATTCCGGGTGAAGATCCGCGGCCGCGGCGGCGCGGACGATCGCGAGCTCGAGCTGATCCGCGAGGATTTCGCCGGCCTGCGCCAACTCGCCAGCGGCGTGGTGGAGGTCAAGCACATCGAACGGGCGTTCCGCCGGCTGCAGGCGCGCGGCCTGGCGGGGCATGCCTTCCGCTACGACGGCGCGGGATTCCCGCACGCCTACGCGTCGCTGACCGCCGACGGCGAGCAGGCGCTGGCGCAGGATCCGTTCGCCACCACGGCGGCCGGATGAGCCTGCAGTTCGACGAGCGCGCGCTGTGCGTGGCTGCGGGGCTGCTGCGCGGCGTGCTGGACGGCCACCGCAAGCGCCCGGCGGGGTTTCCTCCGCCGATGATCTGGGCGGTGGCGATGCAGCATGCGGTCAACGCGCTGCTCGCCGAGCTGCTGCTGCGCGAGGAGCTCGACGGACTCGACACGCTGCCGTGGATCATCGAGGGCGAGCCGACCGACGCCAACCGCGATTGCCGGGTGACGGTGCGCTTCGTGGCGAGCCTCGCATGATCCCGCAGGACATGCTCACCGCGGCCTCGCGCGCCGGCTGGGAGCGAGGCCTGCGGATCCTGCAGGGCTACCGGCTGGCGCCGACGGATGAGCTGCATGTGGTGCGGCTGCTGGCGTATATGGCGCCGCCGCGCCACACGCTCTGGCTCGACATGGGCTGCGGCTTCGGTGAGGTCGCGCGCCACATGCGCGAACTGCGGCCGGATCTCAGATTCATTCTGGTGAACAATAACCGCTACCAGCTGGATCAGGTGCCCGAGGGATTCCGCACGCTCGAGGCCGACATGGCGGCGGTGCCGCTCGGCGACGGCGCCGTGGACGGCTGCATGTTCCTTTACTCGCTGTGCCACGCTGAGAGTTTTTACACGGTGCTCCGCGAGGCAGCGCGGCTGACCGCGCCCGGCGGCGCGCTGTTCGTCTACGATTATCAGCGGCTCGGCGGTACCAACGAGCTGATGCATCAGCGACTCTACGCCTGGGCGTTGTACGGCGAGCAGATGCAGGACGAGCTGAAGGCGGCGGGATGGCGGCTGACGCTGCGCGATTACCCTGACGGCGACGACAGCCTGTTCCGCAGCCTGTTCGCGAGCGAGGCCGAATACGAGGTGATCTTCCGCGATCTGGTGCCGGTGCTGATCAAGGCGGTGCGCGAATGAAAGTGGTCAAGCGCCACCGGCCGGCCTCGGTGCCGTATCTCACGCGCGCCACCGACAAATTGCTGGTCAACGTGCCGGATCGCATCCTGTCGGTGGCCGCGATCGAGGACCGCGGCCTGGCCGACGGGCTGGCGGTGATCGAGCTGTTCTGGCGCGAGCGGGTGGCGAGCGGCCGGATCAGCCGCGTCGAGATGGAATCGTCGATCGTGCCGGTCGCGGCGCTGCTGTCGGCGCTGCTGTCGGGCTATCTGCGCGGCACGCCGATCGGCGAGCGCGCGGCGGCGTTCGACCGCCTGGTCGAGCTCGCCGATGGCGTGCTGGCCGGCACGCCGGATCGGATCCTGATCGCCGGCGGCATCAGCTGATGCCCGACGAGCCGGTGCCGCCGGGCGAGGCGCCCGAATCCGGCAAGGTCACCCGGCTGGATCGCCGCCGTGGCGCCCGCGCCACACCGGTGGTCGACGCGGTGCCCGCCGACACGCGCGCCGAGAAGGTGCGGATGATGCTCGGCGAGGATTGCCCCTATGTGCCGCTCGGCTACGACGAGACGTCGTACTACGTGATCAACGAGGTGCGGATCGTGCGCCAGCTGCGCGAGCGCGACCTCAACCTGAACATGATGGTGTCGCTCGCCGGCGCGGCCTGGTGCCTGAAACGCTACCCGAAAACCCGCAAGGCCAAGGATCGCAAAGACCGCGAGGCCTACGGCATCGAGGTGTCGACGGCGACCGCCGAGCTCGTCGCCGCCTGCAAGGTGATGGGCTTCTGGACGCCCGACGATCATGTGCGCGGCAGCGGTGCCTGGATCGGCGCCGACGGCGATCTCGTGCTGCACCGTGGCGACCACCTGTTTGTGCGCGGCCGCACGGTGACGCTGGGCCGCCATGGGGATTTCGTCTACGTGCCCCGCCGCCCCATGCCGCGGGTGGATTTCGGGCCGCGCATGGCGCCGCTGATCGATGCCGCCGCGGCACAGCTCACCGCACGGCTCGACGAGCTGCGCTGGGCGCGCGGCACCTACGACGTCGACCTGGCGTTCGGTTGGATCTGCTGCGGCATCCTCGGCGGTGCGCTGGTGTTCCGGCCGCATTTATGGATTACCGGCGATTTTGGAACGGGCAAAACCACGCTGCAGACCATGCTGCAGGCGCTGTTTTCCTCGACTGGCATGGTGTCGGTGACCGACGCCTCGGCCGCCGGCCTGTGGCAGCATCTGGCATCCGACTCGATCCCGGTCGGCATCGACGAGATTGAATCCGAGGGCGAGCTCGCGCGGCAGACCTCGATCATCAAGCTGATCCGCCAGGCATCCTCGGGGGCATTGATCCTGCGCGGCGGGGCGAGCCACGCGGGTGCCGCGTTCACCGTCGCGAGCTGCTTTCTCTGTTCATCGATCATCGTCCCGCCGATGCCGTCGCAGGATGCCAGCCGCATCGTCGTGCTCGAGTTGTTGAAGGATCCGCCCGGCACCCGGCGGCTGCCGTTCGCGATCGAGAAGGTCACCGAGCAGGGTGCGGCGCTGACAAGGCGGTTGGCGGATCACTATCCGCGGCTGGTGCGCGAGGTGCTGCCGGCGGTGCGTCAGCAGATGCAGGCGGATGGATTTCCCACGCGATCGGCGGATGTCTACGCCGCGCTGTGGGCGGCGCGCGATGTCGCCATGCACGACGAATTCTCGGCCGATCGGCTGGCCGACTGGCTGCGTCAGCCGCCGACCCTGCTCGCCAAAGAGTCGGCGATGCGCGAGCTCACACCGGAGTGGCGGCGGTGCGTCGACTACCTGCTGTCGTCGCGCCTCGACCGGATGCGGGCTGAGTCGGATGCGTTCGGCGACCTGATCACCCGCGGCTCGCGGCGGCTGATGAAACCGCGGCAGAGCCTGATGCAGCATGCGTTGTTCGACGAGGCCGGCGACGAGATCGAGGTCGACGAGGACGATCGGGAGGGCGCGGCAGCGCGCAACCGTTTGATGCGTTACGGACTGCGGCTGATGCGGCTGACGGATCCGGTAAGCGGCGACGCCGCCGTGGTGCTGGTCATCGCCAATACGCACCGCGCGCTGGCCGAGGTGTTTCAGGGGACGGTGTGGCGTTCGCTGCCCGAGGCATCGACCGGTGGCGGCTGGTCGCAGGTGCTGCGGCGTGCGCCTGGTGCGCAGGCCTCACGCGAGCCGTGGCGGTTTCGTGGTGGTGTCAGGTCGCGCGCGGTGATCCTGCCTATCGACGTGGTGCTGGGCAATGAGCCGGCGACCGAGGCCGCGCCGCGCGAGGATCTGGCCGAGGTGGTGGACATCGCCCGGCCGGGCGATGTCCCGCTTCACTAAGTCCGTCTCCCGCGCCCCTTGCACCCGTGGTGATGATCATCTTGCCTCTCATCCATGACCGCCAACGGCGTGCCAGTATGACTGACAAGGTGTTCACGGTGTTCACAGCGGGGTCGTCGCGGTGTGAACAGAGTAACCCATTGATCGGGCTCATCGTTTAAGCGATTGTTCACGGTGTTCACGGTGTCACAGGGGGGGTCCCCTGACTCGCGTACGTGTGCGCGCGCACGGGGGCATACCCCTGTGACTCCGTGAACAGCGTGAACACAGAAGAATAAGACACGATCATCGAAACGAAAGAGAGAGAGAGATCAATGTCTTATCTGTTATGCTCATATATGCTATAAGTGTTCACAGTTCAAAAAAGAGACGTGAACAGGTGTGAACGCCACAGATGCAAAACGATCCTGTAAGGGTTTATGATCAAAACAGGCCGCTCGACGTCGCTGGCCGCATCGCGCGCGATCAGGGCACCGATAAGCCGCAACCGACCGCTATTCAGACCGCGCTCGCGTGGTCGGGTGACGGTGAGCCGGTGGTCACCGAGGTTGACGCCAACCGAGTCGCGCGGCGCCGCGTCCAGCAGCGCGAGCTGCTGCGGGCGGACGCCAAGCGCACGGCGGAATACCTGGCGACGCGGGGCACGACCCCTATCGAGGCGCTCCACGACCTCGTGAAACAGGGCTGGCGGCGCGGCGTGCGGGATCTGGCGCGCGAGCTGCGCATCCCGCCGGAGCGGGCGATGGCGATCTGGCAGCGCGCGGCCGAGTCACTTTTGCCGTACACCGCGGCCCGCTTCGAGACGCTCGAGCTCGGGCCCAACGCCGCCGGCGGCCTGGCGCTCGGGCATTTCCTGGCGGCCCGCGCGATGTCCGCCGAGCTCGCCGCGGAGCGCGACTCGGCCCGCAATACGCCGCCGAGTCGCGCGTCAAGAGTGGGCCACACTCTTGACGGAGAGGTGGCCAGCGAATTAGCGTTGCAGATCAGCGACATGGCGGCTGGCAAACCAGCCAGCACTGGGTCGGCACTCGCCGGCCTGCCGCCCAAAGGCGCTGACTGACGGCGGATCCACCCGCCGGTAGGGGGTCGATGACCAGCCTGGGCCCGGCGACGACGACGCCTCGGACGCCGCCTCTGACGCCGCCCGGCCGGCCGCCGGCGGCCGGCCAGGCCGGCGCCGCGGCGACCCCCCCCCGGGGGCCGATGGTACCGGCCCCCCTCGCGGCAGCGCCACCCCATAGCGGCCCGGCCATGGTGACACCGGACCCGGGTGTCTTATCGAAGGCTCCTGCACGGGGCGTGGGGGGCAGGCGCCGCGTGCCGGCGCCGTTCTGCGGGCGGCGGGGCTGCGGCAGCTATGCCGTCCGCGGCAGCGAGTATTGCGGCGCCGATTGCGAGCGCCTGGTGCGCGAGGCGCGCGCCCAGCACCGCTCGCCCTACTACGCGCCCGGCTTCGTCGAGCGGGTGGCGGCACTGCTGGCGCAGAAACTCAGCCGGGCGCAGGTCGGCGACGCGCTCGGGGTCAGCAAAAACGTCATTTGCGGCATCATCCACCGGCGGAACCTGCGGCCGGCCAAGCCGCACGTCGTGGTGATGGTGAAACCGGCGAAACCGAAACGGGTGGCCAGGCCGGTGCAGCCGCGCGCCCCGACCCGCCGGGCGATCCAGCTGCGTGCCGCCGCCGAGGCGGCCCGCGTCGCGGCGCCGATCCGCGTCTGCCTCGACACCATGCCGGGCGACGGCTGCCAGTTCCCGACCTCGGAGAATCCTTGGCGGATCTGTGACAGCCCGCGCGTGCCCAGCTCGCCGGGCGCCACCCGGTTGTCGGCGTACTGCGCCGAGCACTGCGCGCGGTGCTACAGCAAGCCAGCGAAGGCCGCGGCGTGAGCCTCGTTGCAGCGTATGACCGGGAGACCTACATTGCCGAAACCGGCAGGGTGCTGGTTACACCCTGCCGGCCCCGGCTAGGCTCGGAAGCGGAGCACGATCAGCAACCGTATCCGCTTCCGGCCCCACCGGATCGCCAGTCGGATGCAAAGCATCTGACGGTTCTCCGGGGCGGCCGAATACCCTGGCGGGCACCATTGCCCGCTCTCGCAGGCAATCGGTCGCATCCCGAACGTAGCAGCCGCGCGGTCGTTTCGCTAGGATTCACCCTACCAACGGGGGTGAATATGCCGAAGTCGCTGCGGGAACGGTTCTTCGCATATGTCTCACCGGAACCGAACAGTGGCTGTTGGTTGTGGGACGGTTACTGCACGCCGACCAGCCGCCCCCAGATCCACGTTTCCGGCCGGAAGCGACCCGCGACGCATATCGCGCTCGAATTGCACGACCGCCCGCCGCCAAGCGCGGACCTCGACGCTTGCCACACGTGCGATAGGTGGTTCTGCGTCAATCCAGATCACCTGTTCTGGGGCACGCACCTGGAAAATATGCAGGACGCGCTTCGCAAAGGCCGAGTCAGACCGCCTCCGATTACGCAGATTGGCGTCGATCACTACCTAACCCGCCTGACCGAAGCGGATGTCATCGCTATCGCGAACAGCCCCGCTCCGCGCAGTGACTTGTGCGAACACTATCAGTTAAGCCTGAGCGCCGTAGATGCCATCCGCCGTGGTCAGAATTGGCGGCACCTCACCGGATTTGATCCAGCAGTCGGCCGAGGCCACCCGCGGGGTGAGCAACGTCGTCAGGCGAAACTTACGACGGCGCAGGTGCTGGCGATCACCCGAAGCATTGCCCCAGAGTCAGAGTTGGCAGCCGAGTTTGGTGTGAATCACCAGACCATCAATAAAATCCGGCTCGGGCTACGCTGGTCGCACCTGACAGGTATCCAGCCCTTCAATCCTGGCTGCGCTGTCGGAGCGAAGCACAAGGCCGCGAAGCTGACCGATACATTGGTGCGGCTAATCCGCGCCGCCGAAGGTAGTCACGAGGCGATCGCGGCACAATTCGGTGTCGCGCGGCAAACAGTGTCCAAAGTCCGCGGCCGCAAAAGCTGGAAGCACGTCGCGGATGCCTGACACATATACCGATGTGGCGCAGCTAATTGCTAATTCCGGTGATCCATTCGCCATCTGCGTCAATCACTATGCAAGATCGCCGAACGCATTCTTTCGCGAAGTGCTTGGACGTACGCCAGACCCCTGGCAGGAACAAGCAAACCGCGCGTTAGCATATGGGCATCGACGGATTGCGATTCGTTCCGGTCACGGTGTTGGAAAAGGTTTTTGGCTTAGCTCAACAATTGTCTGGTTCTGCGCGACGCGGGCGCCGTTCAAGGTTGGGGTGACAGCTCCGAGCGCGCCACAATTGCACGACTCCTTAATGAGCGATGTGCGTGCTGCGTTTCGATTGTTGCCGCCTGCCTGGCAAGACTTGTTCGACGTGGACTCCGATCACGTGAAGCTCAAAGCGGCACCAGACGAATGCTTTGTCACTGCGCGGACCTCGAGGGCAGACAATCCCGAGTCGCTACAAGGGTTGCACTCCGCGAATTTGCTGCTGGTGGTGGATGAAGCCTCGGGCGTCAGCGAACAGGTGTTCGAGGCGGCGTCCGGCTCGATGTCCACGCCGGGGGCCCTGACGATATTAACGGGAAACCCGACTCGTGCGACCGGTTTCTTTTGGCGAGTGCACAACCTCGAGCGTGATCGCTGGTTCACCATGCGCGTCGATTGCCACGACTCGCCGCGAGTCGACCGCGCGTTCATCGAAGAAATCGCCAACCGCTACGGCGAGGACAGTAATGCTTGGCGCGTGCGCGTGCTTGGCGAATTTCCTACCGCCGACGAGGACACGGTGATTCCCGCCGGCCTGATTGACTCCGCGATGAGCCGCGACGTGGCACCGAACCTGGCTGTGCCAGAGATTTGGGGGCTCGACGTGGCACGCTTCGGCGCCGACTCCTCGGTGCTGGTGAAGCGACGTGGCAACAAGGTCACCGAAATGCCACGCCGCTGGACCGGCGTGGACACCATGGGGCTCGCCGGCGCGGTCAAGGCAGAATTCGACATGTTGCCGCCGCCAGCGCGGCCAGCGTTGATCGTTATCGACGTGATCGGTATCGGCAGCGGCGTGGTCGATCGGCTGATCGAGCAGAATCTTCCAGTGCTCGGACTCAATGTCGGCGAGACGCCGAGCGTCGCCGGGCGCTTCGTGCGCATGCGCGACGAATTATGGATCCGCTGCCGCGAATGGCTGGAAGCCCGCAATGTGTCGCTGCCGTACGACGAACGGCTGCGCGCCGACCTGGCCGGCCCGCGGCTGTCCTTCATGTCGGACGGCCGCATGCAAGTGGAAAGCAAGACGCAAATGCGCAGCCGCGGGTTACCGTCACCCGACGCAGGTGATGCCCTAGTGCAAACCTTCGCGCCGGGCGGCATGGCGCTGCAGCTCGGCATGGGCGGGCTGCTCAACCCCCGGATCCCGGTGCGCCGGGTGATCGCCGGCACCGAATGACCGAGCCCGACATCATCGCGCTGGCCGGGCTGTTCCGCGAATTCTGCGACGCGGAGACGCGGCGCACGCAAGAGCTCGCCATCGCGCGCAGCTATTTCGAGCAGACGATTTATCACCTTCGCAGGCACCACGAAAAACAGGCGGCGCTCGCGGGCGCAGAGGAGGCGTGAGATGGAGCCAGCTGGCACGATCGTGAGCGAGCAGCCGCCCGACGATCCCGCCTATGCGCCGTGCGACGGGCTGATCGTACCCGGCTGGCGCTATCCCGACTATCGCCGGCGCTGCGGCGGCAAGGCGGGATTTGCCGGCATCGGACTCTACCGCCGGCCGATCGCCCCCGGCTATTCGATCCGCCTGGTCGACGATCCCGCGGCGCCGGATCCGCCGGCCGACGGCTATTCGATCGATGCGCTGCCGCCGGCCTACCAGCTCTGGATCAACCCGGTGGCCGACGTCACCGCGACCGACACCGCGACGGTGACCGCCGAGGGGCATATGCAGCCGCAGACCGCGAGCTGTGACTGCGTGGTGCTGTCGCTCGACGAGGCTTGGGTGTCGCCGCCGCTCGTGGTGAGCATCCTGCCCGACGGCACGCTGCTGCTGTCCTGCAGCGGTGTGCCGGTCGGCGACAGTTACCGGTTCCAGCTGTGGGTGCGCGGCCGCCCCGACATCGGCACGGAATCGAACGAATTCCAGGTGATCGCGGCATGAGCGGCACCGGCTTCATCCCGCCGATCGCCCGGCCGGTCGCGCCGGCAGGCCCGCCTGGCCTGCCTGGCCAGCCTGGCCTGCTCAATCCGCTGGTGATCGACCTCGCCAGCCTGGCGCCGCCACAGGGCTCGGCGATCCCGCGCGAGATGATGCTCGGCGGGCGGCTCACGCTGAGCGACCGCGCGACGCTCGGCGCGGCGATGCCCGACCTGTTCGGCGAGGATGCCTTCCCGGCGCCGCTCGACGAATACCGGGCGGCGCTGCAGCCGGCGATTCCGCCGGCCGGCGTCGAGTGGCAGCAGGAGGTGCTGTTCGACACCATCGCGGTGACCGACGCCGAGGTGCAGGCGCAGATGATGAGTTATTACGACGACGCGCGCGCCTACGACAGCGCGCTGTCGGCCGATCGCATCGAGGCGTCGAACGCCTATCGCGGCAAAAAATTCGGCGACGAAGAGCCCGGCCGGTCGCAGCTGGTGCTCACCACGGTGCGCGATACGATCCGCGCGACGATGCCGTCGCTGCTGCGGGTGTTCACCGGCGTCGAGAATCCGGTCGAGTTCCTGCCCAGCGTGTCGGACAACGAGCAGCTCGGCGAATTGCACGCCGAGCTCGCGCGGCAGGCCACGTCGTATGCCCACTGGGCGCTGTTCATCGCGAATCGCGGCTGGGTGGTGTTGCACGACGCCATGCTGGACGCGCTGACCCGCAAGGTCGGCTGGCTGCGCTGGCGCTGGGGCGAGCGCCGCAGCCAGCGCGTCGAGGACTGCGATCGGCTGCTGGCGCCGCAGCTGCGCGCGCTGCTCGCCGAGCCCGGTATCGTGGCGCAGCGCGTCACCAAGCGGCCGATGCTGCCCTCCGAGCAGCGCGCGGTGGCGGCGACGCCGGAGGGCATGGCGTATTTCCAGCAGGGCGGGCCGCCGCTGCTGTATGGCGCGCGCATCACCCGCAGCGCGGCGCGCTCCTGGCCGATCGTCGAGGCGGTGCCGCCGGAATGCGTGTGGATCGTCACCGACGCCGAGCAGGCCTCCAGCGCGCGGGCGATTTTTCATGTGCGCGACGTGCCAGCCTCGGATCTGCTGGCCGCCGGCCTGCCGGCCGACGCGATTGCGCGCGCCGCGGCGTCGGATGGCGGGGTGACGCGACGGCATCAGGAGCGCACCGCGCGCGATCCGGTCAGCGGTCGCGCCTGGCGATCGTCGCAGCCCGGCAACGATCGTTCGATGCGGCTGATCCGCTACGTCGAAGGCTGGTGCCAGATGGACACCGACGGCGATGGCATCGCCGAGCTGGTGCATCTCCACGCGCTCGGCGACACGCCGACCCTGTGCCGCTGGGATCGCACCGACGAGGTGCCACTGGCGGCCATGGTGCCGTATCGCGAGCCGGGGCGGGTGATCGGCTACAGCCAGGCGGATATGTGCCTCGATCTGCAGCGCACCGAGACGCGGGTGATGCGCGCGGCGCTGGACAGCCTGGCGCAGTCGATCTTTCCGCGCACCGTGGTGCAGGTCGGCGGCGCCTATATCGAAGACACGCGGCAGACCGCGATCGGCAGCATCATCCGCGTGACGCAGCAGGGTGCGGTGTCGGAGCTCACCAAGCCGTTCATCGGCGACAAGGCCTTGCTGGTGATGGAGCAGCTCGAGGCGGTGCGCGAGAGTCGCACCGGCATCACCCGCACCTCGCAGGGGCTCACCGCCGACGCGCTGCAATCGACCACGCCAAGTGCGGTCAGCGCGCAGACCGGCGCGGCGCAGGACCGGATTGACATGATCGCGCGCACCATGGCCGAGACGGGATTGGTGCCGCTGTATCTCGGCCTGCTGCGGCTGATGGCGAAGCATCAGGACCGCCCCAACGTGCTGAGTATCCGCGGCAAATGGGTGACGGTGGATCCGCGCGCGCTGAGCGTGCAATGGGACGTGCAGACCAATATCGGCGGCAAAGGCACGCCCAGCGAACGCCTCGCCATGCTGAACGCCATCGCGGCGAAGCAAGAGGCGATCCTCGCGCCGGCGGTGCAGCAGGGCATGCTCGACACGCCGATCGTCGGGTTGCCGCAATACCGCAACACGCTGGCGCGCATGTGCGAAACCGCCGGGATCTCCGACGTGGTGTCGTATTTCAAGGAACTGCCGCCCAACTGGCAGCCGCCGCCACCACCGCCGCCGCAGCCCTCGACCGAGCAGGTACTGGCCGAGGTCGAGGCCGGCAAATTGCAGGCACAATCGCTGGACGACGCGCGCAGCTCGCAGACCGACCGGCTGAAACTCGCGTTCGAAGACGATCGCTCGCGCGCCGAGGCGGCGGTCACCGCCTGGGTGCAGGCCTATGTCGCGGCGGGCAAAAACAACACGCCGCTGCCGTCGATCGACGAATTTAAGCAGGCGCTGCGCGGGCAGATCCCGCTGCAGGCGCTGCTGGTGCAGCCGCCGGCGCCGCAGCCGGCGCAGCCGACGCCCGGGGCGCCCGGCGGCCCGCCGCCACCGGCGCTCGGCGCGCCGGGGCCGCTGCGGCCGCCGGGGGCGGCGCCGCCAGGCGCGCCCGCGCCGGCAGTGGGGCCGGCGCCGCCGGATCCCGCCTCGGTGCTGGCGATGCGCCGCGCCATGCTGGCGCGCGGCGGGCCGAATGCCGGGCAGATGCTGGTCGATCGCGCGGTGATGCCGCCGGGGGCGCGCTGAGTTGGTCGAGATCACCGACGCCAACGCCCGCGCGGCGGCGGATGCCGCAGGGCGGCTGCTGCGCGATCCGTTCCTCGTCGAAACCTTGGACGAGATGGTGCAGCTGGCGACCGACGCAGCGATCCGCGGCGCCAATTCGATCGTGCGCGAGGAGGCGCGCCAGGAGGTGCTGGCGATCCTCAAGCTGCGCGGCGCGCTGACCTCGGTGTTCGAGAATTGGCAGGCCGCATCGTCGCTGTTGCAGCGGCAAAAGGCCAATGAGTGACAGGAGGGGACAATGCTGCCGGTGATATTGCTGGTGTTCGCGTTCGTTTGCGCGGTGTTGGCGGCGGCCGCGTGGCCAGTCGGCATCGCCCGGCCGCATCTCGGCTGGTGCGCCATAGCGTTTTGGATCGCGTCCGAATTATTCGGCCACGCTGCGCCGCTGCTACGATGAGGAAACAGCCCGAGCTCGAGCTGTTCGCGCGGAGCAGCCCGCGCGCGGCGACCAAGCAGAAGCGCGCGGCCGAAGCGGCGGCGGCGCGGTTCCAGCAGAGCTACCAGCGGCTGTTGCCGAAAGATCCGGTGGCGCCGCGCATGAAAGGTAAATCATGAGCGAATCCGCGAACGGCACCGGCGCCGCGCCGGCGCCATCCCCAGGCCCGCAGCCGAGCGGCGCCGACATCAAGCCGGCCGCGGTGGCGCCGCTCGGGCAGTCGCCGCGGCTGCGCGAGGGCATTTCGCTGGAGGAGGCGGTCAAACGCGTCGGCGAGAGCCGCCGCGGCGGCGAACGCCCGCCCCGGCGCGCCGCGCCGGCGGCCGGCGAGGCCGCCGCCACGCCGCAACTGGCCGCCGGGCCGCATAATAACGGCGCCGCGGCCGGGAACGGCCATGCCGCGCCGGCCGAGGCGCCGGCCGACCCGATCGACGGGCTGATCAACGCCTATCGGCAGCGCAATGCGCCGCCGGGCGCGCCAAATGGCGCGGATCCGGCGCCGGGCGCCAATGGCGCGCCGCCGCCGCCCAACGGTCAGGCGCCGGGGGCGCCCGCCGAGCTGAGCGGGCCGGTGCGGCTCACCATCGACGGGCGGGAGGTGGATTTCACGCCGCAGCAGCTCACCGCCGCGGTGCGCCAGGCGAACGACTACACCAACAAGACCAAACAGCTCGCCGAGGTGCATCGCCAGGTCGCCGAGCGCGCCGCGGCGATCGAGCGCATGCTGCCGGTGCTGATGCCGGAGATCGAGCGGCAAATCGCGGCGTTGGATGCGCAGCTCGGCCGCCAGCCTGACTGGAAACGCCTCGCGGCGACCGATCCGGCGGAATATCAGCGGCAAGACGCCGCCTGGAAAGAGGCGGCGGCCGAGCGGCAGCGGCTCGACAGCCTGATGGCGGTGCAGCAGCAGGAAACCGAGCAGGCGCGGCAGAAACGCCTCACCGACGGGCACGCGCAGCTGACCCAGGCGCTGCCGGGCTGGGACGACGCGGCTACCAGGGGGAAGCTGCAGAGCGAAATGATCCGCTGGGGGCGCACGCAGGGCTTCCCCGACAACGAGTTGAATTCGATCTACGAGCCGCGCCACGTCATCGCGTTGTTCAAAGCCATGGCGTTCGACAGGATGATGCACGGCGTGCGCAGTGACGCACCGATGGTGCCGAACGTGCAGCGCGGCCGCGCGCCGCCGCAGGCGGGCTCGCCGCAGGCCAGCGACGCCGAGCGGCGCTTCGCTGATGCGCCGACGCAGCGCAACGCGGTGAAGCTGCTGGCCGCGCGGCGGGGAGGCCGCTGATGGCCGACGCGATTCGCAATGAACTGACCCTGACGGTCACCGGCGTGCTGGACGGGTTTGTGCCGCTTGAGGTGTCCGCGGTCATATCGATGGAGCCGGTGCCGCCAGAGCCGACGCCGCCGCCCGAGCCGACGCCGCCGCCGCTGCCGACGCCCGGCCTGGTGGTGTCCATCAACATCAACGATGGCGCGGAAATTCACCGCTTCGTCGCGGCCGACGGCATCGATCGCGGCGACTGGATCGATCCGCGCGGCGGCTATGTGCAGAACCGCATCGACGTGACCAACCCGGCGCTGCCCGGCTTCGTCGTGCAATTCCGCTGCGACACGGACGACAGTGACGACCCCGCGCGCGTCGAGGTCGTGTTTGAACTGGGCGACACCACGGAAGGTGTCGAGGCCTTCAACATGGGCGAACACACCGCGATGATCTGGGACGGCGATACGCTGCTGTTCGCGCGCGACGTGCCGGCGCATTACTGGTATTCGCGCTGGCGCTGGCAGTCGAAGGCGCGGCCGATCGTCGCCACGATCGACGAACTGCAGGCGGACGGCCTGCTGCCGCGCTTCGATACCTCGCTGGCAACCACGCGGCCGCTGTCGCCGGCCCGCGTCTATAGCGCGCCGATGGATCTGGCCGGCCTGACCGCCTACGTGCCGTCGACCGGCGAGCGCGACGAGATCGGCCTGTTCACCGAGGCGCAGGCCGAATTCCTGCGCGGTGATGCCTCGGCTGACTCGCTGCTCGCGCAGGCCGAGGCGTCGGGCACCTTCCCCTGGCATTTCCGGAACGAAACCGGCGGCGGCGTGTTCGACGTCAACACGCATCCCGGCGCGACCTTGTATGGCCCGACCATCCCGTGGATCGCCTGCCCGGTGACGTTGGATGTCGCGCACACGCCGGCGCTTTGTTACGTCGCCCACCTGCTGACCGGGGACGTGTATTACCTCGAGGAGCAGCATTTCGCGGGCACCTACGACATCATCAGCTCGCCGCCGCAGAGCCGCGAAAAATTCTCCATCGGCAAGGCGGTGCGCGCCCATGCCTGGCAGTTGCGCAATCTGGCGCGCTGCGCGCGCGTCACCCCTGATGGCGGCGGCGACTGGATCCGATCGCTTGTGACCAGGCGCTTCGCTTGCGGGCCAGTTAGCGCCCTCCCATCGAGCCAAAGCAAAAGGCCGGAGGGTTGCCCCTCCGGCCCGTGCCGACCAATCCGCACGAGGTGCCGCTCAAGAGCCCGGACGGCTCGCCGTTCTACGTCGCGCCTCACCACCCCCTGCCCGCGGACCGCGCGCGCTTCGTCGGGGAGCCCGTGGCGATCGTCATCGCCGAGTCGGTGGCCGTCGCCCGCGACGGCGCCGAGCGTGTCGTGGTGGACTGGGAGCCGCTGCCCGCGCTCGTCACGGCGGCGGAGGCCAGCGCGCCGGGCGCGGTGGCGCTGTGGGACGAGCACCCCTCCAACGTGGCCGGGCTGACCGAGGCGGGCGACGCGGCCGCGGTGGACGCGGCCTTCGCGCGTGCC
>Ga0207648_10000617_pt1 | contig 39882 bp, 30 predicted proteins | sample KBSMisM32_FD_184310 | JGI IMG/M metagenome (GOLD analysis project Ga0207648, IMG submission 184310) | Miscanthus rhizosphere microbial communities from Kellogg Biological Station, Michigan, USA - KBS Miscanthus M3-2 (SPAdes) (version 2) | ecosystem: Host-associated > Plants > Roots >... | reverse complement strand
CGAAGAACGCCACGGCCACGAGGCCGCCCACCAGGAACGCGGTCAGGAGGAAGTCGAGCGGCGACGACAGGAACGATCCGGCCAGCGTCGAGGCGTACGCCTCGCCCGTGACCAGCGGCCAGGTGGCCCAACGTGAGGCGGGCGCAACCTCCAGCACGAGGCGCGCTCCTGCGAGGAGCCCCGCCAGCGCCAGAGAGGCCGCCAACCGGGCGCGCCACGCCGCCGACGTTCGCCGCCAGTCGAGAATCGGCGCGGCGAGCAGCAGGAGCCACGCCGCCACGACGGCCAGGGTCAGTGTCCGCAGAGCCTGTCGCCAGCGCGTGCGCGTGGCCGCCAGGTCCGCCGGGCTGACGCTGGCGCTGAGCAGCCGCTGACCGGTCGGCGCCGTGATGTCGAACGAGGTCCTGTCCGCCGTGCCGGTGCGCTCGAACGGCAGCGCGAGAGACACCGGCGCCAGGAAGGTGTCGAGGTGATAGCCCTCGGGAGCGCCTTGCAACGAGGCCGACGCGCGGCCCCGCCCCGAGACGTCGAGCTCTCGTTCGGCGGAGACCAGGCCGATGCGCGTGGCTCCTTCGATCACGGGTACGACGTACACGAGCCGCAGGCCGAGCGCGCCTTCGATGATGAACCACGACTCGCCGTCCTGAGCCCGATCGGGGGGCAGCTCCGACGGTCGGCCTGCCCAGGCCAGCGGCTGAGTGGTGGCGGAATAGACGCTGAGGGAGAGGTAGCCGGCGGCCACGCCGGGGGGCTGTGCGAGGCGTTCGAAGAGCGCGCGCGTGGCCGGCAGGTCTTCGTTGAGGGCGGCGCGTACCGCGGCCGGTTGGGCCACGGCGCGTGCCTGGCGCTCGAGTTCGGCGGTCAGCGTGGCGAACGAACGCTGGACCTCGGCCACGATACGGCCACGCATCGCGGCGTCGTCGCCGCCGAGGATGCGGTTGCCGACGAACAGCCCGGCCACGTAGACCGCGCTGGCGCAGACGAGACCCCACGCCGCCAGCCGCGCGACGGCGCGCCAGGGAAACGGGTCAGACACTGGGTGACATTGTAGGCTCTGGGCTTTGGGCTCTAGGCTCTAGCCGGCTAAAGCCTAAAGCCCAAAGCCCAAAGCCTTCTACAATTGTCCCTGTGACGCGGTTTCACACCGCCCGGCGGGCGCTGAAGCGCGGCGGTCTGGTGGCGGCGGCCAACTGGCCGATCGTTTTCATCCAGGCCTCGGCCGACGCGCTGTTCAAGCTCGTCGTCGCCGTGCCGTTCGTCGCCGGCATCGTGCTCGTGGCGCTCATCGTGGGCGCCGAGCCGGGCGCCCTGCTGGGACTGGATGTCCGTGACCTGGCCGCCACGATCCTCGCACTGCTCCTGGCGCGTCCCCTCGCCCTCACGTCGTTTGCCGCCGCGATGGCGGTGGCCGTCGTCGGCGCCTCGGTGTTCATCTTCCTGTTGAAGGGCGGAACGGTGGCGCTGCTGGTGCGCGCCGAGCGGGACGCGGGCGCCGTGGAGGAACCCCCGCTGCAGTTCTCGGTGGTGGCCACGGGTGCGGCGTTCACGGTGGAGCGCTTCATCGAGGGCGCCCGCGAGCTCTTTCCTCGCTTCCTCCGCCTCGGATTCGTCCTGATGGCGGTCTACGCGCTCTCGGGCCTCGGGCTGGTGATGATCGCGTTCGGACGCGACGGAGCCGACGGCTGGATCGTGCCGATTGCGGCGACGGTGCTCTTCGTCGCCTGGATCACCGGCATCAACCTGGTGTACCTGCTGGCGCAGATCGTGATGGCCTCGGAAGGGTGTGGGGTCGGCGTGGCCCTTCGACGCGCGGCCGGGTTCGTGCGTCGCGTGCCCGGCGCGCTGGCCACCGTGTGCCTGGCGATCCTGGGGCTGGTGCTGCTGGCGACGTTCGCCTCACTGGTTGCCGCAACGGCGCTGGGGCTCGTGGGCTTCGTCCCCTTTGTCGGGCTCGCCGTACTTCCGTTGCAGCTGCTGGCCCTCGTCCTCCGGAGCCTCGTGCTGCAGTACATCTCGCTCGCGTCGGTGGGCGCCTACTCGGCGCTGTATCGAGGGCACTCCTCCGAGAGCGCCCAGCCGGCCGATTCGGTGGCCGTCCGCACAGCCCGCGCCGAAGCCGGATAATCGATGCCGCTCGGCGACGTCGATCGCTTCCTGTCGCCCACCGGCCGCATGCTGCACGCGTCCGCCATCCGGCGCATGGGCACCGTGGCGGCGCGTCGGCCCGATCTGATCTCGTTTGCGGCCGGCTATCCGGCCCCCGACCTCTTTCCGCTCGACGAGCTCCGCGGGATCGCGTCGGATCTGCTCGCGGGCGGCGCGGACGCCATCCAGTACGGCCCAACGCGCGGCCATGCGCCGCTGATCGACGCGCTCGTCGGCGAGATGGCGCGCCGCGGTGCGGCTGCGACACCCGAGGAACTGCTGGTGACGACCGGCTCGCAACAGGGCCTCGACCTCGTGGCTCGCGTGCTGATCGGGCCGGGGGACGCGGTGCTGGTGGAGGCGCCGACGTTTACCGGCGCGATCTCCGCCTTCGGCAACGCGCACCCGCGCTGGATGGCGGGCGTGCGGCAGGACGCCGACGGGATCGACCTCGAGGACCTGGCGCGCGTGACGGCGCGGTTGCAGCGCGAAGGCACGCGGCCGAAGCTGCTCTACGTGGTACCGAACTTCCAGAACCCGACGGGCAAACTGCTGCCGCAGGACCGCCGGGTCGCGTTGCTCGCGTGGGCCGAGCAGCACGATTGCCTGATCATCGAAGACGATCCCTACGGATCGCTGTACTTCGAAGGCGAAGTGGCACCCGACGCGGTCCGTCCGATGAAGGCGGCCGATACTGCGGGTCGGGTGATTTATCTGAGCTCGTTCTCGAAGACACTGGCTCCAGGGTTCCGCGTCGGATGGATGGCGGCGCCGGCGCCACTCGTCGAGCGGTTCGAGACCGCCAAGCAGGCCGCGGACCTCGTGACCGGGACCCTCGATCAGAGAATCGCGTGCGAGGCCATGCGGCGTGGGGTGCTCGAGCGGTTGGGCCCGCGCCAGCGGGCCGAGTATCGGGCCCGGCGCGACGCCTTGGTCGCCGCGCTGCGTTCCCAGGTCGACGGACAGCTGTCCTGGGTGACGCCGCGCGGCGGCTTCTTTCTGTGGGGAACGCTCTCCGGCAACGAGACCGATGAAGGGCTGCTGGCGCGTGCGCTCGAAGAAGGATTGATTTTCGTCAGCGGGAGCGCATTCTTCGTCGACGGCAGCGGCCACGACACGATCCGGCTCGCATTCTCGGCCGCGCCCGCGGACCGCATCGCCGAAGGGGTGGCGCGGCTTGCCCGCGCGCTCAGGGGAGGCGCTCGCGGGTGAGCGGCTTGCCGGGCAGTGCCGTCATCGGTTGCGGAGCGCTCTCGTTGAACATGAGCGACAGCGCGCGCAAGCCGTACGCGCGTCCATCCTTCAGAACGACGGCCACCGCGACGGCGCGCGGCACCAGTGTGGGGCTGACGATCGGCGTGCCGCTCAGCTCTCCGGGCAGATCGAACGTGCCCTGCGGGATCCCGGTGAGCGGCGCGAACCCCGAAAGTTTCGGCGTGAGGCCGGGGACGACGACGCTTCCATCGAGCGCGAGCGGGGGCGCGACGGCGCGCGTGCCGCCGTCGCGTTTCCATTGCTGGTTGCCGTTGCCGGGGTTCACGGCGCGAACGACCGCGTCGAGCGACGCATAGTAGACGGCTTTCGGCTCGGCGCCGCCGTCGGCCGCCGCCCCGATGACATCGCCGCCGGTCCGCCACGACCACCGCGCCTTGCCGTTCTTCGCGTCGAGCGCGTGAAACCGGTTGGCGGTGTCGCCGACATACACCGACTCCTTCACGACCAAGGGCGGACTCGGCCGTCCTTCGACCATGTGCGTCCAGACGATCTGGCCGTCGAAGAGGGCCAGACGCCGCGTGGCGCCCTTGGCCGCCGTCAGGAACAGCGCGTCGGCGGTGGTGACCGCGCCGACCGGCGCGCCCGCATCGTCGAGCGGCCGTGTCCACGACGGCGCGCCCGATGCCGCATCGAACGCGGCGGCGATCGTGGCGCCGACGCCCAGCACGCGCGCGTCCGCCAGTACCACCAGCGACACTGGAGCTGGCGCCGGCGCCGACCAGCGGGTGGCGCCAGTCGCGGCATCGAGCGCGTAGACCTGACCGTCGCCGGCTACGTAGATGGTGCCCTGGGCGACGACCGGGGCAGACGAGGCCTTGAGCGCCACCGACCAGAGAGAGTCGCCGTGCTGCCAGTCGAGCGCGACCAGCTGGCCCGACGACAGCGGCACGAAGAGACGGGTCCCGTCGTGCGCCGCCGGCGCCGACGGCGGCGCCGGCAGCGTGATCATCCACGCTTCTTCGAGCGGAAAGAGCGCGGCGAACGGCGGGGGCGGCGGTGTACGTTTGGCCTTCTGGGCGGCGAGCCGGCCATCAGGGCAGACCAGTCCCGCCGTGAGCCACAGCGCCGCGACCAGCAGAACGCCGCAATATCTTGGGCGTGTGGCGGCCACGACCACATATAATAGCGATTCCCGCCGGACGTGACCGTGTCGCATCAGACCATCGTCGTTCTCGATTTCGGGTCGCAGTACACCCAGCTCATCGCGCGCCGCCTGCGTGAGCTGTCCGTCTACTCCGAAGTCGTGCCGTTCAACACGCCGATCGAGAAGCTGAAGGCCAGAGCGCCGGCCGGCATCATTCTCTCGGGCGGACCGAAGAGCGTGTCGGATGGCGACGCGCCACGCTGCGATCCCGCGCTCTTCGACGTGGGCATGCCGGTGCTGGGTATCTGTTACGGCATGCAGCTGATGACCGACGTCCTGGGCGGCGAGGTACGGCGGTCGGGGCAGCGCGAGTTCGGCCACGCGCATGTGCACGTCGCGGCGGCCGCCGCCGCCCGCCCGCGGCTCTTCGCCGGCGTTCCCGACGACTTCCGGGTCTGGGCCAGCCATGGCGACGACGTCGGCCGGGTGCCGGGAGGCTTTTCCGTGGCCGCCACCAGCAGCACGGCGCCGATCGTCGCGATGGAAGCGCCCGAGCGCTCGCTGTACGGGCTCCTGTTCCACCCCGAGGTCGTGCACACCGAACACGGCAAGGAGATCCTGCGGCACTTCGCCTTCGACGTGTGCGGCTGCCGTGGCGACTGGACGATCGCGTCGTTCATCGAGGAGGCCACCGAGCGGATTCGGCGCCAGGTGGGGCCCACCGGCAAGGTCGTGTGCGGACTCTCGGGCGGCGTGGACTCCACGGTGGCCGCGATGCTCATGCACCGCGCCATCGGCGATCGGCTGACGTGCATCTTCGTGGACAACGGCCTGCTTCGCTACGACGAGGCCATCCAGATCCAGAAGCGGTTCCGCGAGAAGCTGAAGCTGCCGCTCGACTTCGTCGACGCCACCGACACCTTCCTGACCCGGCTCGACGGCGTGACCGACCCGGAGCAGAAGCGGAAGATCATCGGCGCCACGTTCATCGACGTGTTCCAGCAGCGCGCGAACGAGCTCGGCGGCTTCGGCTTCCTCGGGCAGGGGACGCTCTATCCGGACGTGATCGAGTCGGCGTCGGTGCTCGGCCCCGCCGTGGTCATCAAGAGCCATCACAACGTCGGCGGACTGCCGGAGCGCATGAAGTTCGCGCTCGTCGAGCCGCTGCGCGACCTGTTCAAGGACGAAGTGCGGCGGGTGGGCGCCGACCTCGGGCTCGAGAAAGAATTCGTCGTCCGCCAGCCGTTCCCGGGACCCGGGTTGGCGGTGCGCATCGTGGGTGCGATTACCCGCGAACGGCTCACGCTGTTGCGGCTGGCCGATCGCATCGTGGCCGACGAGATCCGGAAAGCCGGCTGGTACGAGCGGGTGTGGCAGAGTTTCGCGGTGCTGCTGCCGGTCCAGAGCGTGGGCGTGATGGGCGATGCCCGCACCTACGAGTACACCGTGGCCGTCCGCGCGGTCGAAAGCGTGGACGGGATGACCGCCGACTGGGCGCGGCTGCCTCACGATCTGCTGGCCGCGATCTCGTCGCGGATCGTGAACGAGGTGCGCGGCATCAACCGCGTGGTCTACGACATCTCGTCGAAGCCGCCTTCGACCATCGAGTGGGAGTAAGGCCAGTCGATGGCGCAGGAGTTCGTTCACCTCCACCTCCACACCGAGTTTTCACTCCTCGACGGCGCCTGCCGTGTCGACGAACTGCTCGACGAAGCGGTCAAGCTGAAGATGCCGGCGCTCGCGGTCACCGAGCACGGCAACATGTTCTCGTCCGTCGTGTTCCACGACCATGCGAAGGATCGCGGGCTCAAGCCGATCCTCGGGTGTGAGGTCTACGTCGCGCAGGGGAGCCGTTTCGACAAGAGCGGACCGCAGACCGAGACCAACCATCTGGTCCTGCTGGCCGAGAGCGACGAAGGCTACGCCAACCTGATCAAGCTGTCGTCGGCGGGCTACACCGAAGGGTTCTACTACCGGCCGCGGATCGACAAGGAGCTGCTGGCCAAGCACTCGAAGGGGCTGATCGGCCTGAGCAGCTGCCTGAAGGGCGAGGTGGCGAGCGCGCTGCGCGCCGAGCAGGCGCGGCCGGCGCTCGAGGCCGCGGCGCGGCTGCGCGACATCCTGGGCCCCCGGAATTTCTTCCTCGAGATGCAGTACCAGGGCATCGAGGAGCAGAAGATCGTCAACAAGGGGCTGGTGCCGCTCGCGCGCGAGCTCGAGCTGCCGCTGGTCGCCACCAACGACGTGCACTACCTGCGGCAGGGTGACTACCAGCCGCACGACATCCTGTTGTGCATCGGCACCGGCAAGACGGTGAACGACGCGCAGCGCCTGCGCTACACCGGCGACCAGTTCTTCCTGAAGACCGCCGAGCAGATGGGCGTGGTCTTCAAGGACCACCTCGACGCCCTGAAGAACACGCTGCTCATCGCCGAGCGCTGTAACGTCACCATTCCGAAGGGGAAGAACCATCTCCCCAGCTTCGACGTGCCCGAGGGCTACAACCTCGAGGGCTACTTCGAGCACATCGCGCGCGAAGGGTTTGCGCAGCGCATGACCCGCCTGCGGCAGTACGAAGCCGAAGGGCGGCTGCGGCATCCGATCGTCGAGTACGAGGCCCGCCTCGACTACGAGATCGCGATGATCAAGCAGATGGGGTATCAGGGCTACTTCCTGATCGTCTGGGACTTCATCCGCTACGCGCGCGAGCGCGGCATTCCCGTGGGCCCGGGCCGCGGGTCGGCCGCCGGATCGCTCGTGGCGTGGTGCATGCGCATCACCGACGTCGATCCGATCGACTTCGACCTCATCTTCGAGCGCTTCCTCAACCCGGAGCGCGTGTCGCTGCCCGATATCGACGTGGACTTCTGCGAGCGCCGGCGCGGCGAGGTGATCGAGTACGTGACGCGGAAGTACGGCCGCGAAAACGTGGCGCAGATCATCACGTTCGGGACGATGAAGGCCAAGGCCGTGGTGCGCGACGTCGGCCGCGCGCTCGACATGCCGTTCGCGGACGTCGATCGCATCGCCAAACAGATTCCGCCGGCGCTCGACATGACGCTCGACAAGGCGCTCGCCGAGAACCCGGTGCTCAAGAAGATGGCCGCCGACGACCCGCGGGTGAAGGAGGTCATCGACATCGGCCGCCGCCTCGAGGGGATGTCGCGCCACGCGTCGGTGCACGCCGCCGGCGTGGTCATCGCGCCCGGGCCGATCACCGACTACGCGCCCCTCTACAAGGGGGCCCGCGACGAAATCACCACGCAGTGGAACATGAAGGAGGTCGAGCGGGTCGGCCTCCTGAAGATGGACTTCCTGGGCCTCAGCACGCTCACGCTGATCCAGGACTGCCTGGCCGAAATCAAGCGCACCGAGGGCGTCGAGCTCGACATCGACGCCGTGGACCTCCATGACGCGGCTACCTACAAGGTGTTCGGCGAGGGCGCCGCGTACGGCATTTTCCAGTTCGAGAGCTCGGGCATGCGCGAGCTGCTGCGCAAGGCCAAGCCCGAGCGGCTCGACGACCTGATTGCGCTCAATGCGCTCTACCGTCCCGGTCCCCTCAAGTCGGGCATGGTGGACGACTGGGTCGAGCGCAAGCAGGGCAAGCGCGAGGTGAAGTACGAGCTGAAGGAGCTCGAGCCGATTCTCTCGGACACCTACGGCGTCATCGCCTATCAGGAACAGGTGATGCGCATCGCGCAGGCGCTGGCCGGTTTCAGCCTCGGACAGGCCGACGTGCTCCGCAAGGCCATGGGCAAGAAGGACCCGAAGGTCATGGCCAAGCAGCGCGACGCCTTCATGGAGGGGGCACGCGCGCAGAAGGTCAACGAGAAGAAGGCCGCGAAGATCTTCGAGCTGATGGAGTATTTCGCGGGGTACGGCTTCAACAAGTCGCACTCCACGGCCTACGCCTTCCTGGCGTATCAGACGGCGTATCTCAAGGCGAACTACCCGTGGCATTTCGCGGCGGCGCTGCTGACGATCGAGTCGAACGACAGCGACAAGCTGGCGGTCTATCTGGCCGAGTGCCGCGAACGTAACGTCCCGCTACTGCAGCCGGACATCAACGCCAGCCTCTGGCATTTCTCCGTGGAGAAGGGGCGCGGCGTGCGCTTCGGCCTCGGCGCGATCAAGGGGCTCGGCGAGGGGGCGGTGCAGGCGATCGTCGACGCGCGGACGGCGCTCGGCGGCCGCATCACGTCGCTGCACGAGTTGTGCGAGATCCTCGACCTGCGCACCGCCAACAAGCGTGTGTTCGAGGCCCTCGTGAAGTCGGGCGCCTGCGATTCGCTGCTGCCGGCGACCAACGCGATCGGACTGCGGGCGCTGCGGGCGAAGCTGTTCGCGTCTCTCGAGCCCGCGATGGAGCACGGCAGCCGGACGCAACGCGACAGGGATCTGGGGCAGGCGGATCTGTTCGGCGGCGGCGGAGAGGGGAGTGGACCGGTGCCGGTCGCGCTGCCCGACGTGCCCGCGTGGACGGAGATCGAGACCCTCAACTTCGAGAAGGAGTCGCTGGGGCTCTATTGGAGCGGCCATCCGGTCGATCGCTACGCCGCGGATCTGACCGCCCTCGGCGCGAAGACGACCGCCGATCTCTTGCCGAAGCGAGAGGCCGCCGAGGCCGCGCCGGTGGCAGCAGCGGCGGAGGAGGCCGAGGAGGCCGCGGGTGCACCGGGTGCGCCGGATGCCGGCCGCCGCGAGGCGCCGCCGGCCAAGGTCGTGGCCGAGAACGTGCTGATCGGCGGTATCGTCGGCAGTCTGCGGCCGCTCAAGACCCGCAAGGGCGATCGCATGTGCGTGTTCATGATCGATGATCCGCACGGCAGCCTCGAGGTGGTCGTGTTCCCCGAGGCCTTCAAGCAGTGTGGACATCTGGCCGAGGCCGGCCGGCTGGTGGTGGTGAAAGGGCGCTTCGAGCGAGACGACGAGTCGGCGCGGCTGCTGGCCGAGGAGATCAGCCCGATCGAGCTCGTGAGCGAGAAGCTGGCGACGTCGGTGGCCATCAAGGTGTCGACGCCGCCGCACGGCCGCGCCACGTTCGAGCGGCTGTGGGATGTGCTGGCGCAGCACAAGGGCGACCGCTGCGTGGCGTTCGACATCGAATTGCAGCAGCAGCCGGGCAAGAAGCTGCGTGTGCGGGTGGATGTGAACGCGCAGATTCGCGTGCGGCCGTCCGAAGGCCTCGTCTCGGACGTGGAGAAGATCTGTGGTGCCGGGTCCGTGGTGATCGGCCGTGCTGCCCGCGTCGTGCGGCACTAGCGCCGGAGAACGTCTATGCCCCCCGATACGCTCGAATTCGAAGAACCGATTGCGCTCTTGTTGAAAGAGGTGGAAGCGCTCTCGATGCTGCCGCGGACGCCCGAACGGCAGCGGTCGATCGAAAGCCTGCACCGGCGCATCGAGTCGATTCGCGACGACATCTACCGGACGCTGACGCCGTGGCAGCGCGTGCTGGTGGCGCGGCATCCGAGCCGGCCCACGGTCCTCGACTACGTGAACCGGCTGTTCACCGAGTTCACGGAGATCAGCGGCGATCGCCGGTTTGCCGACGATCACGCCATCGTGACCGGCTTCGCGCGCTACAACGGCGAGCACGTGCTGGTGGTCGGACATCACAAGGGCGGCGGCGGCGACACCAAGCAGAAGATCTTCCGCAACTTCGGCTACGCGCGGCCCGAGGGCTATCGCAAGGCGCTGCGGGCGATGAAGCTGGCCGAGAAGTTCAGCCGGCCGGTCATCGCGTTCGTGGACACGCCGGCGGCCTATCCGGGCATGGAATCGGAGGAGCGCGGCATCTCGGAGGCGATTGCGCTCAATCTGCGCGAGATGGCGGCCCTCGACGTGCCGATCATCGTCTGCGTGCACGGCGAAGGCGGCAGCGGCGGCGCGCTGGGCATTGCGGTCGGCGATCGCGTGCTGATGCACGAGTTTGCGATCTACAGTGTCATTCCGCCTGAAGGGTGTGCCGCCATCCTCTGGAGAGACTCCAATCGCAAGGTCGAGGCGGCCGCGGCGCTGCGGCTGACCGCGCCGGATCTCATCAAAGTCGGCGTCATCGACGAGATCGTCAAGGAACCGAAGGGCGGCGCCCACACCAACCACGAGCTGGCGGCGACGCTGCTCGACGCCTCGCTCTCGCGGGCGCTGGCCGAGGTGGGGCAGATGGGGTCGCAGCAGCGGCTGGACGCGCGCTATCAGAAGTGGCGCGCCATGGGCGACGTGGGCATCGCGGAGGGCTGAGACGCTGACAATGACCAGCCGGATCTGGGAGACACGCGCGCACGACGACGCACAAGCTGCAGTGCTCGAGCGCGAGCTCCGAATTGCGCCAGTCACCGCGCGGCTGCTCGCCATCCGCGGCCTGAGCGATCTCGACGTCGCCCGCCGCTTCCTCTCACCGTCGCTCGACGATCTCCACGACCCGTTCCGCCTCGCTGGCATGCACGACGCCGTCGAGCGCATCCTGGCGGCGATCGCCCGGAAGGAACGGATTGCCGTGCACGGTGACTACGACGTGGACGGTGTCACCTCGACGGTCATCCTCCGGCGGGCGCTCGAACTGGCCGGCGCCGACGTCGTGCACTTCATCCCCGAGCGGATGCGCGACGGCTACGGTCTGCAGCCGGCCTCGCTCGAACGGCTGCACGCGGAAGGGGCGCGCCTCGTCATCTCGGTGGACTGCGGCATCCGCGGCATGGACGCGGCCCGCCGGGCGCGAGAGCTCGGCCTGGATCTCATCATCACCGACCATCACGAGCCCGACGTCGAGCTGCCGGCTGCGTTCGCGGTGATCAATCCGAAGCGGCACGACTGCAGCTATCCCGACAAGAACCTGGCGGGCGTGGGCGTGGCGCTGAAGCTGGTGCAGGCGCTGTGCGGCCGGACCGGCCGCTCGAGCCTGCTGCCGGCGTTCGTCAAGATTGCCGCCATCGGCACGCTGGCCGACGTGGTGCCGCTCGTCGGCGAGAATCGCGTCATTGCCAAACTCGGACTCGGACTGTTGTCCCGCGGGCCGCACCGCGTGGGGCTGCGGGCGCTGCTCGACGTGTGCGGCCTGACCGGCAAGGAGATCGACAGCTATCACATCGGATTCGTGCTGGCGCCGCGCGTCAACGCCGCCGGGCGTATGAGCTCGCCGGACATCGCCGCGCGGCTGCTGCTGGCGGCGGACGAGGCGATGGGGGACGAGGCGCGGGAGCTGGCCACGCTGCTCGACGCCGAGAACCAGCGCCGGCAGCTCGAAGAAGCAGAGATCGTCGCGCAGGCGAAGAAGATCGTCGAGACCGATCTCGAGGTGGGATCGCGCACCGTGATCGTCGTGGCCGGTCCGGGCTGGCACCGCGGCGTCATCGGCATCGTGGCGTCGAAGCTCGTGGACGCGTTCCACCGGCCGGCGATCGTGCTGTCGATCGACGGCGACATCGCCCACGGCTCCTGCCGAAGCATCCCGTCGTTCGATCTGCTCGGCGGGCTCGAGGCGTGCGCGGACCTGCTCACCAAGTTCGGCGGCCACAAGCAGGCGGCCGGGCTGACCATCGAAACCGCTCGTATCCGGGAGTTCCGCAGCCGGGTCAACGCCCACGCCGACGACCGGCTGGGGCCCGACGACCTGCGCCCGCGTCTGTGGCTCGACGGACCGCTGCCGTTCCGCGGGATCACCGCGCAGGTCGCCGAGGAACTGGTCGCGCTGGCGCCGTTTGGAGCGGGCAACCCGTCGCCGTTGTTTACTGCCTCGCGCGTCGAGATCGTGGACGGCCCTCGCCGGGTGAAAGAGCGCCACTTGAAGATGGCGTTCAAGCAGGACGGCAAGGTGATGCGGGGCATGGCCTGGCGCGCGGCGGAGCGCGAGGACTTCGTGACCGGGCATCGCGACGCCATCGACCTGGCGTTCTCGCTCGAGCAGGACACCTGGAACGGCGAGCGCTACCTGCAGCTCTCGGTGGCGGATTTCAAAGCGCCCGCATAGCCCGCCCGAAGAGCGGGCCAGTAGACACTGCCCCCTGCTATCCTGAGTCGAGCGTAATGTCCTGGCACAAGCCGGTCCGCGTCGGTGTGGGTGTGTTCGGCCTCGTGGCGGCCGTTGGGGTCTACTTTGCCATCGGTTCCCGGCAGGCGGTCCCGCCACCACCCGCCGACGGCCGGCTCGACCTCAAAGCGACCACCGAGAGCACCGGGGCCCAGCTGCAGCAGGTTCGCCAGGGCGAGGAGGACTTCCAGGTCACGGCGGATCACACGCTCAGCTACGAGGACGGTTCGTCGCGGCTGATGGGCGTGCGGATCAGCGTCAAGCGGCGCGGCGGGCGTGACTTCGTGGTGACGGCGGCGGAAGCCGGAGCCGGAAAGGATCGCAAGGACCTCGCGCTCAAGGGCAGCGTGGTGCTGGACGCCAGCGACGGCTTCCACCTGACCACGGACAACGCCACCTTCGAGGACGCCGCCGGCGTGGTGAAAGCCCCCGGGCGGGTCGCGTTCACCAAAGGCGGGCTGAGCGGCAGCGGCCTCGGGATGCACTACGACAAGAACAACGACGTGCTGACGCTGCTCGCGGAACCCGAGGTCGCCATGGCGGGGAACGAGAGCGCGGCCGCCACCAGCTTCAAGGCCGGGTCGGCGGTCCTCGATCGACTGATGGACGTGTTGGTGCTCTCGGGCGGCGGACACGCCCAGCGGGGGGAGCAGACGTTCGAGGCCGCGGCCATCACGGCGCGGCTGGCGCCCGACGAGCAGTACGTGCGGGCCATCGAGCTGCGTGGCGACGCGCGGGTGGCGGGCGGCGGCGGGGCGCTCGACGCGATGTCGGCGCAGGCGATCGATCTGGTCTACGTCGAGGGCGGAGACATCCTGGACCGCGTGACGCTGACGGGCAACGCGGCGGCGGCGCTGACGGGCAAGAAGGCGGAGGGTTCGGCGCAGGGCGGACGGCGTCAGCTCCTGGGCGGCGCGCTCGACATGCAGCTGGCGCCCGACGGGACGCTCGTGCATGCCGCCGGCCGCGACGGCATCCGCTTCGATCTGCCGGTGACCGACACGGCCCGCGGCAGCAGCGTGCAGGCGAAGACTTTCGACGCCAACGGCACGGCGGGGGCGGGCCTGACGTCGGCGGCGTTCGTGGACGACGTGGTGTTCCGCGAGGACGGGCAGAACGGTGCGTCCCCGCGGGCCGCGCGCTCGCGCACGCTCTCGCTGTCGCTCGATCACGACGAGGTGACGACGGCGGTGTTCCGGGGCAGTGTGTCGTTCGAGGATCGCGGGCTGGCCGCGTGTGCCGCGGAGGTGCGCTACAACCCTGGAGGAGGAGCGCTCTCGCTGAACGGCGCCGACGCCGGCGGCGGACCGCGCGCCTCCGACGACAAAGTGGCGATCGCGGCCGACTCGATCGACGTGACGCTGCAGGACACGCAGATCGACGCGCGCGGCGGTGTGAAGACGGTTCTGCGACCGCCGCGTGCCGCGCGCGGCAACTGTCTACCGCGGCAGGAGTCGAAGGACCTCCCGAAGGGCGACGATGCGAAGGAGAGCAAGCTGCCGGGGCTGCTGAAAGAGGGCATGCCGGTCAACGTCAATGCGGATCGGCTCGCCTACGCCGGCGCGGGCGGCGCGGCGACCTACACCGGCAACGCGTCGCTGTGGCAGGGTGACACGTCGATTCGCGCCGACGAGCTGCGCCTCGACCAGGCCAAGGGCGATCTCCTCGCGACGGGGGCGGCGCGGGCGACGTTGATGCTCGGGGGCAAAGCGTCGCCGGGCAAAGCCGACGTGATTCGCTACGAAGACGCCAAGCACGTGGTGAGCTACGAAGCGCGGCGACCCCCGGCGCGTGGCCGTGGAACCGGCCGCGCTGCTGGAACGGCGCCCGCACCGCCACCGGCCGCGGCGCCGGCCCGCGGTGCCGCTCCCGCGCGGGGGACGGCCGTGCCCGCGGGCCCGACGCGGGCCCACGTCCAGGGCCCGCAGGGGGAGCTGCGCGCGTGGCGGATCGAGATGCTCCTGACCGCCGACGCCGGGAAGGCCGATCGCCTCGAAGCCTACGACGACGTCAGCCTGAGTGTGGAAATGAGACGCGCCACCGGGGAGCGCTTGACCTATTTTTCTGAGGACGAACGCTACGTCATGACCGGCACGGCGGTGGCACCCGTGTGTGTTGTCGATCCAAACCGTGCAAGCACGGGCACGACGTTGGTATTCTACCGAGCGTCCGATAAGGTAATCGTTGACGGCAACGAGCAGACCCGGACACAGACCAAGAGCGGCGGCGCGTGCGCGACCTCACCAGCGCGGTGACGGGACGCCGGTAGCCACGGCGGCGCGCACCTGGAAATGTCCATACTTCGCACCCATGCCCTGACCAAGTCGTACGGCGGCCGGACCGTCGTGCGGGGCGTGAGCATCGAAGTGGGGTCGGGAGAGATCGTCGGGCTCCTGGGACCAAACGGGGCCGGAAAGACCACCACGTTCTACATGACGGTGGGGCTGACGGCGCCGGATTCCGGGCGGGTCGAACTGGATGGCCAGGATGTCACCGGCGATCCGATGTACGTGCGGGCGAGAAAGGGCATCGGCTATCTGCCGCAGGAGCCCTCGATCTTCCGCGGGCTCACGGTCGAACAGAACATCCTCGCGATCCTGGAGACGCTCGGCGTCGATCGGGCGGCGCGGGAACGGCGGCTCGCAGAGTTGCTCGGCGAGCTCGGGTTGGCCTCGCTGGCGAAGTCGCCGGCGTACACGCTGTCGGGCGGCGAGCGGCGGCGCGCTGAAATAACGCGAGCGCTGGTCATCTCGCCGCGTTTCATTTTGCTCGACGAGCCGTTTGCCGGGATCGATCCGATCGCGGTGACGGAGATTCAGAAGATCGTGTTTCACCTGAGGGATCGGGGGATTGGCGTGCTGATCACCGATCACAACGTGCGCGAGACGCTGCGGATCACGGATCGGGCATATATCGTGCACGACGGCGGGATCTACCGCAGCGGTACGCCGGCTGCGCTGGCCGCGGATGAGGATGTGCGCGGGATTTATCTCGGCACCGATTTCCGGCTGGACTAGCCGGGGACGCGCCACATCCCGCCCCGTGGCGGGTCGCAATGGGCACGAAATCTGCGTTCAAGGCCGCAGAACGGGCTAAGATGGATTTTCGCCGCGGAGGGCGAAGCTGAGCTACTGACGTCATGGCGATCTCGCAACGACTGCACACCAAGCTCGTTCAGAAGCTCATTCTGACGCCGTCGCTGCAGCAGGCCATCAAGCTGCTGCCGATGTCGACGCTCGAGCTGTCCGAACTGCTCAACCAGGAGATGGTTGAGAATCCGATGCTCGAGGAGACCCCCTCCGAGAATCTGGAGCAGCAGGAGGCCGCCCCGGAGAAGCCGGAAGAAAAGCCGGCTACCCAGGAAAAGGGCGACACCTGGGACGATCAGGACTACGAGTACTTCTTCGGCGATTACCTCGACGACGGCTACCGGCCGCGCACGCCCACCGAGGTCAAGGAGCTGCCGCCGATCGAGAACACCCTCTCCACGGCCGCCTCGCTGTCGGACCATCTGCTCTGGCAGCTGTCGATGCAGACGAACGAGCCGGCGCTGCGTACGATCGGGGAAGCGATCATCGGCAACCTTGACGACGACGGCTACCTGGTCGCGACCGTGGACGAGCTCTCGTCCATGGGCCCGTGGTCGACCGAGGACGTCGAGTCGGCGCTCAAGCTGGTCCAGAGCCTGGACCCGATCGGAGTGGCGGCGCGGGATCTGCAGGAGTCGCTGCTGCTGCAGCTGCGGCACCTCAAGCTCACCGGCTCGCCGGAGGAGCGGATCGTCGTTCCGGAGCGAATCGTCACCGAGTACATGCGCCTGCTCCAGAACCACCAGATTCCGGAGCTCGCGAAGAAACTCGGTATTTCGATCGACGAGCTGAAGCAGCACATCGAGCTGATTCAGCAGCTCGATCCCAAACCGGGCAGCCGCTACAACCCTTCGCAGTCGCAGTACGTCATCCCCGACGTCTACGTCGTGAAGGTCGAAGAGCAGTACGTGGCCGTCCTGAACGAGGAGGGGCTGCCGCAGCTGCGCATCAGCCCGGTGTACCGCCGGCTGCTCGACAAAGGCGCCGAGAACAGCGACGAAACGCGGGCCTACGTGAAGGACAAGTTCCGCTCGGCGCTGTGGCTGATCAAGTCGGTCGAGCAGCGGCAGAAGACGATCCACAAGGTCGCCACGAGCATCATCAACTTCCAGCGCGACTTCCTCGACCACGGCATCGAATACCTGCGGCCGCTGGTGCTGCGCGACGTGGCCAACGACATCGGCATGCACGAGTCCACGGTCAGCCGCGTGGTCACCAACAAGTACATGCACACGCCGCAGGGCGTGTTCGAGATGAAGTACTTCTTCCACAGCGGCATCTCGAGCTCGTACGGCGAGGCGGTCTCGTCGGTCACCATCAAGCAGCGCATCCGCAAGATCATCGAGCAGGAAGACGCGCGGAAGCCGCTCAGCGACTCCAAGATCGTGAGCATGCTGCAGAAGGAAGGCCTCGACCTGGCGCGCCGCACCATCGCCAAGTACCGCGAAGAGCTGAAGATTCCCACCTCGAACCAGCGCAAAGTTCTGTATTAGGCCGGCCCCGTCCTCCCTTGAAGCGTCGCGGCACACGGCGGTTCGTCATCCTGACCGGCCTCTCGGGGTCGGGCAAGACGCACGCGGTGCGAGCGCTCGAGGACCTGGGCTACTTCTGCGTGGACAACCTGCCGACGCAGCTGATTCCGACGCTCGCCGAGCTGGCCAGCCGCGACGACACCGGCCTCGAGAAGATCGCGCTGGTGGTGGACGTGCGCGAGCGCAACTTCCTGCGGCAGTTTCCCCGCGTGTTCGAGAAGCTGAAGGCGGGACCGGGCGTGACGCCGACGCTCATTTTCCTCGAGGCCAGCCACGCGTCGCTGGTGCGCCGCTTCAGCGAGACGCGCCGGCCGCATCCGATGGCGCCGGATCGTTCTGTCGCGGAAGGCATCCGCGAGGAGCGCGAGAAGCTCGCCGCCATCCGCGCCATGGCCGACATGATCGTGGATACCTCGGAGCTGACCGTGCACGAGCTCCGCGACATCTTCATGCGGATGTCGCGCGACGGCCGTGGCCGCGCGGAGATGGTGGTCACGCTCCTCAGCTTCGGGTTCAAGCACGGGCTGCCGGAAGACGCCGATCTGGTCTTCGACGTCCGCTTCCTGCCCAACCCGCACTTCGTCGACTCGTTGCGCCGTCTCACCGGACGCGATCGCGCCGTCGTGCGCTTCATGCACAAGCACGGAGAGACCAACGAGTTCATCGAGCGGCTGACGTCGTTTCTGAAGTTCTCGCTGCCGCAGTATGTGAAGGAAGGAAAGGCCTACCTGACGATCGCCATCGGCTGCACCGGCGGCCGGCACCGCTCGGTGATGATCGCCGAAGCGCTCAAGCGCAGCCTGGCCAAAGTGCCAGGCGTGCGCCTGCGCGTCAAACACAGAGATTCTTAGAGCGGCGACTCTTAGAGCGGCGATTCCTAGAACGGGATATCGTCGTCGGTGATCGGCTCCACCGGCGGCTCGTCCATCTGGCCACCACCACCGCCGCCGCCACGCCCGCTGTACTCCGCACTGGCGCCGCCGGCGCCGCGGGCGCCGCCTCCACCGCCGCCGAGCAGCGTGATGCGATCGGCCTTGATCTCGGTGGTGTAGCGCTTGTTGCCGTCCTTGTCGTCCCACTGGCGGGTCTGCAGGCGGCCTTCGACGTAGATCTGCTTGCCCTTCGTCAGGTACTCCTGCAGGCTCTCGGCCTGCTTGCCCCACAGCACCACGCGGTGCCACTCGGTCTTTTCCTGACGCTGATTGTTGCGGTCGTTCCATACCTCCGTGGTGGCCAGGTTCAACGTGGCCACCGCGGCCCCGCCCGGCGTGTACCGCAACTCCGAGTCGCGGCCGAGATTGCCCACCAGGATCACCTTGTTCACACTGCCCATGTCATCCGCCTTCCAGACGGCATCAGACCGTCCCTGCGGCCGCAGTTGCTGCGGCCGTGCTATGTCAGCTCAGCCCGGCCTGTGCCGGGTGTCTGCGTGGCCCGGCTTTCGCCGGACGTCGGCTAAGCGTATAGCAAACGAATGACAGGGCAGGTCACGCGTCAGGGATCTATTTCGCGGGCGGCGCGGTGCGGTTGATGCGCTGGAGATCCTGGCTCGCCAGGCGGGCGGCGTCGCTCTCGGGGTACAACTTGATCACGGTCTCCCACATCTCGCGGGCCTTGTCCGGCTGGCCGGACTGTGCGTACGCCTGTCCGCGCTTGCGATAGGCGTCGGGCACCCACGTCGTGTTGCGGTATTTCTCGAGCACGAGCCCGTAGGCGTCGATCGCCTCGCGCCACTTGTTTTGCGCGTAGTAGGTCTCGCCGATGTAGAACTGGGCTTCCCCTGCCGCTTCGGAACGCGGGAACGCGCGCACGAGCGCCTCGAAGCCCGAGACCGCCAGCGCCCACTGGCCGGCGAAGTAGTCGGACTTCGCGGAGTCGAGCATGCGGGCCGGCGACAAGCCGGCCGTGGAGGGGGTGGCCCCCGCGGCGGGCGGAGGCGCTGCCGAGACCGGCGCGGGCGCTCCAGCCGGAGCGGTCGCGGGATCGGGCCCGTCGCCAGGGGGTGCCGGCGCCGCCTGGCTGATGAGCGACGGCAGGCTCGAGACGGTCGTCCGCAGGGCATCGATCTCGTCGCGCAGCGTGCGGATGCGGGTGTCGGTTTCCTGCGTGCGCTCCCGGATCGCGCTGAGGTCGCCGCTCATGTTGCGGATGTTCAGCTCCTGGTCGGCGAAGCCCTTGCGGGTCGCTGCCGAGGCCTCGTCGAGGCGGGTGTTGAGCGCCTTCAACGCGTCCGACAGCTGCGCGATGGCCACCGACAGCTGCTGTTGCTGCTCTTGCACGATGCGGAGCTCGGCCGCCTGCTGCTGGTGCTCGCGATTCTGGGCCGCCGGGCGAGCCGCCAGCGCCAACACGCAGGCGGCAGCCACTGCAAGGCGCGTGGAGGTGCTCATCGTCATCCCTTTCATTTCGCCGTGATCACGAAGTGCGCGCGGCGGTTCTTGCCCCAGGCGTCCTCGTTGTGCGCCTGATCGAAGGGGAACTCCTTGCCGTAGCTGACCGTACGAAGCCGGTCGGGGGCGATGCCGAGGGACACCATGTAGGTTTTCACGGCCGAGGCGCGCCGCTCGCCCAGCGCCAGGTTGTATTCGGCGGTGCCGCGCTCGTCACAGTGCCCCTCGATGGTGACCACCCACTGCGGGTTCTTCTTCAGCACGTCCACGTTGCCGGTGACCACCGAACGCCCGGCGTCGTCGAGATCCGAGCTGTCGAGCAGGAAAAACGCCGGCCGCAGCGGCGAGTTTCGATTGAGCTCGTCGAGCGAGCGATCGGACACCGAATCCTCGGACAGCGCCGCCGGTTGTTGATCGTCCACGCGCTGCGTGCGTGGCGGTGCGGGCGGCGGGCCTTGGACGACCGGCGGCTCCGTGACGGTCGGGGCGGGCTGAGGCGTCGCTACCGGCTTGTTTCGGCGCGAGCACGCTGGCGCGGCCATGAGACACATGATGGCGAGCGCGACTCCTAGACCTCGACTGCAGACCATTTCGCTACTCCTCGGCTTCGACATCGCGGGGCTATTGTGACCAGGCGGGCGTCTGGTTGTTGCCGCTCCGCGTGAGCTGTTTGATGCCGCGTCCGTCGCGGCCAATCGTGAACACCTGTGTACCGCCCGCCCGCGTCGACGTGAACGCCAGGTGCTTGCCGTTGGGGGAATATGCCGGGCTCTCGTTGGAACCCTCGCCGAACGTGATCTGCTTCACGGTGCTGGTCGCGAGATCGTGAACCTTGATGTCGAACCCGTTGCTGCTGGTCCGTCCCGCGTAGGCGATCTCATTGAAGGGAGCGGGCGACCAGGTCGCGCGATCGGCCTCGCTCTCGCTGACGGTCAGCCGCCGCACGTTCGAGCCGTCCGCGGCGTTCATGATGTAGATCTGCGCCTTGCCCGTGCGGTCGGACGTGAAGGCAATCTGTGTTCCGTTGGGCGACCACGTCGGCGTGCTCTCGTAAGCGGGGTGGTTCGTGAGCCGTCGCACGTTGGAGCCGTCGCGGTTCATCACATAGATCTCGGTGTTGCCGTCGCGGTTCGTGACGAACGCGATCCGGGTTCCGTCGGGCGAGAACACCGGCATCATGTTGCTGACCGTCGTGCTCTTGGTCGGGTTCTCGAGCACGCCCTGGTAGATGAGCGAGACGAAGATCTGCGGCGTCAGGTTGCGGTAGGACGAGTAGGCGACCGCTTTGCCATCAGGGGACCAGGACGGGTTGATGTTGAGCTGCCGCGTAGTGGTGATCCGGCGCTGGTTGGCGCCGTCGTAGTCGGAAACGTAGATCTCCTTGACCTCGCGGTTGTCGATCGGGCCCAGCAGCCGCTCCTTGTTGCGATCCGAGACGAACGTCAGCTTGGTGCGCGCGACCCCGCGCAGCGCGCGCTGCTGCAGGTGGACCTCGTCGGCGATCGTGTGCGCATAGAGGCGCGGGTTCGAAGCGGTGCCGGTGTATTCCTTCGAGAACACCTGCTGGCGGGTGCGGACGTTGAAGAGCCGCGCCTGCACCACGACCTTGTCGCCGCTCTTCTGCACCGTGCAGAAGAACACCGCGTCGGCGCCGACCTCGCGCCAGGAGGAAAAGGGCACCTGGTCCGCTGACCGGGCGGCGGGAATCGTCTTGTAGACGTCTCTGGGGATGAGGTCGAACTCGCGCTCGAACGCGAGGTCGTCCCAGAGCACCTGGCTCATCGCGGCCGCGATCTCGGCGGCCTCCGGCGACGCGGCAACGAAGTCGGGCACCGCATAGTGCGGCGGCGAGTTGCCGTCACCGCCGATGACGATCTCAAGTTCCGGCTGCTGGTTCTGGTTCTGCGCGGCCAGCGGCCACAGCCCGGCCGTGGCGACCAGAATCGCCAGAAGCGCGGCGATAGTTGGCAATCGTCTCATTGGTCCTTTCCTAGTATTCGCCAATTCAACGGTTCTCGAATCTCATGCGCAACGCGAGGCTGCTGTCGGGAAACTCCGCCGGGAGCGGCGGCACGCTCGGCACGCTCGCCAGCGCCCGCAAGGCCGCGTTGTCGATCAGCGAGTTGTTGCTCGACTGCACCATGCTGATGGTGTCGATGGTGCCGGCGCGCGTGATGCGGAAGCGCAAGGTCGTGGCGCCAACAGCTCCAGGTGCACGCACCCAGGCCCGCTCGATCGCAATGCGTATCACCTCTAGGTACGCCGGACAGCAGAAGTTCGGCGATTCGACGTCGATCGACTTCTGTCCGTTGCCGCCGGTCGCCAGCCCGAAACCCTGGCCGCGTGCGCCGGTCTCGACGCGCGTGCTGCCGTCACGCGGCGGCTCCTGCACCGCGGGCGCTTTGCTCGTGGACGGCTCCGCACGCGTCGGCTTCGGCGGCAGAGGCTTCGTCGCAGGGACCGTCGCCACCTGTTTTGCGGGTGGCGGCGCTGGCGGCGTGCGTGGGGCGGGTTTCGGTGCCTCTGGCGGCGGTTCCGGGACTTTGCGCCCTCCCATCTCCGTCAACCCGCCGTTGCGCGGTCCGGGCGCGCCACCGAAAGAGACCGTCATGACGAGCCGCTGGGTGTCAGCGGGTGTGCGCGCCGGTGCCAGCCAGATGAGAGCGACGATCGCGACGTGCGCCGCAACGCTCCACACGAGCGGCGACGCCAGCGTGCCCGCGGTGCGGGCGCGGGCGGAGATCACGTCGCTGGCCGGCTCGTTCATCGCGCCTCTGGGAACTCCGTGACGATGCCGGCGTTGGCGACGCCGCCGGCCGTGAGCGCATCGAACACATCCAAGAGGTCCTGCACGAGCAGCCGTCTGTCTGGACGCACGAACACCTGCTTGTCCGTGCGATTGATCAGGCGCTGGCGCATGCGTTCCCCGAGCGCTTGCACGGGGATCGCCTCGTTCTTGCCATCCCTGCTGATGGACACCCGCCGGTCCTGCCGGTACGAGAAGGGCACGTCGACGAACAGACGCTCGCTTGCAATCTCGGGGGATCGAGTGGCCTGCGGCAGCGACACCTCGACGCCGCGCTGCAGCATCGGTGCCGCGATCATGAAGATGATGAGGAGGACGAGCATCACGTCTACGAGCGGGATCACGTTGATCTCCGCGAGCGTGGTGGACACGCGCCGGCCGCGGGCTCGATGGCCCCCGCCGGAGGATGATGTGGGCAGGACTTTCGGCACCTGAATCTCGTCTAGGTGAAGTTGCGCTCGGCGATGTTCAGGAACTCGAGGGAGAAGTCGTCCATCTCCGACGCCAGCGCCTTGGTGGTGCTCGTGAAATGGTTGTAGAAGAACACCGCCGGGATGGCGGCAAAGAGCCCCGCCGCGGTGGCGACCAGAGCTTCCGAGATGCCAGGCCCGATGACCGACAGGTTGGTGGCGCCCGTCTGGCTGATCTTCTGGAACGCGTCGAGGATGCCCCACACGGTTCCGAAGAGGCCGATGAACGGCGCGGCACTCGCAATCGTGGCGAGGAAGGTCACCTTCTTTTCCAGTTTGTTGACCTCGGCGGCGGAGGCGCGCAGCAGCGCGCGGTCCACGGCCGCCAAGCTCTTGAGGATTGGACGCGCGGCCGGTGCCGCTGGATTGCTCGTCCCCGCCGGCGCGGCCAGCCGGAGCTGTGCGTTGATTTCGGCGTAGCCCGCCTGGAACACCCCCACGAGCGGGCTGTCGGGAATCGTGGTGCACACGGCCTGGACCTCAGAGAACTTGCTGCTCTTCCGGAAGACGTCGAGAAACGTGCGCGTATGCCGTCCCGCGCTGCGGTAGGCCCACGACTTATGAAGGATGATCGCCCACGAGACGATCGACAGAACCGCCAGCAGCGCCAGCACGGTCTGGTTGACCGGACCGGTTCGCTGCACGAGGTCGAGCACCGACGTACTCCCAGGTACAGGTGCAGCGCCCTCTTGCAACTGGAGTGCAAGAAGAAGGGTGCCGAGCGTATTCAATTAATCCTCCGAGGGACCCGAAGTGCGCCGCTGGGACAGCGCAGACAAGGCAGGGTAGCACGCTGAAAATATGCTGTCAAACATATGATACGATGGGGTTTCCGGCCACATGCTGCGTACGCTTCGCATCCGCAACCTGGCGGTGATCGAAGCCGTCGAGGTCGAGCTCGATCCGGGGTTCACCGCTCTCACCGGAGAGACCGGCGCCGGTAAGTCCATCCTCGTCGAGGCGGTGGGCCTGCTCCTCGGCGGCCGCGCCTCGGCCGACCTCGTCCGCACCGGCACCGACACCGCGACCATCGAGGCGCTGTTCGAGCGTCCGGACGGCGCCGAGGTGCTGATCCGCCGCGACATCACTGCCGCCGGCCGGAGCCGCTCGTTCGTCGACGGCTCGCTGGCGACGGCCGGCCTGCTGCGTGAGGTGTCCGCCGATCTGGTGGAGCTGCACGGTCAGCACGAGCATCAGCTCCTGACCGACCCATCGACGCATCTCGGCTTCCTCGACGCCGACGCGGGTCTCGAGCCGGCCGCCGCCGGCGTGGCCGCGCTCTTTGCCCGCGTGCGGGAGTTGCGTGAGCGCCTGGCGAGCGCGTCGATGGACGCGCGCGAGCGCGCCGCGCGGCTGGAGCTCGTCGCGTTCCAGCTGGGCGAGATTGATGCCGTGAAGCCGGTGGCCGGCGAGGACGCCGAGCTCGATGCGACGCGGCGGGTGCTTGCGAACGCGGAGCGCGTGGACGGGCTGTGCCGGACCGCCTACGGCGAGCTGTACGACGACGAGCGCGCCGCGCTCACACAGCTCGTCAGCGTCTGGAGAAAAGTGGAGGAGCTGGCCGGGCTGGATCCCGCGTTTGCGCCGCACCTCGACGCGCGCGGCGCGGTGAAGGCGCAGCTCGAGGACCTGGCCGCCTTCCTTCGCGCCTATGCCGACGGCGTCGACGCCTCGCCCGCGAAGCTGCAGGAGGTCGAGGATCGGCTGGCCCGCGTCGAACGCTTGAAGCGGAAATACGGACCGGCGCTCGACGACGTCATCGCGAAAGGGCAGGCGCTCCGCGCCGAGGCGAGCCGGCTGACCGGCAGCGACGAGGAGTCGGGCGACGTCGAGCGCCAGCTCGCCGCCGCGAGCACCGCCTACCTGACCGCCGCCCGCGAACTGTCGCAGGCGCGCCGCGCCGCCGCCGTCCCCTTTGCGCGCAGCCTGAAGGCGCTGCTGGCCGATCTTGCGATGGCCGAGACGCGCTTCGAAGTGAGGTTCGAGTCCGCCGAAGCGGAGCCCGATCGGTGGGAGCCGCACGGGCTCGACCGCGTCGAGTTCTACGTCTCGCCCAACCCGGGGGAGGACCCGCGTCCGCTCGCGCGCATCGCCTCGGGCGGGGAGCTTTCCCGGATCATGCTCGCGCTGCGGACACACGGCACCCGCCGGCCGGGGCGGGGGAGCGCATCGACGGGCGGACGCAAGACCCTCATCTTCGACGAGGTCGACGCCGGCATCGGCGGGCGGGCGGCCGAGGCCGTGGGCGCTCTGCTGCGCGAGCTCGGCGGGCGCTACCAGGTCCTCTGCATCACCCACCTGGCGCCGATCGCTGCCCGGGCCACGACTCAGTGCGCGGTCGAGAAGCGAGTCGCCGGCGGGCGGACCGTGACAGTGGTGACCCCGCTGGGTCAAGATCAGCGCGTGGACGAACTCTCACGGATGCTGGCCGGTTCGAGGGCTTCGGACGCCACGCGGGCCAGCGCCCGCGAGCTGCTGGGCGCCGCCGGCGGGGCAGGGGCGAAAGTCAAACAGCCGGCGAAAGGCGAAAGCGAAAGTCGGAGGCCGCGAGTATGAGCCGGCGCCGATATCTCATCGAGACGTTCGGTTGTCAGATGAACGTCCACGACTCCGAGCGCATGGCGGGCCTGTTGGAGCAGGCGGGCTACGAGCGCGCCGAGACCGACGCCGACGCCGACGTCGTGGTCATCAACACCTGCAGCGTCCGCGAGCACGCCGAGGAGAAGCTCTACACGCGGCTCGGCGAACTCCGCGTGCTCGGTGAAGAGACCGGTCGCGAACGCGTGGTGGCGGTGGCCGGCTGCGTGGCGCAGCAGGAAGGCGACGCGCTCTTCAAGAAGACCAACGGCCATCTGATCGACGTCGTGCTCGGCACCCACCGGCTGAAGCAGCTGCCGGCGCTGGTCGAGCGCGCGTCGCAGTCGCGCGATGTCGGCCGGCCGACAATCGACGTCGCGCGTTTCGACGACGTGACGTTCCCCGTGGGAGTGACCCGCCGCGGCGACGCCGTCCGCGCCTACGTCACCATCATCGAGGGGTGCAACGACCACTGCGCCTTCTGCGTCGTGCCGACGACGCGCGGCCACGAGCGCATGCGCGCCAAGGCCGACATCCTGGCCGACGTGCGCGAGGCCGTCGCGTCGGGACGCAAGGAGGTTCAGCTCCTGGGGCAGATCGTCAACCACTACCAGGCGCCCGACGACGACGGCTGCGACTTCGCCCAGCTCCTCGCCGAGGTCGACGCGGTGCCGGGCGTCGAGCGTATCCGTTTCGCGAGTCCACATCCGCGGCACACCGGCGCGCGGCTCATCGACGCGGTTCGCGACCTGCCGCGCGTCTGCAAGCACATGCACCTGCCGCTGCAGTCCGGATCCACTGAGGTGCTGCGCCGCATGCGCCGGCGCCATACGCGCGAGGAGTATCTCGATCTGGTCGGCCGGATTCGCGAGACGATTCCCGGCGTGACCCTTTCGACCGATCTCATCGTCGGCTTCCCGGGCGAGACGGCGCGGGACTTCGACGACACCATGACACTCGTCGAGGCGGTTCGGTATCACAGCATCTTTTCGTTCAAGTATTCAGAGAGGCCGAATACGCTCGCCGCCAAGCGCTTGCCCGACGACGTGCCCGAGGCGGAGAAGACCGCCCGTATCGTGGCCCTGCAGGGGAGACAGCGGGAGATTCAGAGTGCGCTGCACGCCGCGTCCGTCGGGCAGATCGTCGACGTGCTCGTGGATTCGGTCAGCCGCCGCCGCGAGGGCGAACTGTCAGGGCGTACGGGCGGCAATACGGTGGTGAACTTTCCGGTGCCGGCAGCGGCCCCGGGGGCCCCCGACTTGTGGCTGGGGCGTACCGTGCCGATACTAGTGACGCGGGCCGGTCCGAACAGCGTGGCAGGGGAGTGTGCCGCGCCCGAGGCCACCGTGCCTGCTGGAGCCGTCACATGCTGATCGAGATGACCATCAAGGGCCTCGTCGTCGACTCGTTCTCGAGCACGCCGATCGTGATCCTGAAGGACAAGGCCGGCGACAAGGTGTTGTCGATCTGGGTCGGCATCTACGAGGCCAACGCCATCGCCCAGCAGATCGAGAACGTGACGATGCCGCGGCCGATGACCCACGACCTGCTTCGGAACCTGATCAACGACCTCGGCGGACGCGTCGATCGAGTGGTGGTGACGGACCTGCGCGAGAACACCTTCTTCGCGACCATCCACTTGACGGTCAAGGGCGAGCAGGTGGCAGTGGACGCGCGCCCGAGCGACGCCATTGCGCTGGCGCTCCGCAGCCGCTCGCCGATCCTCGTCGACGAGCAGGTGATCGAGGCGGCCAAGACCGGCGACTTCGCGCTCGAGCGCGTCGACAACGATCGCCTTCAGAAGTGGCTGGAGAGTCTCGATCCCGACGAGCTCGGCAAGTACCGCATGTAGTCGTCCGTCGTCGTCGGCGTGATTGTCGGCCGGCCGACACTGCGCCTTCGCTGGAGGCGGAGGGGGCGGAGAACGTTCTCCCGAGTCTCGTGGTCAGTCCGCTTTACTTCTCCATCCTCTCTGCCTTCTCTGCTCCCCCCGCCTCCATGTTCTTCTTTGTCGGCCGGCCGACATTTCCATCTCACGCGCCCTAAGCCATAAGCCCTAAGGCGGCGCGCGAGTCATTTGTCGTTGACCTGTGATCGGGGCGTCCCTACAATGGCCTCGACCGTTTCACAGATCTGCTCAAGACATGATCGTTGCCATCGCCAATCAAAAGGGGGGAGTCGGCAAGACGACCACTGCCGTCAACCTCGCGGCGGCGCTGGCGATGCGCGGCCGTAAGACGCTCCTGATCGATCTCGACCCTCAGGCCAACAGCAGCATCTCCTTCCTCGACCCGCGCGTGATCACGCGCAGCACCTACGATGCGATCGGCGACGCGGACTGCCAGCTCGCCGACGTGATTCAACCGGCGACCTCGGTCGAGAACCTGTTCGTCGCGCCGGCGCGCATCGGGTTGGCCAAGCTCGAATCGCGCCTGGTGGGGGAGCTCGACGCGCACTTCAAGTTGAAGGACAAGATCGATCGCCTGGGCCGCGAGTACGCCCATGTGGTCATCGACTGCCCGCCGGCGCTCGGGCTGTTGACGGTCAACGCCCTGGTCGCCTCGACGCACCTGCTCATCCCGATCCAGTCTTCGTACTTCGCCCTCGAGGGCACCGACGATCTGCTGGAGACGATCGAGAAGGTGCGCCAGCGTCCCAACCCGGCACTCCGTATCCTCGGCGTGGTGATCACCATGCACGACAAGCGCACCGCCCTCGGCCGCGACATTCGCGAGCAGATCCAGAAGGTGTTCGGCGGTAAGGTATTCAAGACGGTGATCAGCAAGAGCGTGCGCCTCGAGGAGAGCCCGGCGTACAAGGAATCGATATTCACCTTCGCGCCCGAGTCGACGGGCGCGACCGACTATTACAGCCTCTGTGAGGAGGTGATCGAGCGTGTCGAAGCGCGGACTGCCTGAAACCCTCCGGATGCGGCACGACGAGCACTACGTCGAGTCGCTAGCCTCGTCTGCCGGTCAGCCTGTCGGCCGCGTTGTCGCGATCGACCTGCTGGACCCGAACCCCAATCAGCCGCGCCAGGTCATGGGCGACCTGTCGGAGCTCATCGCCTCGGTGACCGAGAAGGGCATCATCGAGCCGCTCGTCGTCCGCCAGCGCGGCCCGCGGTACCAGATCATCGCCGGCGAGCGCCGCTACCACGCGTCGGTGCAGGCCGGGCTGCGCGAGGTGCCGGTCGTCATCCGCGAGGTGGATGACATCGAAGTGATGGAACTGGCGCTGGTCGAGAACCTGCAGCGCAAGGACCTGACCGCGTTCGAAGAAGCCGAGGCGCTGTTGCAGCTCTGTGAAACGTGCAGCTATACGCACGAGGACCTGGCGCAGAAGCTGGGCAAGTCGCGCGTGTCGGTCACGGAGTCGCTGTCGCTGGCGGCGATGCCCGAAGAGGTCCGCAACCTGTGCCGCCTGGCCGACATCACGTCGAAGTCCACGCTGCTGCAGATCGTCCGGCAAGGCGACGCGAAGAAGATGCTGGCGCTCGTGGAGAAGGTCGCCCAGGGCGGCGCCACGACCCGCAAGGACCTGCGCGCCGAGACCGCCAAGGGCAAGCCGGGACGGCCCAAGGCGTTCGTCTTCGCATTCAAGCCGCAGACGAAGGCGTTCAACCTGCGTCTCAGCTTCACGAAGGCGCGCGTCGACAAGTCCGAGATCATCGAAGCGCTCGAAGGCATCATCCGCGAGCTCAAGTCGCAGCGCCGCAGCTAGGATTGTCGGCCGGCCGACAATGGCCGGCCTCCGTCAATCTTCAGTCCATCGTTCTTGGCTCCTGGTTTTCCTGGTCCGTCCTTGGTCCTCGGTGCTTGGTCCGGTGAATGCGCCCGCAGAGAGCAAGCAGGAGAGAGCCGGCCAAAGACGGAAGAAGCCCAAGCCTGGAGCCCCTGGCAGGCTCATTGGTTAACATAACGTCTCTTATGCGACGTTGATGAAATGGGCCGGAAAGCGCGAGAAGCCGGGTTCGATTGAGGTCTTTCAGGCCCGCCAGGCCTGACGGCCGGTGCCCCGTCCGGGCACGGTCGTTTCCACCGTCAGGGTGGACTCGTCGACGTCCCGCGACGATCGCCGCAGCGTGACCACGAACGACAGCTCGGCGTGCTCGCGAAGTCCGAGCCGTTCGAACGGAATCCGCAGTTCCGCCACGGTGTCCACCGCTGCCTCGAGATCCCGCCAATCGGCCTCCAGCCAGGTCCCGTCAGCGGTGCGCCGGAAGACGGTTCCGTCCCGGTGCGCGCTGTTGATGGCGACGCGGGTGCCCGCCGGTTCGAGGAACGCCACGGCGAGCTCGCCTCCCTGAGCGAGCGACTCGGCCAGCGGCTCGGTTGTGGCGACCTGGAGGCAGAGGTCGTCGGCGCCGAACCCAAATCGCACGCCCGCGATGCGCTGGCCGACGCTGGCTACCTGATGCATCGCCCCTGCGGTGGCCGACGGCGTCACCTCGCCGGCGCCGAGCCATTCGAAGTAGCTCGACTCGCGGCCATCCACACGCGGAGCCGTCGGTCCGGTCGGCGGCACTACCGACACCTTGGGCGGCATCGTCGTGATGTTGGTGACGAAGAGGTCTTCGGGAATCGGCAGCCCGAGCGCCCGGTAGATGTTGCGCACGTGGCGACGGAACAGGTCGTCGAACTCCCGGTCGTGGTCCGAATGGTGGTCGTCGCCGTACCACCAGCACCAGTCGCTGCCTTCGGCGATCAGCAGCTCCTCGCGGGCGGCGTTGAGCGCCTCGGCGCTGGCCACGCCGGTGGCGTGCTCCAGCGCGCGGCGCGCGCGCGACAGCTGGCCCCAGGCACGACGATCGTCGGCGTGGCCGATCCAGATGTAGAAGTCCGCGTTGATCCACGACCCGGGATGGATGGCGGGCAGGCGCTCGGCGGCGTCGGCACACGCCTCGGTCATGGTCACGGTGCGCACGGTCGGGTGCCGTTCCAAGCGTCCGTACAGCGCGCGCAGGAACGGCCGGCCCTGCCCTTCGTAGTGCTCCCAGGCGTTCTCGCCGTCGAGGACCACGAACACGGTGGCCTCTTCCCCGCCGCGCTGCACGCGGTAGCGCTCTCCGGTGGCGGCGATGCGAGTCACGAAGTCGTCGGCCGCCGCCTGCGGATCCCACGACGAGTAGGTGAACCCGACGAGGTCCGACAGCAGATGGTCGCGGAAGCCGCACGCCACGGTGGCCTTCCCGTCGCCGACCTGGTAGGCGCGATACAGGTCGGCGTCCCGCGCAAAGGTGCGCGGCAGCGAGCGCGCCAGGATCTCCTCGTCGGTGGCCATCCACGTGAAGCCGGCCTCGGCGACGAGCGGCACCATCGCGTCTGAGACCGAGCCCTCCGACGGCCAGAGCCCGGCCGGCGTGCGTCCGAACAAACGCTGATGGAGGGCCACCGCGCGGCGCAGCTGTTCCGACGCGTCCTCCGGGTAGACGAACGGCTGCTCCGGCGGCGGCCACGACGGATTGGTGCGCAAGAACACGGAGGCGTCACACAGCAGCGGCAGGATCGGGTGGTAGAAGGGCGAGGCCGAGATCTCGACCTGGCCGCGCTCGGCGGCCTCGCGGTACTCCCCGACCACGCGCCCGAGAATCTCGAGCTCCACGGCGCGAAGGGTCTGCTTGTCCAGCTCCGAGAAGTCACGCCCCTTGGCGAAGAGCGCACGCACGCGGGGATCGCGATCGGCGTAGATCGGATCGATCCAGACCAGCTTGTGCCACACCTGCAGGTCACGCAGATCGTCGGAGGTGAATCCAGCTGCGGCGTTGCCGCGGCGGCGCCCCGCCTCCCGGGTGGCGAACAGTTCGGCGTAGCGCGGGAACGGGTCGATCATCCGCGCGCGGTGCGCGTGGAAGAACTGCTCGGCGCAGAACTGTCGATCGCTTTCACGCAGTTGATCGGCCGGCACCAGGCCCACCTCGAGATGGCGGTCGCGCGCCTGTCCCGCCGCGAAGGCCTCGAGCTGCACGAGGAGCGACGGTACCAGGTTGAACGTGACCTTCAGCGAGGGGAACTCGCGCGTCAGCGCGGCCATGCCGTAGTAGTCCTTGAGAGCGTGCAGCCGCACCCACGGCAGGATGTGCTCGCCGGTCGCGAGGTCCTGGTAGAAGGGCTGGTGCATGTGCCACAGCAGAGCGACGCGCGTCATAATGGGCCCGGTTCATGAAGATTATCGACCGCTACGTGATTCGCCAGATGCTTCCGCCAATTCTGTTGGGGCTGCTGGTGTTCACGTTCGTGCTCATCATTCCGCAGATCAAGGAGCACGCGGAGAGTTTCATCGCCAAAGGCGTGTCGCCCGGCGTGGTGCTGACCGCGATGCTGCTGCTGGTGCCGCAGGCGCTGGCGCTCACGATTCCGATGTCGCTGCTGCTGGGCCTGCTGATCGCGTTCACGCGGCTGTCGGCCGACCGCGAGTTCGTGGCCATGCAGGCGTGCGGCCTGAGCCTCGCGCGTCTGCTCCGCCCGGTCGGGACGATCTCCCTGCTGTGCGCCGGAGCCACGTTCTACGTCTGGGCGATCGTCGTGCCCGACAGCAACCAGCGCTTCCGCGAAATCGCCTTCAACGTGGTGGCGCAGCGGGCGGAATACAAGATCCGATCGCGGGTGTTTTTCGACGACTTCCCGAACCTGGTGTTGTGGGTGCGCGATGTGCCCGCCTCGGGCGGCGGGTGGAACGGCGTGTTCGTCTCCGATACGCGCAACCCGTCGTCGCCCTCGATTTACCTGGCGCGGCACGGCCGCGTGTCGATCGATCGTGATCGCAAACGGATCGAGCTGGTGCTCGAATCCGGCACGCATCACACCTCGAACGCCGACGGGCGAGACGAGGTCTCGCAGTTCGAGAGCATCTGGGTCACCCTCGATCCCGGAACGGTCTTCAGGAATGCGGCGCTCGAACGGGGGCCGAACGAGCTCTCGATTGCGGAGCTGCGTGCCCGCGTGGCCGCCATGGAGAGCCGAGGCGAGTCGCCGCATCAGGAGCTCATCACCATCCACCGGAAGTGGTCGATCCCGGTGGCGTGCCTGGTGTTCGGCCTCATCGGCATTGCGCTCGGCGCCACCAACCGCCGCGACGGCGCGCTTGGCAGCTTCGTCCTCGGCCTGGTCGTGATCTTCGCCTACTACATTCCGATGTATCTCGGGCCGTCTCTGGCCAAGGGCAAGCTGGTGGCGCCCTGGTTTGCCGCGTGGCTGCCCAACATCGTGATGGGCCTCGGCGGGATCGTCCTCTTTGCGTGGCGAGACAAGGCGGCGGACCGGCCGTTGCGGATCCCGGTTCCGGACTGGATGCGGGTGAAGCTCTCCGGGTCGGCGGCCCGGTCGTGGGGCGTGGTGCGCATCCTCGATCACTACGTGACCACGTCGTATGCCCGCGTCCTGGGGCTGGCCGCGGTAGCGCTGGTCGGCATCTTCTACATCTCGACCTTCCTGGACCTCTCCGACAAGGTGTTCAAGGGCGACGCCACCTGGGGCATGCTCGGCGAGTATCTCGTCTTCGTCACGCCGCAGTACTTCTATTTCGTCATCCCGCTTGCGGTGCTGGTCGCGGCGCTCGTGACCATCGGCGTGCTGACGAAGAACAACGAGCTGGTGGTGATGAAGGCGTGCGGCATCAGCCTCTACCGCATCGCTCTCCCGATGGTCGTCTGCGCCATCGCGGCCGGACTGCTGTTGTTCGGCCTCGAGGAAACGATTCTCGGGCCCTCGAACCGTCGCGCCGGACGCCTGAACGACGCGATTCGAGGCCGGGTGACTCCGAGCGACGCCGTCAACCGTCAATGGGTGGTCGGCGCCCGCGGCGAGATCTATCACTACAACTTCATCGATCCGCAGACCCGCCGCCTGCTCGGCCTCTCCGTGTACGAGTTTCCGGACGGGATGGAGCGCCTCACTCGCCGTACGTATGCCGATCGGGCCTCCGTGGACTCGCAGGCGCCGACGCTGTGGCACCTCGAGCACGGGTGGACTCGAGCCTTCTCGAGCACTGGTAAGGCCGGCGAGTTCAGTGCCTTCGAGCAGACCGACCGGACGCTCGACGCGTTGTCGACGTTCGCCACCGAGGCCCCGGACGCCCGTTACATGGGCTACCGGCAGCTCCGTGATTACACGGAACGGTTGCGCGCCAGCGGCTTCGACGTGCTCGATCAGGACGTCGCGCTGGCGGGCAAGCTCGCCTTTCCGTTCGTCACCATCATCCTGACGCTGATGGCGGTGCCGTTTGCCGTCTTGACGGGCCGAGGCGGCGCGATGGCGGCCATCGGCGTCGGCATCGGCCTCGCACTCACCTACTGGATCACGATCAGCGTGTTCGCAGCGATGGGGACCGGGGGACTCGTGACGCCGCTCATCGCCGCGTGGGCGCCGAACATGCTCTTTGGCGCGGGGGCGCTTTACCTGCTGCTGACGGTCCGCACCTGAAGCGGCGACAACGAACCGGCCGCCCTCAGCGGACGAAAGCCAGGCTGTCGATCAGGAACTCCCCGTTCGATCCGAGCGCGGTGTTCAGCGTGTCGAGCACGAACAGCAGCGACGTGATCGAGGTCAGTGGCGGCGCCGGCGGCAGCCCGTTCACCGTGGGCCGAAACTCCGAGAACGGCAGCGTCACCGTGCGTACGTCCTGGTCCAGATACACCGACTTCCGCCACCGTCCACTGCCCTGCCCCGGCGATGCGCGCAGCTGCACCGAGATCCGCATGGGACGGCTGGCCCGTCCGGTGAAGCTGACGGCCGTGTAGCTGCCGATGTCCGGCGTGTCGGATGCAAACGCGACGAAGGGCGCATCCGACAGCTTCCCGCCCAGCGCGAAGCGCAGGGAGAGCTGCGTCCCACCCTCGGCGCGGACGACGGTCACCGCGCCGTCGGAAAGGTCGCTGTGCTCCACGGCGAGTGGCGACGCGCCGTCCTTGTAGATCACCTTCGACGCCACCGGTGGCGGCGAGGCCGGCAGGGCCCACGGGACGGCCGGCCCCACGTAGATCGGGTTCGACACCAGCCAGGGCGCCAGCGGGCCGCCGCCGCGCCGCACCGGCAGCGTGGCTTCCACGCGGTACACACCCGGGGCGCCATCGCTCTGGTAGTCGAGGCGCGAACCGGTGGCGGTGGACACCATGCTGCCGTCGCGATACAGGGTCAGTGTTGGCGCGAGTTCCGGCGCGTCCACCTCGGCGTGGAGCGCCAGTTGGGCGCCGGCGGCCACGCGGTCGCCCGCCTGCGCGCTGATGCCCGAGCCCGAGGCGGTGAACACCAGACGGGCCGGCTGCGCGAACGCGTCGATGGCCGTGAATACGTGGCCGGCGCGAATCGCGGCGATGACGGCTCGCGCGTCGGCAGGCGTGTCCCCCGACAGGACGACGCCCGGCAGCCCGAGCGAGAACGTGCGGAACACCTGCTCGTACGAGGGCAGGTGGACCGCTGCCGGCCCGCCGTGATCCAGGTCGCCGCCAATCTTCGCGTGGGCATCGCTGCCGCTCAGTCCGACGACGCTGTGGGTGCGGGTGGCGCGATCCCACAGCTCCAGCGCGCTTTCGGGGCGATCCAGAATCAAGGCCAGACTCTCCGGCGCGCGGAACCAGTAGGTCAACAGGATGCGCGAGAGCGACGCGAACCGCTCGTCGCGCCATTCGCTGTCGCCGTTCAGCCATTCGACGCCGTCGAATGGACGGCTGCTCGGCCCGGCGCTGCCGCGCCAGACGAGGTCGGCCTTGAGCGACGTCGGGTGGGCGACGATCGCCATCGCGCCGAGCCGCTGGAGATCCTCCAGTACGTCGTCCGGCTCGCCGCGCAGCGGGTACGGCGCCTTCGGCAGACCGAGCGCGATGACGTGACCGCCCGCGGTGCTCACTTCCACCGCGTCGATCGTCAGCACGCCGGACCGGTATTGCGGCCGGTCTGGCGTGCGCGTCGCATCGCCGTGATCGGTCAGGATTACGAACCTGAGCCCGGCGCGCGCCGCGGCGGCCGCCACATCGTCCGGCGTGCCCGATCCGTCCGAGTTGGTGGTGTGGACGTGCATCGCGCCCCGGAGAATCGGAGTCGCCTGGGCCGACGGCGCGATCGTCAGCGTGCGCGGCGGCAGCAGCACGAACACGGCGACACCGGCCGCGACGGCCAGCGCGAGCAGCGTGCGCCGGATCACCGGTCGCCGCCGTTGCAGGTGCGCGCGCCCCGCACCGTCACGCGCGAGGGTGGCATGAATCGTAGACGGAGCGCATCCGGTGCTCGAGCACGTGCGTGTAGATCTGCGTGGTGGAGAGGTCGGCGTGGCCGAGCATCATCTGGATGGCCCGCAAATCGGCGCCGCGCTCCAGCAGGTGGGTGGCGAACGAGTGACGCAACGTGTGCGGGCTGAGCGAGGTCTTCAGGCCCGCCTGCCGGGCGTAGACCTTGAGAATCTTCCAGAAGCCGACCCGGGTCAGCCCCGGGCCGCCCCCCCGCGCGTTGACGAACAGCCGTGCGCTCGTGCGGCGGCCGAGCAGCGCCTTTCGCCCCTCGCGGAGGTAGCGGCTCACCCAGCGGGCCGCTTCGTCGCCGATCGGGACCAGCCGCTGCTTGTCGCCCTTGCCCGTGCACGTCAGAAAGGACGCTTCGAGGTTCAGATCGGCTGGCCGAAGCCCGACGAGCTCCGACACCCGCAGCCCGGTGGCGTAGAGGAGCTCGATGAGCGCGCGATCGCGCAGCCCGCGAGGCATGGACACGTCCGGCTGGGCGATCAGCGCGTCCACTTCATCCACCGACAGGTAGGTGGGCAGCGTTTGCCAGGCCCGCGGCGGGTGCAGATCGTCGGCGGGGCTGGCCGGCAGCCGGCCGTCGATCACCAGAAAGCGGTAGAACCCGCGGACGCAGGCCACCTCGCGAGCGACCGAGCGCGGCGATCGCCCTTCCGCCATCAGATCCCGGACGAAGCGTTCGAGATCGGGGCGCTCCAGCGCCTCCACCGGCCGCCCGTGGCCGATGGCAAACCGCGCCAGCTGGTTGAGATCGCGGGCGTAACTCTCGATTGAGTTCACGGCCAGACGGCGCTCGACCGACAAGTGCGTCAGGTAGGCGTCGATGAGCGGCGTGATGTCAGCTGGCATGTCGCGGCGAAGGCTGGCTAGAATTGTAGCCCCATGGTTCCGCGCTCAAAGTGGCAGTCGCTGCCGACCGAGGCGATCAACCCCTCGAGCCTCGGCATCGACAAGCTCGCGGCCGACGACCTCGTCGATCTGATGCTCAACGAGGATCGCAAGGTGCTGGCCGCCGTGCAGCGCGAGCGCGAGCGCATCGCGGTCGGCGTCGAGATGATCGCGGGCGCGCTTCGCAAGGGCGGCCGCATCGTGTTCGTCGGCGCCGGCACGAGTGGACGCCTCGGCATCCTCGAGTCGGCGGAGATGCCGCCGACCTTCAGCACCGATCCGATGCTGGTGCAGGCGGTGATGGCCGGCGGCCGTGACGCCATCTTCGGCGCCAAGGAAGGCGTCGAGGACAACTACGAAGAAGGCGCGCGGGCGATGACGCGCTTTCATCCCACCAAAGCCGACGTCGTCATCGGCGTATCCGCCAGCGGCATGACGCAGTTCGTGCGCGGCGCGCTCACGCGCGCGCGCAAGGCGGGGTCGCGGATCATTTTCGTGACGTGCGACCCTGCGACGGAACTGCAGACGTTCGTGGACCTGACGATTGCCCCGGCGGTCGGCGCCGAAATCATCGCTGGATCGACGCGCCTCAAGGCCGGGACCGCCACCAAGCTCGTGCTCAACACGCTCACCACCGGCGCGATGGTGCTCATCGGCAAGACCTACGGCAATCTGATGGTGGACGTGCAGACGGGCTCGGAAAAGCTGAAGGACCGCGCACGCCGCATCGTCAACATCGTCACCGGCCTCGACTACGAGGAGGCGGACCGCCTGCTGGCGAAGGCCAAGTGGAACGTCAAGGTCGCGATCGTCATGCAGAAAACCGGCCTGGCGCTCGCCAAGGCGCAGGCCCGTCTTCGCAAAGCCCACGACTCCATGCGCGAAGCCATCGGCGAGGACATCGAGCCGCGGCTCCGCGGGATGCTGCAAGGGCATGCCGAGGCCGCCATGGCCGTCGACGCCGTGCCCGCGGCGTCGGCATCGAAGGAGCGGCGCGTCGCGCCGCCGCGGCCGCCGCGATGAACCGACGCGCGCCCGGTGTGGCGCTGGCGCTGCTGCTCGCCGTGCTCGGACCGGCTCGACCCGCCGTGGCCGTGCCGGGCGTGCGCGTGGTGCCGATTGCGGCGCTGGCGTCGCGCGAGGCCTTCGACGTCATCCTCTCGTCCGCCGTCGCGTCCGGCGATCAGGCGCTGCTGGTGCCCGTTGGTCTTTTCGAGGATCCGCCGGCGATGCTCGCCGACATGGTGTCGGCGGCGCGCGGCCGCGGACTCCGCGTCGTGGCGACCGTGGACGTGACGCGTGTCGCTGCCGCCAACGAATGGCCGGCGTCGCGGGATCACGTCATCTACACCCACCCCGAGTGGCTGATGGTGCCGCGCGAACTGGCGCTCGAGTTGTCGCGTCTCGACGTGCACAGCCCGGACTACGCCGGGCGGCTGGCGCGATGGGCGCGGGCCAATACCGAGCGGGCCACGGGCCTCTACTTGTCGCCCGTGCACACCGACGTCGCGGTGTTCGTGGCGGGGGCCATCCGCCGACTCGTCGAGCGCATCCCCTTCGACGGCGTCCAGTTCGACACCGTGCGCTATCCGTCGGGAGACTTCGATTACAGCCGGCTGTCGCTCGACGAACTGCGCCGCGAGATCCGCCCCACGCTCTCGACCGACGAGCGGCGGCGGCTCGACGAAATCGAGGCGTTCGACCTGCTCGCCTACGCCAAGGAGTTTCCCGACGTGTGGCGCCGGTTCCGCCAGACGCAACTCACCGCGTTGGTCGTCCGGGCGCGCACCGCGGTGAAGTCCGTGCGGCCGGAGGCGACCGTGAGCGCCGTCGTTGGATCGGATCCACTGGCGGCGCTGAGCGACTACCTGCAGGACTGGCCGACCTGGCTCGACAACCGGTTCGTCGACGCCGTGAGCGTGGACGCCGCCGACGCGCCCGCCACCGGCATACCCTCCCCGGCCCCGCCGCCCGGGCGGTAGCACCCATGGCGCGCTTCGACGCCGCCCGGCTGCTGCTCGAGCGCGCGATCGCCGAACGGGCGTTTCCCGGCGGTATCGTCGAAGTAGGCACCGATCGCGACGTGCTGTGGCGATTCGGGGCGGGCACGCTCAGTTACGACGCCGGCTCGCCGTCCGTCCGCGACGACACGATCTACGACCTCGCGTCGCTCACCAAAGTCCTCTCCACCGCGACCCTGGTGATGCGCGAGGTCGAGCGCGGGTCGCTCACGCTCGACGACGTGCTGCCCCACCTGCTCCCGGGCTGCCGCAATCCGGCGCTGGCTGCCATTACCGTCGAGGACGTGCTGGCGCACTGCGCCGGGTTTCCCGCCCACCGGCCGTACTACCAGACGCTCGAAGGCGAGGACGCCTTCGAGGCTGGCATCTGCGCGACGCCGCTCGAATACGTGCCACGCTCGCAGTCGATCTACAGCGATCTCGGTTTCATCCTGCTCGGGATCGTCCTTGGGCGTGGCGTCCCGCTGCAGCAGCGCTTCGACGCCATGTGGACGCAGATGGCCACCGGCGAGGAACTGCAGTTCCTGCCGCCAGCCGCGTGGCGCACGCGTACGGCACCGACCGGGCAGGACCGGTGGCGCCACCGGGTGCTCGTGGGCGAGGTGCACGATGACAACGCGGCGGCGCTCGGCGGCGTCGCCGGTCACGCCGGGCTGTTCGGCACGGCGCCAGCGGTCGGCGCGTTCGCCCGGCACCTGTTTCAGATTCTCGACGGCCGCATGGGCGTGGTGGCCGAAGCCTCGCTGCGGCGCTTCATCGCGCGCCGTGAGGGCGTACCCAACAGTTCACGGGCGTTGGGGTGGGACACGATGCTGCCGACGTCGTCGTGCGGCACGCGGATGTCGACCGCGGCATTCGGCCACACCGGTTTCACGGGGACGTCGCTGTGGCTCGACCCGTCGACCGGGGTCTACGTGGTGTTTCTGACCAATCGCGTGCACCCGACGCCCGACAACGATGCGATTCAGCGCGTCCGTCCGGCGCTGCACGATGCGGTGATGGGTGAGGTCAGACTGCCCGAGCAGACCTAGCGGCGGCCGCCAGGCGACGTCTGCGGACTGCCGAAGGTGCCCGATGGGGGCCTGAACGGCGAGCTGCCGGGACCGCCGGTGCCGCCACCAGGGCGCATGGAGTCGCCGCCACGGCCGCCCGGCGTCGGTGCGCCGCGTCCCCCGCGACCAAGGCCCGGCGTGTTGGCGTTCTGTGCCCCGGCGCCGGCATTGAGATTCCGCTGCACGGCCACGAAGGTCCACTCGTTGTAGACGCCGCGGCCGTTGTAGAGACGCAGCGACTTCGCGCTGCTCGTGCTGGTGACGCCCATGATGCCGCCGGGCACCGTGCCGCC
>Ga0207648_10000610_pt1 | contig 40103 bp, 28 predicted proteins | sample KBSMisM32_FD_184310 | JGI IMG/M metagenome (GOLD analysis project Ga0207648, IMG submission 184310) | Miscanthus rhizosphere microbial communities from Kellogg Biological Station, Michigan, USA - KBS Miscanthus M3-2 (SPAdes) (version 2) | ecosystem: Host-associated > Plants > Roots >... | reverse complement strand
TTGCAGTGTGTCCGCATCGGTCGGAAGCGTATGCACGACCCACTCGGGCAACAGACCGCGCCAACTCTGGATGACCTCGGCCGACACCTTCAGCAACAAGGCATAGCCGCCTGTATCGCTGCTAAAGAAAAGTACGGCCGAGAATGTCGCCAAGCTGAGCGCGGCCACGACGACTGTGCCGAGGAAGGCCACGGCCAGGACTCTCGCCCTTCGCTCGCGCACGAAGGTCAGACGATTCGTCTGCAGATGCACCAGCTCAAAGACCAACAGCCCGGCCAGGAGCGCCGGAAGCAGATCGAAGCGCAGCGCCAGCCAGAGCAGAGCCGCAGTCACCAACCACGCGCTGATCAGGTAGCTGCGCGCTGGCTCGACAATCGTGGAAGGCGCGGGATCGCTCATATTGAATGTCCTGGTCGAGAGTCGATCTGACAGACTATGGCCTGTTAACGCCAATCGTGTGGATTGAATGGTGAGGCGATACTGACTGCATGGAGATCACACAGGCGCGATTCGAGCAGCTAGAAGCCTGCTTGCCGAGGCAATTTCAGCATGTCGAATAGGGGCACCAGAGCAAGTCATCTCGGTCCCAGGCCGGCCACGGCCGGCAGGTGGGATCGTGCCACCGTCGCGCCGGTCGGCCCGGATCAGCGCAAGCGCTTGAAGCTCAGCCTGTCGATCATCGCGTCCTGACCGTCGCCGATGGTGCGCTCGCTTGCTCATCGAGGCTGTCGATCAGCAATGCTGAATCTTGCCGGCAGAGCGTCGTCACGACGAAGCACCATCACCTCCATGCCGCAACGCACCGGCGCGCGGCACCGCAGGTGATCTACCGCGAAATAGAAAGTGCGTTCGACGTATCTGCGCCAATAACCGGTGTCGCCTGCTGAGTTGATCCATATCAACCCAACGCAGATCCTGGGATGCCCAATCGTTGGTCGAGGTCGTACCGCTTGCGAAGCGGGTCGTCCGAGATCGCGCGATGTCCGGATCCCGCGGTCGCCATCTCACCTCCGCCGGATGGAGACACCAGACCATGCTTTACGCAAACCCCAATTCCCCGGGCGCCAAGCTTGCATTCAAGCCTGCCTACGACAACTTCATCAACGGCAAGTTCGTGCCACCGGTGAAAGGCCAGTACTTCGATGTGATCACGCCGATCACCGGCAAGCCATTCACCAAGGCAGCGCGCTCCGGTGCGGAAGACATCGAACTCGCGCTCGACGCCGCCCATGCAGCCGCCGACAAGTGGGGCCGCACTGCGGCCGCCGACCGCGCCAACGTGCTGCTGAAGATCGCCGACCGCCTGGAACAAAACCTTGAACTGCTCGCCTATGCCGAGACGGTGGACAACGGCAAGCCCATCCGCGAGACGCTCAACGCCGACATTCCCCTGACGATCGATCACTTCCGCTACTTTGCCGGCTGCCTGCGAGCCCAGGAAGGCGGCCTGAGCCAGATCGACGAGAACACCGTCGCCTACCATTTCCACGAGCCGCTGGGCGTGGTCGGGTTGATCATCCCGTGGAACTTCCCGATTCTGATGGCCGCCTGGAAGTTGGCGCCCGCGATTGCCGCGGGCAACTGCGTCGTGCTCAAGCCTGCCGAATCAACACCCATCAGCATCCTGATCATGGCCGAGCTGATCGCCGACCTGCTGCCGCCGGGCGTGCTCAACATCGTCAATGGCTACGGCCGCGAGGCAGGCATGCCGCTGGCCAGCAGCAAGCGCATCGGCAAGATTGCGTTCACCGGCTCCACGGCCACCGGGCGCGTCATCGCCCAGGCCGCGGCGGGCAACCTGATTCCGGCGACGCTGGAACTCGGCGGCAAGAGTCCCAACATCTTCTTTGAAGACATTGCCTCCGCCGACGACGACTTCTTCGACAAGGCCATCGAAGGCCTGGTCCTGTTTGCCTTCAACCAGGGCGAGGTGTGCACTTGCCCGTCGCGCGCACTGATCCAGGAATCGGTCTACGACAAGTTCATGCCGCGAGCGCTGGAGCGGATCAAGGCCATCAAGCAGGGCAACCCGCTGGACACCGAGACGATGATGGGCGCGCAGGCATCCGCCATGCAGATGGACAAGATCTTGAGCTACCTCGAAGTCGGCAAGCAGGAGGGCGCCCAGGTGCTGATTGGCGGCGGCCGGGCGGAACTGGGTGGCGATCTCGGGGGTGGTTACTACATCCAGCCGACGCTGTTCAAGGGCAACAACAAGATGCGGATCTTCCAGGAGGAGATCTTCGGCCCGGTGCTCGCGGTCACCACGTTCAAGGACGAAGCGGAGGCGCTTCAGATCGCCAACGACACGCCCTACGGACTGGGTGCCGGCGTGTGGGCACGTGACGGCAGCACCGCCTACCGGATGGGCCGCGCGATCAAGGCGGGCCGGGTGTGGACCAACTGCTACCACGCCTACCCAGCGCATGCCACGTTCGGCGGCTACAAGGAGTCAGGCATCGGCCGCGAGACGCACAAGATGATGCTTGACCACTATCAGCAGACCAAGAACCTGCTCGTGAGCTATTCACCGCAAAAGCTCGGGTTCTTCTGACGGCCCGTCGTACGTTCCATAGGAAGGACGGATCAATTCCATGCACATTTGCAGCCGATTCGGTGTGGCGCAGGTCCGTGCGTCGAGCCCGCGTCGTTGGCGCATGCGGTCCATGCTGTTGGGCATCGTCGCGGCCGGCTTGCTGCATGGAGCTGCCGGATTCGCGAAGGGCCCCGCGCAAGCAATCGTTCGCCTGCGCATCGTTGGCGGTCTCGCCGGAGTCAACCAGTACACGCGCCATGAACAGCCCTTCTGGCTCCGCGAACTGCCACGCCTGAGCGGCGGGCGCGCGAGCGCGGACATCGTGCCCTTCGATCGCGCCGGCATACGAGCACAGGAGATGCTGCGGCTGGTGCAGCTCGGGGCTGTGCCCTTCGGTACCGCGCAGCTCAGTTCGAGCGCGGTGCAGGATCCTGAGCTGGCGGCACCCGACCTGGCAGGGCTGAACCCTGACCCGGCGTCGCTCAGGCGCAGTGTCGATGCCTTCCGGCCGTACTTGGCAACAATGCTGCGCGAGCGCTACGGTATCGAACTGTTGGCGCTGTACACCTACCCAGCGCAGGTCATCTTCTGCACCAAGCCCATGCGCAGCCTCGCCGACCTCACCGGCCGACGTGTCCGGATCTCCGGGTCATCGCAGTCGGACTGGGTCACGGCGCTCGGTGCGATCCCGGTGCAGACCGGCTTCGCCGAGATCGTCGCGAATGTGCGCAGCGGCAACATCGACTGTGCGATCACCGGAACGATGTCGGGCAACACCATCGGCCTGGACAAGGTCACAAGCCATATCTTCACCATGCCGGTCAACTGGGGTGTGGCGGCGTTCGTCGCCAACCGCGAGGCGTGGAACGCGCTGCCCAGCGATTTGAGAGCGCTCCTGCGCCACGAACTTCCAAGGCTCGAAGACGCGATCTGGGCCGAGTCAGCCAAGGAGACCGGCGAGGGCATTGCCTGCAACATCGGCGCGCCGTCCTGCGCAGATGGTCGCAAGGGCACCATGACCGAGGTGCGTGAAAGCCCCGCAGACGCGCTCAAGCGCAACGAAATCCTGGTCAGGAATGTCCTGCCCGGATGGATCCGGCGCTGTGGTCCGCAGTGCGCGCAGGTATGGAGTCAGACAGTCGGCCCTGCCGCTGGCGTCGCCCTGCCTTGAACGCGCACAGATGACCTGGCCTGCACCAAGATCGCAGCGCGGCAATGAGACTCCTGTCGATGACAGCCCAACAGCGCATGATCTTTGCGGTCTGGGGCGTCGCGGCCGCATTCGTGATCGCGGCGGCTGGCGTTTGCACCGTGCTGATCCGCCGCGCAGAGCGCGAGGCGATCAGCGAAAGCGAAGGGCGCGCGGTCCAGTTCGTCAGTGGTGCCGAGGCCGCCCTCAATCGGACGCTGATGGCGCTCGACGTGCTATTGGCAGGCATGGGGGACGTGCTTGCGCCATCGCTTGCAACGGATGGTGCGATCGATCGCGTCGTTGCCGACCGTCTGTTGTCGGGAGTGATCAAGCGCAATCTCCTGGCGCGTGAGCTGGCGGTGGTCGACGCGCAGGGCCGGGTGCTGGCGGCCGGCCGCAGCGAGACCGAGCGCCTCGGGACTTCTCTGTCCGATGATTTCATCCGCGAGTCGCTGGCGCAGCCGACGCCGACGTTGGCCGTGAGCGCCCCGATCCTCAACTACGCGACGTCCGAGCGCGCTCTCTACTTCGCCAGGCCGCTGCAACTCACGCCCCAGCGACGCGTGCTGGTGATTGTGGAGGTGCCGTTGCCGCTGATCATCACGATCCTTGCTCAAGCGGTCGAGATCCCGGGGCTGTCGGTCACGCTGGAGCGCGACGACGGCCAATTGCTGGCGAGCGTTCCGAGCATCGACGCACGTCTCGGCGAACGGCTCGCATCAGGGTTGCCGACTGAGGCGCTGGCCGGCGCAGCTGTACGCGCCGCCGGGCGGCTGGATCCAGCGCCGTCGATCCTGGCCGCGCGGCCATCGCTGTACCGATCGGTGCGCGTTGCCGCAGCCATTTCGATGGATGCGGCCCTGGCGGATTGGCGGCAGGACCGCGCGGCGATTCTCAAAGTTGCCACCACATTTGTCGCCTTGATCGTCGCGGCCGGTGCTGCTGCGCACTGGCAGCTCGGACGGTTAGCCCGCGCACGGCTCGAGATCGCACGTGCCCTGGACATCATGCAGCGCGCACTCGCATCGATGGCCGATGGCTTCTTGCTATGCGACGCGCAAGACCGGGTCGTGGTGTGGAACGAGCGGTACCTCGAGATGTTCCCGTGGCTGCGGCCGGTCATCGAGGTGGGCGTCGAGTTCGAGCGCATCGTCGCCGTGGCGGCACGCGCGCTGGTACCGGATGACAAGGACGAGGCGCAACGCCAGGCTTGGCACGAGATGCGGCTGTCGATGCACCGCGGCGGGTACGGCGCTTACGAACAGGAGGTGAACGACGGAAATGTGATCGACGTGGTCGAACGTCGTACGCCCGATGGCGGCGTCGTCAGCGTGTTCCGCGACATCACTGCTGCCGAGCGTGAGTTGGCGCGCGCCAAGGTCGCCGCGGAAGCGGCAAGCCAGGCGAAGTCGCAGTTCCTGGCCGCGATGAGCCACGAGATCCGCACACCGCTCAGTGGGATGCTCGGCATGAACAGCCTGCTGCTGAAGACCCAGCTGACCGTGGAACAACGCAGCTATGCCAGCACCATCAGGAGCTCGGGAAAGACCCTTCTGACGCTGATCAACGAAATACTGGACTTGTCGAGGATCGAGGCCGGACGCCTCGATCTGGTCGTCAGCGAGTTCGAACCCCGGCGTCTGGTGGAGGGAGTCGCACAGTCGGTCCTGACCCGAGCGAAGAAGAAGGGACTGACCCTGAGCGTGCAGTTTTCGACAGAACTGCCAAAGCTTTTGATGGGCGACGAAAGCCGCCTGCGGCAGGTGCTCCTCAACCTCATCGGCAATGCCGTCAAGTTCACCGAACACGGCACCATTACAATCGACGTGGCCCATCGCAACCTGGACGCCGATCGCGTCGAACTCAGCGTCGCGGTGCGCGACACGGGCCCGGGCATCGCACCTGACGTGCTTCCCAATCTGTTCCAGCGCTTCATGCAGGCCGACAGCGGCATTACGCGCCGCTATGGCGGGAGCGGGCTCGGTCTGGCGATCAGCCGAGACCTCGTGGACTTGATGGGCGGGCGTATCGGTGTTGAGACGGACATGGGCAAGGGCAGCACGTTTTGCGTGTCGCTACCGCTGCTGCTCGCGCAGTCGACCGGGCTCGTCATGGCCGACTCGCAGCTCGACCCGGGGTTCGACATGGACAAAGGCCTGCACATCCTGGTGGCCGAAGACGACGAAGTCAACCAGATCGTGATCAGCGCCTTGCTGACCCAACTCGGCCACACATGCGACTTGGCCAGCGATGGCCTCGAAGCTGTCGCCAGGGTCAAGTCAGGTACTTACGACCTCGTCCTCATGGATATTCAAATGCCGAACCTTGATGGTCTGGCCGCCACTCGCCAGATCCGCGCGCTCGGCGGCGCCGTCGGATGTATTCCGATCGTCGCGTTGACTGCGAACGCGATGGTTCAGGAACGCGAGGCATACCTGGCGGTGGGCATGGAGGGACACGTTTCCAAGCCGATCGATGTGAATGAACTGGTCCGAGTGATAACGCGCGTTGTCTCCAAGGCGTCACCCTGACGAGGTCCGAGGTGGCTGCGATGAATCGGCGAAAAGGAGGTCGCCATGGAGCGATGGAAGCATGCCACACACTTGTCCACGACTCCGCCCAACGCGGCCGAACCGGTTCAAATCGTCCAAGCGACAGGACTGTGTCGTCCTGCCTTCGACATGCGTATCGCCGCATCGATATGCGAGTCAAAGTCTGAATCTCGATCTGAATGACTTAGGGCATCAACGATGGCGAAGTTGCCTCGGTTGGCGCGTATCCACATGTACCGGTCCGCGTCGGACAGCGGTGCGAGCGGTGACGTCCGCGCGGTCACCTTCGCGTGATGGTCCAGACTGGCGTGCATCCTCTGCTCGGGTTGTGCGGCGGTGGACGCCGGCGGTGCCCTTTGCGCTTCATTTTTCATGGCTTCTCCCGGTTCTCGAGAGCATGCGGCCATCGAATCGGAGATTCCTTGATCTGCGTCATTGCAGCTCTGGCGGTGCCAGCAGCGGCGCGATGTCTACAGCTGACCCTGCTTCCAGCGCATTGGCCGCGTCACTGAACTGCAGGTTGTCGATGTGCTGACGAACCACTTCGAACGCGCCCTTGCTCAAGAGCCGTTGAAGCTGTGGGGAGAGCGCACTGAAGCGCTCGATCGCCGACATGCTTTGCTGGCGCAGCAGATCAACGAAGTCGGCCAGGGCCTGCGGCTCGAGCCTGTCGCTGCTGGAGGCAGCAGACGGATCTTCGGCCTGGGCCGGCGCTGTCACGACCAACGGCGCCGCACATTCCCCCAGGCGTTGCAGCTTGACGGCAAGTCGCGTCGCGAGATGGACGGATCTCTCGACGTTGCCGGCGGCACAAGCCGTCTCGGCCTCGCCCGCCAGTTGATGGATCCCCTTGGCCCCGAGGATGCCCGCGCTGCCCCTCAGCTTGTGCATGCGACCGGCATGAACGGCGAGGTCCGTCGGGGCTCGCCCCGCAATCGGAATCGAGACGTCCGAGAACTCGTCGAGCAGCCGCTTGAGCATCGACCTGAACAGGCCGAAGTCATCGCTCAGGCGTTCGCGCACGTCCAGCCGATCGATTCCCTCGATCTCCGGCCACGGCATCGCCTCCGATGTCGGCGCGTCGGGCGAGCAAGCGATTGGGTGCACGAGCCGACCGTTCACATGCGCAACGCGGCGCAGGATGCTGGCTACCAGCGACTGCGCATCGAAAGGCTTCACGAGGTAGTCATCCATTCCGGCCGCCGCGGCGCGTTGTCGCTCACTGCTCAGCGCACCGGCGGTCAGGGCGATGATCGGCAGCTCCGCCAGGTTCAGTTCGAGGCGGATTCGTCGCGTGGCGTCGTGGCCGTCGAGCACCGGCATCTGCACATCCATCAGCACCACGTCGATGGCGTGTGGCTGGGCTTCGAGAAAGTCGAAGGCTTCCTGTCCGTTGCTTGCGAGCAGAACCTTCGCGCCCTCCAGTTCGAGAATGCGCTTCGTCACTTCCAGGTTGATGTCGCTGTCGTCGACGACCAGCACACACATGCCCAGCAGAGCGCGTACGCCGGGTCCGGCTGGAGGTGCCTCCAGCCCAGCCACCGCGTCCGGCGAGGCGAGCGCAAAGTCCAGCACGACGCTGAACACGCTGCCGACGCCAGGCGTGCTCTCCAGGCTCACCTGACCGCCCATCAGGCTCGCCAAGCGCTTGACGATCGACAGCCCCAGCCCGGTGCCGCCGAAGCGCCGCGTGATCGATGCATCCGCCTGGGCGAACGGCTCGAACAACTGCTTCTGTACTTCGGGCGCAATGCCGATGCCGGTGTCCTGCACGGCGAACGACAGCGTCGCATGCTTGGCCGTGGCGGCGAGCATCCGGACGCGCAACTCAACGGCGCCGTGCTCGGTGAACTTGATCGCGTTCGACAGCAGGTTGACCAGGATCTGGTTGAGGCGCGCGGCATCGCCTTCCAGCGCCTCGGGCAGGTCGTTCGGGACGTCGATTTCGAAGGCGATTCCCTTGGCGTCGGCCTGTACCGACATCATGTCGCTCAGTTCGTCCAGGAGGCCGCGCAGGCTGAACGCGGCACGCTCGACAATCAACTCGTCGGCCTCGATCTTCGACAGGTCGAGCACATTGTTGAGCACCACCAGCAGCGACTTGCTGGCGAGCTTGACCTTGGCCAGAAAGGCCAGTTGCTCTTCGTCCAGCACAGTCTTGCCGAGCAGGTAGGTCAGGCCGATGACCGCGTTCATCGGGGTGCGGATCTCGTGGCTCATGTTGGCGAGAAACTCGCTCTTGGCACGATTCGCCCGTTCGGCCTTTTGTGTCGCATGACGCAGCGATTCCTCGTACTGCTTGCGCTCCGTGATGTCGCGCGCTGCCGCGAAGACGCCTTGCAGCTGCCGGTCGCGGTCATGAAAGGTGGTGGCGTTGTACGACACCACCGTGAGCTTGCCGTCCCGGGAGCGGACGGTGAGTTCGTAGTTCGTGACCTTGCCCTCGGCCAGCACGCGCTTGATGCCTGCCTCAGCCCGGTGCGGCGCGGTGAAGTAGTTCTTGAACGGAGCGCCGATCAGCTCGTCGCGCGTGCAGCCGGTCAGCGCCTCGGTCTGCTTGTTGACGTCGGTGATGATGCCGCGCGGATCGGTGGCCATCAGCGCGTCGACGTTGGACTCGATCAGCGAGCGGGTGTAGAAGTGCTGGTCGCGCAAGCGTTGATCGAGCTTCTTGCGTTCCTCTTCTACCAGCTGGCGCGCGGTGTTGTCGGTGCCGATCAGCAGGTAGCCGATGATGCCGCCCTGCGCGTCGCGCAGCGCCGTCACCGACACGACGGCCGGGAAGCGGCTGCCGTCCTTGCGGACCTTCGTCAGCTCGTAGATGTCCTCGATGCCGCGCGAAGCCTTGAACGCCAGGGCCTCGAACCCGGGTGCGATCGGGGTGGCAAATTCGGCGCTCAGTGCTCTGGCGCGCGCAATCACCTCTTCAGGGTCGTGCAGATCCGCCGGCGTGATCTTGTTCATCACGTCGGCTGCCGTGTAACCCAGCATGCGCTCGGCGCCGACGTTGAAGACCTGGATCACGCCTTTGGCGTCGGTGGCGATGCTCGCGAAATTGTTGCTGTTGAAGATCGCATTCTGCAATGCGCCTGCTTTCAAGAGCGCCGCTTCGGCCTGCTGTCGCGCCGTGTTGTCGGTGCCGATCAGCAGGTAGCCGATGATGGCATCCTGCGCGTCGCGCAGCGCCGTGACCGACACAACGGCACCGAAGCGGCTGCCGTCCTTGCGGATGTAGGTCAGCTCGTAGATGTCCTCGATGCCGCGCGAGGCCTTGAACACCAGCGCCTCGAAGCCGGGGGCAATCAGGGTCTCGAGTTCGACACTCAGCGCCTTGGCGCGGGCGATCACTTCCTGCGGGTCGGAGATGTCAGCCGGCGTGATCTTGTTGACCACATCGGCCGCGGCATAGCCGAGCATGCGCTCGGCACCGACGTTGAAGATCTGGATCACACCCTTCGCGTCGGTGGCGATGCTCGAGAAGTTTGCGCTGTTGAAGATTGCACTCTGCAGGGCGCCGGCCTTGAGCAGCGCCTCTTCCGCTTGTTTGCGGGCGGTGTTGTCGGTGCCGATCAGCAGGTAGCCGATGATGGTGTCCTGGGCGTCGCGCAGCGCCGTGACCGACACCACCGCCGGGAAGCGGCTGCCGTCCTTGCGGATGTAGGTCAGTTCGTAGATGTCCTCGATGCCGCGCGAGGCCTTGAAGATGAGTGCCTCGAAGCCCGGCGTGATCGGCGTTCCGAGCTCGACGCTCAGCGCCTTGGCGCGCGCGATCAATTCCAGCGGATCGGAGATGTCGGCCGGCGTGATCTTGTTCATCACCTCGGCCGCGGTGTAGCCCAGCATGCGCTCGGCACCGACGTTGAAGATCTGGATCACACCCTTCGCGTCGGTGGCGATGCTCGAGAAGTTGGCGCTGTTGAAGATCGCACTCTGCAGGGCGCCGGCCTTAAGCAGCGCTTCTTCGGCCCGCTTGCGGGCGGTGTTGTCGGTGCCGATCAGCAGGTAGCCGATGATTCCGTCGCCGGCATCGCGCAGCGCCGTGACCGACACCACCGCCGGGAAGCGGCTGCCGTCCTTGCGGATGTAGGTCAGTTCATACATGTCCTCGATGCCGCGCGAGGCTTTGAACACGAGCGCCTCGAAGCCCGGTGCGATCGGCGTGTCGAGCTCGACGCTGAGCGCTTCGGCGCGCGCGACCAATTCCTGCGGGTCGGAGATGTCGGCCGGCGTGATCTTGTTCATCACGTCGTTGGCCGAATAGCCCAGCATGCGCTCGGCGCCGACGTTGAAGATCTGGATCACGCCCTTCGCGTCGGTCGCGATGCTCGAGAAGTTGGCGCTGTTGAAGATCGCACTCTGCAATGCGCCGGTCTTGAGCAATGCCTCTTGGCGCCGGACCTCGTTGAGGTACTCCGCCGTGTCATCGGCGGGTTTGGGAAGGGTGGGGACACCGCCGGCGATCTTGGGCATGAGCGACCTTGTTGAGAACACGGGCTATCAGTCAGACGGGGACGCGGTGCCGAGGGGTGCGCCGCGCTTCAGTGGCTCGGCCTCGTGACCTGCCGGAGGCCGGCGCGCGTCGCGCGCCACCTGCGGCGCGTCCACGTCGCAGACGTCCAGCAGCATGGCCTGGGCCCGGCCGGAACGCTTGGCGTGATACAGGGCCATGTCGGCGGCGCGCACCAGGTCGAGCGGGGAGACGCCCATGTCGAGACCAGCGGCGCGGGAGTCGGCCGACGGCTCCACCCAGCACTCGCTCGCTTCGTCGTAGCAGGTCACGCCCACACTTACGGTGACATGGGGTGCAGCCGACGAGCCGTCGTGACGAATGGACAGCGCTTCGACGGCATCCAGAATGCTGTGGGCCACGTGCTCGGCGCCCAGACGCGGCGTCTGCGGCAGCAGCACGACGAATTCTTCGCCGCCGTAACGCGCGACCAGATCCGCCGGGCGCAGGCTGCAGCGCACCAGGGCTAGCGCGACAGCCCGCAGGCACACATCGCCCGCAGGATGTCCATAGCGATCGTTGAACGACTTGAAGTGGTCGACGTCGATCATGAGCAAGGCCAGCGGATCGCCGGACCGCCTGGCGCGACGCCATTCGTGCTGCAGCGCGTCGTCGAAACCCCGCCGATTGGCGACACCCGTCAGCCCGTCGATCGTGGCGATCCGGCGCAGCTCGTCGGCGATGCGCTTGACACGCAGCTGGGTCTTGACCCGGGCCACGACCAGCGGCGCGCTGACAGGCTTGGCGATGAAGTCCGCCGCGCCCAGTTCGAACCCTGTCAGTTCGAACTCGGGTTCGCTGTGGCTGGTGACGAAGATCACCGGCACGTCCTCGAGCCCCGGGTCTGCCTTGAGCGCTTCGAGAATCTGGAACCCACTCATGCCGGGCATTTCTGCATCGAGCAACACCAGATCGGGCGCCGACTCGTGCGCGAGTCGCAGCGCGTCTTTCCCGCTGGTCGCGAAGCGCAAGTTGCCCACATCCGCCAGCATGCGACCCAGCAACTGGATAGTCGTGGGATCGTCGTCGACGAGCAGGATGTTGTCGTTCATGGTTTGCTGTGCCTGTCGCGTGAAGCGGCGTCACTCGCTTGGCGATCGGCCTTTGATGACGAGCGCTTGATGGCGTCCAGAGAGGGGCTTGGCGCGCCGGGCAGCACGATGGTGAAGCAGCTTCCCTGACCCGGTTCGCTCTCGACGCGCAGCTGGCCGTTCATTGCCTCCACGAGCTGACGCGTGATCACCAGCCCCAGGCCCGCGCCAGGCGCTGCGGCACGCTGTCTGCCGAGGCGGTTGAAGGGTTCGAACAGGTGTTGGCGCTGCAACGTGTCCAGCCCGAAGCCGTTGTCGCGCACGGCGATCGCGACCTCCTGCGAATCGCTGGTCACCTCGATTCTTGCCCAACCTCCGGGCCGGTTGTACTTGATGGCATTCGTCAGCAGGTTCACCAGACATTGGTGCAGCCGTCCGGCGTCGGCTGCACAGTGCGTGATCGCCGAGGCGAGCAGAGACGCCAGCTTTACGCCGGCCTGCTGCGCGAGCGCCGAGACCGCCTCAGTGGCGTCTTGGGCGCAACGGGCGGCGTTCACCGGGCGCAATTCGACCGTCAGCTTGCCGGTCTCGAAGCGACCGAGGTCCATCACGTCGCGCATCAGGATTTCCAGGTGATTGCCGCTGGCCAGGATCTGCGTCAGGCGCTGGGCCTGGACCGGAGGCAAGGGGTGCTGATCATCGGCGGCCATCAGTTGGGCGAAGCCCAGCATGCCGTTCAAGGGGTTGCCCATCTCGTGGGCGATGTAGGACAGCATCAGTGTCTTGGTACGGCTTGCTGTTTCGGCTTCGATGCGTGAGCGTGATTCGGCCTCGAGCCGTTCGCGGTCGCTGATGTCGCGCAGCATCACGGTGGTCAGGCTGTCCAACCCCTCGCCGACCCGGGACACCGACACCTCGGTCGGGACGCGCTCACCGCTCGCGCGTGTGATCGTGATGCGGGCCGGGGAGTTCTGCGCTTGATTGCCGGTCAACGCGCCCGCGCCCAGCAGGGCCTGCATCGGCGAGCCGATGGCCTGGGCGTGCTCGATGCCGAACATATGGCACGCCGCAGCGTTGATCAGCACCACCTTGTCCTCAACATCGCAGCTGACGATGGCGTCCGACGCGGCACCGACGATGTCGGCGACACGCGCGTCGCCTACGCGCCGCCAGTGCTCGCGCACGGCCTGCAGTTCGGCATCGGTGCGCCGCTTCAGGTCGAGCAGGTTGCGCACGCGCGCCTGCAAGATGGCCCGTGTGTAGGGCTTGGCAATGAAGTCCGCCGCGCCGAGATCGAGCGCGCGCATCTCGTTGCGCGGATCGGAGAACCGGGTGATGAATGCAATCGGCACGTGCGTGAACGCGGCTTCCGCCTTGAGGGTCTTGCAGACGTCGAATCCGTCGAGGCCAGGCATGTGTGCGTCGAGCAGGATGAGATCCGGGACCAGGCGACGCGCGAGGTCCAACGCCTCCTCGCCGTTCTTGGCGAAATGAAAATCCCCCATCGCGGCAAGCGCTTGGCGCAGGACGTGGATGGACGCAATGTCATCGTCGACGATCAGCAGCCGTGGCATACGCGTGCCCGGCAGTGGCGGCATTGCACCCGACGCGAGACTGTCGCGTTGCAGGTCCTCGATCAGGTGCTTGGCGCGCAGGTGCGCGCGCACGCGGGCTGTCAACTGGGCCGCGATCAGCGGCTTGGTAACAAAATCGGACGCACCCTTCTGGAAGGCCGTTACCTGCAACAGTGTCGTGGGATCGTGGCTGGTCGCGAAGATAATGGGGACACGTGCCAATACCGGGTCCGCCTTCAGTGCTTCACACACGTCGAGCCCGGTCATGCCAGGCATGTCGACATCCAGCACGATGAGATCCGGGGTCAGCTCATGTGCCAGACGGAGTGCGGCTTGGCCCGATGTGGCGAAGCGCTGGTCGGGGTATTGCGACAGCATCCGCGCCATGACATGGATCTCGGACGGGTCGTCGTCGACCAAAAGCAATCGAACCTCACGCGGTGCCATCAGAGCCTTTCAGGTTCGTGTGCGGTTCGCCCGCCAGTATGCGCCGATCGCCTGAATTGAGGACAATTTATCGTCCTGCACCCGTGGAGGCGCAATGGGCATGTTGAGCCTCTCATCCGGAACACCACGACTGGCGCCGCGGGCGCGGGCGAGGCAGGTGACGCACAAGCTGATGCCGGGCTCATCGACCGAGTGATGATCGCTTTCAGCACCGCATGCCGTTGATCCAGCGCCTCCACGCACTCCAAAACGTTGACGCGGATTTGATCCGCCTCGGCAGATTGCTTACTCGGCGGACGTGGCATGTCGCTCAGCAATGATCAGCCTGAGCCTGGCTGTGACGGCGTCGAAACGGTCATTCAAGTCTTCGATCACGGTGTCTGATCGCCATCGCGAGCGAGGCAGTCGCGCGTTCGCCAACGGGAACAGTTGCCCGTTCCGGCCTTTCAAAGCCTTCTAGCCAACCGCTTGCCGTTCGTCTGTGCGCTAGCACACACAGCAATCGGCGTGCGCGTCAAGATCTTCGAGTACAGCGTCGTTGTCAACGCGGTTTGAGGGCGAAGATCGTCATCACTTCCTGCATCGCGCTCGACGCAGGCACACTGCACGCGCAACGGCGGACGGATAGACGTGGGACGGAGCTCGTTGGCGGCGGGATCCATGAGCCGCCTTTCGATTTTGCCGTTTCATTCGTCCGATCTTCATCTCGGGTTGATCGGACTCTAGGCCGTCCGTGCCCATTGTCAGCGCGACTGGTGCGTCTTCTGGGCCACTGCGGCTAGCAGCTTCAACTGCTCTTTCTGAATTTGCAGCAACTCATCCCATTGCTTCTCGCGCAGCAGGTCAATCTTCTCGTGAAGCAGCATGATCTCCAACTCGGCCTTGAGGTTGACCTCGTAGTCGTGCTCCGCCGAGATGCGGTCTTTCTCAGACTGCCGGTTCTGCGACATCAGGATCACCGGCGCCTGGATGGCCGCGAGCATGGAGAGGAACAGGTTGAGCAGGATGTACGGGTAGGGGTCGAAGGTCTTTCCGCGGCTGAGCAATAGGTAGGCGTTGAGCGCCACCCAAACAAGCATCACGGTGGCAAACAGGCCGACGAACGTCCAGGAGCCGCCGAACCGGGCCACGGCATCGGCAGCTCGCTGGCCAAGGGAGGGCGGGGCGGCGAAGTCCTTCGCGACGTTGCGCGCAATGTGAGTACGCTGCGCCACGTGCTGCGCGACCTTTTGGGCTCGTTCGTCCAAGGCCTCGTAGGCCACGCCCAGAAGTTTCGTTGCGATCTCGTCGGGTTTGTGCATGGGGCGCTCCGTCTGTGGACAGTGCTGGGCAGCAGGGGGAGATCATGGGGCCGCCGGCACACGCCGGGTGCAGCAGTGGATGCAAGACTCCGAGCTGGGAGCCCGCAATGGCGGCCAAGCGCTGAGCTGACCGGAACCACTACCCGATCCGCCAACACCTTCGCCAGCGGGCTGCTAACGGCCGGCACGAACCTCTGATATGTCGCCGAGCAGCTCCGCTCCCTGGCGTCAATCCAGCTTTCGCCAGGCTTCCAAGCCGCCAGCGGCAGCAATCTGATCGTCTAACTTGGCCTGAGCCGCCTCAAGGTCGGTGAAGGCGCCGGGGCCATCGAAAACGAGCAAATCCTCAGGCTGAATATCCCCTGCGATCTTTAGACGGAACGTCCCATCTGCCATTTCGATAAGGAAGGTCTCGCTCATGATTGCAGCCTCCAGTAGTCAAATCCGAGACGGGCGGCCATCCCCTGCCAAGTGCGATGCAGCACCTCGACGCCGAAATCGCTGGGGTGAATCAACCCCCGTTTCACGTCGTCCTGCGCAGCACTCAAAGCTGCCGACTTCTCGACCGCAAACGCTCGAAAGAGAGGAACGAAGTAAACCGCGTTCAGCATCGATAAGCCATGGCGGAAGTTCGCCGTGACGACGCGGACCTCTTTCAATCCGTAGGCGGCACCAAGATGGACGTCATCAAGGCTCGGACCGTAGCCATTCGGGTGATTGTGCGTAAACGTCGCGCCTTTCACGCACTTCAACTCTTGCCGCGTAAAGCTGACTCGATTGTTCCAGCCCTTGCGCTTGAGATGAGTTGCCCCATCCGGCCCGATGAAGACGCCGGTCTCGACCGGGTTGTGGCGAATCAAGTTCTCGACGCCAACGGCCGCGTAGCGCGCCGGGGTGCTGACATCTGGGATCTGCATAACAGAACATTCTGCCCACTGATGCATTTGGATGGGCGGGGTCAACCCCGACGACCCCTTGAACACGGGATGTGACCTGAGATCACTACCGGAGGTCATGATCTGCCGTCTAGCATTCGACCATGCCGCACACTTGGACCCGCGAGGGCTGGATCGCCGAGTTCGTGACCGTGTTGATCACCGAGCTACGCCCGGACCTCGGGCTCAAGTTCGCACGCGCGATCGCGGTGCAGCAGTACGTTCAACACAGCAGCCTGGACCCCGCTGCGGCGGCGAAGCGCTGGCTCGCGCAGTCGGCGAAGCCGAAGCGCCGGTGATAAGGTCAGCCGATGCTCGTCGACGTGGTGCCTTTGCGCCGGCAGGGTCAACGGATCTCAAACGACGACGCCAAGGCGGCGCGGCCGACCCGCGGGCACCTGGCGCTGAAGACGCGCCACGCGATCAATCAGTTCGGCGCGACGGTGCGTGTCGTCGGTGCCACGTTCCAACCGCTCGCCGGGAACAAACCCCTGCACGAGCTTGATCGCGCCGTCGTATCGACCCTACAGGGCGACACGATCATGGTCCACGGCATCGAGATCTGGACCGCCGCGCAGAGCTCGACTTTCGAGTGCCCGCAGACCTGGTGGTGCCGCGTCGCCATGTCGGCACCCTAGCAGGAGAATGCGCCGAGCCCAAGTTGCGGCGTCACGACGCCCTGCAGTCGGCAAGACCAGAGGCTCACGGATCGCCGGACTTTCTGGATACCGGGCCCGCAGTGCAACCTGAGCCATGGCATGGAAATCGATCTAGAGCGTGCTCGCAAAGCGAGGGGAGGCTTCAGGGTTGTCGCCAGGTAGGGGGTAAGTCCCTGCCGATCCCAGCCGCGAAACGGCCGGCTGAGTCGGTTCGACTCGAGACCGCGCGCCGATTCGACGCGACGATCGCTGCGTGTGTGCACGAACGCACAGACCTGAACTGCAATTGTGGATAGCTTGATCGAACGCAAGCCCGGCGCTTCAGCAGCGCGCACAGTCCGATGCCCTCGAGATCGACCCCCTGAAGGAACCGACCATGCCCATCCCGGCAAGCTCCGGCATTCGCCGGAAGATCACGCTGGCCTTCGCGGCCGCCTGCGTGGTCATCGTCGCGGTCACCGCGGTCGTGATCCAGTTCCAGCTGGACGGTGTCGATCGAGGCGCTCGGCTGGAAGCGCGCAATCTCGCCAGGCTGGTGGCGTACAGCGCACTCGACGACGAGCATCTGCAACAGTACGTCAGAGGGTTGCACGAGCTGTACCGGCGCGACGTCGTCATCGTGGATGCCCGCAAACTCACCGTCGCCGACGCGATTCCCGCGGAGGTCGGCGAGGTCTTCGCCGGCGATCCGGCCAACGAGGTCGGCCAGACCATCCGGGACGGCCAAACCAGGCAGTTTGTCGAGCGCAACAGCGAGCATCCCGACGGCGCCAGGCAAATCACGGTACCGATCCACCAGCACCACGGTGCGGATTCCCCGATCGTCGGCGCCGTCGTTCTCGAGTACACGCAGATCTACCAGGAACTGCTGGACGCCGCGACCTGGCAGGTCTATTCGGTCGGCGCAGCGGGCTTGCTCTGCGCCGTGCTGGTCGGCCTGCTGGGCGTCATGCTCAACGCTTCGCTGTCGCGCCGCCTGGAGGAGAAGGCGGCGGCGCAGGAGATCGAACACCTCGCCTTCCACGACAGGCTCACGGGGCTTTCCAATCGCAGCATGTTTTCCAGATTGCTCGAGCAGGGGCTGCAGGAGGCCAAGCGCTACGACCGCAAGCTGGGGGTCTTTTTTGTCGATCTCGACCGCTTCAAGAACATCAACGACACGCTCGGCCACCAGGCCGGCGACCTGCTGCTCCAGGAAATGGCGACACGACTCAAGGCCTGTCTGCGCGAGAGCGACTGCATCGCGCGTCTGGGCGGCGATGAGTTCGTCATCATGGTCCCTGGTTTCGACGGCGCCGAGCAGTTGGCGGCGGTGGCGCAAAAGGTCCTGGCCTCGGTCTCGCGGACCTTCGCGTTGGGCGACCATGAGTTCCACGTCACTGCCAGCATCGGCATCAGCGTCTACCCGACCGATGGCGACGACGAGCGCGTCTTGATGAAGAACGCCGACATCGCGATGTACCAGTCGAAGGAGGACGGAAAGAACACGTTCACCTTCTACTCGCCCGAACTCAACAGGCACTCGGTCGAACGGCTCGCCTTCGAGTCGAGCCTGCGGCGGGCGCTGGACGCTCGCCAGTTTCAGGTCCACTACCAGCCCAAGGTCGACTGCCACACCAGCCAGATGAACGGCGTCGAAGCGCTCTTGCGCTGGAATCACCCGGATCTCGGGCTGGTGTCGCCGGCGAAGTTCATTCCCATAGCCGAGGAAAACGGCCTGATCGTGCCCATCGGTCGCTGGGTGCTCCTCACTGCCTGTCAACAGCATGTGGCGTGGAGGGACCTGGGCTACCCACCGATGCGCATGTCGGTCAATCTTTCCGCGCGTCAGTTCTACGACGATCAGTTGCTCTCGGACGTTCGCTCGATCCTGATCCAGACGGGGATGGATGCGTCGTTTCTCGAGCTCGAGATCACCGAGAGCATGCTGATGCGCGACGTCGACAAGGCGAGCCAGGCGCTGGTGGCGTTCAAGAACCTGGGCATCCGCTTGTCGCTCGACGACTTCGGGACGGGCTATTCGTCGCTGTCGAACCTGAAGCGCTTTCCGATCGACACGATCAAGGTCGATCGCTCGTTCGTTCGCGAGTTGCCGGACAACGAGGAAGACCGGGCGATCACGGACGCGATCATCGCGATGGGCAAGTCGCTGAAGATGAGCATCGTGGCCGAAGGCGTGGAGACCGAGGGCCAGATCGAGTTCCTGCGCAACCACGCCTGCGACGAGTTCCAGGGGTTCTATTTCAGCAAGGCCGTGCCGGCTGCGGCGATCACCGACCTGTTGAGGGTGCAGCCCTGGGCCCATCCGCACGACAAGGCGTTGGTCTGGGGCGTCGAGGGTGTGTTTCCCGACTCGGCGCTGATGACGCTCAGCTAGGGCGTCGATCGCGGCGGTGGCGCAGGCGCACGGCTTGAACGTAAGTAGCGCCGCAACGACCGCGGGCTGATCAATCCGCGTTCGCGCGGAAAGTGATCGGCGCCGTGGATGGCACAGCCAGAGGACACGTCAGCGGGAGGGCGGCGCGGCGGCTGTGCCCTTGAGCCAGGGTGCGATGGCGCTGCGCAGCTGCTTGCTCGAATAGGGCTTGGCCAAGTGCGCGTCCATACCGACAGACAGGCATCGATCGACGTCGTTCCGGAACGCATTGGCAGTCAACGCGACCACGGGCATTCGCCGACGGTCACCGCGACGCTCGGCCTCGCGAATTCGACGGGTCGCCTCATAGCCATCCATCACCGGCATGTGGCAGTCCATCAGCACCAGTTCAAACGACATCTCCGCGATCTTTTCCAGCGCCTCTTCGCCATTGTTCGTGGCAACGACATCGAGGCCCAGCGACTCCAGCATGGCGACCCCCACGATCTGATTGACGAGGTTGTCTTCGACCAGCAGAACGCGACCCTTCAGGCGTTCGATGGTCGATTCGTCCTCGAGTGCGTCCAGCGGCATGGCTGCAGTGACCGGGGCGACCTCGAGCGTCAACGCGAAGCGAAATGTCGACCCGTGACCGCGGACGCTCGCGACCGTCAGCTCCCCGCCCATGCTGCGCACCAGTTGCCGGCTGATCGACAGCCCCAGGCCGGTTCCCGTCGATACGGCGTGCGTCGGGTCTTCGGCTTGAACAAATGGCTCGAAGATGCGCTCCAGTTGCGAGGCTTCGATGCCGATGCCGGCGTCCTTCACTTCGAAGGCGACACTTTCCGAGTCGCCATCACGGACGAGCTGCGTTCGAAGAGTCACTTGACCTCGCGGCGTGAACTTCATCGCATTGCCCACCAGATTGAGCAGGACCTGACGCAGATGCAAGGCATCGCCGAGCCGCATGGCCGACAACGCCGGATCGGGGATGAACTGCAGATCGATCTCCTTGCTCTCCGCCAACGCCGAAAACAGCGCAACGACCGAGCGTGCGATGCCGTTCACGTCGATCGGCTCGTGCTCCAGGTGGAGCAGGTTCGAGCCGATCTTGGCGAAGTCGAGCACCTCGTTCAGTATCGCGAGCAAGGCTGCGCCCGAGGCCGTGGCCACATCGAGGTAGTGCGCCTGTTTGGGCTGCAACTCCGACATCGCCAACAGCTCCAGGGCGCCGAGCATGCCATTCATCGGGGTGCGAAGCTCGTGGCTCATGTTCGACAGGAACTGATCCTTGGCGTGCACTGCGGCCAGCGCCTCGTCGCGCGCCGTCTCGAGTTCTCGGGTGCGCTCGGATACGCGACGCTCCAAGCTGGCGTTCGACGCGGCCAGCGCGTCTTTTGCGCGCCGTTCCACGCGCGCCCGCCGCTCGAACAAGGTCGCGTCGTTGCGGAACGAGCGCTCGGCGACTTCGGCAGCGGTCTGGGCATTCATCGCCGAGATCACCAATTGTTCGTTCGCATCGCGCACATGTTGACTTTGCGCGCCGGTCGCCAGTTGCGCCCTGGAGTCGCGCAATTGTTGATTCAGGTCCGCGAGGACCGCTCGCGTGCGTGACAGCTGGAGTTGCACTCGCGCGAGCTCGGGTGGCGCGCTTGTTCGCGCGCGACCCGTTCGACGAGCGATCTTCTTCATCGGCAGCCCGTCCGCGCCAATGGGGCGCGTTCCTGGCGATGTGCGGTACGCCCCTCCAGGGATTGCATGCCCGTGATGCACATGGTTGCTTGCGTTGTCAGATTCCTTGTTCGCCGATGGCGCTGAACCGATTCAGTAACCATTGAAAGGTTCCTCGTTCGTCCGGACACCTGTCAGTCCTTTCAGGTGCCGTGGCGTCGACAAATCAGACCTCGACGCGGCGTCGGCAAGTTCGAGCATGGCACGTTCTGCCCACAGTGGCCTTGGGTCCGTCCACCAGACGAGGGATGGCCAGAAGGCGCGGAGTGGCGTAGTGAACGGTGCTATTGACGAGCCCGTTGCGCGCTGCAGATCGCCGCCGCGGCGGCGACCGGGTCCGGCACTCACTCGGTGCTGTGTGCGTCAGCGTACGGAGCGTTTGATGCAGACGGCGCAAGATCGGACTTCGTGCATCGAAGTTGCGGTGCCCGAGACCAGTGGCACGTCGCTCACCGTCGCCAGGATGGGCGTCCCTCTCTCGCGCTTACTTGCCGGCGTTGCAAGGCGGCCGCCCCTGCCTACGAGACGTCAAGGTAGTTCAGGTTCGTGATGCGCCGCGAGAATGATGTTCGATACCGACCCGCCCGTTCCGGTCGATGAGCCTCGTCACCGGCAACCTTGGTGGTGGTTCGGATGTGGTGGCGTGTGCGCCACTCTCGATCTCGAAATCGTCCGACGACGATAGGTCGCGGGCGAGGACGTCGCGCAGCTTGTGATGGCCGGGATCAGGCCGATGAATCGGACGGTGGGACTGCCGGGACGATCTCCCGATCTCACCGGCCAGCGAAGTCCAGTACCACCCGCGACGGAACATCGCCATGCGCGAGCCGTTCGAATACGTTGTTGATCGCGGAGAGCGGCTGCAACTCGCTGTCGGCCTTGACCTTGCCTTCGGCCGCAAAGGCCAGTGCTTCGGCCATGTCCCGACGTGTGCCGACGAACGAGCCGCGGATCGTGATGCAATTGGCCACCACGTCGAACAGCGGTGTCGGGAACTCGCCCGGCGGCAGGCCGACCAGCACGCAGGTCCCGCGCTTGCGCGTCATGCCCACGCCCTGCTTGAAGGCCGCGAGCGAGGGCGCGGTGATCAGCACGCCATGAGCCCCGCCGTCGGTCGCTTGTCTGACGGCCTGGATGGCGTCGCCGGTCTTCGCGTTGACGACCGCATCGGCACCCAGAAGCTTCGCGTGCGCGAGCTTGCCATCGTCGATGTCGACTGCGCAGACGTGCAGTCCCATGGCCTTGGCGTACTGGACGGCCAGATGCCCGAGGCCACCGATGCCCGACACGACGATCCACTGGCCCGGCTTCGCTGCGGTCTCCTTGATGCCCTTGTAGCTGGTGACACCGGCGCAGATGAGCGGCGCCGCGTCCTTGGCGGTCAGGCCTGCCGGCACGTGGGCCACGTAGTTCGGGTCGGCGACGATGTATTCGGCAAAGCCGCCATTCTTCGTGTAGCCGCCGAACTGCGCTTGCGCACACACGGTCTCCCAGGCCGAGAGGCAGTGTTCGCAGTGCCCGCAGGCCGAGTACAGCCACGGCACGCCGACGCGGTCGCCCTCCTTCACGGCCGTGACGCCGCCACCGAGCGCAACGACGCGGCCGATGCCTTCGTGGCCGGGAATGAAGGGCAGCGTGGGCTTGGCCGGCCAGTCGCCGTTGGCGGCGTGCAAGTCGGTGTGGCACACGCCGCAGGCCTCGGTCTTGACGAGGATCTGCCCAGGTCCGGGCGTGGGAATGTCCAGTTCCCTGAGCTTCAGGGGCTTGCCGAACGTTTCGACGACGGCAGCTTGCATCTTGCTAGGCATGGTTCGGTTCTCCTTGGAGCGGGGCGCATCGGGCTTGCCGTGCGCGGATCACGCCGGCGCGTCGAGGTGGGCCGTGCGGACGAGCTTCTTGTTGACGAACTCCTGAATGCCCATGTTGCCGAGCTCGCGACCGTAGCCGGAGTCCTTGATGCCGCCGAAGGGCAGTTCGGCGTCGGACCAGTCAATGTTGTTGATGAACATCATCCCGGTGTCGACGCGGCTGGCCACGCGCTTGCCACGCGCCAGGTCCTTCGTGAAGACGGAGCCACCCAAGCCAAAGTCGGAGTCGTTCGCCAAGGCGATCGCCTCGTCTTCATTCTTGACGCGGAAGAACGAGACCACCGGGCCGAAGAACTCGTCGCGGAAGGCGGGGTTGTCGGGCTGGATGTCGGTCAAGATGGTCGGCTGCATGAACGAGCCTGGCCGGTCGATGCGCTTGCCGCCCATCACCAGCTTGGCACCGTGGGCCACCGCGCTGTCGACCTGCTTGAGCAGCTGCAACAAGGCGGCCTCGGTGGACAAGGGGCCGTGCGTGGTCGTTTCAATCATTGGGTCGCCCGGCTTCAATGCTTCGAGCGCCGTCTTGAATTTCGCCAGGAACTTGTCGGCGATCGAATCCAGGACGATGAATCGCTTGGCGGCACAACAGGTCTGGCCCCCGTTGTACATGCGTCCCCAAACGGCCCAGGGAATCGCCTTCTCAAGGTCCGCGTCTTCGAGCACGATGAATGCGTCGCTGCCGCCAAGCTCCATGGAAGACTTCTTGAGGTTCTGCCCGGCCCGGGCTGCGATGCTTCTGCCGGCCGCGACACTGCCGGTCAGCGCGACGCCCTTGATGCGAGGGTCGTCCACGACACGGTTCGCCTGCTCATGCGAGATCAGCAGGTTGGTGTAGGCGCCCACGGGCGCACCCGCTTCGATCAGGAGTCTCTCGAACGCGATCGCGCATTGCGGCACGCAGCCGGCGTGCTTGACCACCAGCACGTTGCCCGCCATCAGTTGCGGGCCTGCGACGCGTGCGAGTTGGTAATAGGGGAAATTCCAGGGTTCGACGCAGAAGAGGACGCCCAACGGGCTGCTCTCCATGTGAGCTTCACCAACCTTGGGATGAAGCTTCGTCGGCGCCAGAAAGGCCTCGGCGTTCTTGGCGTAGTAGGCCAGGATGTCGGCGCTGAACTTCACTTCGCCGCGGGCCTCGTCGATTCGCTTGCCCATCTCCAGGGTCGCCAGCGTGGCGTAGTCGTCGACGTGCGCGTGCATCAGTGCGGCGGCCTTGGCGACGATGGCTGCGCGCTCGGTGTAGCTGGTGTGCTTCCAGGTCCGGAAGCAGGACTCCGCGGCGGCGAGCGCCTTTTCGAGCTGCGCGCTGCTGAGATGCTCGAAGCTCTTGATAGTCTTGCCGGTGGTGGGGTTGATGCTTTGGTAGGTCATGGAGATTTCCCTCGTCGAATGGGTCGCGACACTGCCGGCAGGCACTGCGGCCACAGGGGCGGTGAACCGGGCCGCGAGAGGTTCATTCCAGGCACAGTGCGCGCCCAAGGATCGAAGTTCTGTGCGGCAGCACACTCAGCGAGGTATCGAAATGCAAAGCCGAGCCTGATGTGACCCGGTAGCGATTCGGGATTCGCGTCGAACTCACGGTCCCGGCCACAAGCAGGCCGGGCCGTCGGTCACCCTTCGTCGGCCGTCTGCTCGGCTTCCTCATCTGCGACAGGCGCGGCCGCCTTCCTCGACTTCGACACGACGACCGCCGCCGCGGGAGGCAGTGCAATTGCATCGCGCGCTGCGGCGGCCTGCGCCTTGGTCAGCGCTTGCTCGGCATGGTGTGCTGCGAACTCGATGCGCGATCGCCAAGTCGCCGCCAAGGCGTTGTTTCCCAGCGAGGCCCGAGCTGAAGCGATATAGCTCTCCAGCGACGCCACCGGGAGCGCATCGAGCTTCTCGACAAGACCCCTCTCTTCCTCGAGAGTGAAGGGCTCCACGGGCTTGGGTACGATGTCTTTTTGCATTTCCCGAGGTTAGTCCTGTTCGCAACGAATTCCCGCGACCGAAGCGCACAACGGGAAAAGAATTCAGGTCGCGCTTTGTCGCCGGCGCACGGAGCCCGACCACGTCCGTCACGGGCGCCGCGAGGATGGGATTGGCATCGGAGTACCCTGTGGCTCGCGACCACGCCCTGAAGCGCTTGACCCGAACCATGAATGCGACCGAGATTGTCAGCTTCCGCGACTACGACTTGCTCCGCGGCGCCAAGGCTGCATGAGCCGGGCATGTTCACGTCGACCCTGGTGGTCTCTCGGCGCATGCGGCCAAGCACTCGGAGGAGCGGCTCCGAGATTGGAGCTACGAAACAAAGCTGCACGAGGGTTGGGCGAGGCGACAAGATCACCCCGAGGATGCGCCCGTCTTCCTTACGCGCCAACACGATGACCGACTCGGCAATTCGAGCTCCGAGCTTCTCGGCTGTAGAGACAGCCCGGCCATCGCCGAGGCGATGCCGGTCAGTGGTCGTTCGCCAATGACCGCAAGCCGGGACGGGGGTTGCCCTAGCGTCGCCGCAAGCTGACCTTGGCCGGCCGGGTGCACGCTGCGTAAGTCAGCTTGCAGGCCCAGCCTCGTACTCACACTGGCGGCCATCTCCTGCCATTGACGAACGACGGCTCACGGGTCGGTCAGCCTCGTCAAGGGGAAGTGATTGACTGAGGGACGCAAACGGACGATGCCGGTCCCGCGGCGGGCATCCGGGTGGAATCCGTCGCAGCAGCCGTGGCCACTACTCAGCGCATCGTGCGTCCAGCGGCCAGATGCGTGACTCAGAAGGATTCCCAGTTGTCGGTGCCAGTCTTTGACGGGATTGCCTGCGCGGCAAGCACGTCTCCATTGGTTGCGGGTTTGGGTGACGCCTTGAAGCTCGGGCGCACGACATTCTTTGCCCGGCTCGGGCCACGGCGCTCGTGGCCGCGCGAGCCGTGAGGTGTCGTCACGCCGCCGGCGTGCGCAACGACCGGTTGCACCATCGATGATGGTGCCGCGGAAGCGAGCTTGAAGACCGCGACTGCCTTCACCAGCTGTTGCGCTTGCACCTTCATGCTCTCCGCAGCGGCAGCACTTTCTTCAACAAGGGCTGCATTTTGCTGGGTCGCCTGGTCCATTTGGGTCACCGCTTCGCCCACCTGAGCGACGCCGGCGCTCTGCTCGATGCTGGCCGCGCTGATTTCACCCATGATGTCGGTCACGCGCTTGATCGAGCCGACGACTTCGGTCATCGTGGCTCCGGCCTGATCGACCAGAGCGGTGCCCTGTTCGACGCGTTCCACGCTGGCGCTGATCAGGCTCTTGATCTCTTTGGCCGCCTCGGCGGAGCGGCTTGCGAGGTTGCGCACTTCGGAGGCGACGACCGCGAAGCCACGACCTTGCTCTCCGGCACGTGCCGCTTCCACGGCAGCGTTCAGTGCAAGGATGTTGGTCTGGAAGGCAATGCCGTCGATGACGCTGATGATGTCGGCGATCTTCTTGGAACTGTCGTTGATGCCCTTCATGGTGTCGACCACCTGGCCGACCACATCGCCGCCCTTGATCGCGACGGCGCAGGCGCCCTGCGCCAACTGATTGGCCTGACGGGCGTTGTCGGCGTTCTGCTTGACGGTTGAGCTAAGCTCCTCCATCGAGGCGGCGGTCTCTTCCAGCGCCGAAGCCTGTTCTTCGGTGCGGCCGGAGAGGTCGTTGTTGCCTTGGGCGATCTGGGCACTGGCCGTGGCGATGCTGTCGGCCGACGTCCGGACCTGGCCGATCAGTCCGACGAGCTGCCCCTGCATGGCACCCATCGATGCCAGCACGCTGCCTGCAGGTGCCTCGTCCGCGCCTCGCAGCGGGCTGAGGTCGCCTTGAGCGACTCGCTGCGCTGCGTCGCTGAGAACGGTTGGTTCCGCGCCCAATGAACTCACCAGGCGGCGCGTGATCAGCCAGCCAAGCGCCGCGGCGGCCACGACTGCAAACGCGCTGATCGCGATCAGCAGCGCGCGCTGGGTGGCATACGAAGCAGCAGAAGCTTCAACGTTGAGCTTGGCCTGTTCCGCGCTGTAGCTGATGTACTCCTTGGCTGCGGTCAGCAGTGACGCAAGCAAGGGTCGGCAATCGACGTTCATCTTGTCAACGGCCTCGTCATGCTTTCCGGAGGCCGCCAGTTCGACAATGGCCACGGCCACCGGCCCGTATTGGGACTCGACCTTGTCGATGGCGCTGACCAGCGTGCGATCGCGCTCGGTCGCATCGGCAGCGCCGGCAACTGCCTCTTTCAGCGCCTTGAGGCTCGCTTTGAGGTCTTCGTTGGCCTTGACCGCCATGGTCTTCGCTGACTCACGATCGGCCGCGGTCTTCACCAGGACCATGTCGCGCACACCGATGGCGCGGCGGTTGGCGAAGATGCGCACGGCCGTGGCCAAGTTCTCGCGCTCGGCCGCCCCGCTGACATAGCCCGAGAATCGATCGTTGGCCCCGCTGAGGCCGCGCAGAGCGATAAGGCTCACGAGCAGCACCAGGATTGCGAGTGCCCCGAACGCAAGCGACAGCTGCTGCTTGACGGAGAGGTTGTTCATTCTCTTGACTCCAGAGGGTGTTCGTTCAATGGTCAGTGAAGGTCGGTGTTGACCAGACCCATGTCCGCGCCAGTCATCAAGCGTTCGATGTCAACAAGAATCAGCATGCGGTCGTGTTCGCCCTGTCTCATCGCGCCGATGCCGACGACGTAGCTGGGATCGACTGTGGAGTTGAACTCCGGCGGCGGCTTGATCTGCTCGGCCGAGAGTTCGATCACGTCGCTCACGGAGTCGACGACAGCCCCGACGGTCTGCCCGGCGATGTTGAGCACGACGGTGACGGTGACGGCGTCGTGCTCGACCCTCTCCAGGCCGAATTTCATGCGCAGATCGACAATCGGAACGATCACGCCGCGCAGGTTGAGCACACCCGTGATGAAAGGTGGTGCGTTGGCGATTCGAGTCGGGTTCTCATAGCCGCGGATCTCCTGCACCCGAAGGATGTCGATGCCGTATTCTTCGGCGCCGAGGCGGAAGGTCAGGCATTCGCGGAGTCGAGTTGCGGCGGGTGACGGGCGTCCTGCCGCGCTAATCGGAATACCCGTGGCGCGCGCTGCAGGCTCAATGTTCTCGATTGCACTCATCGACGGTTCTCCAGTTGCTTGGAACACCTCTGAGCAATATCGAGATCTGGGTGTTCGCGACTGTTCACTCGGGCTTCGCACAACGCCCTGGTTAATCAGAAATGACAGCTACGTGGCATTTACGGCAAGTAAATGACGGCCTTGAGCAATTTATGACTGCTGGTCTGCCCTGGGCTGATGCGCGCATCTCGCGATGAGCGGCGGCGGAGCTGGTCAGGCGCTCACGGTGCAGCCATGTAAAGGGCGAAGGCGCGACTTACGTCACGCGCACCGCGGCCAGAGCGACCTCGGGCTGTCCGCTGACGATGACGCTGCCCCTGCGGGACCAACTCCTTGTCGATTGCGCAGTCGCCCATGGCATCTAGGGTCGAGTCGTCGAAATAGTGCTCTCACGGTGGCGGATTTCGGTGCCAGCGGCCGGCGCTCCTTGCTTCTTCCAACGCCAGAGGTTGAGGTTCACGTTGGTTCGGTAGTCGTCCTGCATCTCGCCCGTGAGGACCTCCACGAGAAGCCCATTCTCAAGCCACAGCTCGATGATGTCGAAGAAGCCCCCGCGCGAGCAACGTACCGTGCGCCAGCCCTCGCGCGCGCCGATGGCCAGGATCTCTTGCGGCGAGCGTTCGGTGGTAATGGCCAGATGGAAGCACGACAGCCGCAAGGGCGTCTCCTCGATCTGCGGCTGTGCCATGGCATCGCCTTCGCCCGGTGCGATGGTGTGCTCTCGCGGATAGACCTCTAATGTTGAACCGCGATCGTCTCCGGCCATGGCCACGTAGGCGCCGGGCCACGGAGGGAAGCGAAAGGCCTCACCTTGCCAAATGTCGGCAATGACGCTCGGTGCGCGAAACCATTCGCAGGGTTGGCGGCTGCCGCTTGCCTATGGCATCGGCGTGGCGGGCTACGCGTGCGGCCTGGTGCTGTCGTCCGCGCTCGATCTGCCGTCTGGGGCGCTGATCGTGTGGTGCCTTGCACTTCTCGCGGTCGTCGCCCACGCGACGGCGCCAGCCGCGCGCAACGCTACGGCGTCAGCGCCGCCCGGCCTTGATGCCCGACATACAAGCCGACCGGGTTGATGAGCACGCTCGAAGCAACACGGTGACGGGCGCGGGACGCAGGAGGACGAAGGCGACGCTCTGTCCCGTGGTAGCTGACTCGTGCGTCGGTTTCTTGCGGCCGCTTTCCAGCAACGGGTATGTGACTGGCTGGTTGCCGGCTGCCATCTTCACTGCTCTTCGATCCGATTCGTCCGCATCGCGCGCCAGAGTGCCAGGTGATAGGCGATCTTGAGCACGCCCAAACGCCTGCGCCAGCGGGCTCATCACTTGATGCTGCGCTGAGCAGGTTCGTGCGAAAACAGAACCGCCGCGAGGCGGCGGGCCTCGGGTCGTCGCGGCTGCGCCGAGATGAGATCCTGCAACAATTGCTGAGCAGCGGGTGGATCCGCAGTTGCGAGCGCAGTGGCCATGCGAAGCAGCGGATCGTAGGCCGGCCGGAAGTCCGGGCTGACCTGCAGCGATGCGAGCAAGGGCTGGCGTACCTGCGCCAGCATCGCGCGCGCGCTGGTCGAAGGCCGTACCTCGAGTCCAGCTTCGATGAAGAGATTGCGCGCGCTCCAGTACGAGGCCAAGCGCTGCGCGGAGCCCGCGTCTGTCGACGCGCCCACCACATCGCTGGGCTCGACAGAGAACTCACGAAGCAGTGCCGCCAACCGATCGCGCGGTCGTGACTCAGGCGCGTACGTGACGCGCGGCGCGCGGTATGTGACCACCGGATGATCATCGGTATTCGGCTCGGCATCTGCCGCGAATCGCTTCAGTGCTCGCGGCCCGGCGACGAAGCTGCCCAGTAGCGCGTATTCGTCTTCGATCCCGAAGGCCGCAGGCGGAGTCGGCCGATCGGATTGGCTCAACCGCGCACCCATGCGATCGAGGTCGAACCGAAGCCCGGGCAGGTGGCCAATCAGGCCCAGCACCGGCGTCTCGAGGCTGTTGCTGGCCAGCAGGGCCGTCGCGTCGGGGTAGACCGCGACAAACGCCTGCGTGATGCTGCGCAGCGTCTGCAGGTCGAGCTGATGTAAGGGCAGCCATTGGCAGTACAGGCCACCGGCGCTCAGACGATCACCCACGGCGCGGAAGTGCTCGATGGTGTAGAGCGCACCGGAGCCGCTGCGCGCGGGGTGAAAGTTGTCAGACACGATGACGTCGTACTGTTGCCGGGATGCGCGAACATAGCGTCGCGCGTCGGACGCCATCACATGCAGGCGCGGGTTCGGCGCCTCTCGACCGATGGCATGCATGAACGGCTCGGTCGCCGCGATCACTTCGGGCAGCAGCTCGACGGCATCGACTTGCAGTTTCGGGTCCTCGGCGGCCGACGCTGCGGTGATGCCGGTTCCGAGCCCGAGGAAGAGCACGTGGCGCGGAGCCGGATGCAACAGCAGCGGCAGCAGGGCCTGGCGGCCATCGACCCAGCGGGTCGAGCTGCTGCCCTCCTGCTGACGATTGTTGATGCGCAGGCGCAGAGCGCCATCGGCATCTTCGACAACGCTCACGGCGGCCATCGCGCCCTCGCGGTAGCTGACGACGCGGCCGCCCTCGGGGACCTCGACAAAAGCCAGCGGCGGCGCCAGTATCCACAGCGCCAGCCCTCCGCCGGCGGGAGCCCACGTGAGCGGCGAGCGCCACGCATTCCGCGTCGCCAACAGGAGGTATCCGAGCACGATTCCCAGCAGTGCGAGCTTCGGTCCCGCCATCGGTGTCAGCACGACACCGAACAGGAACGGTGCAATTGCAGCGCCCAAGGTGTTGAAGCCGAGCGCGCTCCCGAACGAAATCCCGGCTCCGCGAGCGGCCGCGGTGAGATGGCCGAACAGCGCACCCATCGCGATGGTTGGCAGCCCAAAGGCGACCACCGCCAGCGCGGCTTCTGCGACCAGCGCAGTTGCCATGCTGGAGCCCGCCGCCGTCAGCACCATGTGCTTCAGCCACTCGGCCGCCCACAGGCTCGCCGTGCCCAGCAGACAGGCCATCGAGAGCGCGCCCAGCAGGCTGTTGGACAGCCTTTCTTCGGGCATGTGCCCAGCGAGTCGGCGCTGGTAGACGGCAGCACCCACGGCACTGCCCAGCAGGTAGATCGCCAGCAGCATCGCGAAGGTGTAGACCGTGTCCTCAGCCACTTCGCTCAGCACCCGCACCACCATCACTTCGTATCCGATGCCCAGCAGCCCCGTCAGCGTCAGACGCGCCAAAACCGATCGGCGGGCCCGTGGCGACGCGGCCGTCACCGCCTGTCGCGGAACGAGCCGCTGCGGCAGCACGCCCCACGCAACCGCGGCGCACAGCAGGTTGAGTGCGGCGCACACGACCGTGGTGCGCGACAGCCCCAGCTCCGGCACCAGCCAGAACGCGCTTACCAGCACCCCAATGACCGCGCCCAAGGTGTTGCTGGCGTAGTGCGCGGCGATGGATCGACCCTGCAACCGCACGGCCGCGGTCACGCGCTCTATCGCGGGCAGCGTCGCGCCCATTGCCGACGTTGCCGGCATCAATACCAGAAACGTTCCCACGAATGCGACAAGCCACTGCCACGCCGGCGCCGGCTGTGCACCGGTGAATGCCAGCAGCGCGTCGGTGAGCGGCGGCATGAGAGGGATGAGCCCCAGGCTCCACGCCGCGATCACGAGCTCGCAGGCGATGTACCAGCGGGCGGGTCGTGCGCTGCGCTCTATCGATGGGCCGGCCAGGAAGGCCCCGAGTGCCAGGCCGGCGAAGAATGCCGCGACCACCGCCAACACCGCCGCGGATTCATGGCCCAGCCACAAGGCCGCTTGCTGCGTCCACACGATCTGATAGCCCAGGCCGGCGAAGCCGGAAACCAGCATCAGCGCCAGCGACGCGCGCCACGCGAGCGCGTCGGCCGATACGGCGCGAATCCAGGGAAGGCTGTGCTCCGTCGACACGCTGATCAACCGCAGAATGCGATCGTGTGGTACCAGTAATCGAGGCGCCTCGGGACCCCGTTGAACGACAGCGTGATCCGTCGCCCGCCGGCATTCGGTGATAACTGGCGCCCGTCGCCTTCGGTTACCCGGTCGATCTCGAGCCGCCCGCGATCCCGAACCGCATCGCGGCAGCACTGCACTGCCTCGGCCGTGCGGGCGTCTAGCGGATGCAGGTACGCGACACCGACCGGCAGGTCATCGGAAAAGCTCTCGTTCTCGTCATCGAGAATGACGGGCACCGGCGCGACGATGAGCGGCCCGGACGTGTCGCTGCGCTGGACGAGATGCCCGCCGAGCTCGACGCGTTGTTCGGGGAGCGCAAAGAGCCGCGCGCCGGGCTCCAGCCCACGCGGCCCGACCGGGCGTTCGCGAAAGTCTGCGGAGGCGACGGGAGCTGCCATAGACGGCCGCTTGTCGGCCGCCGCAGCCGTCGCAGCGAGCGCTCTGATGACCGACAACAAGGACAGCACGAGAACCGGTGAGAGGGCCGCGGTGGCTCGGAGAGCGGGGCGAGGCGAATCGATCATCCGTGCATCTTCGCGATGCGAAGTGTCATCTTTGTGACGTGTCACGCGGCGGTCAAATTGTGTGTCAGGAAGAAGCAGGCAGGGCTCGACGATGGCTTGCTGGACTCCCATTTCTGGTGACACGTTGATGACATTCCGTGTGGGCGACCAAACCGGCCGACTGATTCCGTGGGGGCTCACGAGCACTTGCGACGTCTGCTCCAGCGCCGTCTGCGCCGGGCGATGACGGACTACGCGCGCGCGCTGCTGCGCGAGGCCGGTCACGAATGTTCAACGATCGTGGCGGCGCAGCACGCGGCAGTCGGCCGGCTGATCAGCGCTGCTTCGACCATGCAGAGAAATTGATGCGCCATGCCACCATCGCGCGCGACGCACTTGAGGACGGGATCGTGCGGCCGTTCGCGCAATTGCCGGAGATTGGCGCGCCGATCCTTTGGTTGATCGCTCGCCAATCGGTGTAGCCAAGGCTAGGCAAGCGAATCGTCGTCGTCCGGTGCGGGCTTTGCGCTGACCGGCGACGCAGGGATCCTGCGCTCGGACGCCGGCGTGAAAGGCCGGCCTCAGGCCAGATGCAGCAGGCCCATGGCCGTCAGCCGGTCGTGGACCAGGGCGGCCGAAGTCGCTGCGTCGAAGCGTGTGGTGTCGATGACGATCTCGGGCGAGTCGGGGCGCTCATAGGGAGAGTCGATGCCGGTGAAGTTCTTCAGCTCGCCACGCCGCGCCTTCCTGTACAGGCCCTTCGGGTCGCGCTGCTCAGCGACGTCTAGCGGCGTGTCGACGAACACCTCGATGAACTCGCCCGGCTCCATCAACTCGCGTGCCATCTTCCGGTCGGCGCGGAACGGCGAGATGAATGCCGTGATCACGATGCAGCCGGCATCGACCAGCATCCTGGCGACCTCGGCCACGCGCCGGATGTTCTCGACGCGGTCGGCGACGCTGAAGCCGAGGTCCTTGTTGAGGCCATGTCGCAGGTTGTCGCCGTCGAGCACGTAGGTGCGCTTGCCGGTCGTATGCAAGCGCTTCTCGAGAAGGTTAGCCAAGGTCGACTTGCCGGCACCCGACAGACCCGTGAGCCATACGACCGCGCTGCCGTGGCCGCTCTTGCGGCGACGCGCCGCCTTGTCCACGTCGGTGTCCTGCCAGTGGATGTCGCCGGCGCATGGCAGCGCGCAACCCAGCACCGCGGCACCGGGAGCGACGTTCGTGAGTCGGTCGATCAGGATAACGTGGCCCATCGTGCTGTCGCGAAGCTGGGCGTCAGGCATAAGCGGCCCTCCCATTTCACTGTCGGACTCAAGCTGTACCTGCGTCAGGGTCGTCATCCTTTTGCTCCTGGCCCCGAAGTTCGTCCACGCGTGCGCGGCGTTGCAAGAGATCAATCTATTCGGTCATCAGGGCCGCGTGCCGGCCACGTCCATCGCGCTCGTGGAAGTTCTTCAGGTAGATCATCGCCGCGACGACGAAGTCCTTCCAGTCGCGGCTCTTGCGGTAAAGCGGAAGACGGCACACCGCGTGCAATTGGTCGAGCGCCATGGTCGTGCCGAAGAACCGGTTCAACGCCGCCAGCGTGCCGCCCGGGTCGAGCAGCAGGTCTTCGAAGCTCAGCCTGAGATGGGGCAATCCGCGTTCTTCGAGAAAGCGCAGATTCGATTGCGTGACACCGTCGTTGTAGGCACGGGTGAAGGCGAAGCTCTGGATGTGGCGCCGAAGATTGGCCGAGATCCAGCCCTGGGTCGGATCGCGCGTCAGCACGAGAAAGGCGGTCTGGTCGAGGTCGAGTACGTCGGCCCAGGTGCGGATGGTCCAGGTCAGGCGCGGGTCCTTCCAGAGCCAGGGACGGTGATCGTCGCAGGCCGCGACGAACTCGCGGCACAGCTGTCGATCGATCGCGGTCGCGCGCCGCGCAAGGTCCTGCACGTCCTGGTCGCTGAACCGATGCTGATGATTCAGGCCCGGCAACAGTCGCTGCAGGATGCGGTCGTTCAATGCCACGAGGCCGGCGTTCTCGAACGTGTCGTAGTCCGGCTTGACCATGGTTTGCGAACCGAGCCAGTGGCCGGCTTCGCCGAACAGCGCCGCGAAGATGGAGCTGCCGGTCCAGCCATGCGTCAGGATGATGATGTTCTTCATGAGGATCGTGCGCCGATCGAGATCGGTGTCGACACAAACCAGACCGTGCGCGGTACGCGCCGGTCTAGCGGCCCGGCCGGCCGGGCACCGTCCATTGCTGATTGACGAACGCCGAGCCGGCGAGGTCTGCATCGGTGAACGCGAACACGAACCACTGGTTCGGGTTCGTCTTGCCGCCCGGCGTGACCGCGAGGAAATCGTTGTCGTTGCCCACGTACAGCGTGTGCTTGACGACGCCGTCGACCACCACGTCCTCACCGAACGCCATCCCTTCGAGCTTGGCTGGAATCTGGTCTGCGGCGATCCCCGCGGCCGCGAGCTTGGCCGCGATGTCGAGGAACAGCGACTTGCCGTTCGCCTTGAGCAGCAGCGCGGCCTCGCCGCTCAGGTCGCTGACGTCCTGCGCGCCCGCGAGGTCGATCTTGTAGATGCGCTTGACGACCGCCTTGCTGTCGTCGCCCAGGCCCTTGCCATCGCGCTCCAGCACCAGCAACTCGTGGCTGTTCAGCGCGAGCACCTCGCTGCTGTTGTAGGCCTTGGCTTTGTCGGCAAGGTAGTTGTCGTAGGCGTACTGATGAATCTGGCCGGTCTCGAGATCGACGCTCACGATGCGGTTGGCGCGGCCGCCATCGCCGCCGTCCTCGATCAAGGGGCTCTGCACGAAGCCGAAGAGCGTCGTGCCGTCGGGCGATATCGCCAGGCCTTCCATGCCCTTGTTGGCGACGCGGCCGGTCGTGTTGCCCGCGATCTCTGCGCTGCTCAGCGCGGACTTGTGCGGCACCGCGAGGTTCGCCGGCAACTTGATGGCCCGCACGCGCGCGCCGGACGCGCGATCGAACTGGTACAGGTACGGGCCGTACTCGTCGCTGATGTAGACGAACCGGCCGTTGTTCGACAGGCGAATGCCTTCCGGATCGAAGCGCGCATCGCGGGCGTCGGCCGAAGAGGTCGCGGGGTCGAAATTGTCGGATCGGCCCGAGAAGTAGTGACGCGAGGGCGAATTGCCGGACGGCTCGGCGCGGTATCCGGCGACACTGGCGCCGTAGTTCAGCGCCTCGTGGCTGTACAGCAGGGTCGTGCCGACGAGGTTCGGGATCAACGTGAAGGGCAGGCCAGTGCCGGCGTCCGGGGTCGGCTGCAAGCTCAGGCGCAGCGCATGGAAGCGCGGCACATAGCTGGTCGTGTTGTCGACCGATGCGTTCCAGGCGACCGCGTTCGGCCCGCGATCGGGCAGCGCCAGAAACATGTCGCCGCCGGCCCAGGCGAGACCGGAACCGAGGCCGCTGAGGACGTCGCCTCGCACCCCGTTTTCGAGCAGTGCGCTTTGGCCGGAGTCGTCGTGGGCGCCGCCGGGCAGCGTGCCGATCGCGATGAGGTCGGCTGCATGCAAAGGCGCGGTGGCGAAGCAGCCCAGGGCCAGGGCGATTGCGCAGGTGGTCTTCTCGAATGGCATCGTGGGCGTCCGGTGGCGGGTTATCTGGAAGTTGCCCATGTTCGTCACAAAACGTGACCGGCTCATGACACGCCACGACGGTCGCGCGAACGATGTTGGCGTTCTCAATGCCCGCGCTCGTGGGGCAGCGTGATGCGGAGGAACTCCGTGTGGTCCGATGCGAGCGCGCGACCGCCGCCGTAGGGGAAGTTGTTGTCGTTGGCGACCAGCAGCGTGTGGGGGTTGAGCAGCAGCACGTTTTCGATCGTCACGTAGGGCAGCGTGTAGGTCGTGCTGCCGTCGCCGTCGAGGTCGTCGGGGTCGGCGATATTCATCAGATCCACCAGCTCGGTCTTGCTGACGACGGCGCCGTTGCCGATGCCTTCGATGTCGATCAGATACAGCTTCTTGAAGGGCACTGTGCCGTTCGTGGCCGTGCCACCGTTGCGCTCGATCACGACGAAGCGGTGATCATCGACCGCCGTCATGTCGCCGATGTTCGTGCCTGCCGGGTCCAGCGGATAGACATAGCGCACGCCGGTGTACGACTCGGTCGCAATGTCGAACTCATCGATGCGCAGCATCTTCGCGGCGTCGCCGCTGACCGTCTTCTCCAGGAGCGTATAGAGGCGCGTGCCGCTCTTGTTGATCGCCATGCCTTCGAAGCCGCCCGAACCGGCCAGATTGGGCGCCGCCGTGCCGCTCAGCACGTCCTTGTTCTCGGGCGCATAGACGCCGGGCAGCGGGATCACGCTGCGCAGCACCGTGCCTTGGGCGTCGGCCTTGATCAGGTAGGGACCGAATTCATCGCCGAACCAGTAGTTGCCGCTTCGATCGCGACGCACCGACTCCACATCGAGGTCGGCGCCGGTCAGCAATCGGCCGTCGCGGATCGAGGCATCGACTAGCGGGTTCGCGGGGTCGTTGTAATAGTTCGCGTAGTCCGCCTGGATTGGGATGCCCAGCAGACGATCCGCATCGTTGAGGGTCAGGCGCGTACTGCCGTCGAACACAGCCACCGGGCGCCCCGTCGACCAGTCGGCGGGCGACACCGTGCCGCTGCCGCCCGTGCGGGTGCGGAAGTCGATCTTCAGCGTGTACATGCGCAGCAGCGAATCGGCCGAGTTGCTTTTGGTGCCGAAGCCGTTGTCGACGAGAAAGCGGAACGTGTCGGCTCCGGGGCCCGGCAGGACCCCGGAAAAGCCCTGCACCGGCTGTTTGCTCGGGTAGGGCGGAAGGTTGGTGCCATACGGATTGGGCGCGGCGAACTGCCCGGACGTGGGGCCATCGGCGAAGGTGGCGGCAGGCATCGACGCCCAGCCGGTCAGCGTGGGGGCAGTCGTGAATTCAGCGCCATGGGCAGCGCCCACGCAAAGCAAGACAGCAGCGGCCAACGGGCGCAATGCGGCGACTCGAAACATGGTGGCGTTCTTGTGGACAGTGGCGTGGTGCAGCGACGGACGTCACCGCGATGCCGCCGATTGTTCGGACCCATGGTGTCCGCAGCGTGACGCGGGCGTCCGAGGACGCGTGACTGCCGGCAGGCGATTCCCTCCGAACCGGCCCTGACTGGTCACGGCACCGACACACTGCTGTCAAAGGCGGCGCCTAGCGTAGCCGCGGGCACGACATTCAACGAGGAGCCAATCAATGACATACGAAGTCCCCCGCCGCCAGTTCCTGCAGATGCTCGGCGCGGCCGGCGCCACGGCCGCCGGCGCGTTGCCGCCGGGCATCGCACGCGCACTCGAGATCGAAGCCGACCGTCGCACGGGCACGATCGAGGACGTGCAGCACATCGTCATCCTGATGCAGGAGAACCGCTCGTTCGATCACTACTTCGGAACGCTGCGGGGCGTTCGCGGCTTCGCTGACCCGCGCGCGGTGAGGTTGCCGTCGGGCAAGCCGGTCTGGTACCAGCCCAGCGGCAGCACCGAGGTGCTGCCTTTCCGCCCACCAGTCGACAACCTGGGTCTGACCTTCCTGCCCGACCCGCCGCATGGCTGGAACGACACGCACGCCGCGTGGAACGGCGGCCGGCAAGACCAGTTCGTGCCGAATAAGGGCCTGTCGGCGATGACCTACCACCAGCGCAGCGACATCCCCTATCACTTTGCGCTCGCCGAGGCATTCACCGTCTGCGACGCCTACCACTGCAGCCTGATGGGTCCGACCGATCCGAACCGCTATCACCTGTGGACCGGCTGGGTCGGCAACGACGGCAAGGCCGGCGGCCCGGTGATCACCAATGCCGAGGCCGGCTATGACTGGAGCACCTACCCCGAACGTCTGCAGCGCGCCGGGATCAGCTGGAAGGTCTACCAGGACATCGGCGTGGGCCTGAACGCCGCCGGCTACTGGGGCTGGACCGGCGACCCGTACATCGGCAACTACGGCGACAACTCGCTGCTGTACTTCCACCAGTACCAGAATGCGCTGCCCGGCAACCCGCTCGCCGACCGCGCCAAGATGGGCACCAATATCAACGCTGCCGGGCGCGACCCGTACCAGCTGGTCGCGCAGTTCCGCGCCGATGTCGCTGCCAATCAGCTGCCGCAGGTCTCGTGGGTCATCGCGCCCGAAGCGTTCTCCGAGCATCCCAATCACCCGGCCGACTATGGCGCCTGGTTCGTCGCGCAATTCCTCGATGCGCTGACGGCGAATCCTGCGGTCTGGGCGAAGACCGTGCTGCTGATCAACTTCGACGAGGAAGGCGGCTTCTTCGACCACATCGTGCCGCCCACGCCGCCGCAGACGCCGGCGCAGGGTGCCTCGACCGTGCCGACCACGAACGAGATCTTCCCCGGCGACGGCCAGCACCCGAGCGCGCCCTACGGGATGGGCATGCGCGTGCCGATGATCGCGGTGTCGCCGTGGAGCAAGGGCGGCTGGGTCAACTCGCAGGTCTTCGATCACACCTCGGTCATCCGCTTCCTCGAAGCGCGCTTCGCGAGCCAGCGGCCCGACCTCGTCGAAACCAACATCACGCCGTGGCGCCGCGCCGTGGCGGGCGATCTGACGAGTGCCTTCGACTTCACGCTGCCCAAGCTGCGGCTTGTCGCGATGCCCAGCACCGCCGCGTATTTCCCGAGCGATCTGGTGCGCCACCCGGACTACACCGTTCTCGCGCCCGCCAACCCGCAGCTGCCGCCGCAGGAGACCGGCGTGCGGCCGGCACGTGCGCTGCCCTATGCCCTGCACGCGACGGCCTCGGTGGTGACGAGCGACGGTTCGCTCACGATGGCGTTCGCCAACATCGGCCAGGCGACCGCGGTGTTCCACGTGCGACCGGGCTCGGGCAGCGAAGCGCCGCGCAGCTACACGGTCGAGCCGGGCAAGCAGCTCGGCGGTTCGTGGTCCGTGCTGGGCGCGGGCCATACCGAGTACGACTACGCCGTCCACGGCCCGAACGGCTTCTATCGCCACTTCAAGGGCGGCATTGGCGGCGCCGGCAGAGCCCTGGTGGACCTGGCGGCCAGCTACGACAGCGAGGATCTGGGGCTCAAGCTGGCGCTGACCAACCGCGGCGCGCAGCCGATCGTGCTGCAGGTGACCGACCAGTACACCGGGCGCACTGAGCGGTTGGCGCTTGCGCCTTCACAGACCTTGTCGCGCGGCTGGGAGCTGAAGCGCAGCTTCGGCTGGTACGACCTGCTGGTGAAGGCGGAGAGCGACGCCGGCTTCGCGCTGCAACTCGCCGGTCACGTCGAGAACGGCCGTCCGAGTGTCAGCGACCCGCTAATGGGCGGGATGCGTCTGAAAGGCTGACTCCAACCCTGCGCGGCGACTTCGGCAAGGCATCCAGGACGCGCTCTGCGCGGCCTGGGGAGCCGGCTCCGCGGCGCCTTTACTTGTCGGACGCCTTCGCCTCGTGTGCCGATTTTCCGGGCCGACCGGTCTTGAGGCTCGGCACCGTGCCGAGGGCGACCAGAAATGCCTTGTCGTTCATCGCGTGCAGCACCGCGATTCCGGCACGCAAGAGCTCGCTCTTCTTGGTCGGACGCTTCAGGTTGGACGCACGCAGCTTCAACCCTTCGAGCACCACGTACTCGGACTTCGGGATCGTGAAGCTGTCGCGCACCAACTTGTGCTTGACCTTGGCCGCGACCGGCGCCGGCGGCGTCTCTGACGAGGACACAGGCTTCACCGCGACCGACTTGCGCGGTGCTTTGGGGGCCGGCGCCGGCGCGGCCACCTTGGCGG
>Ga0207648_10000602_pt1 | contig 40457 bp, 36 predicted proteins | sample KBSMisM32_FD_184310 | JGI IMG/M metagenome (GOLD analysis project Ga0207648, IMG submission 184310) | Miscanthus rhizosphere microbial communities from Kellogg Biological Station, Michigan, USA - KBS Miscanthus M3-2 (SPAdes) (version 2) | ecosystem: Host-associated > Plants > Roots >... | reverse complement strand
AAATTGAATGAACTTCTAAGACTTTCAGAGTATGATTTAATAAAAGGCATGATGGATTTGTCATTCAACTAAAATGGCAAGCGCAAATCAAGAAGAAAATGCAGACGATTCTGTATCGGAATCTAAGAATCAATCAACCGAAGACACCTCTAGCCAATCGTTCGTGGAAGCGGGGGAAGAAAATCAGGAAATTGAGAATGATAACCTAGAAAAAATGATACTTTCAACAGGAATACGTGTAGGAACTCCTGTAAAGACTAAATTTATGTCACCCTTTATTGTTCGAGCAAATCCAGAAGGCCTTTACATCTTAGATATTAGCAAGACCCTTACCAGGATTGACGTAGCTGCAAAGTTTATTGGAAGAGCAGACATTTCAAAAATTATAGTCACGTCGGCCAGAGAATATGGAAAAACACCGGTGCAAAAGTTTTGTGAGGCGACAGGAGCTTCTGGGATTATAGGACGTTTCATGCCGGGAACATTTACCAATCCATCACTTTCAAGCTATATGGAGCCACAAGTAGTCATTGTCACAGATCCCCAAGCGGATCAGCAAGCCGTACTTGAGGCGACTAGGGCTGGAGTTCCGGTTGTCGCAATTGCAAATAGTGATAATGTTACTTCTAACGTCGATCTAGTAATACCAGCAAATAACAGAGGAAGAAAGGCTCTTGCAACAGTATACTGGCTTCTTACAAGAGAGGTATTGAAGAAGCAGGGGAAAATCAAGTCCGACGCTGAGATGAAGATTTCAATTGATGACTTTGAGACCAAATTGGTCGAAGAGATATCTTGAGTACGCACGTAAGAGAAGCTGCTGTCTCTGGTATATTCTACCCAAAAAACTCAAACGAACTTAATCTCAATATTGGATCGCTATTTAAGGATTCAAAATTTGGTCCAGGAAAGTTACCTCCGTCTATTAATACTGAAAAGATATATGGAATGGTCTGCCCTCATGCTGGATACATGTATTCCGGTGCAGTGGCTGCGAACGGTTTCTACGAACTTTCGTCAACAAAATTTGAATCTGTAATAATACTTGGTCCGAACCATTACGGTTTAGGAAGTGATGTAGCAATAATGAATAGAGGCTCCTGGAAAACTCCCCTTGGCGAGATAGAAATAGACTCTGAGTTAGCTCAAGAAATATACCAAAATTGCGGCGTGGCTAATTTTGATGAATTAGCCCATTCCAGAGATCATTGCATTGAAGTTCAAATCCCATTCCTCCAATACATACGAAAAGAAATCAAAATAGTCCCAATCATCTTAATTAATCAGGGCAAGAGCATGTGTAGAAAACTAGGAATGGGAATTTATGATTCCATAAAGAAACGAAATATTATACCTATAGCTTCGTCCGATTTAACACACTACGAACCGAATACACAGGCATATGAAAAAGATAAACTCTTAATTTCTGCAATCCTATCACTTGATATTGAAAAATTTTATTCAATTTTGATTTCATTTAATGTAACTGCATGTGGATATGGTGCCATTGCCACCGTTATGGAAATATCAAAAAAAATGGGGGCAACTAAAGGTAAGTTGTTAAAGTATGCCACAAGTGGTGACGTGGCAGGAGATAATAAATCCGTGGTAGGGTATTCATCAATACTATTTGTATGAGCAACAGCATAAACAAGGCTGTATCGTCAGCCCCAGCAAAGGTAATACTCTTTGGAGAACATTTTGTTGTATACAATAATCCTGCTATAGTCGCAGCAATTAACAAACGAATTCATGTATATGCACAAACTAACAACAAGTTACATATTAATATTAAATCGGGGGAAAATTCGATTTGTATACTAACGAAAGGTAACGCGGATCTCGTTTCGATTCGTGACAAAGACATGTCATTTCTATATCCAATCTTCAAGTGTGTGTCACATGTTTTATCTGAGAAGAATAAATCCAATATTGGTATTGATCTGGATATTGATTCTCAAATTCCCTATGGAGAAGGTCTAGGATCATCAGCAGCTTCATGCGTGGCGACGGTTGCAGCACTCTATTCCTTATTTTCAGGCAACAACAGAAATCAGGTTTATGAAACTTCAAAGCTCATGGAACAAAACATACACAAGAATTCATCTGGAGTAGATTGTTACGTTTGTACTTTCGGAGGAATTATAAATTATGAGCCAGACAAGGGATTTAGCAATATTAGGTCCAAAAAGAAATTTACTTTATTAATAGGTACTACCGGAGTAAAACATTCAACGGGAGAAGTTGTGTCGCAGGTTAAGGAATTCAGAGAGAGAAATTCAAGCCAATTTAAGGATCTTTCTCTAAGAGCCAATGTGATCTATAAGAGAGCAGTGAATTCTATGCTCGAAGGAAACGAATCGGAACTTGGACAAATGTTTACAGAAAATCAGAAATTATTGTCCACGTTGGGTGTATCGCATCCTAAAATTGAAAAAATGATTGATGTTTGTCTCGATAGTGGGGCGTTGGGGGCAAAATTGACGGGCGCTGGAAGAGGAGGAGCAATAATTGCGCTATTACCACAAGATAAAAGCACGGAGATACTAGCCAAAATATCTAAAAGTCCTGGCAAATGGATGCTTGTTGAATTTGATTATAATGGCGTAATAGTAAGTTGATTTTGGTATCAATGTTAAAATTTAAATTTTCTTAAGAAAACCTAACCTTAATGCGGCAGGAAGTAGTTCTGATAAAACTCGGAGGCTCTGTAATTACACACAAGGAAAAACCGATGAGTGTCAATAACATTGCCATAGATAGAATCCTGAAAGCACTAGCATCGGTAAAAGTGCCCATCATTTTAATACACGGTGGTGGATCTTTTGGTCATTACTGGTCCACAAAATATAATATGCATTCCAAACCAGAGAAATACTCTTCCGAAGGCATAGCGATTGTTCATGAATCAATGATTTCATTAAATCATATTATAGTCAAATCAATGTTGAAATTAAAAATGAAACCGTATGCTGTTCCACCATTCTCAATTATTTTAGACAAAAAACCACTCGGAAAGAAGATTTTTGAGTTGACCTCCATGACCAGAGACAAGATAACGCCCGTAACATACGGAGACATTGTATATAGAACACCTCACAAATACTCAATACTGTCTGGTGACGAATTGATGAGCATAATTTCCTCAGTCATAAAGCCCACCAAAGTAATCTTTGCTGTAAATGTGAATGGAATCTACAAAGATCCTTATGGTGATGAGGTTATTACATTAATCGAGGAAAAATCATCGGTCAATTTTTCAGATGTTAAATTTGATGTTACAGGAGGCATGAAAAGAAAGTTTCGCGAGGCATTAAAGATTTCACTGACAGGAATTGATGTACATTTTGTCAACGGCTTGAAACCAGAGAGAATCTTGAAAGCATTAGGAAATAAGAAAACAGAAGGTACAGTAATAAAGGGAAAAAGGTCCAGTACCCGAAATGCCTGATGAATCTGACTCTCCTTCGAATATTGAAGTAATAAAACAACGAAAAAAGGAAGGAATAGTTATTCCTTTAACGAGGAACGTTCAAGCAAAAGAATCGTCAACATATTTAGAATTTATCAAATTAATTCATAATGCTCTGCCAGAAATCGATTACGATGGCGTTGAGACAAATCAAAAATTTCTAAAACATAATTTTGATGCTCCTATTATCATTGATTCAATGACCGGAGGAACTCCAGAAGCAACTAAAATAAATTCAAGACTCTCACTTGTCGCAGAAAAATTTGGACTTGGTATGGGACTGGGAAGTCAGAGAGCAGGGCTATTGAGCAGTGAACTTTCTGAAACTTATTCAATAGCAAGATCAAATGCGCCGAATGCATTTCTTGTTGCCAATATTGGTGGTGCACAACTTTCAAAAGGACTGAAGTTACGGGATATTAAGAACATGATTGACATGATTGAAGCAAATGCGCTTGTGGTCCACTTGAATCCTCTACAAGAGCTTATCCAGCCGGAAGGAGAACCAAAATACAAAGGAGTCTTATCAAAGATAAAAGAGATTTGTGAAAATTTTGATATTCCAATAATTGTAAAAGAAGTCGGAGCTGGTATTTCAATGGAGGTTGCTAGGAGACTAGAATCCTCTGGGGTTTCTGCTATCAATATTGCCGGTTCTGGAGGAACCAGCTGGGCAGGTGTAGAAAAATTAAGAGCGGAAACAGCCCATGACTCTAACAAAATAAATTTGGGAGAATTATTCTGGGATTGGGGTATCCCAACAGCACTAAGTTTGATGGAAGTGAGAAAATCGGTAAAACTACCTGTTATTGCATCAGGAGGTATTCGTAACGGCCTAGAAATAGCAAAGTGTACTGCCTTAGGAGCAAATATGTGTGGAATGGCCTATCCATTTCTTAGACATGCTTCAAAGTCTTTTGAGAGTTTATGCGAATTTACTAACAAGACTTTGATAGAGCTGAAAAGCACAATGTTTCTCGTTGGTTCCAAAAATATTTCGGAGTTAGGAAAAACAAGATTCATAGTTACTGGCGAATTAGCGAAGGTGAAAAAATGGATAATCTAAAAGACGATCTTAATGAACTGGTATCACGAGTAAGAAATTTTACTCTATCCATACTGGATGGTGAACCCTCCAAGTTGTATGATGCTGCGGGTACTTATTTGGCCAGTGGAGGAAAGAAGCTTAGGCCCTACATGGTAATAAAAAGTTGTGAAATGTTTGGTGGCAACGATGAAAAAGCGTTACCGGCCGCTGCGTCAGTTGAGCTAATCCACAATTTTTCATTGATTCATGATGATATTATGGATAATGATGATATTCGTCACGGGGTCTCTACGGTCCACAAGAAATATGGTCTACCAATAGCTCTTATAGCAGGTGATATTTTATTTTCCAAAGCATTCCAAGTGCTCTCTTTGCATGGAAAAAAGACCGGTCATAAGGACAACATCATAGCTGAAATGAATCGGATTTTATCTACCGCCTGCGTTCATGTATGCGAAGGTCAGGGCCTCGACATACAAATGGCGACCAGTAAAAAAATCCCTACCATAAATGAATATTTGGAAATGATACGAAAAAAGACTGCTTCCTTGTTTGAAGTTTCGTGTGCATTAGGTGTTCTGTCTTCTCCGGACCCATCGGATAGTAACGTAGAAAACCTATCTAAATTTGGCCGATTTACTGGGATTGCTTTTCAATTAATAGATGATCTAATAGGCGTTACCGGTAATCCCGAACTTACGGGAAAAGCCGTCGGAAATGATATTAGAGAGGGCAAAAAAACTTTCCCCATATTATTGGCGCTAGAGCATGCAGATACAAATAAGAGAGAAAAAATCTTGAAGGTTTTTGGATTTAAAGGGGCTAATCGTGATCATGTTGAAGATGCAGTTTATGCGATATCTTCTCTGAACATAGAAGAAGAGGTAAGGAAGACGGCTCATGAAAATATGGTTAAAGCCTTTGAAGCCATCGACGGTTATAACGAAACAAGTGCTAAAAATGCACTCGTATCTTCTGCGAAGTTTATAGTTGAAAGGAGTTTGTAGTCTGTTGAGCAGTAACGAAGAAATTCACAGACTAGTTAATGCTATCGCGCTGAAGAATGCATCCGAACACTCAGGAAGTACTAATGTAAATACCGTTCTTTCTAGGATATTGAGTCTGAAACCTGAATTAAAAAAAGAAATAAAAACCTTAATGGAAGAAATCAAAGTCGTAGTTGACTCTGTAAATAAACTGGATTTAGAACAACAAATAAAATATCTAGACAGCACTTATTCTAAAGATAACCTTCTCGATCCCAAGTCTAGACACGAACATGTTGACTCACATCCACTTCCTGAACTCGAGGAGTCAGAATCTGGGGTGGTTACTAGATTTCCGCCAGAACCTAATGGTTATCCTCATATAGGTCATGCAAAGGCAGTGATAATAGATGAGGAATATGCCAGGATGTATAATGGTAAATTAATTCTACGTTTTGATGATACTAATCCGATGAACGAAAAATTAGAATATTACGACGCAATAAGAAATGACCTAGAATGGTTAGGAGTTAAACCTGATATTATAAAGAATACATCTGATGATATAAAAATACTACACGAACTTGGAAAAAAAATTACAACGAACGGATATGCGTATGTTTGCACCTGTGAAATTAACAATATTCACATGATGAGAATGCAACAAGTTGAATGTCCATGCAGGAGTAATATTGATAATTCAGAGTACAATCAGGAAAGGTTAGACAAGCTATTTGACGGAACCTATCATCAAAATGAAGCAATAATTAGATTTCGTGGGAACATGCAAGATAAAAATACGGTTATGAGAGATCCGACACTCTTTAGAATCATAGAAGCGCCACATCCGCTCTTGGGTCAAAAGGTGACCGTGTGGCCAACTTACGATTTTGCAGCACCTGTAGAAGATAGCCTTGACGGGGTTACTCATGCATTAAGAACCAAAGAGTATGAATTGCGAAATGCATTATACCAAGATATTTTGGATAAATTGGAATTGAGAAAGCCCAAAGTTGTAGAATTTTCGAGATTAGAATTTGAAAACATGCCTGTTTCCAAGAGAAAAATTAAGAAATTGATAGAAGATGGTATGATAGAAGGCTGGGACGACCCGCGTCTTCTTACCCTGTCAGCACTACGCAGAAGGGGATTTGATCCACAAGCAATTAGGAGCTTTGTACTGAGTCTAGGCTTGACCTTGGCAGAGACTAAACCTCCGTTTAAGACACTGGAATCTATCAACAGGAAAATAATTGATCCCATAACTATTCGATTATTTTTTGTGAAAGATCCAATCATGTTACTTGTTCAAGACGGTATAGACACCAAGGTAAAATTGAACAATCATCCTAGTAGTAGTCTTGGCAAGAGAGAAGTTGAAGTTTCCAATGTAATTTATATTTCACGTGATGATGCCGTTGCGCTTAGCAAAAATGAACAGGTAAGACTCATGGAATTGTATAATGTAAAAATAAATGAGATAGATTTAGAAAAGAAAAAGATGATCACTGCTTCCTATTTGAATAATGAAATAGTTAAAGATATGAAGAAAATTCAGTGGGTCTCAGAGAAGAATATGACAAAATACAAAATCATGGTTCCAAAAGAGATATATCAAAATGACAAATTCAATCCAGAAAGTTTAGAAAAGATAGAAGGATATGCTGAATCTTCAATTTTACAATTAAAAACCCGTACTCCAGTACAATTTATTAGATTTGGTTTTTGTATCACTGAAGAGAAACTTACTGCAATTTTTATACATAGGTAGACAAAATGAAAATAGGAAGAATCAAGATAGAAGAAATTGGAGAAACATACGGAATAATATCTGCTGATGGAAAGAAAATAATAACAAAACAAGATTTTCAGGAACAGACTGGCGTTCCAATCCCTCAAACAGTAAAGGAATTCATTGTCAGGGGATGGTTTAGGGAAGTGGAAAAATATCTTACTACAATAGAATTTAGTAACAATATTAAAGAAGCCGACCTATTAGCGCCGATTTCAGATCCTGCAAAAATAATTTGCTTGGCATTTAATTATTATGACCATGCGCGCGATGCCGGACTCACACCTTCAGATGAGCCTGTTATTTTTATTAAACCAAGGACAACGCTAAACCATCCATTTAAAGATGTTGTATGTCCGAAGTTTGTACAGCGCCTAGACTATGAAGCAGAATTAGCGATTATTATAGGAAAGAATACAAAAGATATTGAACCTGAAAAAGCCTACGAATCTATATTTGGATATATGATACTCCATGATGTTTCAGCTAGGGATATACAATTCAAAGATAAACAATTCACGAGAGGAAAGAGCATAGACACGTTTGCACCATGCGGACCTTGGATAACAACCAAAGACGAAATCATTAATGCTCAAAATCTACAGATCACTACAAAGGTGAATGGCGAAATTAGACAAAATTCTTCTAGTAGCAAAATGGTAATATCAATTGAAAAGATAATTTCGAGTCTAAGTAGAGTAATGACACTAGAGGCTGGCGACATTATTTCTACCGGAACACCGGCAGGTGTTGCTATGTCTATGAAGGAACCAAAGTACCTAAAGGACGGCGATATCGTTGAAATTACGATAGAGAATCTAGGTACTATTAGAAACCGAATTACTTTTTCATAGAGTCTGTTTCATGAGTATTGTCCTGGCATATCTTTCTTAGACGGCTAACTTCATTTTCCAGAATACGTGAATAAGACTTGTACAATTCCATTAAGGTAGATCTTATGCTGGCTAACTGAATCGAAATATTCAGTGACTGGAGACAGGTGTCCATTGATCGTTCTGTTGCAAATAGATTCATGGATTCTTTGAATGATTCGAGCAGTAATTGATGCTCAGAGCTATTTTCATTAATTAGTTTCTCGATATCTTCTACGCTCTTAGAATCATTTTGATCAGAATTATTTGATTTGAACATTTACTTCATATTGTCCCGGGGAAATATATTAAGTTCATCAGATTTGGATCGAATTATATGATTTTTCTATTTTCTGCATTGTACAAACTTTAAATTAATAATGTATTTATTTGCCGGCTAGATTTGACAGTTGTATGGTGGTAGACAATAAGGGCATAATCTCGTATTTACGGGTATTAAAGGAAGACTTGATTATATTCAGAATAAAACCATCTGAAGGTAGCGTACCAGATTTCAAAGCAGGACAATTCGTAACAATAGGACTGCATGTGCCATCTGAGGGAAAAATAGTAAGAAGAGCCTATTCCATAGCGTCCCCGCCGGAGCAAAAAAACGTCTTTGAATTACTTGTAAGATGGGTAAAAAAACCAGTACCAGGTCGTTTAACTACTGAACTATTTAATAGAAGAGAACAAGATGAAATCCTTTGGGTAAAACCCACAGGGGCCTTTACAATAGATGATAAGAAACACGACGGTACCCCAGATAATAGAAGAATGGTTCTTATTGGTGGAGGGACCGGACTAGCACCGTTTATTTCCTATGCGCTTCACCTAAAATCCATTGGCAGTTCCCGAGAGATAGTAATATTACATGGTGCAAGTTATGTTGACGAACTTAGCTATAGAGAACTTTTAGTAGAACTTGAAAATGAAAGTCTGGATAGTGGAAAAGGCAAATGGAACTTTAGGTATCGTGCCAGTATAAGTAGGCCTCAAGAATGGTTTAACAGAAGTTGGAATGGTCAAAAGGGCAGGGTTGAATCGTTTTTGCGACCAAAATTGGGAACTGACAAGTCCCCTCTAGAAGAATTGGTTGGAGAATCAATTACCCCTGAAAATACCATTTTCTATGTGTGTGGATGGCAAGGAACAGTTGATGGTGCACTTGATTACTTGATTCCCAAGGGCTTTGTGACGGAGAGAAATAAGAGAAAAGATGGAAGCTATGATGTCAAGTTTGAATCATATGGATAAATTTGCAAGTGAGCTGTCTTGTATAGCTCTATAATCCTTAACCTTATATCAAGGATAAAAGTGAGCAATAATAGATATGAAATTTGAATATGAAGAGTTTTCCACTATTGAAGAGTTTTTTTTATACCTAGTATCTGTCGCACCATACATGAAACAAGTTCTACCGGCCAGTTCCTACAAGGGATACGTCTTCTCTATTTTGCCTCTAACCCCGGTATCTGGCGACATACTAATGATGATATATGCGAAAGGAAGTATGGAACCTGGTCTAATAGAATTTGATATTTCAACCAGGAAATACAAGACTGTAAGTGCGGTAGAAAGAGCTGACAAGAATTATTTCATAATACTAAAGCCAAAGATTGCGACTATAGCAGATAGTGCTATTAAAGAAATTGAGAATCTAAATAAGAGTTAAAAAAAAGACGATCTAGAGTCCTACAGTTTTGGAGACAAGGATTCGGTAACAGATCTACTCCTAGAATATCTTTCGACGATATCTTCCGGTACTTGGCCATTGAACAATTGTTTTGACAAGCCCTTCAAATACCTCATAATTGCCCAAGTCCCAGCCTTTATCAATACTGCCATAAAGACCTTCATTGCAGGACCATAAGTCTTGTTGCGAATAATTATTGGAATAATATCATTTATGACCCTAAGGTTATACTGCCAGCATTTCCAAAATAATGTAAACTGAGATTCGTTTAGATTCCCAAAGTGCATTGAATTTCTTTCAGAAAAGTCTTGATACAAAAGAGGGGCAACAAGACCTCTCATTTTCATGCGCTTAAAGTCATCAATCAACTCTATTGTATATTGAGTTTCGTCTGGTGTTTCATCAGGCCAACCTATAATTAGTGTCAACGCAGGGAACCAATGATTTTCGTTCAAAATTCTGCAACCTTCTCGTACAACTGCTCCCCATTCATCTGGTTGATAGGGCTTTGTCTTTACTCCGAGATGCTTTTTAACCATTCTCGGTGCGACTGTTTCTACGCCAAGATTGGTAGCCAACCATCTCCCACTGGAATCCATGTCATTGATTTTAGATAAATCCTTTATTAGATTTGGTGAAGAGGCCACTGCAGATAATGTCATATGGGTTGTGCCTATGAAATTTGCACCTGTTGACTTTAAGCCCTTCCAAATATCAGTAATAGCATCTGCGTTTGGTATGAAATCCTTATTATCACAACCATATAGCAACATTTCATCGGATTGAAGCCAAATAGAATCAAATCCATACTTCAAATTTATGTTGGCCTCAGCTTGGAGTCTTTCCAACGGAATATCTTTTTTCGATCGTTTATTTACGTCACAAAAATCGCAACCTCTACCACAGCCTCTCATTGCCTCTACTAATGAGTTAACAGTAGGACCTTGGATCGGAGGTATGTTTTCAATATTTCTCACAAATGTATGAAGCAGTTCCGGGGCATCGCCAGATTCTAGATCATGAAATAGGTCTAACGCCAACTCGTCAGCTTCCCCGATAACGACCGTATCAATGCCATGTATTTTCATTCTATCAGGTTTGGCAAGCTCCCAAGAACCATTTCCACCAACTACAACCTTAAAGCCATATTTCTTTTTCAGCTGAATTACGGAAGCGCACATTTTCTTGAATTTCATGGCAACATATGATAATTTCTCAGGCGACATGGTAGTAGTTACTGGTGCCATACCCAGCGGATCCATAACATTTATTCCTACTACAGTTGTGTTAGGACCAATACACTTTTCTAGCATTTCTGGATGAGCAATTACAACATCATCTCTTTGGTATTCCTTCAGCAAAGCACTTTCAATTCGCCTAAGCCCGCATTGGGCAACCTTGACTTCACCCGTGTTTTTATCAGTTTCAACGCTTGGACAAAATAACTTGTCAAATACAAATTCTGGTACAAGTTCATACGGACCACATGCAATAAAACCATAAAGAAAATTACCTCTATAATTTGTCATAAGACTGCGGTCTGCTGTTAACACAACGCGTTTACCTGCCGACATTTTCTCTATTCCTCAAGTTCGAGTACGTATTTGGGTATAAATCTATTACTATACTGTTACCAATATTGATCATTTAATACAATCCGGTGCGATGACCTTTTATCAAAATTGATTTTAACTGTCTATGTGCCAAGAAATTAAGTGCATTAAGAAACGAAACCCACTTGTACGAGGCATGTTCATACGAAATCACTATATCTCTAGTAGGAGTGGTAGCAAAATAGAACTTGACTTCCTTGTGCGATCTTATCCCATTTAACTTCATATATGAATATCTTATCGTTCCGATAAATGACATTACATCGAGAAATCTTATGCCAGTTTCTTCTCTTACTTCTCTTGCCAACGTTTCAAGTTCTGATTCTCCAAGTTCTTTGTGACCTTGTGGAAACCCCCACGACCCTCTTCTATTCTTCAAAATTAGAAATTCAGGTTCTTTAACAGAAGTTGGTGGGTTGTATCTAATTACAGCACCAATTGAGGTCTCCAGGAATTATCCACCTCTTTAATTTAATATCAAAGGTAATTATAATTTTTATCGAATCTTTATCTTAGATTCTAACATAAATAGATTCTAATTCTGAACCTTATAGTTTCTTAATTCCGACCCTAAAAACATAATTAGGCATAAGATATTAATGTGTAGGTCAGAGTCGAAATCATGGGCCGATCGTCTAGTCCGGTAGGATACGGCATTGGCATTGCTGAGGTCGTGGGTTCGAATCCCACTCGGTCCACCATTTACTAGTTTTTTGATTTGATGAAATAAAATACTTACAGTAAAAGCGGCCAATAATGTATTTATTCATTAAAATGTTAATTGTAAAATAGTGTATTTCGTAAATTGGCAACGAGAGATATCAATTTCCGAGATGAACGGGAAAAAGGTTGTTGTCAAACGAAATAAGATGAGTAAGAACTTGCATGATTACGTTCTCGTTATTTCGTACTCTGTACTCTCAATTCTTCTTGCACATCCATCTGCTCCACCTGAAATTGGTGGCAAGATGACATTCAACGAGGGATTTGAAATGAGAGAAAAATTGCAGTCGGTAGGGATTTCAACACCTGAGCTAATTTCGATCTCTACTAGCTCGTTAATTGAAGAATTTATTTCTGGTGGGAATCTATATGAAGCACTTTCAGGCTCCGATAACTTTTCATTAGCGTTTGCTGCCGGAATTATTACCGGTAGACTCCACAAATCTGGTTATTCATTCATAGACAACAAATCTCAGAATTATCTTGTAACTTTTTCAAGAAAGGTATTACGTACTGATCTGGCATTCATACAGAAAAAAGATTCAATCTTTGCCAAAAGTATGGACATAGGTTCATTTTTGGGCAGTTTAATTGGTTTAGACAGGGTAAAGTACAAGCCTATAGAAGATGCATTCTATGCAGGATATTACTCAGAAACCAAAACTCAAATTCCTTACCTGTCAATAGTATTAAGAAACATCTTGGGTCTTGGGCTCAGTATGAGTTTGAATTGGATTAAAAACACTCTAGAAAGCTCGGAGAAATTAGTTTCATATAGGAGGAAGTTCGGTTTTTCTGTCGAATCCTCCTGACCCGAACTTGCAATAAAAGCACTGGTCAGACTGCATATATGACAACCGCTGTATCAGAATCGCATGTATTTTCAATGCAAATTTTGTCATCAGTCTATATTTTAGCGGCATTGAAGGAATAACTTCGTCAAAATAAACATTATAGTGATCTGGACAAAACTTTAGGGTAATTTGTGCCCGATGCTTTTGATTAGATTCCTTATTTTCGGAAATATGTTTTGCCACGCTAATTTGTTCTCTTATATATTCATGTTTTGGACAAGGGCAATCTTTTCCACCTGGGTGTTTGTACGCAGGTGTATTTTTCCAATCAAAATCCGGAAAATCTTTTTCAAACTCGTCCATGATAACTAACAGTACTGCTCATTTATCAAATATAAAGATATATACGAATTCAATAACCCTTGTAGAAATGATAAAAGATATATTTTGAATATTTTAAAATTCACGATAGAAGTGTTAAAAGACCACAGCGCAGACGCTGACAATAAGCCATCCGTAGTTGCAAATATTGAAAGAAATGGTAATAGTATTGATGGATCAAGCAAGTATATTGATTCGAATTTAAATACCTTGACGAAATTCAAGAAAACACTTCTTGCAGAACAAAAGAGTGGAGAAGAAAAAGTAGAAGAGCTTAATCAAACGATTGAATCTACAAAAAAAGAAATAGACAAGCAAAGAATGGATCTTGAAGAGCTAAGAACCCAATTAAAGAAGGTAAATGAGATAAAAGATGCTGAATATACAAGATTTTTAGAACTAAAAAATAATTTGATGGAAATTCGAAACAAGATGAAAAATCTTGATGAAAAGGCGAATGACTCTGTAGGTCACAAACTACGAAAGGAAAGATTTGACATGATAAATCTAGCGAGAAACCTGGATCAAATTGAAAGGGATATTCAAACTAAGAAACTTACGAAAGATGAAGAAAGGAGACTAGTTGCTAGATCAAAAGAAATGGCTACACGCTTACATTCGCTTAAGATGATCCACAAAAAAGAAGATGATTACAGAACAATTTCGATTCAATATGATAAGTTAAAGACCAAAATTAATTCCATTTTTCAACAAAAGTCCGAACTAGGAGAAAAAATAGGCAAGCTAAAAGGCAGTTTAGACAAATTACTCAATTTGAGAGAAAGCCTTTATGAAGACAGAAGAAAAGCTAGAAGTGCACTACGCGAAGCAGAAGCAAAGCTAGAGATGGTAAATACCCAACTAAATGCAATCGAGTATAGGCGCACGAGGCAGTCAAGCTTCAGAAGCAGGTCTGGCGGAACTGGAGAGAAACGTGAATTCAAATATGAGAATTCTCAGGAGAGAGTAAGAAGGAATAAAGAAAACCTGGAATTATTGAACATAGCAAAAGAGGCCGCATTAAAGAAGATGTCAAGTGGAAGAAAACTTACATTCGATGAGATGAAGCTCATTTACGGCGACGAATTACTTCATGATTAGATTTATGTTTCTCAATCTTTAATTTTGTGTGTAATCGTTATGGATGCAGACGAAATAACCGTCCAAGAAGGCAAAGAACTAGTGAGGTTAGCACGAACCTGTGTCGAGTCATTTGTTAAAAACAGGAAGTTTGTTATTTCTGCCAATAATAGTAACAAAAAGTCTGGAGTTTTTGTTACTATATATCATCTTAATAAAGAGAACAATGAAAAAAATCTACGTGGTTGCATAGGTTACGTTCTTCCGTCAAAGGATATTTATGATTCTGTGATTGATGCTGCAATAAATGCTGCAACTCAAGATCCGCGTTTCATTGCCGTCAGTGAAAAAGAACTTGAAGAGGTAATTTTTGAAGTTTCTGTTCTAACAAAACCATTTCAGATCAGAGTCGAAGATACTAATCTATCTCTTAACCAAATTCTAATTGGAAGAGATGGACTCATGCTAGAAAGCAGATACGGTTCTGGTCTCTTCTTACCGCAAGTTCCAGTTGAACAGAACTGGAATGTTAGGCAATATCTTACAAATTTGTGCTATAAAGCAGGTGCGCCTTCTGATGCTTGGTTATTACCCGACTCAAACTTGTACACATTTCGTTCATATATATTCCGAGAAAAATTACCAAATAGTGAGATATATGCTGAAAATTTCATAGAAACTTAAATGAAGATGTCATTGAGTCCTGGCAAAGTTATCTTTCTGCGGGATAGAAAATTGGCTCAGATCTTTACAACCATAAAGTGTATTCACGAATCTGTTCAGTATATAATAAAGTACGGATATTTCAAATCATGGCAAGGGCCTATTTAGCTCCATATGGTGTTGGTCTAGGTCATGCCAGTAGGCTCCTCTCTATATCCGAATATCTTAAGGACGATTACGTTACTATAAGATTTTCTTCCTACGGTGAGGCAGTATCGTATATCAGTAACCAAGGATACGAGTGTATCGAAGTGCCTCCTATAGAATTTGCTTGGAATAACGGTGGATTTTCAGTAAAAAATAGTATTTCCAACATACCATTATGGTTTACAAATTTTGCAAGGCAAATTGCTCAAGAAACTAGAAATATTTCGTCATTCAATCCAAATTTAGTGATCTCCGATTCCAGGTTATCTCCTATATTATCGTCAAAAATTTTGGGTGTACCTTCAATAGTTATCTTGAACCAGATAAAGCTCTTACTATCTCCGAGGATCAGAGAATTCAAATTGGCAAGAATTTTTGAAAAGCTAAATGGGGAATTTTTTGGAACTATGTGGAGTTTGACTGAAAAATTACTTATCCCCGATCTTCCTCCCCCTTATACCATAGCCGAACATAATATTTGGAATTTGGAATCTGTAAAGAAAAAAATACGTTACATTGGATTTACGACAGCAAAATGGAATGGTGATGATCAGGCAATGAATAGTGTCTTGCACTCACTTAATCTGGAAAGGAGTAAACCAATAATTTTTATCCACATCAGTGGACCATATGAAACCCGTCTAGATTTGATATCAACTATTATAGAGGCATCAAGGTACTTTAGAAAAGACATACAGTATATTATATCTGAAGGTAAACCAAATGGCAGTACTGTGCCCAGAAAGCTTTCCTCTACAGGCTGGTATTATGAATGGTGTCCTGTACGGGATGAAATCTTTGCCTTAAGTGATTTAATAGTAATTAGAGCTGGTCATGCGGCAATATCGCATGCAATACAATATGGAAAACCCATGGTTACTATTCCTATTCAAAACCATGGGGAGCAATTGGGTAATTCCGAAAAAGTTGAAAGAATGAAAATTGGAATAAGGCTTGAACCTTCTAAAACAAATGCAGAACAAATTGCTCAAGCTATTCATAAAATACTTGATGATAAATCCTACACACAAAATGTAGAGAAGTTAAAGGAGCTCACAGATAATTATGATGGGATTAAGAATGCACTAGAAATTATCAGATCATTTCTCTAGACTTTTCGTTGAGAGATGCAATTTGTCATATCATATATCACAATCCAGCGTCCAGGAGATAATTTAATTCTCATTTGCAGTAACTTGTACTACTTAAATTATCACAACTAGGACGGAAGTTCTTTTATGGCCAATTCAATATTATTTTTATCATGAGCTTGTGGACACTTTTCCAGATAAGAAATTAGATCCGATTTTGCACCCTTGTTGTCATCTAATTTCAATCTTGCAATTCCTCTGTTCTTATAAATAGATCCAAATCTTGTGGGATTGATAGAAATCGCTATTGAGTAATATTTTTCGGCTTGGTCATATTGTTCTTTTCTAAGGTAATAATTTCCTATTCCACGATATGCCAAATAAAATTTTGGGTTCAATTTGATGGACTGTTCAAAATAGTCCTTTGCCTCATTGGATTTCAATTCATTGTAGATTGATCCTAGCATATCCAATGCAAATTCATTACTTCTGTTAAGTTCAATTGCCTTTTTTATTTTCTCTACAGCTTTATTCTGATTGCCATTTAGTAGTAACCTTTCAGCCTCAAAGCACATCCTGTACGAAAGATCCGGATTTGCGGCAGAATTATCGTTGCTGTTAATTTCTTTCATATCTTTTGGAATAATGGTAATTGAGATAGAACCGTCTTGTTCCCAAAGTTCAAGGAATTTTTTTTCGGGTATTGACCCAACTGTGTCAGGCTCTGGAACGTAGGTGATGATTCTGTTCTCATCAGGATCGTACCCAGTTACCACCGTTGCATGTTGAATAGTTTCCTTTAAGCCGGGCATAATAACTATCGAGGGAATACCCTGATCTATTTTTTTCTTTAATCCGAGTAGATCGTTCTTAAAGATGTGAGTTAAAAATCCATGATTCTCAGCGATTTCGATTCCCTCAATAAAAATGGAACCTTTGAATTCGTTGTATTTTTTAGATCTCTGTTCGGCTTCTTGCTCAAAATCATATTCACCCCAATAATTCAATATTACATTGATGGCCAGGGGAAGACAAACATGATCCGTCTTGTTTTCCACCAGTGGGAGTATAAGAGTATGTTCATTATCTAGTTTCAATATCTAGGATAAAAGCAAAGTAAAATAAAATTCTTGTCACAGACTTACAAAATTACGAATCAGTTCAGTACCGGAATGACCGCTTTTTTCTGGATGAAACTGTGTACCAAAGATCCTTTTGGAACTGTGACAAAAGATTTCGTGTTTTGCAGAAGCAGAACTTGCAATACAAATAAAATTTTCAGGCAAATGTGATATGGCGTATGAATGGCTTTCGTAAACATTGCAATGTGTTTCTTTTAATAGTATGTTAGGTAGTGTAATCTTAATTCTGTTAAGCCCCTGGACCTGGTCGGTTTTATGTATTGAGCCGCCAAATGTAAGCGCAATTATTTCTGCGCCATAGCATATGCCCAGTATGGGAGTTTCATTAGCAAAGCAAGTTTTAATAATTTTTGAATTGGCAGAATTGATTTCCTTTTTGTACTTTTGGCGACCTGACAGTATCACTTTTTCAAAGTTTGAAACCTTGAAATCTTGGTAATATTTTTTTAAAACATAATCCTGACCTATTTTATCCAAACATAAAGTAATATCCTTGACAAACGGAGAACCATTGTCAACAACAAGTACAGCCAAATTCTAGATTATTAACAAATATGAACCTATAATAATCATACTTGAATTGATGACAAAAATTTTTACACGGTAAATAATACGGGCAATACTCTATTTCATAAGCATTTTTTTCTCTGCTATTGGCTTTTAGAAATTGTGGCCAAACCCTTACAAATAAGATATACTGCGACATAAGATGGAACTTTTTCAATTGTACTTTCTAGTTTAAAATTAGTATTTTTGAGATTAAGTTTCAGCTTAGTTTTTAAGTTAATCTCAACTTCCGAGTTGCTCAATAAGCACGCATCATTTGTGGGATTAAATGATTCTAAATCATTACATTTGGCTTTAATCAGACCACTTTTGCCGTTAATGCTACCGGGTAATCTAAATACACGATGTATATCATTGGTAACTTGAGCGTCAATAGGTACTCCATTCTTTTTAGCAATCTTGTTGAGTTCATTTCTAAAACCTTCATATCCGCCGTTCATCTCAACTATATGTTTGAGTTTTAATTCTGATTTTTGATTTATTCCTAATGCAGATGCTACCTTTTTTCTCCAACCTGTTGTTATACCACTTTTTGGTAACTTTATGGTAAAACCATTTCGAAATCTGCGGACACCAATGCTTTCGGACATGAATCCATTTCCAATAATATAATCCGTAACATTAGATCTCGAGTTAGAATCTAAGTTTCTCATATTAGGATCGTTTACATGGAAGTGAAATCCGGCATTTCCAGAAAAAAAAATCTCTATGTACCTTTCCTTCACTCCAAGATCGTAAAGTAAGAAATCAAGTAACTTTATTGCTTCTTTCCTTATAGCCAAAAGACATTTCTTACACGGAATAGAAGTGTCATTATTTTTACCCTTATTACAATTAATGCATAGTTTTTGTTCTGAATTAACAAAACCACACACATTGCAAATGTAAAAAGTATGATCATGAAGGCAGGGAAGATTCAGGTCTTTGATGTCAATATCAAAGATCAGGTCAGCACCTTCCCATTGTTTTTCATTTATGGGGTATGATGGCAACGCATAATATGCATTTGAGTAATATACATCCAGAGGAACGTTTCGTACTAATTCGGCTACGAGCTCTCCCGTTGTCTTAAATGACAGATGTCTAACCACTATAGAGTCAAATTTTCTGTATCCAAACTCCCTTTTTTCCATTGAATACAGATATGGGAAATTCTTGTTTTCAAAATAGTATTTTCTAAACACGTCTTTGAGAAATCTAGTATTTTCACCTGCAAATTCTAATTGATTCAATTATACTAGTTTCCTTCTTCCAAATTGAATTGGATTTACCAGGTTTTCGCATTCTTTAACTGCAAAGCATAAATCTTCGCTTCTTAATCGGTCGCAAGAAGGTACGGAGTATTTTATGTGACTACCCTTCTTTCCTGCAAGGTGTGCTACCTGATATCTCGTTATTTTTTCATTATAGTCAGGAGAGTTCTTGAATATTTCAATTACATCATCTTCGGATTTACCAATTGCTAGCAAATAAGTGGCTAACATGAATCTAGCAGAATGTGGAAGATTTTCTCCCTTGTTTATTATCTCCATGGCATGTTTTATGCAAGGTGGATATTCCAATATTTTAAATTGATTCTTGTAAACGTATCGTCCTGAATATTTTTTTCGCAGTTCGTCAGCCTTTGACTTAATTAAGAGCGGTACTTCGTAGATTTTCATATTTTTTATGCGAGTATAAATTAAATTGCTTAATTCATTTCGGATTAACCTTACAGCTTCATCAGTATCAAGATAAACATACCCATCTTTTACCGATCTGTTTATCAATTTCCATTCTTGCTCGTTCATCTTAGAAGCTCTTTGAAGATAGTCGGGAACACTCAACTTACAAATACTTGAAGTTGAATCTACATCTATATCGATCTTGAATAACTCTTTAAAGATCTTTTGAACAAGCAGTTTCTTTTTTTGTAGAGATCTCTCTGTGCTCAAATCTGTAGACAGGAATTTTTCTACCCTCATGGCTTCGAACAGAGAACATTTCTTTGATATTTCTTCCACCCCGATAGATTTTATGAGCAATAGAGAGACCAAAAATGTCATAATTTCTATTTCGTATTCATCCAAGTTCGAGTAAATTTTTCCCTTGAGCTCATTTTCCAATTTGTCTACAGCTCTGTTAATAATATGCGTCATTTCAGGACGATCAAATTCCTCAAAATCAAACTTTGTCTCCTGGATGTATTCAGAAGCTTCTTGTAAGAAAGGATATTTCGCCAGTTCAGACGATCCCAATTTTATTGACAATTTTGATTTGACTTTAATACGAAATACTGTAATAAAAATAAATACAAATCTTTAATATCCTAGTAACAAACATAGAAGCAATTGAGTTTTAGGGTTGGATTCCACGTTTCAATTGCAGGTGGAATACAAAACTCCATTTCAAATGCAGCTGAGATTGGTTGCACAGCGTTTCAGATATTTACAAGGAGTCCCAGGCAATGGCGCTCTAAGGATCTCGTAGAATCTGAGGTAGAATTATTCAAAACCAATCTGAAAAAAAGTGGAATAAAGAAGAATTCAGTTGCTGTGCATATGCCTTATTTGCCTAACCTATCAGGTCCAGATGGTGAATTATTAGAAAAATCACTGAATTCATTCACAAGTGAACTAACGAGATGTTCCCAATTAGGTATTGAATATCTAGTCATACATCTCGGAAGCCATAAGGAGCAGGGGCGTGATAACGGTATTAAACAGTTGTTAAAAAGCTGTGGGGAAGCGGTTGATAATTATAAATCGACATTCAAAAGGAAATTGGATGTTACTATTTTATTAGAAAACAGTGCGGGTCAAAAAGGTAGTATGGGAAGCAAACTTGAAGAATTAGGAGAAATTCTTGATAAACTTTCGAGTAAGACATTTTGCGTGTGTTTAGACACGTGTCACGCATTTGCAGCTGGATATGATTTGAGCACCGAAGAAGCCTGTAACCGATTTATTAGTGAATTTGATAAAATAGTTGGTCTTGGAGTTCTCAAATTTATTCATTTGAACGATTCCAAATATGAAATTGGTTCTCATCTTGATAGGCACGAGTTAGTTGGTAATGGTAAAATAGGAATTGAAGGATTTAGAACAATAATTAATCACAAAATACTAGGAGATATACCAATGGTAATGGAGCCTAATTTCGTGTCTATTGAAGAAGACGTTAAAAACCTTGAATTAGTGCGTAAACTTAGAAAACGAACCAATTAGCCTTATTCTAGTTTTTCAATTAATTGTGCAAATAAAAATAAATGCATGTTGAATCACAGAATCTAAGAGCAATAGAGAAAAGATGAACAATTACGATACCGTGATGAAATTGTCCCTTGAGAGAGGTTTTTACTTTCCAAGCTGCGAAATTTATGCAGATTCCCATGCAGGATTTTGGGAATACGGACCAACAGGTAATAATCTAAAAAACAATTTCATTGAACTATGGAGGCGGGAGTTACTTAGACGCGATGATATGATAGAAATTGATGGTTCACAGATAATGAGCAGGAGCGTTTTTGTCGCTTCGGGTCATCTCGATAATTTTACAGATCCGATAATAAAGTGCAAAAACTGTGGGGCAACTTTCCGAGCAGATAGATACATAACTGAAAAAACAGGTAAGGAGACCCCAGAACTACTTTCAGCGAGTGAAATTGACAAGTTAATAATGGAATATTCTTTGAAATGCGCTAGTTGTAATGGTCCATTTCATGAATCAAGCAGATTCAACATGATGTTTAAAGTGGAAATTGGTCCTTCCAGAGAGCAGGCATATCTTAGGCCAGAAACATGTCAGACAATTTTTGTTGATTTCCCCAGACTTTTTAAGACAATGAGAGGAAGACTGCCGCTAGCAGTTGCTCAGGTTGGTAAAAGTTTTAGAAATGAGATTGCACCAAGACAAAGTCTACTGAGGTTAAGGGAATTCTATCAGGCAGAAATTGAAGTATTTTGTAACCCCAATAGACTAGATGAATTACCAAAATTTGAACAGGTTAAGGATACACCCCTTTTATTGTCAATAAAGAATTCAACCCATTCAGTAAGCGCTAATGAAGCGTTACAACAAGGATATTTCCCAAACAAACTTGTGGCTTATTATCTATCTCTTCTTTCTCAGTTTTATAGCAAGACTGGGATTGATATGGAACGCACTAGATTTAGGCAACTATCAGACGAGGAAAAAGCATTTTATGCAACAATTGCATTTGATTTTGAAGTTGAAACTAGTATCGGATGGCTGGAATTGGTCGCATGTAATTACAGATCAGATTATGATTTAAAAAGACATAGTGACGTAAGCAAACAGAATCTGCATGTCATAGATCCAGCAGATAATAGTAAAGTTTTGCCACATTTATTTGAATTGTCAATGGGAATAGACAGGAGTATTTACTCAATATTAGAACATTCCTATTATGAGGATACAGAAGCAAAGAGAGTCGTGTTAAAACTAGTTCCACAAATAGCCCCTGTACTTGTGGGAGTTTTCCCGCTTGTGACAAAAGATGGTCTACGCGAAAAGGCTCGTGAAATTCATTCAAAGTTAAAATTGGATTATTCTACATTTTATGATGAGTCAGGTTCAATAGGCAGGAGATATAGAAGACTCGAGGAGATAGGAGCCCCCTTTGCGTTGACTATTGACAACCAAACCATGAAAGATGATACAGTCACGATAAGACATAGAGATACTATGTCCCAAGACAGAATTAAAGTTTCAGAAATTTCTAATTTTCTTGACACAATAATTTAATCAAAGTAACGGGAAATACCAGATTGGTTTGGTTGTTGGAATATCGCCAGTATTCGAGTAAATTTAGTAGAATCGTAGAACATAAGGCTTTTAGGTCGAAAGAACAAGTACAATTTAGCAAACTAATGATTTTAAAAAGAATTACATGTACTAAACTAGTACTTGCAATCATTAGTCTGATAATTATTGCAGGACCAACTATATTAACGACGCAGTCGCTAGGACTGAAATTTTCTGCATTAATGTCTGGAGAGGAAGTTTCGCCTCCAATCAATTCTAATGTAAATGGAACTGCCTCGTTTAGAACAACTTCTTTTGATACCGTTATAAAGTACAAGATCAAAGTAACAGGATCCTCTGATGTAACGAGTGCGGATATTCATTTTGGAAAAAAAGGAGAAAATGGCGAAGCAGTTGTTGACCTTTTGAAAGATAGCAAAAAAAATGGAATTAGGATGGAAACATCGATAAGAGGAAATATTACTAGTTCGGATCTTGAAGGCTCGTTAAGTGGCAAAGAATTGATTGATCTAATCTCGGCAATGAGAAATGGAACCGCATATGTGAATATTGATACACCATACCACGATAATGGTGAGATTAGGGGCCAGATAATCGTTCTGCGATAATATCGATTTAATCAAGTTCAAGCACTTGAGCACTAAAGGCTTTTCAATTCTAGGCATAGCGCTCCAAAATCAAACAAATACAGACAAATTCAAATATGTCAAAATGGACTTTACCTGCATTACATTGATATATGCTTTAATCCAAAATCCCGTAGACCAATCGATGGGAAGACAAGATCCAAACCCGCTTCCATATGGGGCCTTACCATATTTTCAAATACACTACTTGATTGAACCAGTAAAGATTTCTAGCCCCTCAGCATACATGGCAAAGGCTAGAGCAAAAACAGAGGGACATTTTGAAGATAAAAAGGTGATTGATATAGAGTGGATTGGGGGCAGACTGGCTCAAAGTTTGGCGGCAGACAAGGAGCTAACTGAGATGTTAAAACCATTCATGGTTAGAGAAGGTGAGATTAGCATAGATCCGCAAAAAGATAGAGTAAGACTATACACTAAATGGAAGAGAGAAGATAGGCTACAGTTCGATCCTCAGTTCTTTCAAGTTGTTGAAAGAATCGCTAATGCAATTAAGAAATTAGAATCGTAAAGATCAACTCCATAATATTCATTTTCTGAAGGAATTTAGCAATTTTTATTTGCAATAATTAAAAATATCTTGACATCAAAAATGTTGAATCAATTTTGTTATTCATATTAAATTCAATATGTACATATTAAGGAACAGTAAATGAAGCCTATGGTGCGTAACTCCTCCAATCTAATTCAAGATAGGAAGGTAGTAAAAAAGATAAAGGACGGAGAGCTCAGGATTGCGATTTATGGTCTAGGTCATATTGGTGCCCCACTCGCAGCTGTCTGGCTTAGAGCAGGAGCGCATGTCATAGGGGTCGATAATTCAAAAAATGTTCTAGCGGCGGCAAGAAAAGGAAGGACTGTAATCCCTGAACCAAACGTTAATGAAGCGTTTAGAAATGGGATTGATACGGGGAGATTCAAGTTATATGACGATCCTGTCAAGGCGTCAAGGGATTCCTATTTTAAGATGATTTGTGTTCCTGTATTGTCCCAGAATCAAGAACTCTCCGCCGATCTCACGACCGTATCGGACGTTGCTACAATGATTGGTAGGGGTCTGAAAAAAAATGACATCGTATCACTTAACCCTAGTGTTCCTCCAGGAACAACGGAAGACACTGTGATTCCAATAATTGAAAGAGAAAGTGGATTGAGTGTAAAAAGTGACTTTTGTATGATATATAATCCTGAGAGAATATATGAAGGACGAGCCATTGCAGATATCGAAAATAACTATCCGGCTATAATCTCATCTTTAGGACCAAATAGCGCACAATTAGCATATACTATTTATTCACTTATTTTCAAGAAAGGGGTGTTGATTTTAAAAAGTATTAGAACAGCTGAAGCAGAAAAGTTGTTTGAGGGAATATATAGAGATGTTAATATCGCACTAGCAAATGAACTGGCAAAATTTTGTGAAGTTGCTGGAATTGATTTTTGGGAATCAAGAGATGCCGCAAACTCACAACCATACTGCCATATACATAAAGCAGGGATTGGAGTTGGAGGAGCTTGTATACCAGTATACCCACAATTTGTACTTGATGTTGCTAATAAAATGAACGTACTATGTGAAGTAACAAACATAAGCAGATCTATAAATGATGGTATGCCATCATATTGTGTAAGAGAGGCCATTAAACTATTAAAATTTTCAGATCTGCCCAAATCAATGGTAACCATATTGGGATTGGCATTCAGAGGAGATGTTTCGGATACACGACTGTCTCCAACTTACGCGGTAATAACAGAGTTGCAAAAGTTTGGAATTAAGAATATTAGAGTTCACGATTCATTTGTGAGCAACGATCCAAATTTGTTAAAATATGATAATGTGTCGCTAACTTCAGATTTGAAGAAAGCAGTAAAGGATTCTGACCTGATAATTTTGTCAACCGACCACCAAGAATATAAGAAACTTGGTAAGACATTTTTTGGAAATATTCCAGTTTATGACGGTCGGGGTTTACTGGATAGAAACTTGACCAATAGACTCAAGATTATTACCATTGGTCAGGGAGATATCAAAATTACGTAGACTCTTTCGACTATTTTCTTTCATATCCGATACAACTGTTTATCCATCTAGTAGGAAATCTGCGGTCATAAAAGTGCAGATGCATGTAAGACGCCATGCAATTATGTGTCAACATACCGTCATGCTTACCGCCGTCTATTCCAGTACCACGTTTCATGTAGTACGCGTATTTTGAATCCTTTGGCAATTCCTTTAGTTTTGAGTAGTGAAATTCATGTCCTCTAATATTTTCTATATTACCAAAAGCATGTGTGACCATATCTGCTTGTGTATAGTTTAGTGTGAGATTACCCGTCATTTCGGTTTTAGCATCTATTATTCCTACCATTCGGAAGTTCCTTTTTGATTTTTTGTAACCTGTAATTGACTTTGTAAGATACATTAGCCCACCACACTCTCCATAAATTGGCATATCCTGTTGTGCTGCTTTTCTTATAGACTTTAGCATTGATTGATTTGAATTTAGTTTGTCTGCCATGACTTCAGGAAAACCTCCGCCTAAAATTAAACCAGAAATGTCGTTTGGAATATGGTTATCATTAATAGGACTGAAAAAAGTTATTTCTGCTCCAAGATCCCTCAGAATATTTAGGTTCTCACTGTAGTAAAAGTTAAAAGAGTTATCAAGTGCTACCGCGATTTTAACAAGTTGTGGAGCTTTATGTACACCACTAATTGGTTTAGTAAACTTTGATTTTCTTAGTTTTATTAACGAAAGTATTTTGTCGTAATAAATTTCCTCTGATACTTTATTTGCCAGTCGCACTATTTTATTTCTTTTTGCTGATTCTAATTCATCAGAGGGAATTAAACCCAGATGTCGCTCATCCATTTTCAAGTCATTGTCTCTTTTCACTATACCTAATATAGGAACGTTCAATGAATTCCTACATGCTTCTATTAAATATTTTGCATGTTTGGGCCCTGAAACATTGTTAAGGATTATCCCAATTATTTTTAATTTTTTATCAAAATTCAAGTAACCAGAAATCATCGCGGCGATAGAGCGAGCTGCCTTTGCTGAATCTACTACAAGTATAATTGGTGCATTTAAAATCTTTGCAACATATGCTGTACTGGCAAAATCATTTCTTCCAGACATTCCATCGAACAATCCCATGACTCCTTCAACTACACCGATATCAGCGTCTTTGGTAGCGTTCTCGACAGTTGAGATAATACCATCCTTGCCCATAAACCAGGCATCCAAAGTTCGAGATTCCTTTCCTGTAATTATCTTGTGATAACTTGGGTCAATGAAATCGGGTCCAATCTTAAATGGCTGAACCAAAAGACCTTTTTTATTTTTGAAAGCATGCATGACTGCCAGAGAAATAGTCGTCTTGCCAACTCCACTAGTTGTCCCTGCAATAATTAGTAGTGGCGGGAGGCTTACCAAAGAATTTACCTAATTAATATTAGCCAGCCGATATTTATCATATTAGCTTTAAAACTAGTCTACATTGTAAGGCGAGTTGTCCATGTTCATTGGATTTTTATTTTCACGTTTCAATAGCACCGCTGGCTTATTGTGATGGCCCTTTGAATACTCTTCTAGTGTAAATTGTGCGATAAGGAAGGATTTTTGTGGATGAAAATCAGTGTACGTTAGACAGTATGACAAATTCTTCAAACTATATTTAAAACATCTACTTTTCATATTGATTCTTTTTGATCTCCTTTTGATTTCTAGTAAAACTATTGTCACTATCCTTGGTATTATCGGCATCAAAATGACTATTTCTCTTGAATGGTATTAGAGTATTATTTGATTTTCTTAAGACTGGAGGATTAATAATTACATCCATTTTGTGTTTGGAACATTCTATCACAAACTGAAGTGCCTCCAACCGGGTCTTTTCAACAGTAAGGTCAAGACAAGGTCCAATTGCATCTCAAAAATTCGTCATTAATGTTTCTAAAAACTGGTCCGAGTTAAACATGAGTCCAGCTTAAAATCTGTCAGTATTAAAATGTAAAATTTTCGCAATTTGTTTGAATCACGAGGAGTTCAACGGTAACGACATTAAGTTGTTCTTAACCTTTTTCATCATCAGGAATATCATTAGACAAGCTCTTGGAATTATCAATGCTTCACTGAATTCTTAAGTATTAGCTAACTTGATTCAGGATATTGACAATTAGTGCCTTATCGTCCGAGCAGAAGGCAATATTGCACAAATATGTACAAGAATTTATGAGCTGGAAAGCCTCTGAGAAGGGCAACGAAATAGTTCACATACACAGGGATCATGAAAAATATTTTAAGCTAATTTTTTCTGGTTTTCAGGAGTTAGAAGAATACCCTCACTTGAATAATATAGCGGAGATTCTTTTTTACGTTCTGTATTAGTGCTTATGAGGCTCCACCGGTTATTTGCTACTTTATGATCCTAATTAACTCTATGGTATCAGTCATGTTGTGATAAGAACTCCCCGAAATCAAAATAATCGGAATTGATGCTTTTTATTATGTATTTCTTAACATCACTGACGCCTATATTATGCTCAATCATATATTCTGCTAATTGATTTCCATCTATAAGAACAATTTTTGCATCTATATTCTTTGTATATTCAACAGCATCATTTGAAAATTTTCCAGTTGAAATGAAAATTCCTTTCTTTGCTCTCTGTCCCTGCAGAGCTCCTGCAAATTTCTGAATTTCCGGACGTCCAATAGTTCCCTCCCATTTTTTTGCTTGAAGATAAATTGCATCAAGACCCAACAAGTCTTCTTTGATGATCCCGTCTATTCCTTCATCTCCAGTTTTTCCTATAGCCTGTCCTGCTTCCTTGATCGAACCTCCATATCCCATAGCCACAATTAATTCAACCACCAATTTCTCAAAAAAAGTTGGCATTTAGATTTTTAGCAACGAAGTGGGAATTTTAAATTATTAGAAGTGAATATTAAACAAACGACTATTAAGTTTAGTTTTAAATTAATTCTTAAAAACCGACCGTAACAATATATATTCGACTAATGAAAATTTTTATTTCTATTCCTGATGTCTAGACAGTTTTCACTTGCCCCTGATACATTTTCACCGAGAGGTGATCAACCAACCGCAATAGAAGGTCTTGTAGACGGCTTAACACGCGGCAAAAAGATCCAGACACTTTTGGGAGTGACTGGCAGCGGGAAGACGTTTACGGTAGCAAATGTAGTTGCGAGAACAAACAAGAATACCCTAGTTATATCGCACAACAAAACACTGGCAGCACAACTGTATTCAGAGTTCAAGCAGTTCTTTCCTCAGAACAATGTAGGATATTTCGTTAGTTTTTATGACTATTATCAACCTGAAAGCTATTTGCCCCAGACCGATACGTATATAGAAAAAGACACCGAGGTGAACGAAAAAATTGAAAAAATGCGCCTTGAAGCAACAGCTATGCTGATGTCAGGCGAACCAACAATCATAGTATCGACTGTTTCGTGCATTTACTCTTTAGGCTCACCCGTAGAGTGGGATGAAAGTGCTATTACCCTGTCAGAGAATATGGAAATTGGCAGAAAAGAGCTAATTCACAAGCTAATCGAAGCTCGGTATGAGCGAAACGATATAACCCTGTCGTCTGGCAGTTTCAGAGTTAAAGGAGATACTATTGATATTATACAAGGTTATTCAGATGACGTAATCAGAGTATCCCTCTTTGGAGATCTAATAGAACAGATTAGTATTCATAATAGCGTTACTATGTCAAAGAAACGGACAGCAGGTACAGTCAAAATATTTCCCGCGAAACACTACATAATAGGAGAGGATGCAAAGAATGGTGCTGTAGCGTCTATACAACGAGAACTTGAAACCTGGCTTCCAAATTTGCCTGGTGAACTTGAAAGGCAAAGACTCAATTCAAGAACTAATTACGACCTTGAAATGATACAAGAGTTAGGTTATTGTTCGGGAATTGAAAATTACTCTAGACATTTTGATGGAAGAATGCCAGGACAACCTCCGTACTGTCTACTTGATTTTTTCGGCAATGATTTTTTACTAGTAATAGATGAATCCCATGTTACCCTACCTCAGCTTAGGGGAATGTATAAAGGTGATTATACTAGGAAAAAAAGTCTCGTAGACTATGGATTCAGGTTGCCTAGCGCATTTGATAATCGACCGCTTAAATTTCCAGAATTTGAAAAATATCTAAAGTCGACGTTGTTTGTATCTGCAACACCAGCAGATTATGAAAAGAAAAACAGTACTGCAATTGTAGAGCAGCTTGTAAGACCCACAGGACTAGTAGATCCAATGGTAGAGGTTAGACCAACACAGAACCAAATCAATGATCTAATAGATGAGATAAGGTCGCATGTTCAGAAAAACCAGAGGATTCTCGTCACTACACTTACCAAGAGAATGGCCGAAGATCTCGCAGAATATTTGGCCAAAAAAGAAGTAAGGGTGAGATACATGCATTCAGAAATTGAGGGCCTTGAGAGAACGGAGCTTATTAGACAACTCAGAATAGGGGAATTTGACGTACTAGTCGGAATTAATCTATTAAGAGAAGGTCTTGATATACCAGAGGTCGGGCTTGTAGCAATACTTGATGCTGACAAAGAAGGCTTTCTGCGCAATACAACAAGTCTAGTTCAGACGTTCGGAAGAGCATCAAGGAATATTGATGGGACCGTAATAATGTATGCAGATAATATTACTCAGTCGATGAAAGAAGCTATTTCTGAAACAGAAAGAAGAAGAAAAAAGCAGATATTGTATAATCAAAAACACGGCATTACACCAAAGACTATAGTAAAAGCAGTTGCAAAGAGGGAAGATGATGCAGGAATAAATGTCGAAATCAAATCCATGTCTGCAAAGGATTTATCAAGACTTGCTATTGAAATTGAGACAAATATGAAGAGATACGCAGAAGATTTGGACTTTGAGAAGGCGATACAATTAAGAGACCAATTGACGAAAATAAAAAAGGTGTTAGACAGTCAGATTGTTGAAGCACCATCTAGATAGCATAATGTAGGTGAAATGGAAATTGAATAACGTAAACAATAATTACATTAACGACAGAATAATAATAAAAGGGGCTAGGGAACATAATCTAAAAAACATCAATGTTGAAATTCCCAAAAACAAGCTAGTTGTTCTAACTGGGCTTTCTGGATCGGGTAAGTCAACTTTGGCCTTTGATACTATTTATGCAGAGGGTCAAAGGAGATACGTCGAATCTCTCTCAGCATATGCAAGACAATTTTTAGAAATGATGGATAAACCTGATGTTGACTCTATAGAAGGTTTATCACCTGCCATATCAATACAGCAAAAGACGACAAGTAAAAATCCTCGCTCGACAGTAGGTACGGTGACAGAGATTTATGATTATTTGCGACTACTTTATGCCAGAATAGGAGTGCCTCACTGTCCTCAGTGCGGTAGAAAGATTACTGCACAGTCAGCAGATTTTATTACTGATACCATTATTAAGACTTCAAATGGAAAAAGTGTACTTTTACTGGCTCCTATAGTAGAAGCAAAAAAAGGGACGTACGAAAAATTATTCCAAGAGTTAAAACAAAATGGATATACAAGGATTAGACTAGATGGGGAGATTATCAACCTGAGTAGTGACAATGATGAAGAAAATACTCAAGGTGTTATTAAGAAAGATATCAAAGATCGAATACTCAACAAATTTAAGAAACACACGATTGAAGTCGTTGTTGACAGGATAAGGCCGTCACTTGAGGATAGATCTAGGCTGTTTGATTCAGTACAAACTGCTCTGAAGACAGCAAATGGACTGGTCAAAATTTTGATACCCGACGATAATAATAGCGAAACAGTGTATTCACAAAGAAAAGCTTGTACCAGGTGTGGAATAAGCATCCAGGATCTTGAACCGCGTTCATTCTCCTTTAACTCACCATTTGGAGCATGCGAACAATGTAATGGACTTGGTATCAAAGTTGAGTTTGATCCAGAGCTAGTTATTCCGGATAGGAAAAAGAGCATTTTAGATGGTGCAATAAAACCATGGGCAGGCCACTTTGCAACATTCAGGTCTTCAATGTTGCGCGACGTGGGTAAGAAGTTTGGGTTTGACTTATATCAACCCATATCAGCTATGACAAAAAAGCAATTAGGTGTTATTCTTTACGGAACAGATGAGAATATACATTACAAATATGAATCTAGGACATCTGATTCTACCTGGGAGTATCGTAGTTCTTTTGAAGGAGTTATACCGAATTTGGATAGGGTATACGCACAAACAGAGTCTGAAGCAAAACGGAGAGATTTAGAGCAGTTTATAAGAGAGCTCCCGTGTGAACTATGCAAAGGCATGCGACTGCGTCCTGATTCTTTGGCAGTCAAGATTGCTGGCAAATCTATTATGAATGTATGTGATTTGTCGATTGACAAGTGTTATGATTTTTTTATGAGTCTTTCACTTTCTGACACTGATAGATATATAGCAAAAAATATACTTAAGGAAATTATTTCTAGACTGGAATTTCTCAAAAATGTTGGACTTAATTATCTTACTTTGAACAGGATGACCTCTACGCTATCAGGTGGGGAGTCGCAGAGAATACGTCTTGCCACACAGATTGGCTCTAACCTCACGGGCGTTTTGTATGTTCTTGATGAGCCAACGATAGGATTACATCAAAGAGATAATAACAGATTGATTGAGACATTAAGAAAATTAAGAGACCTTGGTAACACGCTTATAATAGTGGAACACGATGAAGAAGTTATAAGAAGCTCAGATTGGATTATCGATATCGGAGAAGGTGCCGGTATTCATGGTGGGAAGATAGTTGCAAGCGGATTTGTCAAAGATATCATAGATAAGAAGAATTCTATAACTGGAAGATTCCTTAAAGGTGACGACAAGGTTTACCACAAGAATGCGGAAAGGGATCCAAAGAGCTGGCTCACTCTTCATAATGCTAGAGAGAACAATCTCAAGAAAATAACAGTAGATTTTCCTCTTGGTTGCATGACAACAGTAACTGGTGTGTCTGGATCTGGAAAATCAACTCTTGTAAATGAAATCCTTTTCAAATCACTATCGAATCACTTTTACTCCTCAAAGGATAAGCCTGGGGCCCATGATAGGATTACTGGACTTCAAAATTTGGACAAGGTAATAGGGATTGATCAATCTCCAATTGGCAGAACACCCAGATCCAATACAGCAACATATGTGAATGCTTTTGGTCCCATACGCGAGATCTTCTCAAAAACACTCAAAGCCAGAGAAATGGGGTATAAACCAGGTCGATTTTCATTCAATGTTCCAGGTGGCCGTTGTGATTCATGTGAGGGCGCTGGAGTCAAAAGGATTGAGATGCAATTTCTTGCAGATGTATATGTTACCTGTGATGAATGTAAAGGTAAAAGATACAATTCAGAAACCTTACAGATAACATACAAAGGCAAGACAATTTCTGACGTGCTAGATATGACTGTGGAAGAAGCACTCGATTTCTTTGCAAATATCTCATCTATCGAAAGAAAATTAATGACGCTTTATGACGTCGGATTAGGATATATAAGATTAGGACAACCTGCGACAACTCTTTCTGGAGGAGAAGCTCAGAGGATAAAGCTATCTTCAGAACTTGCAAGAAGGGACACTGGAAGTACGCTATATATTCTCGATGAACCAACTACAGGATTACATTTTGCAGACGTAAAAAAACTACTTCATGTTTTAGACAGACTTGTAAATATAGGTAACACAGTCATATTGATTGAACACAATCTTGACGTAATAGCAGCCTCTGACTGGATAGTTGATCTTGGTCCTGAAGGAGGAGATAAGGGAGGAAATATTGTTGTTACTGGCACACCAGAACAAGTTTCAAACCACATTTCAAGTCATACTGGAAAATATCTTAAATCCAAATTAGTTGTTAGCCAGACAATAAGAAAAAATAAAAGTGGTGTACGCATTTAACTACTATTATATCAAACAGAATCCTGCACCAATCTGATAGTTTTAAGGAGCTACGAAAAAAAGTACTAACGCTTCCTTATGAACCAGGAGTGTATATGATGAAAGATAAGGAAGACAAAATTATCTACATAGGCAAAGCAAAAAATCTCCGGAAACGTGTACTTTCTTACTTTAACTTTAGAGAGAACCATGATGCTTCCAATTGGAAGACATTTAAACTCGTCAGCAAAATTCAGGATGTTGATTTCCTTGTTACAGATAACGAAATTGAGGCCTTCTTGTTAGAATCGAACTTGATAAAACAATATAGGCCACTATTTAATATTGATCTTAAGGATCAACAACGGTACACATATCTTAAAATTTCAGATGAAAAATTTCCGAGATTGCTTGTAGCAAGAAGGAATAGAGATGGCAAGTTCACTGGTACTAAGGGTAAGGTATTTGGGCCCTTTGTACATGGAAGCTCAAAATTACTAACGATAGGTTTATTGAGAAAAATCTTTAAAATCAGAATTTGTAACACGCTTCCAAAGAAACCTTGTCTTGAATACTTTATCAATAACTGTGATGCCCCATGCATAAATAACGTTACTCAGAATGAATATATGGAATACGTTCAATCGCTAGAAAATATTCTTGCTGGAAAAAAAAGCATTGATGACTTTATAGAAAAAATGAAAGAGGACATGACCAGTGCATCGTCTACCCTTGAATATGAAAAAGCCAAGGCAATAAGGGATACTGTAAGCAGACTGGAAAATCTCAGATCAAAACAAAAAATAGAACAATCAATTAGTTCAAGATCTGAAGAAGAGTATGTTGGTATCAAGTATGACCTTTTGCAATCGAAAGCACATATTTTGATCTTAAGAAGATATCGCGGAGTAATCAGAGATAGAAAAAAATACCAATTTGACTTGGTTGGGGATAACTCATTTTCAACTTTTTTGTCGCAATATTATTATTCCAAATCGTCAGTGCCACGATTTATCTATGTCAATGAACAACCAGATTCAAAACAGGTACTTGAAAAGTCTTTAGAAAGGATTGCGTCGCACAAAGTGAACATTATAACGCTATCTAACAGAATTGATGTTGAAAGAAAGCAATTAATGAACTTAATTATTAGAAATTTATCAACGTATATCTCGAAAGGTTTTGAACCTGCATTACTTGACCTAAAAAAAGTATTGAGTCTTAAGTCACTTCCCAAAATCATTGACTGTTTTGATGTTTCAAATCTTGGCTTATCGATAGCTGTTGGCTCCTGTGTCAGATTTGTTAACGGAATTCCTGAGAAATCATTTTATAGAAAATTTAGAATAAAAACAATAAAAGATCAAAATGATTTCGCAATGATAAGCGAGATAGTAAGTCGTCGATACTCAAAAGAAGATAAACTCAATTTACCAGATTTAGTATTAATTGACGGTGGAAAAGGTCAACTTAATTCTGCACTTGAGGCCATATCAAAATTAGATTTAAAAGTCCCGTGTATATCAATTGCAAAAGAAAGAGAAGAAATTTTTGTTCCTAATTCAGTCTTTCCAATACTCATTCCCAAGAATAGCAAATCACTCAAAATATTACAATATCTGAGGGATGAAGCTCACAGGTTTGGGCTCAGCTATAACATAAAGTTGCGTGACTTGAAATAGGACTATGTGTCCCACAAGTACCACGAATAGGATGTTTGCGAATTATAGATTCTAATATATATTTTTGAACATTATTATGGCCTACCCCCTAACAGCTCCAAGAGTCAAACCTCTTATCATTCTCTTTTGGGAAAATAACATCAGAACAACAACAGGGATGAGTGCAATGTTTATGCCTGCAGTTAGATAACCCCAGTCAATTCTATAAAGTGAAATGAATTGATACAATGCAACCTGAAAGACCATGACATCAGGTCTATTCGATAGGACAATAGGTAACACAAACTCGTTCCACGAAAATCTAAACGATAGGATAGCTGCTATTAAAAAACCGGGGATAGAAATTGGTACTATGACGTGCCAAAAAGCTCGCATTTTTGAACAACCATCTATAAGTGCTGCTTCCTCCAGCTCTTTTGGAATTGTTTCAAAATAGTTCTTTAATAAAAATATGTTGAGTGGTATAATGAGAATCTGAAATGTCAGTACCAATGCGAATAGAGAGTTAAGAAGACCTATGTTGGCTAACATAATGTATAATGGGATAATGTTAATGACAACAGGGATCATAAACAATCCCAAAATTGTGCTAATCAGCAAGTTTTTGCCTTTAAAGTCAAACCTTGCAAATGCGTAGCCTCCAAGTGCACTTACAACTACACTCAATCCAGTACTTGCCAAACTTACCGCCAAGCTATTGAAAAGACTTGTTACAAGTTTTGGATCTGTTAGTACAAAAAGGTAATTATCTAGTGTAGGTGAATCTGGCAGGAATTTTGGAGGAAAGCTGATGGCTTCTGAATTTGGTTTAAATGAGGTTGAAAGTACCCATAAAAGCGGCGCAAATGTAATAAAAAGAAAAGTTGCGATTACAAAATAAATCAGAGTCTTTTCTATCAGCATAATAAAATTCTCATCTTTATCAATGACTCGTAGTTTCGTTTAACTAAACTTCGGCGATCTCCATTCAATTCTCGTACAGCTTTTTTATCATTGTCTGATCTCAACTGTTTTATCTTGACTCCTTAATAGTTTGATATACGTATATGCTAATACCAAGTTCATTGCTATCAACAAAAATCCTACGGCAGCGCCCTTGGATAGTAGCCCAAATTCAAAAGCCTGTCTGTACATGAACAGGGATGACGTGGTACTTGAGAAAAGTGGACCACCATTTGTCATGACAAGAATTAAATCAAAGAAATTCACTGACCACATTGTGATAAGAATAAGATTTATGATGATAAATGGTCTCAATAGTGGGAGCGTTATGTACAAGAAACTTTTAATTTTCGTTGCACCATCTATTCGCGCTGCTTCATAAACTACTGGACTTATCGAAAATAGTCCTGCCGTTAGGAATATTACAGTGAATGGTGTACCATGCCACACGTTGGCGAATACCAATGTCCATACAACTATTCCAGGATCTGATAACCAGGCAACAGGCTCTAAACCCATTTGAGCAAGACCATAATTCATGATTCCAAAACTATCACTGAATATGAATTTAAAGGAAAAACCCGTTATGACTGCAGAAACTGTCCATGGTATTATGAACAGGGCTCTAATGGTGTTCGACCCACTAATTTGTTGATTCAAAACGACTGCAAGGACCATTCCAACAAAAAACTGAAGAGCAACCGAACCGCCTACAAATATTAGACTCACCTGAAGCGACGTGTGAAAGTCATGATCATGTATCAGATTGTCAAAATTCTTGAGCCCGACATACTTCCAATCTCCCAGAATTGTAGTTAATGATACATCATGCAGTGATAGATATATGTTCCATATAAGTGGAAACAAAAGGAACCCGATTAGTATCGCAAGAGCTGGCGCTAGAAGCAAGTAGGGTTGGATTCTACCAGTTTTCGCCTCTAGTGTGACTTTCATTAAGATTGCGGGTTATAATGGAATTTGTATTTCCTTAGCTATTAAGACCAACCGAGTACTTCTGCAGATTTCTTGGCAGCATCATCTAATGCTTGTTTTGGTTCCTTTGCTCCAAGATAAACTTCGTCGATTGCCTGTCTTATGTTATCAGCAATTTGAGGATATTCAGCTATGCTGGGTCTGCTGTGCCCTAATGATAACATTGAAATGAGTTCCTTGTAATATGGTATGGTATTAGCAAGCTGACCTGAATATTGCCCTTCGGCTATCGGTTTCTGAGTTGGGAGATATGCGTATTTTTCCAACATAGGCGCAAGCACATCTGGCTGTACCATTATTGTGAGTAATTCCCATGAAAGTGCCTTATTTGAGGAAGTACTAGGTATTCCGAGCATCCAGCCACCCATCATTGTCGCACTAGTGTCACCAGCTTTAGGAACTGGAAACATCGGAATCATGCCAACGTTTTTGTCAAGGGTATCCCATTCAGTGTTATTGAAGTGACCTAGTAACCATGAGCCTTCCAACATCACAGCAAATTTCTTGTCTGCAAACTCTTGGCCCCAGAAGTGATTTATCTGAGGCTTAATTCCTGCATTTACTTGATCTCTCAAAAACTCGAGGGCTTTTACACCTTCTGTACTGTTGTAGGATGGAAACCAGTAGGTGCCTTTCTCTGGATGACCACTTTTTTGTTTTACTATCTCACCACCCTGCATCCATAGATATGGATACCACATATCTGGAGAATGGCTGGCCCCAACAAGATGCATGGCCTCAATTCCTTTCCCTTTAGTCGAGTTTTCAATTTTCTTCGCTGCCTCAAGGTAGCCAGCCCATGTTTTAAGCGATTCAGGATTCACACTGCTTTGGTTTAAGAGATCCTTCCAATACCACATGGTCCTCACGTCTGTCCATGCCCAAATCCCGTATACTTTACCATTGTAGATACCGCCATCCCAATTAGTTTTATACCATTCAGAAGATCGATTCCATGAATTTGTTAATTCGGTAAGATCAGATAGAAACCCACCTTCAGCAAATTCGCCAAGCCAGATCTGATCAACTGAAATGAGATCAATTGGTGTCTTTCCAGCCATTGCAGTTAGAATTTGTTTTCGCGTATCTGCATATGGTAACACACTATAATCAATGTTTATAGTCATGTCTGGATGTTTTTCTCTTAGCTTAGCCAAGGCATCAGCAAACAAAGCATCCCATCTTTCTTTTGGCTCTGCCACAATAGCTGTAATTGTAACTTGATTGGGTTGTTGCGCTTGAAGCACTCTAAGGGGAGACAAGCTTGGTGCTATCAAAACAACTGCAACTAATGCCAAGATTAAAATTAATTTAAAATCTTTGCAGAAAAATTCATGAACTATATTTTTGCTAAATTTGATATTTCCTTCAGAAAAATCTCTTCCAACATGACCGGCTTTTCTCATCAGTAATATCTAGAATGTGGTGCTTTTAAGTATTGACGATCCGTGAACGAGAGCCAAGTTCTCTTATATGCATTATTTGTCCTGAAATGCATTCTTGCGAGACTTAAAATTTCTCTTCTGCGTACTGTTGCTACCTACAAAGAGAAATATGAATGAGATTTTGTAAGAATTTTCTAGGGAACTGATTATCATACGTCCACAAAGTGAACTAAAATTAATATGATATGCTAATAAAATCAATTCAAATAGAAGCGATTATTTTGACAACTCTCAGCATAAGAAATCTAACCAAAAAGTATGGACATTTCGCTGCACTGGAAAACTTTTCGCTCGAAATAAGCTCTGGCGAGTTTATGGTTCTACTTGGACCTTCAGGGTGTGGTAAGACAACCGTACTAAGATGTATTGCCGGTCTGACAGACATTACTAGTGGAGAGATCCATATTGGAGGAGAATTGGTGAACAAACTTCCCCCAAAAGACCGCGATGTAGCCATGGTATTTCAAAATTACTCACTTTATCCCCACATGAATGTCTATGATAACATTGCCTTTCCATTGAAGATGAGAAAGGTACAAAAAAAACAGATAAATGATATGGTTCAAAAAATTGCTGATCTTCTAAACATAAGTAACTTACTCCAAAGAAAACCCAAAGAAATTAGTGGAGGCCAAATGCAAAGAGTAGCTCTTGGCAGGGCTTTGGTGAGACAGCCAAAAATCTTCTTGATGGACGAGCCACTTAGCAACCTTGATGCCAAATTACGTACTGAAATGAGAGTCGAGATAAAGAAATTGCAGAAAAAAGTAGGCGTAACTACACTTTACATAACACACGACCAAGCTGAAGCAATGAGCATGGCCGACCATGTAGGAATCATGAACTCGGGAAAAATGCTTCAACTTGATTCTCCACAAAAAGTATACAACGAACCTGCCAATCAATTTGTGGCAAGTTTCATGGGCGTTCCTCCCATGAATTTTCTAAAATTTAGAATAACGAAAGAAAAAAATTTGTTTCTTAAACTTGATGACGGCACTGCCGACAAAGATAATATTGAATTTATCATCAACAACCCTGATGTACTTTGCTCTAATATCGCCAATCTCGGAGAAGAAAAAATAATCCTAGGCATCAGACCAAAGGACATGATATTTTTAGAAACTGATGAAAAATTCGAAGGTTTAAGGCTGAAAGGCGAAATAACATATGTTGAGTCGCTTGGTGACGAATCGATAGCAGAATTAAGAATTGGACAATCGTCATTAAAGGTATCTAATGTTCTATCTAGAATGGATAATCTTATTGTTGGAAAAGAAGCTACGTTTGGTATAAAATATGACAAGATAAACTTATTTTCCAGTTCTGGTGAGAGTATTCAAAAGTAATGTAGTTCTTAATCGTTATTTCCGCTTCACTACAACTGACGTTTAAATTTTTGTTATTAATTTTGTTACTAAAATAAGAAATTCTTAAATGACAGATTAATGCGTATAATAATCTGCCAACTTCTATGAACGTCTATAAAATTTCCGCAGTGACGTTATTAGTTAAAGATATGCAAAGATCTTGTAATTTTTATTCTAAGATTCCCGGCTTTAAACTGATTTACGGTGGATCTCATGATGAACCCTTTACCACGTACGAAATCGGAAAAAATTCCAATGTTTATCTTAATCTGGAACAATACAAGCTGACTAATATCCAAGATAGATATGTAAAAAATGACGCGAAAATTATTCTTTATACGGAGGACGTTGATAAACTGTATACTTATTTTAAAAATGATCAGAACATATCTAAATTAATATCATTTGAAAATGAGCCAATTGATGCGTCTTGGGGTGAGAGGTATTTCCACATACGGGATCCAGATGGTCACCTGCTTTCATTCGCAAAGACAATAAAAAATCGAGAATAAAAAATTCAGAA